>Ga0209373_10004428_pt1 | contig 12112 bp, 7 predicted proteins | sample Higcelweek5metaG_FD_187173 | JGI IMG/M metagenome (GOLD analysis project Ga0209373, IMG submission 187173) | Freshwater pond sediment microbial communities from the University of Edinburgh, under environmental carbon perturbations - High... | ecosystem: Environmental > Aquatic > Freshwater >... | reverse complement strand
TTTTCAGATTATTGACTCTGATCCAGGCCGCCGGATAATCGTTCCATTCATCGGCAAAAATGCTTATAAAATGATCAAAAACAGTCGAGTCGGTTTCGGTGGGAGTTGTCCAAACGGCCCATTGCTGCGAGTAGCTTCCTCCGGCGAAGCTATCTGTCACTAAATCAATATTATATTTCAATTCAAGTTGAAGTACATTTTTATTTTTTTCAAAATGAGTCTGCGCACTCAATTGAAAACCAAGTACTAAGAGCAAAGATAAGATTAGAAATTTTGCCATAGAACAAATATAATTGTTTTTTTTAGGTGTGTGTAAGGTGCAAATAAATTGAGATAAAAATAGAGGATATAAGTGGCATAAGTTAAATATAACAGACAGAAATACAAATAAATAGACTTTTTTATTTTAGTGAAAAGTGTGATTTATATTTCACATTTTCCACTAAAATAAATTCCGGCTGAAATTTTCGCCAACCAGCTTTTACCTCTTCCACTAACCTCCAACTCAACAAAATCCAGCTTAAATTTGCATATCGGCTCCAGAGTTTTGTATCTTCGTCGATCAATTTTATCACATGGCAAAAGACTTTCATGTAATTTCATTCGAACAGCTGTTGCAAATGTCATTGCAACAAATTGATAACGGGCATTTTATGGGAATTTTGCAGGAAGCATTCTCTGGTCCCGTTGAAAAATCATTGGAAACGATAAGGTTTGGTAAACAACTTTTAAGTCCCATTGGCGTTGCAGCCGGACCGCATTCGCAGCTGGCTCAGAATATTATAGCTGCCTGGCTTTGCGGAGCACGATATATTGAACTAAAAACAGTTCAAACACTGGATGAGCTCAATGTTTCAAAGCCGTGTATCGACATGCAGGATGAAGGCTACAATTGCGAGTGGTCGCAGGAGCTGAAAATACAACAATCGTTCGATCAGTATCTGAATGCCTGGATATTAATTCATGTGCTGAATCACAAGCTTTATGGGCAAACCCTGGCTGGCGCCGGAACCATTTTCAACATGAGCGTCGGATACAATATGGATGGCATTCTGAAAGACAATGTTCAGTGGTTTTTCCAGAAAATGCAAGATTGTAAAACTGAGCTCGATGCAAAGTTGGATATTGTCAGAAAATATTACCCTGATATTGATAAAATCAGTATTCCGGATCAGCTTTCGGACAACATTACACTGAGCACCATGCATGGCTGTCCGCCCGATGAAATCGAAAAGATCGGGTTATATCTGATTCAGCAGAAAAAGTTGCATACGGTTATCAAGCTGAATCCGACTTTGCTCGGCCCCGATATGTTGCGCTGGATTCTGAATGGGCGACTGGGGTTCAAAACCGTTGTTCCGGACGAAGCATTTGGCCATGATTTGAAATACAACGATGCTCTTTCTATTGTACGCAATCTGAAAGACGCCGCTGAAGCAACCGGCGTGTTTTTCGGGCTGAAGCTGACCAATACACTTGAAAGTGAAAACATCCGCGGAGTTTTTCCTGAAAATGAAAAGATGAATTACATGAGTGGTCGGGCGCTGCATCCGGTCTCGGTTCATCTGGCAGCCAAGCTGCAGGCCGAATTCGATGGCATGCTCGACATTTCATTTTCGGCCGGAGCCGATACATTCAATGTTTCTTCGTTGCTTTCGTGCGGCCTGAGTCCGGTGACTATGAGTTCCGACCTGCTGAAACCCGGCGGCTATGGACGTTTATCGCAGTATTTGCAGCATATTTCGGCTGCAGTTCGCTCTTCTGGTGCCGGAACATTGAACAATATGATGTGTTTACCCGGGAAAATGCGGGCTGTAAAATTGAAAGATTACACTTCCGAAGTACTCGAAAATCCGGTTTATCGCAAAGCGATGCGTGAGCCCGGAATCAAAACACCGAAAAAACTTGGATTGTTCGATTGTATTCATGCGCCTTGTGTGAATACCTGTCCCGATAATCAGAATATTCCTTCCTATTTGTATTATGTCTCGCAGGGCGATTTTCAGAAGGCTTTCGAAGTCATTATGGATACCAATCCGTTTCCTTCGGTAACCGGTGCGGTGTGCGATCACGCCTGTCAGACAAAATGCACGCGCATCAATTACGATGAAAATCTGGCCATCCGCGAAGTAAAACGTTGGGTTTCGGAAAAGCAGCTGGATGAGCATTTTATTCAATCCCGGCAAAAAAACGGTTTGAAAGCCGCAATTATCGGCGCCGGTCCTGCAGGGATGAGTTGCGCGTATTTTCTGTTACTGGCTGGATTTGAGGTAGATGTGTATGAAGAAAAAACATTTGCCGGCGGCATGGCTGCCGATGTGATTCCCGCATTCAGATTGAAAAACGATTCCATTCTGAAAGATATAGAGCGTATTGAAAAAATGGGCGCGGTGGTGCATTATGGCGTCACTATTGACAAAGCGCGGTTCGATACTTTTATCAATGAAAAGAGATTTGTTTTTATTGCAACCGGAACACCTGAATCGAAAAAAGCCGGATTGAAAGGCGATGACGCAATGGGCGTTTTAGATCCTCTACGTTTTTTATCGGACATGAAAAAAGGATTGGCAACCTCGCCGGGCCGACGTGTATTGGTGATTGGGGGCGGAAATACAGCTATGGACATTGCCAGAGCCGTAAAACGGATTCAGGGTGGAAATGGGTCCGTTGCAGTTGTTTATCGTAGACGAATTGCCGATATGCCTGCCGAAGCAGAAGAAATACTGGCTGTTCAGTCCGAAAAAATCGAAATTGTTGAGTTGAAAGCGCCGGTCGAAATTGTGGTTTCGGGTGGAAAAGTAGGCGGACTACGGGTGGTCGGAATGACGCCATCTCAAGTTGGTGCCGATGGCCGCACCGGAGTTGAGCCGGTTCCTGGCTCCGAAGAAATTCTGATTGCCGACGCCATTTTCCCAGCCATCGGTCAGAACGCAAAACTCGATTTTCTGGATGCTTCAGTGCTGAAGAAGAACAGCGATAATTACAGCACACTGCTCGATCGGGTCTTTATTGGCGGCGATGTTCGTAAAGGTCCTGCCAATATTATTTCAGCCATCGCCGATGGACGCAAAGCAGCCGAAGCTATCATTGAACGCGCCGGGCTGTCCATCAGTAAAAATGACATTCAAAGCAGAAATTCAGATCTCAAAAAACTGCTCATAAATAAATACCGGCGCGAAAAATCGTTGCTGGAAAACGAGACTCATGACCTTCCTGCCAAAATAATCAAAGATGATCGTGCTGCTGAACGTGAAGCGTCGCGCTGTTTATTGTGCGACGAAGTCTGCAATATTTGTGTGACCGTGTGTCCGAATCTTGCCAATCAATACTATGAAGTTGAGCCGTTTACCTTTGTTTCAGGCGATTTTCGTTTTGAAATAAAACAGAAAATTCAAACCTATAACATCGGCGAATTCTGCAATGAATGCGGCAATTGCCGTACATTCTGTCCGACTTCCGGAGCTCCTTACATGGATAAGCCAAGAGTATGGATAACGCGCGAAGCCTTTGATAAAGCTCCCTCAGGATTCCACATTATTTCAGAAAACGGAAATAAAACATTGCTGCATAAAACGGAGCAGGGAACAAGCAAGCTCATACAAACCGCTGATGGATACGTTTTTGAAAAAAACAATGTACAGCTAAAGTTTGATGCTGATTGGAAACTGTTGTCGGATTTGAATATTGAGATTATTGAAGAAGCGCTTCAAATGCGGGTTCTAACAACCCTCGAAGGGTAAAAGCAAAAAGACAGTCTCAAAACGCAAGCTTCGTCAAAAACAATATTCCATCGTCCTAAAGCGACGGAGGAGCGGAAGGATATGGAATCGTTGTTTTTGAGGCTGTTACGACGATTCCATATCCGCCAGCAGGCGGACGATGGAATATCGTAACGATTTTCAATTTTAAGGCAGCATCGATGATTATTCGACCACAAACCGCATTCGTTCAATCACGCTTCCAGCGCACTCCAGAATATAAACTCCGTTTGAAATTCCATTCAGCTGAATGGTCATTTCTTTTGCATCCGGAATGATATTTCTGATTTCCTGCCCCTGCATATTTACAATGCGGATATAAGCCGGAATTTCGCGATCAAAACTGATTTGCAAAACATCGGCAGCCGGATTTGGCCAAAGCCTGAAATGCGTATCGGACTCTTCAATTACAGTCGTAATGCCAACAGTAGTTGTGTACATAACGGTGTCGCACTCATTGCGTGCGTAATGATTTACAGTATAAGACCCTGCTGTTGAATAATAATGCGCTGGATTGGCCTGTGCTGCTGTCGATCCGTCGCCGAATTCCCATAAATATGATGTTGCATTGGTACTCGTGCTGGTGAATTGTACGATGTTTCCGTTCACAATATAGGTGAATCCTGCAGTAGGTAAAGATGTCACATTTACATCAATGGTATCGGAGTACACATCGCAAGTGGAGCCGGTTATCAAAGCATAATAGCTTCCGGGGGTACTGACGGAAATGGACTGTGTGGTTTCCCCATTCGGATACCAGGAATACGAATCGGCTGTTGCTGCGGTCAGTGTAAGGGTTTCTCCTGCACAAAGAGTCTGGGCACCGCTGACATTCAACTGGTTATTCGGACCATTTACAATGACCGATGCGGTTGAACGCGCACTCGAGCAATAAGGCTGTACTTCCCAGTCATAAAAGAAATAGTAGTAATCGGAACCGGCACTGCTGCCTGTGATGGATACCGGCGGAATATCGTAGGGAAATGAAACACCTGCATTGTTTCTGTACAGATTCGGACTGGCCGGTCCTGCAAGCTGATAACCGCTTCCGGCAGGAATATCGAAATTCAGTGTGACGCGACTGATTCCGGGTGTTGTAATATTTGCAGTTGCAGACTGAATAACTGTTCCTGCGCTGTTTCGCAGCGATACCGTCTTACTCCCTGTTGTACTGGAATTCACTTCAACCGAAACCAGCTTGCAGGCCTCTGCTGCATCAAATGTCAGATAATGAACCGTTGATGCTGTATAAATGGATCCATTGGTATTTGAATTCTGATTGCCGCCATACAACGAAGTTCCGGCTACATGCGCATTCTGTGCATAAAAATTCGAACTGCTGGTCAGAATCGGCGTTGTGTAACTGGCACCTGTAAACAATAAATTTCCGCCATATTGCGCATCGTACCATTCAATAGTACCTGTTCCGGTGGCCGAAATAGTTGCTGTCTGTCCGCTGCAAATAGCTGCTCCGGTGGCGGTTGGAGCTGCCGGCAATCCAACAGTTACATATGACGTTTTCACCAGACTGTCAGTTCCGAAAATATTCCACGATTTCAGTTTCACGGTGTAGGTTCCGTTGGTTGTGTAATAATGCACCGGACTCTGCACCGCCGATGTCTGGCCGTCACCAAAGGTCCAGAGCCAGTTTGTGGGCGAATTGGTACTCTCATCGCTGAAGGTCACAACGCCGGTACAGGTTGAAGTAACATCGGCGGAGAAAGTAGTATTAACCACTCCAGCAGCCGATGTATACAGGTTAATGCAAAGGTCGTATTCGCGCGAAGTACCGCTGCCGGCTGCATTCCAGGTGGTTCCGTTCGAACTTACCCAGCATTTGCCGGTTTCAAGCGTTACGTTTGAAGCAAATCCACTATACACTTCTTCAACCGGAATCGGATAATTGTATCCCGGGGTTGAATATTTCACTTTTATATAAACGTCATCACCTGCTAAAACAGCAAATGGAATTTCCGGTTCAAAAGTGTAATATCCTGGTAAACTACAGGCTTTTGCACCAATGGTGTCAATGAGGTTACTCAAAGTAGTTCCGTCGAAATCGGCATAAATTTCCATACTCACCGATGAATTTCCAGATGCGATATATGTACCAATTGCTTTTACAATCGAATTGCCGGTTACTGAATATTTAATAAGCCCGTAACCAATGGTTCCGCCAAGTCCCACATCATTGATTTCACCGAATTTGGCATAGCTGAGAACGTTGTCTCCTGTTGTATAATTGCGGAAGCCCGGGAAATACGCCACTTCGGAGTTGATGCGTGTATCGTTGTAGCTGCAATAGAAATATCCACTGAGGCCCCACGATGATCCCCAGCTGTTTTTAATCAGCCAGGCACCGGTGCCGCCTGCAGTCACTTTTGTATCGTCCCAACCGACAATGGTTACAGCATGATTTGCATTTTCGGTTCCTGAATAATAGTACGTGTAGTTCGATGAATTCAGATAGGCATCATCGCTGTAATATGAGGTGTAGACTGCGCCGTGGTCATATAGAATCTGTTTGATGAGCGTCTGATCGGCCGACACATAACGCACGTCGCTCACATATTTGGTTGGATTGATGGTGGTTGGGCAGGAACCGGCATAATCATTATAAGGATCCGATGCTTCGGTCATCATGCCGCTACCGCGCGATACATAGGCGGCCGAAATCATGGCGTTGCCACCGTTACAGGGCGTCCAGTCGAAATCGTGGCAATTATTCAGGTTGTCTTCCGATAAATCAAAAGTGCCTTGTCCCTGGCGCAGCCAGTACGATTCGGTTGATGCGCAGGTGGCAAATGTCCAGCACGAGCCGCAATTGCCCTGATTTTTCACCGATGAAACATAACCCGCTGTGCGTAAATCAAAGGTAGCCGGCAATACCAGCGGGCCTTTGGTTGCTGTTGGATATTGTTTTGCCTGAAGATCGATCACCGGTGGCAGATAGCCGTATTGCGGTGCCGGGCTTCCAGCCTGAATGTATTGAATATAAGCCGGATTGACCGGAGCTTTCTGCGTGATTTGCGCCTGAAGCGATAAAGCGATGATTGCAGTTGCGGTAAAAAGTAGAACTGATTTCATAAATCGGTGGTTGGTTATTCAAAGACAGCGAAAGCAAATATACGTTGCTTTGATATATTAAAAGGTTGAGGTCAAGGACAAGAACTCTGAACATTCCGACGCTTTCGGTCGGAACTGTCAGCCGAACAAGGAAGTGAGAATATCGAACGGTACTTCAGAATATTTTCGTTCAAACTTCACTTCTTATCACTGGCGCGGATATGTTATCCGTGACAGTGACTGTATCCATATCACGGATTTCAAATCCGCGCTATGGATTAGCTAATATTAAAGTACAGGTTTAGCTGCTTAACCTTAACCACTATGAATCATGAACAGCGAGCAAGGAATTTTGATGGATGAAGTGAAGAGTGAAGTAACGTATCCATCTAAATTCTTACTTCCTTGTTCCTTGTTCATTATTCAATGAGTTCGGGAATTAGCCGCTTTACCTCAACCTTTACCTTGACCTTTACCTTGACCTTTTAAGGGCTGACTGCAGAATGCCATGCAAGCACATATAGATGAAATAAAGTTTTGTATATTAAAAATATTCCCGTACGTTTGTAAAAAATAATACAGCTATGGGAAAAGGAGATATGAAATCAAAACGCGGTAAAATTCACCGTGGCAGTTATGGTAAAACACGTCCGCGTCATGCTGAAAAGCTTGCTCCGGTTGCTAAAGAAGCCGAAGAAAAAAAGAAAACTGCAAAGCCGAAAGAAAAAGAAGTTAAGCCTGTAGAGGCTGTTGCCGAAGAGCCAAAGGCAAAAAAAGCGCCGGCAAAAGCCAAAGCGAAAAAAGAAACCACCGATCAGCCCGATTTGTTTGAGGCCGGCGATGCTGCAAAAACAGAATAGCTAACGGATAGAAAAAGACAATGACTTCTGTTGATCCGGACAATTCCATTTCAGTTTCAACTTGTCCTTTCTGCAGAAATGCGCAACCGGATGTGACCTATACCGCATCCGGTTTTGCTTTTTATTTTTGCAGAAATTGTCATTCGCTTTTCCGCGCCGACAGCGACACAGCGATTGATCATAAATACGACGAAGACTATTATGGCGATAGTCCGAAAGAAAAATTCTGGCTGAAACCCGTCGTCTGGTTGCTCAATGCAGAGCGGGGCAGCCGGGCAAAATTCATTTCAAAACGATTTTCAAAAAGCTCATCTGTACTTGACATTGGTTGCGGCAACGGCGCGCTGCTGCATAAAATTCATCAGTTATCGGGCGCAGCGGTTACCGGCGTCGAAATGGACAATGTGGCTGCACGCCGTGCGCGTGACCGCGGCTGCATCACTGTGTATTCCGATTCGTTCGAAAAGGCGCCGCTTGCCGAAGGCAGTTTCGATGCGGTTTCCATGATTCATTCGTTTGAGCATATTCCGCAACCCGCGTCCACACTGACAAAAGCAGTTGCCTTACTGAAAACCGGTGGCGTTTTTTACATGGCTATTCCAAACATCAATTCCATTCAATATTCAATATTCCGCAAACACTGGCTGCATCTCGATCCGGAGTTTCATCTGCATTTTGTTTCGCGTCAGCAACTGCTGAAACTTGCATCCGGAGCCGGTTTAAAGTATATCAAAACCCGGCATTTTAATCCGGTGCAAAATATTCCCGGCTTCATTCTCAGCGCCATGAATCTTGTCACCGGCGGTCGTGATGTGCTTTTCAACATGCTGCGCCACAAAAAGAAATTGCGCAATCCGCTGAACATTTTATTGTTTATTTTCCTGATGCTATTCGCAGCCATTTTACTGCCCTTTGCCATCATCGAAGAATGCATTTCTTGCATCGCCGGCCGCGGCGCCACGGTGGATTATGTGTTTGAGCGGGAGTAGGGTTTGATTACTGTTGTAGCAGTAAAATGCCTGACAAAATTTCACAATTCTTATAAAACGATTAAATATACTGTTAAGGCAGTAATATAGTGTATGTTTATTTTGCTATATGGTGGAAATGTTGTATATTTGCTGCTAAAACGGTAAAAATGCTTGAACCAACTCTTTTATCAACGATTATCCGGCAGCATCGGAAAGCTGCCGGATTGAGCCAGCTACAGCTTGCTGAAATAGCCGGAGTAGGAAAAACAGTGGTTTTTGATCTTGAAAAAGGCAAAGAAACAGTGCAGTTGGATACGCTTAGAAAAATTCTGCACGTTTTGAACATTAAAGTGGAATTGCATAGCCAGATAATGAAAGAAATTTTGAACAGCAATGAGAATAGCTAAAGTATTTGTTTGCGGGTTAGAGGCCGGCTCACTTACTGAAATTGCAATGGGCAAGGAGTATTTGTTTGAATATAATGATTTGTACTCAGGATTACCCGTATCGCTGACTATGCCGGTTATCCAAAAAAAGTTCTTATTCAATAGTTTTCCGCCATTCTTTGATGGGCTTTTGCCTGAGGGATTTCAGCTTGACGGATTACTGAAAAACGGTAAAGTTGATCGTAACGATTTGTTTTCACAATTGATAATGGTTGGCAGCGACACTGTTGGAGCTGTCAGCGTAATGGAGGTTCCATTATGAATCGTTGTCCGATATCATATGAACCCTGTGGAAAAGCCGGTTACAGCGAATCCGGGCTACGAATGTTGACGCCTAAGCTGGAACATTTAAACAAGTTTTCTTACACCGCTTCGGAACAGCGAGCAGAAGCGTTGGCCCGGGCTGTAAAACTTTCAATTCAGGGTGTCCAGCCAAAGCTCAGCGCAATTCTTAATATAAAAGATTCCAGGTTTGAGCTGGTTGACAACGGCGGAAAATATATTTTGAAACCTCAGCATCACATTTATCCGCAGGTACCGGAAAATGAAGACTTGACAATGCGGATGGCAACTGCTGCGGGTATCAATGTTCCTCTTCATGGCATGATCTGGTCGAAAGATCAATCGCTAACGTATTTCATTAAACGATTTGACAGGGCAGGGCATAAGGATAAAATTCCGACTGAAGACTTTGCTCAGTTGGCTGAGTTGTCCCGCGAAACAAAGTATAATTATTCGATGGAAAAACTCGTTTTGCTAATCGATCAGTTCTGTACTTTTCCGATGATTGAGAAATCAAAATTGTTCCGGCTAGTGCTTTTCAACTTTCTTGTGGGGAATGAAGATATGCATCTGAAAAATTATTCAGTAATCCGAAACGATGGCAAAATTGAATTGTCGCCTGCATATGATTTATTGAATTCAACGATTGTCTTGAAAGGTAGTGCAGAAGAAATTGCCCTGACTCTTGCAGGCAAAAAGAAAAAACTTACAAGAGAAATATTGATTGATTATTTCGGCAAAGAACGATGCGGATTGAATGAAAAAATAATCGACAATAATATCCATGCATTGAAAAAAGGAAGCGAAGTTTGGTTTAATCTGATCAACATTAGCTTTTTATCAAATGACCTGAAAGAAAAATACAAAATTCTGCTCGAAAAAAGGATGCGCATTCTTGATTTCTAGCATTTCTCAATCCAGCTGCTGGTGCGTAATTCAGCAATCAGAAAATTGCTCATTAATACACCCGAAAGGGTATAATATTGCTGACTTTCAAAGGAATTATACCTGTTCGGGTATATAAGCCATCCTTTTTTTTTGTGGTGTTCCAATAGCCGTCAGCATCGCGCCTTGAAATGGAAAACTGGAGCGGCTTCGGAGGTTTTCCAGGAGATCCCGGCACAGTCAGCAAAGCTGTGTCTCAATCTGTGACCGGGAACTCAGTACGTCACTGAATCAGTCTTCATCGAAGGTGAAGGGTGATTCGAATTAGCGTTCATTTGCAGTACATGTGGTTTTAATCTATTCGCGGAGATTGGCGTAATTCGCTGAAGAAAAACAGAAATTGCTTCGACGGTTTTCGAAGAGATCCCGGCACCCATGAACTCTAAATATGGAATAAGGAAGTTAGAATGATGAAAGATTATTTACATCAGACTTACTTCTTACTTCACACTTCCTTGCCTGCCTGGCTGGCAGACAGGTTCCTTGTTCAATATTCATTTTTTGTGTCTTTGTGCCTCAGTGGCGACACTATTTTCCAATACAAAAATTCCGGAAAATCGAATCCAGGACATCTTCGTTCGAGACTTCGCCGGTGATGAGACCTATGTGATGCAGCGCCTGATGCAGAAAACTGGAGGTCAGATCCTGCGGCATTCCCGAGTCGATATGATCAATGGCTTGTTGCAGTAAGGTGCCGATAACGCTGAAAGCCTCATAATGTCTCACATTTGTGAGTACAATATCCGGTGTGTTTTCAGAAATACTGACAGCTTCGACCAGCTTGTCCATCAGCTCACAGATGTTTTCATCGCGCTTGGCCGAAATAAAAACCACATCGTATTCAAGCAGCTCGCGCAAATGCTTTGGGGCATTTACCAGCAAATCAATTTTATTAATTACAACAACCAGTTTCTTCTGATCAAAATCTTCTATGCGATTTTTGAATTCCTCAATCCGGCTATGAATGCGATCTTCCTCACAATCAACGGCATCGAAAAGCATTAAAATCACGGAAGCTTCAGATGCTTTTACCAAAGTGCGTTCAACGCCGGCCGATTCGATGGAATCAGTTGTGGTGCGCAATCCGGCGGTATCGATAAAGCGGAAGGTATTGTTTCCGACAGTTAAAGTGTCTTCAATAAAATCGCGTGTGGTACCTGGAATGTCGCTCACAATCGAACGTTCCTCGCGCAGAATTTTATTCAGCAACGTCGATTTGCCCACATTGGGCTCGCCCACAATGGCCACCGGAATGCCATGCTTCAATACATTACCAGCTTTGAATGAGTCGGCAAGTACAGTAACTTCATTCACCAGTGCAGTGCAGGTTTCGCGGAGGCGGCTTCGATCGGCAAATTCAACATCTTCTTCTGAGAAGTCGATTTCAAGTTCCATCAGCGCGGTCAAATCAACCAATTGTTTGCGCAGTTCGCTCAGTTTTTTCGAATAATCGCCGCGCATTTGTTTTACGGCCAGTTTGTGTGCGGCGCCTGTGCGGCTGCGGATGATATCATCTACGGCTTCGGCCTGAAGTAAATCCATTTTACCATTCACAAAAGCGCGCAGCGAAAATTCGCCGGGTTCGGCCATGCGTGCGCCTTTGCTGATGAGCAACTGCAGCAACCGGTTCTGAATAAACAACGAACCATGGCATGAAATCTCGGCTGCATCTTCGCCGGTGTAGGAGCCCGGATTTTTGTAAAACACCACAATGGCGTCGTCGATTACTTCGTTTTCGTCAACGATTTCGCCGTAATAGCTGTGGCGCAATTCGGGATAATGCT
>Ga0209373_10004427_pt1 | contig 12114 bp, 14 predicted proteins | sample Higcelweek5metaG_FD_187173 | JGI IMG/M metagenome (GOLD analysis project Ga0209373, IMG submission 187173) | Freshwater pond sediment microbial communities from the University of Edinburgh, under environmental carbon perturbations - High... | ecosystem: Environmental > Aquatic > Freshwater >... | reverse complement strand
GTCAGGTGATGCCGAAGGAACGGATGGCTACCTGACCATAAACGGAGGTTCATTTACTTACACCGGAACCGATGGAGGAATGTTTTACAATACGAATTCAACGGCCTATATTACTTTGAAGGGTGTGACCCTCCATAATAATTGCGATACGCTGCTTCGGTGTATTAAAGGCAGCTGGGGCGGTTCAACGGCATCGAGCGGTGGTATCACCTATTTAGTGGGTGACGGACAGACCCTGTCGGGTTTGATTCATACCGATGCTCACAGTAAAACATACGTGACATTACAGAATACCTCATCGTTCACGGGTACAATTAATAAATCCAATACTGCCTCATTGGTAAAACTAACTATGGATGCAAGCAGTAACTGGACTTTAACTGACAATTCACATATTAACGGATTAATTACTAACCCCGGTATTTCGGGGATTACAGTTTCAAACATCACAGGAAACGGATATAATGTTTACTATGCAACCAGTACGAACAGTGTACTTGAAGGTAGAACCTATTCTCTAACGGGTGGCGGATATCTTTTGCCGGAAGGGGCAACATCGGTAAACACTTTTGAAGAAAGTACGGCAAGATTGACTTTGAACCAGAATTATCCGAATCCGGTAACTAATTCGACCACAATTTCTTATTACATAAAAAGTGCTTCATCGGTATTGTTAACAGTATATAATTCCAACGGACAGATTGTTGAAACCTTAATTAATGGACAACAAGCTGAGGGGAATCACACTATGTCCTGGACACCCCGGTTACCTTCAGGAATTTATACTTGTATATTAACCAGTAATGGCGAAATGGATTCAAAAAAAATAACCATTTCCAGATAACAGCGGCAAATGGGAAAATGAGCAGATAATCCACGAACCTTGATTTTATAAGAGCCAGATATCGTATCAATATATTGTTAGATTTAACTTAAATATTTTCGGAGGTCAAAAGCATGAGAAATAATGCCTGTATTTTAATGATTTTATTTTTCGCATCATTACTGGTAAGTTGTAATAAAAACGATGAAAACGCCCTTTCAGCAGTCGTATTAATTGATCACAGATACATCAGTTCAACGGAAACGGCAGGTTCGCAACAAGTCACAGACAAGAGCCGGCTTCAAATTGAGGCGGTAGTTCTCGGTACTCCATTGCCCTCTATGGATTATATCCAGCTAGGAAACAAAAAGCTTAATGATCCTGGAAATTACGATTATAGCATGGGCATGATGTTATATTATGATGATGTTTTGGTGGATGGCACTGAAGAGATTAAGCTTGATCCCTTAAAAGTTATCATCAAAAGCTCGATTGGTGAAATTGAAGGTTCTGTTAATCTTCCTGATACCATTAAAACAATTTCGGTTGATGCTCCCGACCAGATTTCAACCGGCACTCCGGTTAAAGTTTCATGGAGTGAAAGCAATGCTGATTTTTATGAAGTGAGATATGTATATGAGTTCACGGAAGATGAGCAAACTGAAAATGAAGTATTTATTGACACGATTGTTGCTTCAAATAGTGTAACTTTTGAAGGTTCCAGATTCGAAAAAGATGGAAGAGTTTTTAATATCAAAGTACGTCCTTTCAATGGTCCAATTCTTGCGGCCGGGTCAAAACATAACATGAATGGAGACGGATTTGGTTATCTGGTTATTCAGAATGAATCAAAAAAGTATGACAAACAAATAATTGTTGGGAACGGTATTAACCATTCAAGTTCCAAAGCCGGATCTGATCAATCTGCTGAATTGAGAGAAAATTCTGATTTGCTTATGAAAATGGCCAAAAGGCTTGGTGTTAAACAGGATTCTTTTTAAGACCGAAAACCGGACAAACCTACATTTCTGCAAATTAAAAAAGTATGGCAACTATTTTAAAATCCAACGAAAGGGAATTCAAGGAAGATCCCAACAAGATTGACAATTTTCGGCTTTTCTCTGATTTATCGAGAAAGGAGCATGGTGTGGTTCCACAAAATCTCAATTTTGACCTGAGAATGCTGAACCCCGGGCAATGCTCGTTTCCCTATCATTTTCACCGATTTGCGGAGGAGCTGATTGTGGTATTATCGGGGACCATGACATTGAGAACCCCGGGCGGATTTGAAGTGGTAGAGTCCGGAGACCTGATATTCTTTGAAGTTGGTGAATCCGGAGCGCATCAGTTTCGCAATCAGGGAAATGAGCCATGTACTTATCTGGATATCAGAACATTCAATGGGTATGATGTGTGTGAATATCCTGATACCGGCAAGATCCTCATGATACCATCACTGGAGGTTTATCGGAAAAGCACGAGGGTGGCTTATTTTGATGGTGAGGAAAATGTGCTGGAGAAATGGGAACAGACAGATTCACAGAAAAATTTGGCGTTAAAGTCACCTTGCGGAAATGGGAAGGGATGATTCATGCCTTTCCCCTCCTGGCGCCTTTGTTCCCGGAGGCAACCCTGGCATTATCGGAGATCTGTGAATTTGTGGGGAGGCACACATCGGCAAACAGGAAGAGATAGGGCGGAGATGCCATTTTTTTGGCGGAGGCAGGCATGTTCGCGGCACCCCAAAGAGAGCACTACTATTAACAACATAACTATTTTTACTATGAAAACTTTTTTTAAACAACCATTGAAAATTTTATGGATTTCGAGAATTCATTATTTCATCATTTTGATTCTTATCGGTTATTCATGCGGGAAAGAGAAAGATCCGGAAATTGACTTTGTATTTAATACAAATGAGATTGTTTATTACCCTGATAAACACATTTCTATAACATTCGACATAAAACCCACCGAAGATATCGGAGCTTATAGTATTAATTGGTATAACCCTGATACGATAACAGGAGTCGGACCATTTGAAATCAGCATAACGAGTAATCTTATTTTGGATTTTGAAATTGCAGATCAAAAAAACAGAGTTAAAAGATTTCAGTATGAGATAAATGCCGATGCTATTGATTCAGTCAGCAATGATTATCGGAATAATTACATCGGAACCTATTATTGTCAGGTAGCTTCTTCTTACCAGGGTTCAACAACAAATTATTTGGACACCTTGACTGTTGTAAAAAACATTGCTTTCAATAAGTTGAATATTTTAACCAGTGATGATCTAACAAACAAGTATGAGGGGAATTCAATGACCTATCATAATTCAAATGGTTTTAATACTTCCCCGGCAGGAGCTTTTTTTGGTTATCATTCCGGTGCTTTATTTTCAAAGGACAGCCTACATTATGTAAGAAGCGGGCCATTAGGATACTACTATACAAAAACTTATGAGGGTATCAGGATAAACAAATAATTTCTGCATATATTCAACTTGCTAAAATAATTATTCAGAAAAGAACCTGCTAAAAAGACAAGCGTAGAATAAATGATTAAATCATTATTAATCATCAGGTTGAAACAGATTTTCCGGAGTCTTTCCGGGATTGGTCTGATCAGGTTACTGTTCCTGTCAGGGTTGACCGGTTTTGCTGGCATTGCCCTGTTCCTGAAATCTTCGGAAGGATCGGCGGCGCGATGGATCGGTGCAGGTTGGCTGCTCCTGTTATTAATCATACAGTCGGGCAGGGGCGACAAGCATTTCCTGAGGAGTCATTTTTCGGGGTACCGGTTTATCTTTCTGGTTGAATATTCCTTGTTATCGGTACCGGTTCTTTTTAGTTTTTTGTTTCACGGGCAGTGGATACCGGCGATCGGGCTGCTTTTGGGGCTGATGGCTGTAGTTCATCTGGATTTAAAGATCGGGAGGAGTAATCTTAACACCCGGCTACAGAAATTTATTCCCTCCGATTGCATCGAATGGAAGGCCGGGGTGAGAAAGCATTTTTTTATTCTTATTACGATTTGGATTATTGCTGCGGCGACCTCCTTTTTCATCGGCAGTGTACCGGTTGCGATATTTCTGTTGGGGTTGGTGATTTTCAGCTTCTTTGAGCAGTGTGAGCCCTATCCGGTTTTACTGTCGTACGAGCTGTCTTCCCAACGATTTTTGCTACATAAGATCAGGCGGCAGGCTTTGTTGTTTTCGGTTTTGGTGGCGCCACTGATCGGGTTATATCTGATCTTTCATATTGAGCTGTGGTACATTCCGGTTGCCGAATTTTTCATTTTTGTATCGCTGCATGTATATGTCATTACTACTAAATATGCCTTTTACGAGCCCAATACAAAATCGCCGGCTGCACAAACATTTGGAAGCATCGGGATATTGGGCGGGATCATTCCGGTATTTTTGCCGGCTGTTTGGGTGGTAACCATCTGGTTTTATATGAAATCGATTAAAAATCTTGATTATTATCTGAATGATTACCATTGAAAAACTGACCCTTTCTTATGGCAAAGATCAGCGAGTCATTGACAATCTGGATCTTGTGCTGGAGAGCGGATTGATTCACGGGATTGTCGGGTTAAACGGATCGGGAAAAACGACACTGTTGAATGCCTTGTTTGGTTTGAAGAATCCTGATAGCGGCACCATTTTCCTGGATGGCCGGAAGGTGAGCAAGCGGTATGTGGCCTATCTGGAGAGTGAGAATTTCTTTTATTCCAATATTACGGGCGGGGAATATCTGGATCTTTTTAAAAACCAGGATTTTGATACAGAGCGGTGGAACCAGCTGTTTTTGCTGCCATTGGACAGCATTATTGATGGGTATTCCACGGGTATGAAGAAGAAGCTGGCGTTACTGGGTCTGTTGAAACAGGATAAGCCTGTGATGATACTGGATGAGCCGTTTAACGGGCTGGATATGGAGACCTGCCGGATTATCCGCATGATTTTGCTGAGGTTGAAAGGGAAGGGGAAAACGATGGTTATCACCTCTCACATTATCGAGACGCTGACTAACCTCTGCGACCTGATTCACCATCTTGAAAGCGGGAAGATCAAGCAGAGCAATGACCGTAGCGGGTTTGCCGGATTTGAGCGGGAGATTTTCGATTCGATAGAAAGCCGGAATGAGGAGTTGATAGACAAGCTAATAGGTTAAAACAATTTCTATTTGCCCCAGCCCTAAGTCCGCAGATGTGGAATATTAGATATAGGTACCTGGTGCCAATGCCCGACCGGCAATAGTAAAGTACTCTTCGAAAAGATTTTTGGCTGTGAGGTAGAGGTCGGGTTGTTGAAAAGCGTAAAAATGGGTGACGATGATTGTCTCATGAAAATAGTACCTTTAGGGAAATCAGTGGATTCAGAACGACTTAAAACCTTTGAGTGGAATGAAAATGGAAATTCAGAAAGAGGGAAGAAAGAGGGGTAGAAGCTATTTTTTAGCGGATACACACTCGTTCTGTGACATTTTAAAAAAAACGCCATGAAGAAAATTTACACACTATTTCTAATTCCTTTATTAGTAGGCCTTATTGTCGTATTCATTGAATTTGGATTACCTTATTTATTTAAAGAAAAAAAGGAACTTAGCTATAAAATTATCGATCCGATTACCTATTTGTCTCCTGAGAAAACAGGCGTTCTTGATATTAAAATTAATGATGTTCGGTCAAAATATCTCGTTGCAAACCAATATTTCATTGAGAACAGCGGCCAGATACCGTTGAAGGGAATTACACTAAGAATTAATTTCATCAATTATGATACCATATTTCAAATTTATAATGCGTCTTACGAAACAATACCGAAATACGAATTTGGAAAAATCACCACAGACTTAGAGAAAAATTGTGTTAGATTTAAATATGAATTACTAAATCCAGGGGATAAAGTCTATATAAATATTTTGACGAATCTTCAAAAGCCAAGTGAGGTTTTTTCAAAAAGTGAAGGTATGATTTTAAAGCAATCAACTGCTGAAGAAAAAACTTCCAATAAAACATCATTGTTTTTATCACTATTTATATCTGTACTTTCAACTGGCCTGGCATTTTTTATAACAAAACGAGGGCTTTCTTCATACAAGGATATTAAAACAATAATTAACGATTTATTTGCTGCAAAACAAATCAAAAGTCTTACTATTATTTCGGCTCTATACGGTAAAAATGAAAAGTACATTGATGTTACTGAAAAACTGAACCAAAAAATAAGTGATGGTAGACTTTCTATAATAGTAAGTAATGAGATTGCGGGGGACCCAATTGTTGGTATTAAAAAGGATCTCAAAGTTGTTTATTCGTTGGGGTCGCAAATTCAAACATTAATTGTTGAAGAAAATGATGTACTGGAGTTGCCATCAGAAAATAAATAAAAACACCACATAACATGCCGCTAAACGCAACAAATAAATGGGTTGAATTCTTCTCAAAGGATGTTTCGTTGCTGCGTATAGCGGCCAAGTGTTAGCGGTCAGCTTAAAGACGACACACATAAACAAACCAAATGACAACAACACATCAGTTTTTAGACAAATATCCAATCTCGGTAGACAGTGAAAAACTAATCGTGGGGACAATTCATCCACACGACCACAATAATTTTACAATACCTTTTTTTTATGGCAACGTGACAAGTATTTGGACACTTTTAAGTGAAGCATTTCCCAACGATTTACAACGACCTTTGACGTTGGACGGAATACTTAAATTTCTTAAAAGCAAAAAAATATCTGTAAGTGATACAATTAGAAAGTGTGAGAGAAAAAATCCGACCGCGTTGGACAAAGACTTAATACCAATTGAACTAAACAAACAAATTAAAGACGACATAAGAAAATCAAAGATTTCTGAAATTTTGTTTACAAGTGGTTTTGGGAAAAACAATGCTTTTAAACTTTTTTACGTTGACATTTTAGGACTAAAAATTACTCCAGAAATAAAGAGTAATAGACAAGTAACACTTGACAAAGAATTATTCGGCAGACCAATAAAATTGGCAGTTTTATATTCACCCTCTGGTTCATCAAATGTTCCACTTTCTACTAGCAAAATTTATTTGGACAATAAGCACAAGTATGCAAAATCATCTCGACCAGTTTACGACTTCAAAGTTGACTACTACCGTGAAAACTTCGACAAAAAATAAAAGCTATAACAATGGGACTAAAAATTAGTACAATTGCAGCTATACCTGAAAATGTTGAGAGGAGTTACTATCTCTATATATTAGACTATTACAATTGGGATGAACCAATTAGTAAAACACTAAGAGACAGTTTTGATAAAATTTCAAAATTTGCGGCAGAAAATGATTCGGTTGTTATTCAAGGTATTTCCGAAAGTCATTTCTATTCTGAGTTAATGTCTTGGGAATCCGTTAATGGGATTGACCCAAAAGAATTATTGCCCGCCTTAATGATTACTACAATTCACCCAAAATATTTTTTAGATGGCAACGACAGACAATCTACTAAAGGAAAAATCCCTGAAGACAAATTGGTTTTTATTGAAATTGTTAAAGTTTGTAAGACTCCACAAGATGTTTTGAAACTTATCGAAAAAGTGTTTCAGGACATAAAGAATAAAAAAGACATCAAGGATTTTCAAATAAAAAAGGAATTAAAAGGTGGTATTGGAAAAATATTAAATGACACTATAATACTTGAACCAAATATTGCTGGAATTGGAGTAAACATCAATAACTTATTTAAGTTCCTTGGGGAAAAATAAATTCATACAGACAGAAAGCCGAACCGCTAACAGCACCTACAAGAAATTGGCGGTTCAGTGGTTAAATGAAGCTTTGTGCTTCGTATCAAGTTCAGTGATGGCAGACAGTTTTCGTCTCCGAAATCGCCAACTTCTTAAACCCGCAAACCGTTGTAGGCATGCAAAATAGACATTCTACTAACATGATAAGGTTATGAAAAAAATTAAGATCGGAATTCTATTTGGTGTTTTTGCAGGGATTATTGATGTAATTCCAATGATTATGCAAAAACTGACTTGGGATGCAAATATTTCAGCATTCTCAATGTGGATTGTAGTCGGATTCTTAATATCCACGATTGATTTGAAGATTAATTCAATAATAAAAGGGATACTTATCGCATTTTTAGTTTTATTACCTTCTGCAATATTGATTGGTTGGAGTGAACCATTTACTTTGATTCCAATTGCAATAATGACGATAATTCTTGGCGGATTACTTGGGGTTTCAATACATAGATTCTCTGAGAAAAAAATAAGTTAATTTTAATTGGATAAAATGTGGAAACATTGAATTTAAAAGACAATATAAATTCATCGGTTGATTCTGATTCAAAAACAGAATGGATAGAAAAAATCAATAACCTGACACGAAAATAATGCACGACCGCACAACACACAATATAGTCAATAAGGGTTTCAGTTGTATGCGATGGGTTGTAGTCCGCTTCAACTTTACGTGTAACTTGACAGGAGATTCGCCCGCAATCAGCAACTTTTCATACCGCGAACGTTATGCTGCATGTAAAAAAACTTGCAGGTTATCATAAGAGTACTTAAATTAGTACCGAAATAGTAACTTAACAAGAAGTTAAAATGATAGCAGCGAACTACACGGAGTTTAGAACAGAACTTAAAAAATTCCTGGATAGCGTTGAATTAGACAACGAAACCCTTATCATCAAGAGGGGTGCAGGAAAAGGTGCCGTTATGATGTCATTGGAAGAATACAACTCGATCATGGAAACGCTTCACTTGCTGAGTTCCAAAGCTAATGCTGACGTGCTGTATGAGTCCATTCAACAAATGAGAGAGGGCAAAGTTGTCCGGAATCAAATGATCGAAGAATGAGTCGCATCACATTCTCCAAAATCGCGTGGGAAGAATACACGTCCTGGCAGAGTGAGGACAAGAAGATCCTTCGGAAGATCAATGAATTAATCAAAGATATCCAATGGCATCCATTTGAAGGATTAGGGAAGCCGGAACCGCTAAAATTTGATCTGGCAGGTTTATGGTCCCGACGAATTGAGCGGGAACATCGATTGGTCTATCAGGTTACCGACGAAGAACTGTTTGTTTATAGCTGTAAATACCATTACGATAAATAGTAAACACGCAGCATAACAATGTGGGTAGTGTACAGAATTCCGCAACCGGATAAAAAATGAATGGATATATTTTTGACCCCAAAGGGCATTCGTGGTAAGGGACGGGGTCCCGACTTTCGTCGGGATGACAGGTGCTCTGGCGTAATTATTCGGTTAATAATGAGCTGCTGTCGAGGTCGATAAAGAGTTTGGCTTTTTTGTGCTTTCGGAGGGCCGTAGCGGGGCATTTTTCGCTGATCTCCCTATTCAGCGTATTGTAAACGGCATTGGCTTTGGTTTTGCCGGGAACCATGCAGAAGAGCTTTGAGGCGTACATGAGGGCCGGGATGGTGAGGGAGATGGCCTTTTGCGGGACGTCGCCGAGGGTGGCGAAACAGCCGTCGTTCACCTGCTGCTGGCGGCAAATGGGGTCGAGGGTGACGATCTTTACTACCATCGGGTCGCGGAAGTTGGCCACGGGCGGGTCGTTGAAGGCAATGTGCCCGTTTTCACCGATCCCCATGCAAACGATATCGGGCGGATTGGATTTGAGCAGACAGGTGTACCGCATGCATTCATCTTCGGGGGAGGGGTTGCCGCTGTTGATGATGTTGACAGTTTTAAAACCGACCCGGTCAAAAAGGTATTCTTTCAGATAAGTGCTGAACTTTTGCGGGGCATCGTCGGGCAAACCGATATATTCATCCATGTGATAGGCATTTATCCGGCCCCAGTCGATTTTTTCAGATTGGGTCAGTACCTCCAGAAACTCATTTTGAGAGGGCGCAGCGGCAAAAATAATGTTCAGCTCCGGCTTGTCCTTCAGCATATCAACGATTACGGTTTCAGCCATTGACGCGGCATCGGCTCCCAACTCCTGCCGTGTTTTATATACAAAAACATGAAGCCGGTCAACAAAAAAATCCTGTTCCATTATTTCGAATAAATTATTTCACCGTTAACGATAGTGGTATTAACCGTGATATTTTCGTCAAAGATCACAATATCGGCTTGTTTGCCAACCGCTATTGAGCCGGTTTGATTAAATATTTTGCAGATTTTCGCAGGTGTGGCGGTCATCATCTGAACGGCATCGGTCAGGGAGACTCCGGCCAGGTTCACCATATTTCTCACCAGGCGGTCGGCGGTTGCCACGCTTCCGGCAAAGGCGGTGCGATCGGGCATTTTGGCCACACCCTCTTCCACGATAACCGGCTGGCCCTCTTTCAGGCTGCCCAGTATGCTCGGGCCTTCGGGCATTCCGGCGGCGCGCATGGAGTCGGTGACCAGGGCAATGTGACCGGCACCCTTGATTTTATAAATCAGTTGCAGCAGGCTGGCGGGCAAATGTATGCCATCGGCAATGATTTCAACGGTCATATCATCAATCAGATAGGCGCTTTCGATTACCCCGGCAAATCGGAGGGCATTGCGGCGGGTGACTCCGGTCATGCAGGAATAGAGATGGGTGATGTGTGTGAATCCGCTTTTAAAAGCCTCAGCAACTTCTTCATAGATGGCATCGGTGTGGGCGATTGAAGGGAGAATGCCGTTGCGGGTCATGTATCTGCCGAATTCCAGGGCACCTTTAAGTTCGGGGGCGGCGCTCCAGCGAATGATATCGGGATAATTGCTGACGATCTCCTCATATTCTGCCGGATCGGGGTCGTGGATGTATTTCGGATCCTGGGCCCCGCTCTGTTTCAATGAAAAATAGGGGCCTTCGAGGTGGAGTCCGATCATTTTTGCCCCGTGATGATTCTTTTTTTTGGCTTCCCCGAAAATGGACAGGGTGTGTTTTAGTTCATCTATTTTACCGGCACAGGTTGTGGGAACCAATGACGTGGTCCCAAAGCGGGCGTGCATTTCGGCAGCGCCCAGAAAGGCCTCGATGGTACCATCCATAAAATCGTGTCCGCCGGCCCCATGGGTATGGATATCAATAAATCCGGGGGAAACGTACAACCCTTTGGCATCCAGAATACGGGCATCCTTATAAAATGGATTTCCCGATTCAATGCCGGTTATTTTATCCCCCTCGATCAGCAGGGTGCTATTTTCGATGATCCCGTTTGGGGTGATGAGGTTGCCGTTGATGATTTTCAGTCGTTCCATCTTTTTGCAGATTAAGCGGTTTTCACCCGGCGCCAGTGGGTAATTTTATGACCATATATGGCATAAAAGACCAGGTAAAGATAGCAGGGAAGCAGGATCACATAGGCATTGTGCACGTTCCAGATATCGGCCAGGCGGCCATAAATCAGTGGGGTGAGTGCATTACCGCATAAGCCCATGACCAGCAGGGATGATCCAAGTTTGGTGAATCGGCCCAATCCTCTGATGGCCAGAGGCCATATATTAGCGTATATCAATGAGTTGGGTAACCCGAGCGCTACCAGAAACCAGATGGAGATATCGGTATGATGTCCGAAAACCACGACATTGCCGTGGGTGAGCAGAACGGCCAGTGAGAGGATAACCCCAAGTATGGTTACGGTGATGAGTGCATTTCGCTGACTGATAAACCGGGGAATGCAGATGATGCCGATCAGGTAGCCGGTCATGGTGGCTCCGAGCGTGTAGGAGGGAAAAGTTTTTGCCTCGAGCAGGTTGAGTCCCATGGATTGGGCGTAGCCGATGATGGTATCGATGGCAATGATTTGTGATCCCACGTGAAAGAATATGGCAAAAGCGCCGAGTATCAGCCAGGGAAACTGCAGGATACTGGTTCTGCCCCCGTGGTCGGCATCGGTTTTTTCCTGGTTGGCCTGACTGGTATTGATCTCCGGCAGCGGGGATTTAAACACCAGGAGCCCCACCAGCAGCAGGAGTCCGCTCAGGATGCTGTAGGGCAGGATCACTCTCCGGATGAGGCTGGTGAGCGCGATTTCCTTGTCGAAGGCCGACATCGAGCCGTCCTTGAGCGCATTAAACAGATCGCTGTCGGTGACTTTCAGCACCACAGCTGCAAATACAAGCGGAGCCAGGATACCGGCCAGCTTGTTACAGATCCCCATGATGCTCATCCGCTGGGCTGCCCGGTCGATAGGCCCTACGATGGTGATGTAGGGGTTGGCGGCGGTTTGGAGGATCGCCAGTCCGGTTCCGATGGAGAAGAGTCCGAGCAGAAAGAGTCCATACGTTCGGGTGAGGGCAGCTGGCACAAAGAGTGCGGCTCCCAGCGCC
>Ga0209373_10004426_pt1 | contig 12114 bp, 7 predicted proteins | sample Higcelweek5metaG_FD_187173 | JGI IMG/M metagenome (GOLD analysis project Ga0209373, IMG submission 187173) | Freshwater pond sediment microbial communities from the University of Edinburgh, under environmental carbon perturbations - High... | ecosystem: Environmental > Aquatic > Freshwater >... | reverse complement strand
AGAGACCCAGCACTTCATTGATCTTTACCGGCCCCCTGTATTGGGCGGTGGCCAGCCCTTCAATCATTGGATAAGTTTCCGTGAAAAGGAATGCTCCGGCAAACCCTCCGGCAACAAACACCATGGCATCGATCTTGCCGATAGACATTGCGCAGATGCCTGTCCCCGGGCAGAATCCGCCCATTATGAATCCTGCCCCCATGATTATGCCGCCCACTATTGAGGCAGTGACATAAAATTCGTTCACGTAAACCTGGTTAAGGTTGAGTATGCCGAAATATGACAGGAACTGTGATCCGATCAGGGCAACGATGGCTGCAGTGAAGAACACCTTGAGAACCGTTGTGTCATATCCGTAAAACATGCCCGCCAGCTTCCGGCTTGAGGAAAAACCAGCCTGCTCCAGGGCAAATCCGAAGCCTGTCCCGATAAGCAATGCCGTCAGCATGTTGAGCCATTCGGGAAATGCATATAGTGATGAAAGTGGTGCCATATTCGTTGTTTTGAATTATTGATTCTATTCTGTTTACAAGTTTCCTTTTTCGTTATCACTCTCAGACTCTCAGACCCTCAGACTCTCAGACCCTCAGACTCTCAGACCCTCAGACCCTCATCCGCCAGCTGGCGGATCAGACCCTCAGACTCTCAGACCTTCAGACCTTCATATCCAGTTTTTCCTGAAGAACCATGCAAATATGTAAGCTGATCCGAAGATCGTAACCATTGTCACGAACCCTGCAACCGAAAGCACAGCCATCCCTGACAAGGCCGCCCCGCTGGTGCAACCCCTTGCAAGCTGGCCGCCGTAGACGAACAGAATTCCTCCCAGAAAAGCAAAAATCAGCCTCCGGGCAACGGTTATCTTCGGTGATTTTTCAACCTTTAGCTTCAGCCTGCCAGATACAGCGCCGGAAAGAAACCCTCCCAGCACCACACCGAATATCTCGAGGGTCAGCCAGTTGCCAAGCGGTTTCTTTCCATCCTCAAAATATTTCGAATAATAATCTGACTTTTCAACATGCTGCGGACTGACGGCGCCGACTATTGAAACGACGCAATATTTTACCCCGCCGCTGGCACCGAGACCCCGGCCGGAGACAACCATCGCCAGTAGCAGTACAATCCCCAGCAGCGTTCCTGCCAGGTAAGGATTCATATAGTTCTTTTTCATTCCGGTGAATTCTAAGGTTAACACGTTTTATGACAACAAAAATAAAACTATCTGCGGAAGGTCGTTGACTTTGGGTCAAAGGAGGTGTAACTTTGTTGTCAGATCAGAAACAATAAAAATAAAACCCTTAATCATGAAAAGCAAGTTGGTGAGGAAGATACTTGGGGGTTTGAGTTTTACGACAGCATTATTTGTATTCCAGGCCTGTTACGGAACACCCCAGGATTTTGGAGCTGATGCTCTTATAACGGGTGTTGTCAAATCCAAGACAACAGGTCTGCCTGTAAAGGGGATTATGGTCTCCGTCCCGGATTACCAACAGTATCTTTACACAGAAAGGGACGGAACCTTTTCATTGTACACAGTATCGGATGAGTCCTGCAAAATAACATTCCGCGATAACGATGCTGCACTGAATGGTACCTTCCTGGACAAAGACACCCTTCTTTCTGTTCACCCGGGTGACAGGGTACATCTCAATATCTTTCTGCAGGAAAAATAGATGTACGAAATCATCAGAAAGAGCCTTTTTCGCCATCTCAGAAAATCCGAGACAGAGCTCCATCCCCTGAGATACTTATTCTGGGAATGCACATCGAGGTGTAACCTCGGGTGTCGTCATTGCGGGAGCGATTGCTCGGCTGACAGCACTCATAATGATATGCCACTGGCGGACTTCCTGGCGGCACTTGACACAATTGAATCGAAAGAGGATGACCTGATTGTTGTGCTGACCGGAGGTGAACCGTTGATGAGAAAGGATATCGAAGAATGCGGCAGAGAGATCAGGAAAAGGGGAATGCGATGGGGTATGGTATCAAACGGATATCTGTACGATCGTCAGAAACATATTGCTCTCCTGAATGCAGGATTGGGTTCCCTGACAATCAGTCTCGACGGATTTGAAGATACTCATAACTGGTTACGCAATAACAGATCCAGTTTTACAAGGGCCGGCGAGGCCATCTCAATTGCTGCCGATGCCCCCAGGCTGAATTTTGACGTGGTTACCTGCGTCAATAAAAGGAACCTGCACGAACTGCCGTTGCTTTATGATTACCTTGCCGGGAAGGGAGTCAGGGCCTGGCGGCTGTTTACAATTGTCCCCATCGGCCGGGCCGCAAACAATCCTGACCTGCTTCTGTCAGATATTCAGTTTCAGGAATTAATGGAATTCATATACAGCAAAAGGAAACTTAAGCTGATTGATGTCAAATTCAGCTGTGAAGGGTATGTAGGAAAGTATGAGCTGAAAGTAAGAGACAGCTTCTTCTTTTGCAGGGCAGGAATAAATATCGGCTCTGTCCTGACAGACGGTTCCATATCGGCCTGCCCGAATATCGACAGGGCATTTTCACAGGGGAATATATACAGAGACAATTTTTATAAAGTCTGGCAGACTGAATTTCAGCTATTCAGAAACAGAAGCTGGACCAGGACCGGTCAGTGTGCCGAATGCCTTGAATATAAGGATTGCCAGGGGAATGGATTGCATAACTGGCATGGCAACAGGGAAAATGTCCTGGTCTGCCACTATGCAAAAACACTTTCTTCAACCCGCTCCTGACTTCACAATTATGTAGTTTTTAATAAGAATCAGTTTTTACAGCCGGTATCCCCAGCTCTTCATCATCTCGAGGTTCAGGCGGGCGCATTCCATCGGTGTCTTGCCCTGGTATGCCTCCTGCTCAATTATTATCACCCGGGCTCCGCCGGACTCTTCTATCATTGTAAGGACCTCCTGTACATCGGCCAAACCCTCACCGACAATGGTGCTCTCAAAGCGTCCCTCATCTCCTGTATTGATAACATCCTTCAGGTGGACGAATTCAAATCTGCCGGGGTAACGGTCAGCAACATCCTTTGCAACAGCACCACCGTTAAAAAGGTTTCCGGTATCCAGCTGAACAACAACAAGTTTGGGATCAATGCTCCTCATCATTATATCAAACAGGCTTTCCCCGTTGAATTTCTCGCTGAATTCGAAATCGTGATTGTGGTACCCGAACTTCATACCCCATTTGTTGCAGAGTTCTCCGCACCTGTTGAATACATCCATGAAGGTCATGAAATCGTCATAATTCCTCCTGATACCCTCCTCGAGCCATGGAGTGACTACATACTTCTGCCCGCAGGTTGCGGCATCCTCAACAGTGTACTTCCACCTGTCGGAAAAGTCGTTGGCACTTGCATCCCAGTCAGTCCTGACGAACTCAACATGTCCGCTCACCATGCTGAGACCCTGTTCGTCAAGGACCTTTTTAAACTCAGCCGGCACGTAACCGTAGAACTTCCTGTCAGAATAGCTGGCATGCTCAACATTTCTGTATCCCATCTCCGCCAGTTGTGCCAGAGACCCCAGGGGATCACGTGCCATGTCATCCCTGATTGAATAAAGCTGCAAGCCTGTGACAGCACTCTTACGCTGAGAAGCACAGAATGAGTTGCCAAAAAGAGCAGTGCCGGCTATCGCCATCGCACCTGTTTTCATAAAAGTTCTCCTGTTGAGGTTCATATGGTGTTTTTGTATTGTGATTCAAGCTTTGTCCCGTTGCCCAATATCAATATTTTCCCATAAATTTATTAATATTTTCATTCTCTTCATTACCCCGTCAGAGTCTCATGTCACCAGGTAATTCAAAAGTCCTCAGCCATAGAGCCCGTCCCCGGAGTCACCCTGCCTGGTTACTGACTGGCTTCTTCCTCCTTTGCTCATGCACAGAACCAATAAAAACCGATGTATTCATTGCCGGTGGAGGCACAAGCGGAGTGGCCGCCGGGATTCAGGCTGCCAGGATGGGTGTCAGTACAGTTATCGCGGAGGAATTTGACTGGCTTGGAGGAATGCTCACGAGTGCCGGGGTGAGCGCTGCAGACGGCAATTACAATCTCAGGGGAGGCATCTGGGGTGAGTTCATAGATTCCCTTGTATCATATTACGGGGACGATTCACATTTAAAGACCGGTTGGGTAAGCAATATAATGTTTGAACCCTCGGTGGGCAACATGATTCTCTCTGAAATGGCGGCGAATGAACCCAGCTTGAAGGTATTGCGTCGCACCCGGGTGGAACATGTCAAACGCCGCGGAGACATTTGGTATATTACGGCAGACACGGATAGCGGCATTGTAAAATACCGCTCAAAAATACTAATCGACGCCACTGAACTTGGGGATATTTCAAAGATGTGCGGTGTCAAATATGACATTGGAATGGACTCAAGGCATGAGACCGGAGAGGCGATCGCCCCTGAGGAGGCAAACAATATAATACAGGATCTTACATATGTGGCCATTCTTAAGGATTATGGCAGGGAGGTGTCTGTGACGAAGCCTGAAGACTATGATCCTTCACTATTCGAATGTTCATGCATCAACCCTCTCTGCAACGGCGGGGAAGAAGGCAAGGCGGCCTGGACATGCGACAAGATGCTGAGTTACGGGAAACTTCCGAACAACAAGTACATGATCAATTGGCCACTGTCAGGCAACGATTGTTACATCAATATGACAGAAATGGATCCAGTGGAACGTGCTGAAGCAATCAAGGCTGCAAAACAGAAGACCCTTTCTTTCCTGTGGTTCATAAGAAATGAACTGGGCTGCAAAACCCTGGCTCTTGCAGATGATGAGTTCCCAACGGCCGACAGCCTCCCGTTCATACCCTACCATCGCGAATCAAGAAGGATTAACGGGATGGTGAGATTCACACTCAATCACATCACAGCTCCCTTTGATCAGCCCGATAAGCTTTACCGTACCTGCATTGCAGTGGGTGATTATCCGGTAGACCATCACCACTCGGCCTATACCGGATCCGATTCACTGCCTGATCTCAGTTTCTACCCGGTTCCATCATTCGGCCTGCCGCTGGGAACTCTCATTCCTGAAGGGGTGGATGGACTGATTGTTGCTGAAAAATCTATTTCGGTAACCAACCTGGCAAACGGGGCGACTCGATTGCAGCCTGTTGTGATGCAGATAGGCCAGGCTGCCGGCGCACTGGCAGCTCATGCTGTAACTGAAGGGATCAGCATTTCCGAAGTACCTGTCAGGCAGGTGCAGAATACGTTACTGGATGCCGGCGGGTACCTTCTTCCCTACCTGGACCTCCCATGTGACCATAAGTATTTTACCACACTGCAGAGAATTGGTTCAACAGGCATTATGAAAGGTTCCGGTGTAAGCCAGGGATGGTCGAACCAGACATTCTTCAGGGCATATGACATCACTCTTGCCTCCGAACTGGAGGGATTACTGGAAGTCTGGCCGCTGACAGAGTATGACTTCAGCGATACTGTCCTTACAGTTCAGCAGACGGTTGACCTTATTCGCCTGACTGCCCTTCAGAACAAACTCAAAATCAATGAATCAGGACTTGCAGATGCGCTGGCCGGGATTGCCGTGATTACCGGCAACGAGTCTGATGTATTGAAGCGTCCGATCCTCAGAATAGAAGCGGCGATACTTATTGACCGGGCTCTTGACCCTTTCAACAGCCGGGCGGTATCTGTTAATGGCGAATATAAAAATCTGTGATTACATCTCAACGGGGATGTATTGGGGCAGTTACCCGGGAACCGGAATCAACCTCCCTGCAAGTATTTCCTTCTTATCCGGTAGGGGTTCAGTTGCGAATACCAAAGACAGGATGTCTCTCGGCTGCCATCATTACAATTCTTTTTACCATCTGACTGTATGAGTAGCTGCTCATTTCAGCCGCCATGGCAAAGCTGGTGTCAAAACTGATATCATTGTTTGGGTTGATGTCGAGAAGGTAGAACTTGTCATCTCGAAGACGGAAGTCAAACCGCGCGTAATCCTTGCAACCAAACCCTTTCCAGGTGTCGATAGCTTTCTTTTCCAGCTTCTTATAGAGCCATTCATCGAGGGATGCAGGCATCACTATCTCTATCTTTTCATAGTGACCTGATCCGGGAATGAACTTGGAATCATAGGTGCAGAGTCTCTCCTTCGCCTCAGCGAAAGCTGAAAAGTCCATCTCAGCTACAGGAAGTATCTCGGGCGGACCATTGTTCCAGACAGAGACATGAAATTCGCGGCCGTCAATAAAGTCCTCCACAAGGGCAGGCTGATTCAGTTCACTGTTTACGAACAATATCTGTTCCTTCAGTGAGGCCGTGTCAAATACGACGGATTTCTCAGATATTGTCAGGCTGCAGTGTTCACGCGAAGGTTTGACAATTGCAGGAAAAAGGGACCAGTTTCCCGCCTCTTCAGCATCCAGGACTGACCCGTCAGGAACCCTTATTCCCAGCGTCATGAGAAGCTCTTTTGTCTTTTGCTTGTCGTAACTCAGGTCGATGACTCCCGGGGTGTTCCCGGTATAGGTGAATCCCCAGTGCTCAAAAATCTCAGTCACTCTCCTCTCGGGATGTGAGGTTCCCGGCAGACATTCGCAGAGATTGAATACTATTGTCTGCCTTGGATCATGCTTCTCCAGTATCCTGTCAAGATAAGGGTCACGCAGCTCTTCTATACAGGTCTCAAACCCTTCCTTCCTGAGTGCGTCAGAGAGAATGAGGTTTGACTTGCGTGTCTCGCTAATCTCAGCCGCATCCCACGAATGACCAATATCATATACTATAAGAACCTTCAACAAAAATGCTTTGTCACGAAGCTAAAATAAATTTTAAAATATATGTGAAATCCGGACAATTTTGTTCCTGAAAACATAAAAAATCAGGGATCCTTTTTGCCCTGGTTACCGGGAACTGATTTGTGGCTTTTCCATGCAGGAAAAAGGAGCTTTTTTGCACCTCCCGATGGTATTGCAGTTAAATTGCTTAGTTTTGCTTCCCTTTTACAGGTAAGCTTTACATTAGCAATTATTTATATCAATGATAACAGTTTCAAATCTAAGTATCCAGTTCGGCAAGCGCATTTTGTTTCAGGATGTCAACCAGATCTTTACTGCCGGCAACTGCTACGGTGTCATCGGTGCAAACGGCGCAGGAAAATCAACTTTCCTGAAGGTGCTGGCAGGGGATTTTGAGTCACGTTCAGGATCTGTTACATACGGCCCCGGAGAGAGATTCTCCGTTTTGAAGCAGGATCATTTTGAGTATGATGACTGCGTTGTGCTCGACACTGTTATGATGGGCCATTCGGTTTTATGGAACATTACGAAGGAAAAAGAGAAGCTCTACCTTAAAACCGACTTCTCCGAAAAGGACGGGATGAGAGCCTCGGAGCTCGAGGAAAAGTTTAATGAGCTCGACGGATGGAATGCCGAAAGCAACGCGGCCAGCCTTCTGAGCGGCCTCGGGATAAAGGAGGAGAACCACAGCAAGCTGCTCAAAGAGCTGACCGGAAAGGAAAAGGTCAAGGTGCTTCTTGCCCAGGCCCTGTTTGGTAAACCGGACAATCTGCTGCTCGATGAGCCAACCAACGACCTTGATCTTGAGACCGTAAACTGGCTGGAGAACTACCTTTCGGAGTTTGAAAATACGGTGCTCGTGGTCTCGCACGACAGGCATTTTCTTGATTCAATCTGCACACATATAATCGATATCGACTTCAGCAGGATACAGCTGTTTTCAGGAAACTACACCTTCTGGTATGAATCGAGCCAGCTCGCCCTGAGGCAGCAGATGGCACAGAACAAGAAAGCCGAGGAGAAAAAGAAGGAACTGCAGGAATTTATCGCACGCTTCAGGGCCAATGTCAAGAAATCAAAGCAGACAACCAGCCGGAAGAAAATGATTGAGAAGCTGAATATTGAGGAGATAAGGCCCTCAACAAGAAGATACCCCGCCATTATCTTCACTCCCGGCCGCGAACCAGGCAACAAGGTGCTCTCCGTAAAAGACCTTACCGGCATTTACGAGGGGCAGACTCTGTTTAAAGATCTCTCCTTCACAGTCAACAAGGACGATAAGATCGCATTTCTCTCAAGGGATACAAGGGCGATGACACTCCTGTTTGAGCTTCTGAAAGGTCATGAGAAACCCCAGAAAGGTTCTTTTGAATGGGGTCAGACGATTGTAAAGGCATATCTCCCCCTCGAGAACGAAAAATTCTTTGAAACCGACATGCCGCTTGTCGACTGGCTGGCGCAGTATTCGGAGGACACAAGTGAGCTGTATCTCAGGGGTTTCCTGGGGAAAATGCTCTTTTCGGGTGATGAGATTTATAAAAAGGTCAATGTCCTTTCAGGCGGGGAACGGGTCCGCTGTATGATAGCCAGGATGATGATCCGCAATGCCAATGTGATGATTCTTGACAGCCCCACAAACCACCTCGACCTTGAATCGATACAGGCTTTCAACAATACTCTGATGAAGTTCAAGGGGAACATCCTGATGTCATCGCATGACCATGAGTTCATCCAGACTGTATGCAACAGGATAATAGAAATCGGCCCGAAAGGGATGATCGACAGGGAGATGGAGTATGACGACTATATTTCCGACGAGGCCCTGAAGGTGCGAAGGGAAAGTATTTATTAGATTCAATCTGACTCCGGGTTCACCGAAATCCGTGAATTGTAAGGTAAAGAGGCTTCTTGCTGTTGATGGCAGGTGAAGCCCAAAATACCTGTCAGTTTGATGCAGCATCAGAACAATATCCGGGTCTTTTAAATTAAATTGTACAGCCGGTTTGCGAGGAATGGATTAACTTCATTTCCCGGTAATTTGTTTATTCTATACCCAAAAATACTCAACTCATGAACCCAAAGAACCGCCTGATGACCTGTGTTACTCAACTCCATGGTAATCGGTTTGCAGATCGCATCAAATTCTGTCAGATTATCCTGATCATCGCTCTCCTGGCTTTCAGTAATACTCTCTTATCCCAGGGCACAAGGCTATTGCGCCAGCCGTCAATAACCGAAAACCACGTTTCATTCGCCTACGGTGGCGATATCTGGGTCACTGATTTCGAAGGGGGAAAAACTGTTCGTCTGACCAGCACTCCGGCCGTAGAGGGCAATCCTCACTTTTCACCTGACGGAAAATGGATCGCATTCAACTCCAACCGGTCAGGAAACCAGGCTGTTTACATAGTATCAGTCGACGGCGGCATGCCAAAAAGGCTTACGTGGCACCCGGCACCTGCCACCGTCAGGGGATGGTCTCCTGACGGCAAGAGGGTTCTCTATGCAACATCACGTGATAATGCCCCTACATCCTTCTCACGTCTCTGGACAGTTTCCGTTGAGGGGGGACCGTCAACCATGCTCACGATGCAGTGGGCGTCAGACGGCTCCTTCTCTCCTGACAGCAAACAGGTGGTCATTGACAGGGTCCAGCGCTGGGACGTGGAATGGCGCAATTACCGCGGAGGGCAGAACACCCCGCTGGTGATACTGAACCTTGAGGACCAGGGTGAAAAACTCCTGCCCAATGAGTCAACAATAGATATTCAACCCCTGTGGCTTGGCACCAGGGTTTACTTCCTTTCAGACCGTGACAACACCTCAAACATCTGGTCATTCGCTCCCGCCACCGGCAAACTGGAACAGGTTACCCAACTGACAGGCTCTGACATCAAATGGCTTGACGGTCATGGCGATATCCTTGCCTACGAGCGTGACGGTTACCTGTATACCCATAACATTACTACCGGAGAAACCCGGCAACTGAATATAACCATCAATGCCGATTTCCCATGGGCCGAAACCGGATGGACCGATGTAACAGGAAATGCCAGGGAAGTCTCACTCTCCCCGACGGGCAAAAGAATAATCATGGAAGCACGCGGTGAAATTTTCACCGTTCCAGCAGAGAACGGGGACGCAAGAAACATGACCCGTACATCCGGCGCTGCCGACCATGCCCCCATGTGGTCTCCGAAAGGGGATAAGATTGCCTGGTTCTCCGATGCGGGCGGAAAAGGTTACAACCTGCTCATAGCCTCACAGGACGGACTATCCGATCCGCAAACAATTGCAATCGGTGAGTCTAAGATGGCATGGGAACCGGTCTGGTCGCCTGACGGCAAACTGATTGCCTTTGCTGATGACAAAGTGAGAATCAGGATTATTGACATAGAAAAAGGGACAATAAGGACAGTTGACACCGCCGGCGTAAACACCGAAAGGGGAAATATGGGACTTGCCTGGTCACATGACTCACAATGGCTTGCCTATACAAAAACCGGCACCAACAACTTCCGCCAGATAAAGGTATGGTCAGCGAAGAGTGACGGTAAATATGCTCTCACCGACTCATTCGCAGACTCATTCTCCCCGGCATGGGACAGGGACGGAAAACATCTTTATTTCCTTGCCAGCACCAGCCTGGCTCTTGGCTCGGGATGGGCAAATACGAGCGCTATCACTTCTGACCCCGACTACACTGCCTATGTAATCAACCTCCGAAAGGATGACGAGTCGCCATTCAAGCCTCAGAGCGACGAAGAGACGGTTAAGGAAGAAAAGAAACCGGAACCGGAGGCGAAGAAACCGGCAAAGGGCAGGCAACCTGAAAAACCGGCTGCAGACAGTACATCCGGGAAAAGCAAAGATGCCGTGCCTGTCTCAATTGACTTTGCAAACCTGGGCCGGAGAACCATTACCCTTCCTCTGCCCGGCGGTAATTACCGCATGCTGGTGACCGGCCCCGCAGGTACCCTGTTCCTGGGCGAGAGCAAGGAGGGTGTGCCTGGCTTTGTCATAAAGAAATTTACCCTCGAGAAGCGCGAGGCAAAGGAATTCATCAGCGGCGCCAGCCAGGTATCCGTATCTGCAGACGGAAACAAAATGCTCGCACGAACAGGCAGCGACTGGAAGATAATGAGCACTTCAGCAGCATCCGGTTCTGACGGCAAGGCGGTTAAGATTGACCTGAAAATGCTCCTCAACAGGTCTGAGGAGTGGAAACAGATATTTGAGGAGGCGTGGAGATATGAAAGGGACTATTTCTACGATCCCGGAATGCACGGAAGGGACTGGAATGTGGTATATGAAAAGTATGCTCCCCTGATCCCGTTTGTTAAGCACCGGGCAGATCTGACATATATTCTCGACCAGATGAACGGAGAACTTTCTGTGGGTCACAGTTTTGTCGGCGGAGGTGACTACCCCACAGTGGAGAGATCCGCCTCCGGATTACTGGGAGCAGACCTCATTGCCGAGAACAACCGCTGGAAGATCAGTCGAATCTATACAACAGAAAACTGGAATCCGGAGCTTGCAGGTCCGCTTGACAGACCCGGTCTGAAGGTAGAAGAAGGTTACTACCTGGTTGGCATTAACGGGAAAGAGCTCACTGCCGCTGATGATCCATGGCAATATCTTGACGGTACGGTTAACGTGCAGACCACCCTGCATATCAATAAAACCCCTGATTTTGCAGGCTCATGGAAAGAGGTTGTCAAACCCATCGCCAGCGAATCAGGCCTGCGCCAGAGAGCGTGGGTTGAGGATAACCGGCGGCTGGTTGACAGTCTCTCGGGAGGCAAACTGGCTTATGTCTGGGTACCAAACACAGGCGGTCCGGGATTTGTCTCCTTCAACCGCTATTACTTTGCACAACAGGATAAAAAAGGTGCTGTCATTGATGAGCGTTTCAACGGCGGCGGACTGCTTGACGACTATATGGTTGACCTTATGAACCGCAGGATAAGGGCTGCCCTCACCAACGAGGTTCCAGGCGGCACTCCATTCCGCCTGCCCGCAGGCATCCTCGGTCCGAAGGTTCTGCTTATAAATGAGATGTCAGGCTCGGGAGGAGACTTCTTCCCGTGGGTGTTCCGCCAGCAGAAGACAGGGCCCCTGATAGGTACCCGTACATGGGGTGGACTTGTTAAATCTTCCGTCCATTATGCAATGGTTGACGGAGGTACCCTAACAGCTCCGGACAATGCAGTTTTTGATCCCGTGGCAAAGAAATGGATAGCTGAAAACACAGGTGTGGCTCCCGATATCGAGGTACGCCAGGATGCGGTCTCTCTCTCGAAAGGAATTGATCCCCAGC
>Ga0209373_10004425_pt1 | contig 12117 bp, 8 predicted proteins | sample Higcelweek5metaG_FD_187173 | JGI IMG/M metagenome (GOLD analysis project Ga0209373, IMG submission 187173) | Freshwater pond sediment microbial communities from the University of Edinburgh, under environmental carbon perturbations - High... | ecosystem: Environmental > Aquatic > Freshwater >... | reverse complement strand
CGACACAAGACCCCGTTGTTGTGACGATCAAGACCGTCGATGGAGATCGAAGCTACATAGAGAACTTGGAACCGTTCATTGACGGACTCGCCTACCAGGCGTGTATGACCATTTTGCTTTCTCCGGATGAATCCATTTATGGACTCGGCCAGGATGAATTTGGTGTTTATAACAAGCGAGGAACCATTCAGTATTTATATCAGCACAATATGCGGATTCCGATGCCGTTCTTTATTTCGAGTAAGGGGTATGGCGTTCTAATGGACTGCTGCTCTTTGATGACGTTTGATGACACATCAGTTGTGACAAGGATTACGTTGGACTGTGTGGATCAACTTGATTTCTATATTATTACCGGGAATTTCGACGAGATTATTGCCGGATATCGAGAATTAACGGGCAGAGCCACGCGTCTACCCACGTGGGCCTTCGGATATATCCAGTCAAAAGAGACCTATAAAACACAGGAAGAACTTGTCGCTGTTGTCGAAGAGTATCGTCGAAGACAGATTCCTATCGATATCATCGTACAAGACTGGAAGACGTGGGAAGGCGAACTCTGGGGAGATAAAGTACTGGACAAATCCAGATACCCGGACGTACGGGATGCAATCTTGCGGATTCATGAGATGCACGCCCATACGATGATATCCATCTGGCCAAACATGAGAGCAGGAGGGAAGAACCACGAGGAGTTTGCCCGAAAAGGTATGCTTCTGGGAGATTATTCCACCTATGACGCTTTCTCTCCGGAGGCCAGACGACTCTACTGGGAGCAGATCATTGCGGAGTTGAAGGACTTCGACAGTTGGTGGTGTGACTCTACAGAGCCATTCTCGTCACCTGATTGGGGTGGAACCGTTCTGCTTTCCGAAGAAGTACGCTTTGCTCTTGTAGGGGATGAACATAAGAAATACTTGGGGCCCCATAGGGCAAACACATACGCTTTACTGCATGCTAAGGGGATTTTCGAGAATCAAACGAAAGATTTTCCGCAGAAACCCGTGCTCAACCTAACGAGATCCGGATATGCGGGGATTCAGAAATACGGCGTCGCGCTATGGGCCGGAGACACCTCTGCTACATGGCGGGAGCTAAGGGCTGAGATTGCGAAGGGACTTAGCGTCAGCTTGAGTGGCTTACCCTACTGGACGGTCGATATCGGTGCGTTTTTTGCCGGGAATGTTGAATGCTGGAGAAAATGGAAGGGAGATCCCGAAGCAGAGGCGGTATGGTTCTGGGCGGGAGAGTACAACGAAGGGGTCGCAGATCTTGGTTATCAGGAATTGTATACGCGATGGCTGCAATTTGGCGTGTTCCTCCCGCTGTTTCGTTCGCACGGAACCGATACACCTCGCGAGATATGGCATTTCGATGGCATCTTCTATGATGCGATCGTCAAGTTCATTAAGCTCCGCTATATGCTCATGCCGTACATCCTCGAAATGGCAGAACGAGTGAGTGAAGAACATTACACGATCATGCGAAGTCTGATGTTTGATTTCTCGGATGATGAGAATGTGCAGAATACCTGCAATGAATTTATGTTTGGAGACAACATCCTTGTTTGTCCCGTAACGGTTCCCCTGTATTTCGAAAAGAACAGCCGCCCGCTTGATTCGGACAAGCAGATGGATTGTTACTTGCCACGAGGAGCGGATTGGGTCGATTTCTGGACAAATGCGTTCTATCACGGCGGACAGACGGTTACGGTAAATGCTTCTATTGACGTAATTCCGTTATTCGTTCGGGCGGGAAGCCGGATTCCGACACAGAGCGAGCTCCAATACGTGGGTGAGGATAAACCGATCCAATGGCTTGATTTTGGGATAGACAGCAAGAAGTAAGGAATGGAGGGTATAAGCATGAATAGATTTCTCTTGGGAATTGATATCGGAACTTCCGCATGCAAAGTTGCCCTCTTCACGCCGGACGGTCATGTTGTTGCCCAGGAGAGCCGTCCATATCAGGTTTACTATCCGAATCCCGGTTGGGCTGAGCAGGATCCTGAAGATTGGTGGAGGGCTGTGAGTGAGGCATTGCGATCTTTGCTTGATACATCTGGAATTGATCCGAAGGAGATTTGCGGAATCGGCATTGATGGTCAAGGATGGTCTGCTGTAGCGATCGACGTAGAAGGAAATGTATTATGCAACTCGCCGATATGGCTGGATACACGTGCCGACGAGATATGTGATGAATGGAATCGTGGACTTGATCCGCGTAGGATTTTCGAGGTCTGCGGCAACCCTCTTCGAGCAGCATACACGCTGCCTAAGATTCTTTGGATGAAGCGACATAATCCGGACGTCTACCGCCGGATCCATAAAATTCTGCAATCGAATAGTTATCTTGTGTATAAGTTAACAGGAGTCCTAACACAGGATATAAGTCAGGCGTACGCATATCAATGTTTTGACATGAGAAAAGGGCAATGGGACAAATCCATATGTGATTTGTTTGAGATTGATATAAACATACTTCCGGACATTTCTTCTTGTCATCAAGTGGTTGGCGGTGTGACCGAAGAAGCGGCAGTCATTACAGGTCTTGCCGAGGGAACGCCGGTAGTCGCCGGTGGACTTGACGCTGCATGTGGTGCGCTCGGTGTCGGCGTTATTCACGCGGGCGAGACGCAGGAACAGGGCGGACAGGCCGGAGGAATGAGCATATGCATGGGCACGTACAAAGCGGATCCTCGACTCATACTCAGTTTTCACGTTGTCCCGAATATGTGGCTTCTTCAGGGAGGAACTGTCGGCGGAGGCGGCGTCTATCGCTGGTTTGAACAGGAGTTTGGCGCCCAGGAGCGAGTTGATGCCGCCCGGTTGGGTACAGACGCTATGGAAGAGATGGATAACGAAGCAGAAACGATTATGGACGGAAGCGATGGAATGATTTTCTTGCCGTATATGGCGGGAGAAAGATCGCCGATCTGGGATACAAAAGCGAAGGGTGTCTTTTATGGCATCGATTACACAAAGTCGCGCGCGCACTTTATACGATCCAGTATGGAGGGGGTTGCGTTCTCGCTGAAACATAATATTGATGTAGCGGAGAGTGCCGGGGTAGAGGTGGGAACCCTGCGCGCCATGGGGGGTGCCGCCAACAGCAGACTGTGGACGCAGATTAAGGCGGATGTTACGGGAAAGAGAATTGTTGTGCCATCATCGGATACCGCTACAACCCTTGGCGCCGCCATTCTGGCAGGTGTCGGAACCGGCGTATACGAGAGCTTTGAATCTGCTGTTTCTCAAACCGTCAAGATCCAGCGCGAGCATAAGCCGGATCAATCGAAGCACGACAAATACTATGCGGTATACAGGAAATACAAAGAAATTTACTCCTGCCTTGCAGATACAATGCACGAGTAATTTCTTTGGGATTGATAGGTTAAAGGGAGGACATTGATGAAAGCAGCTGTACTTTATGGTAATCAAGATATTCGATATGCGGATTTCCCTACGCCCGAGGTGATAAAAGGTCACGTCAAGATCAGGGTGAAGGCGTCGGGAATCTGTGGGAGCGATGTTCCCAGGGTGCTACATCATGGAGCGCACTACTACCCCATCGTGCTCGGTCACGAATTCGCGGGAGACGTTGTTGAGATCGGGGAGGGTGTGACCCGTCTCAAAGTCGGGGATACGGTTTCCGGAGTTCCACTTATTCCCTGTATGAAGTGCGAAGACTGTCAGGTTGGAAATTATTCTCTTTGCAAATTCTATCGTTTTGTCGGATCCCGCGAGCAGGGTAGCTTCGCCGAATATGTTGTACTGCCCGAATACAATGCCGTTACGTATGATGCAGCGATTCCGTATGAGCAAGCCGCTTTGTTTGAGCCTTCGACGGTAGCGTTACATGGATTGCTCTGTAACGATTACCGAGGCGGCGAAGATGTAGCTGTTCTGGGCGGCGGAACAATCGGACTTTTCATGATGCAATGGGCTCGTATTTTCGGCGCTCGAAAAGTTGTCGTTTTCGATATAGATGAAGGACGTCTGGCACTTGCGAAGAGACTTGGCGCGGACGAAACGGTTCTGACAAGCAAAGAGAACTTCATGCAAGAAGTGAAGGACATTACCTCCGGAAGAGGTTTCGGCTTTGTGTTTGAGACAGCCGGTCTTCCGGTAACGATGAGAATGGCGTTTGAGCTGGCGGCGAACAAAGCTCGTGTCTGCTTTGTTGGCACACCACATGTTGACCTGACGTTTACACCAGCGCAATGGGAATTGATGAATAGAAAAGAATTCAAGCTTACCGGCAGTTGGATGAGTTACAGCGCACCCTTCCCCGGCAAAGAATGGGCGTTGACCGCTCACTATTTCTCGACCGGCCAGCTCGCCTTCGATGAGGAGATGATCTTTCGAAAATATCCGTTGTCAGAGGCTGCAGAAGCATTTGCCTTGTACAAAGATCCCTCACAGGTTCATGGAAAAATCGTCCTAGTAATTGACGAAGAAAGAGGTAAGCAATGATAACATCAGTGAATCCTAACACCGTACCCAAGAGAGCTCTTTCTTCGGGTGAGAATATCCCTTGTATCGGTATGGGGACATTTGGATCCGACCGATTTTCGGCGCAAGAAATTGCAGATGCCGTCACCGGTGCAATCCAATTCGGATATCGCATGTTCGACTGTGCGTCCGTTTATGGCAATGAGGAGAACATCGGAAGAGCATTTGCACGGGTGATGCAAGAGGGCATTGTTACGAGAGACGAGCTCTTTATAACATCAAAAGTGTGGAATGATATGCATGGAAAGGGAGATGTTCTCATCTCTTGTGAGAAAACACTCCGAGATCTTCAACTCAATTATGTCGATTTGTATTTTGTTCACTGGCCTTTTGCGAATTATCATGCACCGGGATGTTCCGGAGATGCCAGGAGTCCCGATGCTACGCCGTTCTCTATTGGGAGCTTCATGGGAACATGGAGACAGATGGAGAGTCTGGTCGATCAAGGGCTGACTCGTTATATTGGTATGTCCAACATGACGATCCCGAAACTCGAAGCGATTCTGCCCCTCTGCCGAATACAACCGATCGCCATTGAGATGGAACTTCACCCTAGCTTCCAGCAAGAGGAACTATTTCAATATTGTCTTGATCGAAATATTCAGCCGATCGGATTCTGCCCGATTGGTTCGCCATCCCGTCCGGATCGGGACAAGACGGATTCGGATGTCTCTGATACGGAACTTCCGGAGGTTGTCGCGATTGCAAAAGCACACAACGTTCACCCGGCAATTATTTGCCTAAAGTGGGCCGTTCAACGCGGACAGATACCCATTCCCTTTGCCGTGGATGAGAAGTACTACGCAAGTAATCTGTTAAGCGTTATCAATGATCCCCTGACGGAACCGGAAATGCAGCTGTTAAGGAAAGCCGAAAGATATTGCCGCCTCATTAAGGGTCAGGTCTTCTTGTGGAGTCATGCACAGGGATGGGAAGATTTGTGGGACATGGATGGAACCATTACGAGATAAAGGAGAATGTTCAAATGTTAAAAGGAATTCCAAGCATCCTAACACCTGATCTGTTAAAGATTCTGATGGAAATGGGTCATGGCGATGAGATTGTTCTGGCGGACGGAAATTTTCCGTGCATGGGGCATCCCTCGCGAGTCGTGCGCCTCGACGGTCACGGCATTCCTGAAGTGCTGGATGCTATTTTGCAGGTTATGCCTCTGGATACATACGTAGAACATCCGACGGTCCTGATGGCCGTCACACCGGGCGATACATACGTGCCTGAGATATGGGAGAAATACGGAGAAGTCGGAAGAAAACATGACGCTGCTGGACTTCGTGAGACTTCGATCCCGCGATACGAGTTCTATGATCGCGCCGTCAAGGCATATGCGCTTGTTACAACGAGCGAGAGTTCGTTGTATGCCAATATCATTCTAAAAAAAGGTGTCGTCAAGTAATCGGAGGCAAATGATGAGTAGCTATTTGATGAATTTGGTCAAACGTCAAAAATCCGGTTATCCGGCCGGGATTTACTCGGCTTGTACGGCGAACCGGCATGTTCTGAAAGCCGTCATGCAACGTGCGACGGAGTCTGGCATTCCCGCACTGATCGAAGCAACAGCAAACCAGGTAGATCAGCATGGCGGATATACGGGTATGACGCCTGCGATGTTCGTGAAATACGTCGAGGATATTGCGATGGAGATGGATTTTCCGATGGAAAATGTCATTCTCGGAGGGGACCACTTAGGACCTCTTACGTGGTCAAACAAACCGGAACAGGAAGCTATGCTCCTGGCTGAGGAACTCGTGCGACAGTATGTTCTGGCCGGGTTTAAGAAGATTCACTTAGATACGTCTATGCGTCTTCTCGATGATGATGCCACCATACCACTCTCCGACACCGTCATTGCGCGGCGCGGCGCGCGTTTGTGTGCCGTCGCAGAGTTAGCCTACAACGAGAGACTGACAGTATTTCCTGATGCTGAGGCACCGGTCTATATTATCGGCAGCGAAGTTCCGATTCCCGGCGGCGCGCAGGAGCACGAGGAAGGAATCAAGGTAACGTTGCCAGAGGATTGCAAGAAGTCCCTTGCCGCTTTCGAAGACGCATACAATGACATAGGCCTTGCGGATGCCTGGAAGCGCGTCATAGCAATCGTCGTTCAGCCCGGTGTTGAATTCGGTGACAGTGACGTGTTTGTTTATGATCGGAAAGCGGCCGTTGATCTCATCGCTTCACTCAAAGACTGGCCGCAAGGTGTTTTTGAAGGTCACTCAACCGATTATCAACCGAAAGAGGCGCTCCGAGCAATGGTTGAGGACGGCGTCGCCATACTGAAGGTTGGTCCGGCACTCACATTTGGACTTCGTGAAGCGCTTTTCTCTCTGGAGAAAATGGAGAAAGAACTCTACTTCGGTAAGAGTTGCCATTTCTCCAACTTTCAAGAAGTGTTCGAACAAGCTATGCTGGACGAGCCTCAGAATTGGCAGAAGCATTACCATGGGAATGCCTGGGAGCTTCACTTCGCCCGGAGGTTCAGCTACTCAGACCGGGCCCGGTACTATTTGCCCAATAATGAAGTGGATAGATCTATTCATCTGCTGATAAATAACATCAATCAAGTACGCATTCCGATGACTCTGTTAAGCCAGTACATGCCTTTGCAGTATCAGGCTGTACGCTCCGGAAGAATAGAACTGACCGCAGAAGCGATTATCCAAGATCGTATCGGTAATTATATTGACGATTATCTCTATGCAGTCATCCCGGAAAAACAGAACCTGGCGCAGGCATAATTCAGAGAGCAGCGAAATTGACTATTTGTTTATGCGTGGTGTAGCTGCCCGATAATACTTTCTAACGATTGTAGTGATATAATCGAGAAAAAGTATGGGTGAGGTACATCATGCAGGCTGTTCGTTGTCCGAGTTGCGGAGCCACGCTTGAACTTGATAAAAGCCTTCTAACGAGTACGTGCAAGTTTTGCGGGAGCACCGTCACTTTGTCGCCAGCCGACCTCGGTGTGGATCAGACAACCGCCGGAGTGCTCGCGGAGATGTTGCACGGCGATGCCGCCGGGGTCTTTCTCAAGAAGAAATTGGAAGAACTCAACATGGAAGAGTACTGGAAGCATCACGCGCAAACGGTCACGTTTGTCGCCGAGGATGCTTCCGTCGTAGAGATCTCCTATGTTCATAGCGCGACCGTCCAGAATTCGACGATCTTTATGGGTCGGTCGAATGCTTTTCTTTTGTTTGCTGATCCGAAGGACGCGAAGAACTATGTCGACATGGTTTCTTCCGTTCAATTTCCGTCCGACGACAAGCACGATATGAAGCAATTTCTGCCGGAAATCACGCATCAGTTCACGCTTCGCGACCGGCGAGTCCTTATCATTATTACCAGGGGTCGATATGAGTATCCGCTTGTTTCCTTTCGCGGGCTTCCGGATGTCCATGCCGCATGGGTTGTAAGCCGGTTGGAGAATCTCTGTTGCTTGCTGCAGTACAATCAGTTGACGGTGCCGGATCTCGATATCCGCGACATCTATATCAATCCGGAAACCCATCAGGCGTATCTGTACGGAGGACTGTGGCGGGCGAACCGGATTGTGGGGGCCCTGTCGAGCGCAAAAACGTACGAAGCTGAGCTTCGCAGTGTGCGCAGAATTGCGACAGAGGCGATGGGTTTCTCCGAAATCGAAAATGCCCGAAAAGCAATGCCGGAAGCTTTTTTCGAGTTTCTGAACGAGAAGCCAAAGGACGACGCATTTTCAGATTTTGCCTGGTGGGACGTATCGTTGACGCTGGCCTACGGGAAGCGTGTTTTTCGAGATCTGGGACTTAAAGAAAGTACATTATATTGATCGCGTGCGCATAAGAAAGGAAGCATATTATGGGAAGTGGAAGTTACAGCAGCAGTGATTGGGCCAAGCTAAAGAGCAGTCGCAATATTCACGCGGATTCGAAGGTTAGTGATTTATATCAGTCCCGCGGGATGAAGGCGGCGTACGATCCGTCGAAAATCAAGATCAGAGAATCGCGCGATTCAACGGATAACCCGCTGTCGACAGCGATCATCGTCGGTCTCGACGTGACAGGTTCCATGGGATATCTTTCCGAGGAGATCGCGAAGAACTCGCTCAATAAGACCATGCTGGAGATCTATGACAAATCGCCGGTTACGAACCCGCACATCATGTTCCAGGCGATCGGCGACTCGAAGTCGGATCGTGCCCCGCTGCAGGCAACACAGTTTGAGGCGGACATCCGTATCGCCGAACAGCTCCTGGATGTCTTTTTCGAGAGCGGCGGAGGCGGTAACGGCGGAGAGTCGTACTGCCTGTCCTGGTACTTTGCCGATATGCATACCGATATCGACTGCTATAACAAGCGCGGGAAGAAGGGCTATATCTTCACGATCGGCGACGAGCGCTGCCATGACACGCTGACGCGCGAGGAGATCAAGCGCGTGTTCGGCGATGACGTGGAACGTGATTACTCGGCGAAGGAGTTATATCAGTCCGCCGCGAAAAAATACAATATCTTTCACATCGTGATGAAGGCCGGGTCATATAAGAATCAGAACAGCGGTAAAGGCTGGGAGATGCTGATCCCCGGACATGTAATCGAGTTAGAGCCGGATCACCTCACGCATCTTGCGGAGCTGTTCGTTTCCGTCATGCAGTTGTCGGAAGGCGGGAACAAGAAGGATATCGTAGCGCAGTGGAAGGATCAGGGGGCACAGCTTGCCGTTGCGGAGGCGCTGGGAAGACTCTCTATTGGAGATCAAAAGACGGGATTCTTTAAATTCTGATGAAGCAGAGAATTACTGTTGTCGTCGGCAAGAATTTCGGCGATGAGGGGAAGGGGCTTGCGACCGCTTATTTTGCAGGTCGGTCGACCGATACGCTTGTTATTAAACATAACGGCGGCGCGCAGGCGGGACACACCGTGGATCGAGCCGATGGGAGATTTGTCTTTCATCAGCTCTCATCCGGATCTTTTAGTGGCGCGACGACCTATCTCTCGTCGACATTTCTTCCGGATCTGCTCAAGTTGCCGGAGGAAGCGGAGGCGTTTCGCATCGCGGCCGGTCATGTGCCGACGGTCTATCTGGATGCGCAATGCCGGTTGACGACGGTTTTCGACGTGGTGTTGAACGCCTTTGTCGAGAGTTTGAGAGCGGGGGAGCGCCACGGCAGTTGCGGGATGGGGATCCATGAGACCGTGATCCGTAACGAGAATGCGGAATATGGACTGTCCCTTGCGGAATTCGAGGCATTCTCACCGCATGAAGTCGCCCTTTTTCTCGAAAAAATCCGGACGAAGTATGTCCCGCAGCGGCTTTCGCAATTATCCACAGGGATGAAAGACGGTAATGCGTGGTGCGATATTCTTCTGGATCCAAATGTTGCGGGGAATGCGGCGGACGCGATGAAGTCGGCGTCCAGATTTTTCTCGGTGATCCATGACGCGAAAGAACTTATCCAGCCTGCGGAGAATCTACTTTTCGAAGGGGCACAGGGACTTCTTCTGGATCGGAATAACCATGAATACTGGCCGCATTTGACGCCATCGGACACCGGGAGCAAGAATCCGTTTGCGATACTGAAGCAGTGCGGAATTTCCCATGACAAGACCAATACAGAGGTGTGCTATGTGACGCGATCCTATGTCACACGGCATGGCGCGGGTCCTCTTCCCCATGAATGTGATCGTGAAGAGATATCGCCCCGGATCCGCGATAAGACGAATGTGGAGAACCAGTGGCAGGAGTCCTTGCGCTATGCGAGGCACCCCGAGGCGAGTGAATTTGTCCATGCCGTCAAGGAGGATCAGAAGAATTACTTGAAGTCAGACAATCCGGATGTTCGCGAGACTGCTTCCGTCTCGCTCATGATCACGCATTTAAACGAGACGGACGGTAAAATCGTATCCGCGGACGAGGACAAGAGCGTTGGAGTGTATCTGAGAGAAGGCAGCCTAGACTCTTTTTTTGACCACATCTATACCTCGTTAACTCCATTTCCAGAGGATGTCCGGCGAGTAGCGAGAATGTGCTGATTTCCTCATTCTTTCCTATCTCTATCAATGTTATAATAATTTCGTTTTATCAGATAAAAGACCGCGAGAGGGAGAGTACTCACCTATGAAAAAGGGTAAACTCAAGTACATGTTCGACAATCTGATGTCCAAGGGGCCATTGGCACTCATCGGATGTCTGGCACTCATTTCGACCGTTGTCATAGCGATCATGTCTGGTATTGTACTGGCTACGAACTCTCTCGAAGGTGTTGGATTCCCGGAATTGATGTGGATGGGATTCATGCGCACGCTCGATTCCGGTACGATAACCGGCGATACCGGCTCCCCGGTATTCGTCGCAAGCATGCTCATCATCACGCTCGCTGGTATTTTGGTATTCAGTATCCTGATCGGTATTCTTACTACGGGACTTCAGGACATGATGGACTCCCTCCGCAAAGGCCGCTCCAAAGTCATCGAGAGCAATCACACGATCATCCTCGGATGGTCGGATCAGATATTCACAATCATTTCCGAACTCATTGAGGCGAACAGCAATCTGAAGAAGTCCTGCATCGTTGTCATGGGTAATAAGGACAAGATCGAGATGGATGATGAGATTCGCAGCCGGATCCCCGATTCGGGTAAGACGAGAATCGTATGCAGAACAGGCAATCCAATTGATGTGAATGATATGCGCATTGTGAACATGTCGGATTCAAAATCTCTGATTCTGATCGAAGACTCTGACGCCAACACGATAAAGGCCGTTCTCGCCATCGTAAACACGGAAGGATGCAAGGACAAGGACTTCACGATTGTTACGGTTCTGAACGATGCGAAGAATCTGGAGGTAGCGCAAATCGCCTCGCAAGGACGCGTCGAGTATATTCTTTATAATGACATTATCTCCCGGATCATGGCACAGACCTGCCGCCAACCCGGCATCTCTGCGGTCTATCTCGACCTACTGGATTACGACGGAGACGAGATCTATATCATGGAATGTCCCAGTCTTGTCGGCAAGACATTCAGCGATGCTCTATTTTGCTTTATGGATTCAACACTGATGGGCGTCAAGCGTGGAGCAGTGACTCAGCTCAAGCCTCCGATGGACTATGTGATCGAAGCCGGCGACGAGATCATTGCCATTGCGGAAGATGATGACAAGCTGATCGCTGATGCTCATGCCACCCATACATTTATGGAAGACGCTATCGAGACAGAACGACGTATCGCGGTCGCAGAGCCTGAGTATATTCTGATTCTGGGATGGAATGAGAACGCAGCAGCGATCATTATGGAACTGGACGCCTATGTTCCCAAGGGTTCGTTCTTGGCCGTAGCGTCCGACATAGAAGATACCTCCGCGCAGTGGGAGAAAACCGGCCATACGCTTCAGAATTTGAAAGTAGAATTCTATACGGACGATGTCACGGACCGCAAAGTTCTCAATGAACTTATGGCGAAGAATTTCCACCATGTCGTCTTGCTGAGTGATAAATATACGGATGACGTGCAGAAATCTGACGCCAACACCCTCATCACGTTGCTTCATCTGCGCGACATCTCCGAGAAGACAGATTACGTCTTCAACACCGTAAGTGAGATTCTCG
>Ga0209373_10004422_pt1 | contig 12122 bp, 12 predicted proteins | sample Higcelweek5metaG_FD_187173 | JGI IMG/M metagenome (GOLD analysis project Ga0209373, IMG submission 187173) | Freshwater pond sediment microbial communities from the University of Edinburgh, under environmental carbon perturbations - High... | ecosystem: Environmental > Aquatic > Freshwater >... | reverse complement strand
AAAGAGAGAAGAAAATGAAGGTTCAAAATAGAAACATTTCAATAGAAGGAGAACACAACATGAAACGGAAGACATCCAATTATCCGGCGGGAAAAAAGAATTTCACTTTGATCGAACTCCTGGTCGTAATTGCGATCATCGCGATTCTTGCCGGAATGCTGCTTCCTGCGTTGAACAAGGCGCGGGATCAGGCGCGCACGGCAAACTGTGTCAGCAACCTCAAGCAGATCGGCCTTGCCATGTCGATGTATATCAACGACAGCAAGGAATTTTTCGTGCCTTCCAATGACAAGGCCAACGGAGGAACCAGCGAGACAAACAAGGCATGGGGCTGGCTTCTGAAAAACAATGGGTATATGCCTAACAAGAAAGCATACTATTGTCCCACAGTGATTACCGCATGTGACCCGGCCTCTCTTCAGGCGTCTGCCTACGGCACAGAGCATACCGGTGTTTACTGGAGCGTCACCTATGCCTACAATGGGTATTTCGGCGGATATATCTCCTGGAGTTCCTCATTCAAAACAGTTGCCAAGGTGTCCCGTGTGAAACAGTCGGCGGCGAAACTTCTCCTTTCCGATTCGATCCTGTATAACAGCGGGTGGTGTGGATACGCATACAATAATTGGACTACGACCTCCGACAGTATACGCTGGGCTCAGCTTGCCACTCCGCATGGAAGCACGAACATCCGTCAATGCCGCAACGGTTCCGGTTCCAATCTTTTCGCCGATTACCATGTCGAGCAGAAGAAAAACTATAACTACATTTCCACTACTACTTTGACCAATAACGGCAAGGTGGAATAACGGCCCGATAGCCTTGTTTTTCTGTGCGGGAAACCTACTCTGTGTTGATCTTGATGTTCCTGTGAAGTTTCCGGTATTGCGACGGACGCACTGAGAAATGCTGGAAGAAACGACGTCGGAAATAGGCGGGGTCGTTGAATCCGCAGGAATAGGCGATCTCTTTGATCGAGCCGGTCCCCGAACGAAGAAGTTTTGCGCAGTTCTCCAGCCTTGCCTTGTTCAATGCATCCACCACGGACATTCCGCAGTTGTGATGAAAAACGCGTCCGAGGTGATCCGCGTTGCATCCCAGTTCCCTCGCTATGTCCGACGTGGAAATGTTGTCCGAAAAACGCAGCTTTATGATCCGTCCGGCCTCTTCGGCAAGTCTTGATTGTTCCTCCTCTTGAGGCAGATTGCTCCGTAACGTTTCATTCAGGAGCAGTTCCAGCAGAAGGTCGCAGGTCCGCTCATTGTCCCGGACCCTCTGTTCCGCCAGGAGCAATTCAAAATATTCGGAAAAGTTTTCCGGTCTGGCGGCGCACCCGTATTGCGGGAAGGGGGACATCTGCTGTTTGCCCGCGCGGAAATGTCCCCAGAAGAAGGAAAGGTTTTTCGGGTAATCCGCAAGACCGCCGTGCCGCTGCTCCGGATACAGGAACAGAAATTCGCCTTCCCGCACCTGGAATTCTTTTCCAAGTTCAAAAATCGAGAGAGTTCCGGAAATGACCAGAATCAGTTCCGTGCTGTCGATGACCCGTGTCGGATGTCGTCCGCGTCCGCGGGAAATGAACTTTCCTCCGTTCAGAAAATGAAATTGTTTCTTCATTTGCCGGAATTGTCTCCTTTTCTGTAATTTCTCATGCATTGGCATTTTTTCAAGAGAGGAAAGTCTCCCGAACAGGGAAAAAGATATTCTCGGCATGAAATATGGCTTCGGGACAGGTCTTGAGCTTGTATTTTTGCAGATGCGGGATATTGTAAAAGAAGGATATATGAACGGCGGAGATTCGCTCCGCTTTCCAGACTTTCCGCAAGGGGCCGTTCCGGATTCGACTGGACGAGCCGATTGCCGACTGCATGCCGAGGATGATCGTTTGCCTCGTAAATCATCGGTCAAAAACAATAACTGCGAACGAAGAGTACGCACTCGCCGCTTGACGGCGACGTCCGCTTCCTGACGGACACTAGGGAAGATGGGCGCAAGCAGTGTTCTGGCACAAGGGTTTGACTCGTTGGTCCGCGTGCGAGACAACAAATGAGGTAGTCTGAAGGCTGTATGTCTGTCGACAAAGCCGGAGGACGAAAAACAATAAAGACGGAACAAGCATGTAGTATGTCGTCATGAGGACGTTACAGGACGCGGGTTCAACTCCCGCCGGCTCCACCATTTTTACATTCAAAATTGTAAAACTTCCCCATTTTCCCCCACTTCGGTTTTCATTTTTCTTAGCCGTGATATATTGTGCTTTACCTATTGTGTGAAAACCATACATGCTGGTCATCGTGTATTTCGGGAATGTTTCGGGTGAAAACCTGCGGTCTTTTCGTCCTGAAAAGAGAAATCCCATATTTTCCAATGCCTGGACCTGTTTACAGGTAGCAAAATAATAAGGCATGATGAAGAAGGCCGCTCAATAGCGGTTTCCTGAGGAGGAGATGCGCCTGGAGCAAGCTCCGGTTCAGCCGGCAGTATTGACTCGTTCGAATCGCAAAGAAGCTCAGGGAGTTTCCTTGAGGTCTTTCTGAACGACAACGCCGGGATGCAGGCTGACGTCCGGCCAGAGTTTGCGTCCGGGGTAGATGGACGAATGGATGCCGGTGTGGACATTGTCGCCGATGATTGCGCCGAATTTCCTCCGGCCCGTGTCGATCAGCACCCCGTCCACCATGGAACGGTGGTTTTTTCCGTCGTGCCGGAAATTGGAGATGATGGTGCCTGCGCCGAAGTTGGTTTTCGGGCAGACGATCGAATCGCCGATATAGGAAAGATGCCCTGCCGCTACTTTGGTCATCAGGATCGAATTCTTGACTTCGACCGCCTGGCCGATGTGGCAGTTGTCCGCCACATAAGTGGTTCCGCGGATATAGCAGTTCGGACCGATCTTGCAATTCTTTCCGACGACCGCGATGCCTTCGATATAGACGCCCGGAAGGATGGTGGACCCTTCTCCCAGCACCAGCGTGCCGTCGATGGTAACCCGTTCCCGCACACAGCCTTCAATTTTTTCCACGACGTCGGACAATGCGTCCTCGTTGATCGCGAGGATGTGCCATGGATAGACAATCTGGAAGGAGGCTTTGTCCGCCTCGATCTGGAGTGCTTCCGGGCTGTCCGAAGTCCATGCCACTCTTCGGTTTTCGCAGAAAACGGCAAACGGGGTGTCCGTTTCTCTCAGCATGTCCATAAGGCCGCGCGACGGCCAGAAGTCCGACAATGCCGAAAGGTTCCGGCTGGCGGCGACTTCTTCCCAGCGCTGTTCCAGGGCGCCGCGGAGCGTGGACCCCGCAACCTCGATTTCCAGCGCGGAGCGGCGGCAGGTCAGCGGTTCCAGAAGATGAGGATTTCCCGATTCCACCAGTGCAAGCATCAGACCAGTTCCTTTTTGACGGTCTCCGTGAGACGGCCGAGCCAGAGTTCCATGTCGGAGGCGGACCGTGCTTCGACGAGGACGCGGATTTTATTTTCCGTTCCTGAGTAGCGGACGTTGACACGGCCGTTGCCGCCCATTGCGGCGGTCGCGTCTTTGATTTGCGCCGAGAGAAGCGGGAGCTGGTCGATCGGGACCCGTTCCCGGACAGGGATGCTGACCAGTTTCTGGGGATATTCCTCCATGAACTGCGCCAGTTCGTGAAGCGTTTTTCCCTGGCGTTTCATGAGGCGCAGCACGTGAAGCGCGGAGATGATGCCGTCTCCGGTGGTGGCGTAGTCCAGGAAAATCAGATGCCCGGACTGTTCGCCGCCGAGATTCAGGTTCATTTCCCGCATCCTTTCGATCACATAACGGTCGCCGACCTGAGTGATCTCCACATCGATTCCGGCGTCCTTCATGGCGGCGAGGAGCCCCAGATTGCTCATGCTGGTGACGGCGATCGTGTTGTTGGAGAGGCGGCCTCTGGCCTTGTAGTCGAGGGCGCACAGACCCATGATGCGGTCGCCGTTGACCACATGTCCCTTGGCGTCGGAGAAGATCACGCGGTCGGCGTCTCCGTCGAGGGAGATGCCGATATCAGCCTTATGCTGCTTTACAAGCGCGGTCATGTTTTCCGGATGGGTGGCTCCGCAGTCGGCGTTGATGTTATAGCCGTCGGGGGTGATGGCGGTCGCGATCACATCGACTCCGAGTTCGCGCAGAATGAGGGGGGCGATGGAGTAGGCGGCGCCGTTGGCGCAATCGAGAACGGCCTTGATGCCTTTCAGGGAATGGTTTTTGATGGAGCTTTTTGCGAATTCGATATAACGGCCGCGGGCATCTTCGATTCGGTAGGCCTTGCCGATTTTCTCGGAGCCGACGAGGTCGTTGCCTTTTTCCGACTCCAGGATGTATTTTTCGATTTTTTCTTCGGCTTCATCGGGCAGTTTATAGCCGTCCGCGCTGAAGATTTTGATTCCGTTGTCCGTGGACGGGTTGTGGGAAGCGGTAATCATGATTCCGCAGTCGGCGCACATCGAACGGGTCAGGTGAGCGATGGAGGGCGTGGGCAGGGGACCGATTTCCAGGACGCTGGCGCCCATGCCGACCAGTCCGCTGGTCAGTGCGGTTTCCAGCATGTAGCCGGACAGGCGGGTATCCTTTCCGAGAACGACACGCGGGGCCGTCTGGCCTTCGGTTCCAAAAACGTGGGCGATCGCCTTTCCGACGCGAAGAGCGGTTTCCGGGGTGATCGGGTATACATTGGCCTTGCCTCTGATTCCGTCCGTTCCGAATAATTTACCCATTATGCGATTCCTTTCAAAAAAATAACGTTCACATTATTAATGTAATGAATTATGGACTTTTTTCAATAAAATCCGTTTGTTTTCACTCAATCAGCCGGGGGATGTCGTCGTTATTCCGACGATAACGGTCGGAGCATGACCCCCGCTTCCGTCAGAATCCGCCGCGCGGTATCGTCGATGGAATACCGTTCCCGGTAAACCACCTCCGCAATCCCCGCGTTGATGATCATTTTCGCGCAGAGGAGACACGGACTGAAGGTCGTGTAGAGTGTCGCCCCCTTGACCGCGATCCCGTGATAGGCCGCCTGAACGATCGCGTTTTCCTCTCCGTGGGAACAGAGGCACTCTTCGAGACTTGTTCCGGACGGGGTATCGGAGGAACAGCGGGGACACCCGCCCTCACAGCAGTTCCGGATGCCGCGCGGGGTGCCGTTATACCCCGTGGAGATGATCCGGCGGTCCTTGACGATGACCGCGGCGACATGTCTCCGGGAACAGTTGCTCCGCAGGGCGACCACCTGGGCGATCTGCATGAAATATTCATCCCAGCCGGGACGTTCCTTGTGAGGTGCTTGATCGGACATTGCGATGCTCCTGTTTCTGTAAGAACTGGTGATAATCCTTTCATTATAACCTCTCAAGGAAGAAAAATCAAGTTTTCCGCGGAATCATATACCAAAAAGTAATGAACATGTAATTTTCAGAGAGACGAATGAGGCCGAGGTTTTCAGTTTTTTACCATAATATTCAGCTTTAAGGACGGGCATCCGCATTGAAGGAGCAAGTCCCCGGAGAACAGAGGGTTACTTGCCCGGATTGCGTGGAGTTACTTTGAAGATGCAATAGTCTTCCCGCGCCGGGAAAAAAGCGGGCGGATTGGTGACGAAAACCGGAGTCACTTCGAACTGCCGGAACCCGAAACGGAGTTTTTCGTCCGTGAGGGAATACGTTTTCAGTTCATCCACCTGGAACAGCAGATAGAATTCTTTTGGCCCGATCGCATATTTCCGGAGAGTGTTGTCGTCCAGCTTTCCCGGCATCTTCCCCTTTTTCAGATAAACCGTGAACGGCTGGTTGTCCGCGGAGCTGTGGAAGACGCGTCCGGGCAGATACGCTCCGAAGGTGCCGGTGATCAGGTCCGGCGGGAAGACCACGATCTTGGCATCCGGAGGAAGGCTGTTTTCAATGAAGTAGGTGATCTGTCCCTGATTGGAGAAGGGACGGGTCAGGTCGTTCATGACATAGTAAGGCGTATCGAAGCAGGTATACAGCGACAGCAGCAGAACGGCGAGGGAACCGCCCGAGATCGCCTTCAAGAACCCTCCGGCTTTTTTGGACTTCCGGGAAGCGGGCAGGCAGAAGCAGAAGACCAGGACCATCATGGGAAGATAGGCGCGCTGGAGCATGATCGGATAAAGGAACACGGCGAAAAGAATCTGCCAGACGAAGGCCGCTGTGAACATCAACAGTGCTTTTTTCCGGGAGAAGAACAGGCCCACCATGCCGAGGAGCATCGTTCCGTAAAACAGAATCGAGTTCAGGACGAATCCGCCCAGTCTTCCCAGCCAGAAGGCGTAGGTTCCGGGGAGCATCTTCATCACCAGTTCGAAGCGCGCCCCGACATTCCCTTTGAAGATGTCCCAGAAGGAATTCGGCGTCACCGAGGAAACCCCGAAGGCCGGAATGACCTGAAGAAACGCCAGAATCACTCCGAGCGCCATCATCCCCAGAGGACAGAGAATTTTGAGCCGTTCCGCGGGAGTTCTTTTTCGGGCGTGCCGGAAAAGTTCGATGGTGAACAGAAGTCCCGCCATCCCAGCCAACCCCTCCATATAGGCATGCGTATGAACGAGAAACACCAGCGCTAGCGCGTAACAGCAGGGCTTTTTGAGCCGCACCGGATACAGCAGGGCCATAAAGCACAACGCGAGCGGAATCAATGCATAAGGTCTGGCGATTACCGGGAAATAATAGAGCATCGGACAGGACAGCAGGAAGACCGTCTTGATCCAGAAATTCATCCGGGCATACCGCAGGAAGAGCCATGCGGCGGCTCCGCACAGCATCCAGCTGATCATGTTCATCGAGGAAAGGGGTGCGCCCAGCGCGGCGAAAGGCTTCAGCAGCATGTGCCAGAGTGCGAAATGACCTTCGTAGCGCATCCTGAAAAATACTTCGGGAATGCTCAGATCCCGGGTGATACACCACGCCTGAAGTTCATCCTGCCACGGTTCATGGCAGAACACCAGCACCAGCGTCGTCAGAAGATACAGGAAAAAGAGAATGGCGCTTTTGATGTTCAGTCCGAGAATCTTTTTTTCAGAATCCATGCAGTTCATCCGGGTTATGCGCTCTCACGATTATTGAGGGTAATGTAATGTTTCTTCTCCGATTTGCAACCGTTATTCCTTGCTCCAGATCCGGACATTCAGATTGAGTTCATCGACGATCCGGAGGAAAAACAGGAATTCGGAAAGACAGCGTTTCAGGGAATCGTAATCCAGATTCCCGTCCGGCATTTCGAAAAAGTCGCGGGCGGACGGAATGGCGATATTCATGCAGGAATCCGTGAAGGAAAAGGAAATCTGGGAGTCGAAGCGTTTCCGCAACTCGACCATCCGCTCCATCAGGGAAGGCGAAAGAAGATAGCGGGCCTCCACGTCGTCATGGGCATAGACCGCGTAATATTTTTCGAATTCCGGATTCTCCATGCGGATTATCCGTCCCTCCCGGACGAGGTTGAGCTTCTGCAGGAAATTGCCGAGCATCTGGCCGAAGAGATTTTCCGCCACATCCGGAACGACGAAGGTGCGCGTATTGAAATCCTTCTGGAAGTCGGCAATCAGGAAAACCCCCTTGAAAATGTCGTGCCATGTTGTTGTTCGATGTCCTTTGCCGTCAACGGATTCCGTTTTGTATTCCGCATGGATTTCGGAGAAGATCAGCTTGACTCCGTGGTACGATCCGGAAACGCAATCCTCCCCGGAATATCGGTCGATCCTTTCCTGAAAAAGCCCCGTGCTCCTGAAGTCGCTTTCTGAAATGCAGTTGTCCTGATCAAAGGAAAGTTCCGGATCGATGGCGGAAACGATTTTCGTCAGGATCCGGGCTTTGAACAGCCTCCGAACCTCTTTTTTTCCGGTGAAATAGCGCCAGATGGAAAATATCAGGAAAGCGGCCGGGATGATTCCGAGAGCAATCCGGAAACCGCCAAGCGAAGGGATCAGCAGGGCAGGGGGAACGCATACCACTGCGGCGATTCCCGTATTCCTCAGCAATTTCAGGGATTCGGCGCGTTTCTGTTTCCGGAATTCCAGCACTTCGGCGACGGGCCCCTGAAGGGCGGTGTCATACAGTTCCCGGAACGATTCTTCCAGCGACTCCATTCAGACGCCTCCGGTTCCGTTTACTGGAAAAGTTCGCCGACTTTCGGCACGGCGCGTTCGGATTCCGCGATCTGAAACAGTTCGCGTTTCTGGAAATGGAAGGCCGAAGCCAGCAGGTTGACAGGAAAGCTCTGGATGGAGGTGTTGTAATCCGTCACGGCGGCGTTGTAGGAACGCCGGGCGGCCGAGAGCTGTTCCTCGACTTCGTTCAGGGAACGGTTCAGCTGCTGGAAGGAGTCGGTGGCTTTCAGGTCCGGATATTGTTCCACCTGAACCATGATCGAACGCATGGCGTCCGTGATCTGGTTGTTCACTGCAACCCGTTCGGCGGCGGAGAGGTCCGGCTTGATCGCTTTGGACCGGAGTTCGGTGATCGCGGTCAGGGTGGAGCTTTCGTGCTTCATATAGGTTTTCACGGAAGCCACCAGATTGGGGATCAGGTCGCAGCGCTTCTTGAGCTGGGTGTCGATCAGCGCGAATGCGTTGTCCACAAGATTCCGCTTGTACACCAGACTGTTGTAGCCCAGCCAGACCAGCAGAACAAATCCGACGACAATCACAAGAACGATCAAAGTGCCTGTTTCCATAAATGCTCATCCTCCTTTTAATATCAAAATTCATACTGTAATATGTTTTTTTCCTAATTCAATCCGGAAAACGATAATTGCCTTGAAATATCGGGTTTCCGGGATATATTATCGGTTTTGTCCGGTGTCTTCCGTGCAGACTCGAAACAATTCATCCGAAAGGTGGAAAAACAATGTCGCTGTGCCCTTTTGAGGACCTCAAAGCCCGCGGGTTCATTTACCAGAACACTTCTGAAGAAGCCATACAGAAACTTCTCTCCGAGGGTCCGGTATATTATTACGCAGGCTTCGATCCCACCGGCGACAGCCTCCACGTCGGACACCTCCTTCCGGTCATGGCGATGCGCCGTCTCCAGCAGGCCGGGCACAAACCCATCGCGCTGGTCGGCGGCGCCACCGGGCAGATCGGCGACCCCTCCGGCAAGAGCGAGGCGCGCGTCATCCTTTCCAAGGAGACGGTCGCACGCAACGCTGAAAGCATCCGCGCCCAGCTTTCCCGCTTCCTTTCCGAAAAGGACACCGTCTTCGTCAACAATGCGGACTGGTTCAACAACATGCTCTATCTCGATTTCCTGCGCGACATCGGTTCGAAGTTCAGCATCAACAAAATGCTGTCAGCCGAATCCGTGAAGCTGCGGCTGGAAACCGGGCTTTCCTTCCTGGAGTTCAACTACATGATCCTTCAGGCCTACGACTTCTACATGCTGAATCAGAAATACAACTGCAAGCTTCAGATCGGCGGACAGGACCAGTGGGGCAACATCACAGCCGGAACGGAACTTGTCCGCCGCCTCTCCCAGCAGGAGGTCCAGGGATTCACTATGCCCCTCCTCATGAACAATTCCACCGGTCAGAAGTTCGGCAAGTCCGTCGGCGGGGCCGTCTGGCTCGACAAGAACAAGACCCCCGTCTTCGACTATTACCAGTTCTGGCGCAACAGCGACGACGCCGACGTGCGCAAGCTGATGCTTTTCTTCACGGTTCTGCCCATTGACGAGATCGATTCCCTCTGCCGGGATTCGATCAACCGTGCCAAGGAAGTTCTCGCCTACGAGGCCACCGCACTGGCCCACAGCCACGAGGACGCCGCCAAAGCGTTCCTCGCCGCGGGCGCCAAGTTCGGTTTCGCCGACCGCGAGAACAAGCTGCCCACGTCCAGCCAGATTGCGAAAGTCAATGTGGCTGAGGCGGTTCTGGAAGACCTCCCGACCTGCTCGATCGCGATGCCGGAGGAGGGAATCTGGTTTCCGAAACTTCTCGTGGAATCGGGGTTGTGCAAGTCCAACGGCGAAGCCCGTCGTCTGATTCAGGGCGGCGGCGCCTACCTCAACGATCAGCGCGTTTCCGATGTCGACCTCACCGTGAAGCGGTCCGACTTCCCCGGGGGAAGCGCCATTCTCAAGGCGGGCAAGAAAAATATCAAGCGCATCGTCCTGGCTTGACTTGATTTCTGTTGAATTCCGGTGTATATTGGCCGGAAACGTATATGTCAATAATCTTAAGGCAAGGATGGAAAAACCATGTATTCTGCTGCTGACCTGAAAAAAGGATTGAAGATCGAAATCGAGGGCGTCCCCTATACCGTTACGGAATTCGAGTTCTGTAAGCCCGGAAAAGGGACCGCCTTGTATCGCTGCCGCCTCAAAAACCTCGTGACCGGCACTACCATGGAGCGGACTTTCCGCCCGGTCGACAAGATGGACGTTCCCAATCTGGAAGAACGTGTGATGTTCTATTCCTATCATGACGGCAACAACTACATCTTCAGCGATTCGGAAACGTTCGAGGAAGTTCAGATTACCGCCGATTATCTCGGCAACAAGACCTATTTCCTCAGCGACAACATGGAATGCAATGTCCTGTTCTTCAACGGAAAACCCATCGATATCACCCTGCCGACCTTCATTGTCCGCGTCATTGCCGAAACCGAACCCGGCGCCCGCGGCGACACCGCGTCCTCCAACGTTCAGAAGCCGGCCAAGCTGGACAACGGTTACGAACTCACCGTTCCCCTGTTCATCAATCAGGGCGATACCGTCAAGGTCGATACAAGGACAGGGCTCTATGCCGAACGCGTCAGCAAAGGCTGAGAACCCTTCCGCGTCCTTTGAACATCTTGCGTCCGTGGCGGGACTCCTTCCCGTCCGGGCCAGAATCGCCTCGCTTTTACGCGCCGCCTTTGAAGCGGCGCATTTTATTGAGGTCGAAACGCCCGTCGGAATTCTCGCCCCCGCCGCCGAGGAGTTCATCGAGGCTCCCCGCGCCGAGGGCTTCTTTCTGCGGACCTCTCCCGAGCTCCAGATGAAACGCCTGCTGGCCGTCGGCATGGAACGCATCTATCAGCTCGGACCCTGTTTCCGCATGGGCGAAAACGGACGCCGTCACCGTCCCGAATTCACCATGCTCGAATTCTATCAGGTCGATGCCGATTATCTGGAACTTCTGGATTTTACTCATTCCTTCCTGCTCTCCGTTTGCCGGGGACTCCACGGCGATTCTTCCTTTATCTTCAACGGACAGAAGATCAGCCTCGAAAAACTGGAAGTCATCCCGGTTCGCGAGGCCTTCCGGCGCTTCGCCGGGAAAGACGCCGACCGCTGTGCCGAAGAGGACGGCCTGTTTGAAATGGTTCTCGTGGACAGCGTCGAACCAGCCCTGCCGAAGGATCGCCCCTGCGTGCTGATTGATTATCCTGTCCGCTTTGGCGCGTTTGCGCGCCCGAAAGCCTCCGATCCCTCGCTGGTCGAGCGCTGGGAAATCTACATGGGCGGCATCGAATTGGCCAACACCTACGGCGAGCTTATCGATCCGGCAATCCAGCGGGAACGTTTCCGGCGTTTCGCCGAGACCCGCCGGAGAATGAAGCTGACGGAATATCCGGAGGCGACCGCGTTTCTGGAGGCGATCGACCGTGGCCTTCCGGAGTGCGCCGGTTCCGCTCTTGGCTTTGACCGTCTGGTCATGCTTTTGAGTGGTCATCCCGACATTGCGGACGTTTCATTTCCGCTGGATTCCTGATTTCCGCAACTTGAATATTTTGGGTTCATTTGATTTTTTTCGACTCATGGTTCATCATCCTTGCGAGTTTGCACCAATCGCTATTACATGATATACGACAAGAACAAACATTAATAACTTATCAACTAATAAATTCACATTGCCGGATAAATCTTCATTACCTTATTCATCTTTATCATAATCTATAAACATCAAAGAATCGATATACTGGATGAAATGAAGATAAAGAAAAGGATATGCGGATTTGCAGACAGCCGTTTCTCCTGTATTATTATAGGCGTCGGAACTCTTCCCCTTGCGAATTCCAAATCGAAACAATGGATATCGACGCGGAATTCGGCAAATCCCGGCTGCAATGGTTTGATTCCCAACACCGTCGTCTGCAGGAAATCGACCGGTGCGG
>Ga0209373_10004420_pt1 | contig 12124 bp, 7 predicted proteins | sample Higcelweek5metaG_FD_187173 | JGI IMG/M metagenome (GOLD analysis project Ga0209373, IMG submission 187173) | Freshwater pond sediment microbial communities from the University of Edinburgh, under environmental carbon perturbations - High... | ecosystem: Environmental > Aquatic > Freshwater >... | reverse complement strand
GCACCGAGGAGGAGGCCAGCATGGCGAAGCCGGTCTGGCGGCAGGCCATGACGTCCTGGTGGTCGCCGAAGATGGACAGGGCGTGGGCGGCCAGGGAGCGGGCCGTGACATGGAAGACGCCGGGCAAAAGCTCGCCCGCGATCTTGTACATGTTCGGAATCATGAGCAGCAGGCCCTGGGAGGCGGTGAAGGTTGTGGTCAGCGCGCCGGCCGCCAGCGAACCGTGGACCGCGCCCGCCGCGCCCGCCTCGGACTGCATCTGGCGGATGTTCAGCACCTGTCCGAAGATGTTTTTCAGGCCCTTGGCGGCCAGTTCGTCAGCGATCTCGCCCATGGTGGAGGAAGGCGTGATCGGATAGATGGCCGCTGCCTCGCTCATGGCATAGGCCACATGCGTGGTGGCCGTGTTGCCGTCCATGGTCTTCATTTTTTTTGCCATGCTCAGTTCCCTCTTTCTGGTGATGTGAAGGTTTGGGCTGTTGGTAGCGTACTGTGGGACGTAGATCAAAATTAAAGACTTGGCAACTTGTGTGCCAAAAGGAACACGTAAAATTTTAGCAATACAATACGGAAAGTTACAGATGCGGCGTGACGAAAATGAGCCGGATTGTGGCGAATCCGTCTGAAAAATCAGGCAGGCCTTTGGGCCGTGCAAGCCAGGCCTGGAGCGGCCTGCCGGACAAAAGCGCGCCAGTCCGGTCCTTCGGACAAGATCAGGCTGGCGTCCGCCCCCGCCTTGGGCTATGGAGCATGCAGGGTGGAAAACTACGAACAAGACGGAAATCCCTTGGAACAGTGCGAATACATCCCGCCCAAAGGCCCGTGGGCCAGGAGCATGGACCGGCTGATCGGCATGCTGCCGCTGCTGTCCTGGTGGCCCCACGTGAACAGGCGCACCCTCCAGGCCGACCTCTGGGCCGGGCTCACGGGTGCGGTCATCGTGCTGCCCCAGGGCGTGGCCTTCGCGGCCATCGCCGGACTGCCGCCGGTGTATGGCCTGTACGCGGCCATGGTGCCGGTGGTCATCGCCGCGTTGTTCGGCTCGTCCCACCATCTCGTGTCCGGCCCCACCACCACGGTGTCCCTGCTGGTCTTCGTCACCCTGGCGCATTTCGCCGCGCCCTTTTCCCCGGAGTACATCCGGCTGGCGCTGACCCTGGCCTTCCTGGCCGGAGTCATCAAGCTGGCCCTGGGGCTGGCCCGGTTCGGGGCCATCGTGAACTTCGTGTCCTATTCGGTCATCACCGGCTACATGGCCGGGGCCGCGGTGCTCATCATCACCAGCCAGCTGGGCTCCTTCTTCGGCCTGACCCTGGCCCGGGGCGGGCTGTTCCTGGTCGCCTGGGAGCGGCTGCTGCACGAGCTGCCCTCGACCAATCCGCACACGGCCTTCACGGGCCTGGCCACCATGCTTTTCGCCCTGGGCATCCGGCGCTTTTGGCCAAAGGCCCCGGCGCTCCTGCTGGCCATGATCCTGGGCAGCCTGTTCTGCCTGGTTGTGGGCGGCCAGCAGTACGGCGTGGTCATGGTGGGCGCGCTGCCGTCCTCGCTGCCGCCGCTGTCCCTGCCCTCCTTCGACATCGAGGATGTGCGCCGCCTGGTGCCAGGGGCCGTGGCCGTGGCCATGCTCGGCCTGGCCGAGGCCGTGAGCATCGCCCGGGCCGTGGCCGCGCGCTCCCAGCAGATGATCGACAACTCGCGAGAGTTCACGGGCCAGGGCCTGTCCAACATCGTGGGCAGCTTCTTCTCGGCCTACGCCACCTCCGGCTCCTTCACGCGCACGGGGCTGAACTTCGAGTCCGGGGCCAAGACCCCGCTGGCGGCGGTGTTCTCGGCCCTGCTTTTGTCCGGCATCGTACTTCTGGTGGCCCCGCTCACGGCCTACCTGCCCGTGGCGGCCATGTCCGGGGTCATCCTGCTGGTGGCCGTGAACCTGGTCGACCTGCATGGCATCCGGCACATCATCCGCACGGACAGGACCGAGACCGGCATCCTGGTGGCGACCTTTCTGTCGACCCTGTTCCTGCAGATGGAGTTCGCCATCTTCTCCGGGGTCATGCTTTCGCTGTTGATGTACCTCAAGCGCACCTCGCACCCGCATTTCATCGTGCTCGCGCCGGACCAGGACAGCACGCGCCGCCCGCTGGTCAACGTGGAGCGCAAAAAGCTCCAGGAATGCCCGCAGATCAAGATTCTGCGCCTGGACGGCAGCATCTTTTTCGGCGCGGTGAGCCACATCTCCGAGGATCTGCACCGCATCATGGACGCCTCCCCGGAGCAGTGCCACATCCTCGTCGTGGGCAGCGGCATCAACTTCATCGACGCCAGCGGCTGCCACATGCTCTTCAACGAGGCCTTGAGCCTCAAGCTTTCCGGCCGGGACATGTTCTTCTGCTCGCTCAAGGGCGAGGTGCGGGACGTGCTGCGCAAGGGCATGTGCCTGAAGCGTCTGGGCGGCGAGCATGTCTTCGATTCCGAGGGCTTGGCCATCGCGCACATGGTGCCCCGGCTCGACCCGGAGCGCTGCGCCTGCTGCGCGGCGAGGGTCTTCCGCGAGTGCGCGCACATGCCCGGCGGCGAGGCGCACGACCACGAGACCCCGTCCGACGCCCCGCAGGCAGCCTCCCCGCCCGTGGCGCCTTCGGCCTAGGAACCGAGCAGGCGCAGGCCGTCGCGCACGAAGAACGCGGCGTAGCCGAGCAGCATGACGCCCAGCCCCTTCATGACCAGCGTGTAGCCCCGGCTGCCCAGCACCGGGCCCGTGCGCCAGGTGAGGAGCGCCACGCCGATCTTGGCCGAGACGATGGTCAGCGAAAAAGCCCCCAGAAACGAGGCCAGCACGGGCCAGCCGAGGCCCAGGGACTGGAGCGCCAGGGGCGCGCCCACGGTCGTCCAGAACAGGTACGGGCCGGGGTTGAGGAAGTTGGCCAGCACGCCCTTGCGGATGCTGCCCGGAGCCTTGGCCGCGGGCCGGTCTCCGGGGTCTTTGGTCGGCGGCCGCCAGCGCAGGCAGCCAAGCGCGCACGAGAGCAGGAAGGCGCTGCCGCAGAGGGTCAGGGCCCCGAGGATCAACCCGTGCCCGGCGGCGCTTCTGGTCAGCAGAATGGCCGCGAGCACGATGGGCGTGTCCGTGAGCAGGGGGGCCAGGGCCACCTTGCAGCCCTCGCGCGGGCCGTGGGCCATGGTCTGGGCGATGACCAAAGCCAGCAGCGGACCGGGGGTGACGCCCGAGGACAGCCCGAAGGCCATGCCCGAAAGGGCTGCTGTGGCTGCGCTGGAGATCATGAGGGCGGATCAGGTGGGGATGGCTTCCGACAGGAAGGTCTGCAGGAAGGCCTCGGCGCGTTCCTCGGACAGGGGCCGGGAGAAGAGGTAGCCCTGGAAGAACTCGCAGCCCAGATTGGTCAGGATGTCGTGCTGGTTGGCGTTCTCCACGCCCTCGGCCACCACGTCCATACGCAGGCTGGTGGCCAGCTGGATGATGGCGCGCACGATCTCCAGGTTGTCCTTGCCGGTCTCGATCATGCGCACGAAGGACAGGTCGATCTTCAGGTGGTCCAGCGGCAGCCGCGTCAGGTAGGCCAGGGAGGAATACCCGGTGCCGAAGTCGTCCACCGAGAAGCTCACGCCCATGTCGCGCAGCTCGTGCAGCTTGGCGAGCACCGAGGAGCCGCTCTGCATGAGCGCCGTCTCGGTCACCTCCAGCTTGAGGTTCTTGGCGGGCAGGCGCGTGTCGTTCAAGATCTCGCGCATGCGCGGCAGAAAGTCGTTCTTGGGCACCTGCTGGGGCGAGAGGTTCACGGACATCATGGCGTCCTTCATGTGCGGATAGCGCTCACGCCATTTGGCCAGGATGCGGCTGGCCTCGCGCAGGGCCCAGTAGCCCAGCTCCACCACCTTGCCGGAGTCCTCGGCCACGGGGATGAACTCGCCGGGCATGATGAGCCCGCGCTTGGGGTGCCGCCAGCGGGCCAGGGCCTCGAAGCCGAAGAGCTGGCGGCTCTTGCCCAGTTGGAGGATGGGCTGGAATTCCAGGAAGAACTCGCCCCGGGCAAGGCCCCGGTCCATGTCCGTTTCCAGGCGCACCACGTTCATGGTCTGGCGCAGCAGCGACTGGGTGAAGCTCTTGATGCGGTTGCGGCCCTGGGCCTTGGCGTGGAGCATGGCCAGGTTGGCGTTGCGCAGGGCCTCCTCGGCGCTGCCTGCCACATCCTGGCCCAGGGCCAGGCCGATGCTCGCGGTGCTGAAGACTTCCTCGCCCTCCACCACGAAGGGCTCGGCCAGGGCCTGGCGGATGCGCCTGATGGCCTGGATGGGGCGCTTGTAGCTGTCGAACTCCTCCATGAGCACCACGAACTCGTCGCTGCCGATGCGGGCCACGGTGTCCAGCTCGCGCACGCTGGCGCGCAGGCGCCTGGCCGTGTCCACCAGCACCGCGTCCCCGGCGTGGTGGCCCAGGGTGTCGTTGATGTTCTTGAAGCGGTCCAGGTCGAGGTAGATGATGGCGTGGCGGTAGTCGGCGCGCCTCTTGGCGCGCTGCAGGGCGATGCCGATGCGCTCCAGGCAGGTGGGCCGGTTGGCGATGCCCGTGAGCGGGTCCTGCTGGGTCAGGTGGCGCAGGCGCGTCTCCATGAGCTTGCGTTCGCTGCGGTCCTGGAACATGCAGGCGCACAGGCCGGGCTCGACCTGGAAGCAGTGCACCTCGAAGGCTCCGGCGCTGTCCTGGTCGCGGTATTCGAGCTGCTCGGCCAGCCAGGGCGTGCCCTTGGCGCAGACCTCGCGGAAGCGGTCCGGGGCCTCGGAGCCGACCAGGCCGGGGAAGGCCTCCTCCAGGGGCAGGCCGAGCAGGCGGCCGTTGTCCACATGCATGAGCTTGTCTGCGGCGGGGTTTGACCCGGCGAAGATGAGGCGGCCGTCCTCCTCCATGCGGAAGAGGTGGATGCCCATGGGCGAGGACTGCAGGAGGTTCTGGTAGCGGCGTTCTGCGCCTTTGCGGGGCCTTTGGGGCTTGTCGCCCGTTGCTGGCTGTGTGCTGGCCGCTTTTGGGGGAAGCTTGGCTGCCATGGTGTCCCGTTGGTTCAGAGTCCGTGGAATCTTGTCCAAATCCTAGCAGCATCATGGCGGAATGAAAAGGAGGGAGAGGCGCAATTGCGTAGCCGCGTCTTTACGCGGGCGCTTCACCTATGCTAGCGAAGCTCTGGGCCGAAAGCGAGCCTGGGGGCAACCGAAACCGCATGGAGGGGTATCGATGATCAAGGAGTTCAAGGCGTTCATCATGCGCGGCAATGTCGTCGACATGGCCGTCGGCGTGGTCATCGGCGCGTCCTTTGGCGGCATCGTCAAGTCCCTGGTGGATGACGTGCTCATGCCGCCCATTGGCCTGCTGCTTGGCCGCGTGGACTTCTCCAACCTCTACCTGACCCTGCGCGACGGCGCCACGCCCGGGCCCTATGCCGCCCTGGCCGAGGCCAAGAAGGCCGGGGCCGTGACCCTGAATCTCGGGCTTTTCGCCAACACGGTGATCAACTTTCTCATTGTGGCCCTGGCCATATTCCTTGTGGTGCGCGCCATGACCCGCCTGCAGGAGATGCAGAAGGCCAAGGAGCCGGAGGCTGCGCCCAGCACCAAGGAGTGCCCCTTCTGCGCCAGCGTCATCAGCATCAAGGCCGTGCGCTGCCCGCAGTGCACTTCGGAGCTTGCCGGATAGAAGCCCAGCCTCACGGTCGGCACTTCTGTCCCCGCCGGAACGCAGTGCGGGCACTTCCCAGCCTCCAGCAAGCGTTTGGTTCTCGACCCTCGTCCTTGTTCGTGCCCCCATATATAGCTTTGCGCGTCGCATGCGGCACCTCAACTCTTGTGACAAGTGTCGGTGTTCACCTTCCCTGTTGCATCTATTGTACGATTCAGGATATGGCTGACGGGTTCACACTGTGTCGGGCAGCCTTTGCCGCTGTCCGTCTGCTTTGCCGATGCCTCCCGCCTGCTCAGCCATGGCCTTGTGTCGAGGTTTGCAGCGCCAGCCAGGGACACCAGCGCCTTGGAACACGAACCGGAGGTTCTCCATGCCTCTCAAGAAGCTGAAAAGTCTGCATGCGCGCCTTTTCGCCATAGTGCTCATGGCCATGCTGCCTGTGCTGCTCATGGCGTTGTTCATGGCCAGGGACCGCTATACGGAGGCCAAGGCCAGCGCCGTGGCCGCCAGTCGACAGATGGCGCAACGGTATTCGGGCGAGGGCAAGGCCTTGTTCGACAGGGCCAGGATGCTTCTGGCCGACCTTGCGATGCTGCCCGAGACGCAGAGGCTGGACAGCGCGGCCTGCAGTCGTATCCTCGCGGCCCAGGGCCGGATGAACCCGGCATATGGCGTCATCAGCCTGAGCAGGACGGACGGCGTCGTCATCGCCAGCTCCGGGCCCGCCTCGTCCAGGCGGTCCGTTTCCGGGCAGTCCTGGTTCAAGGACTTGTTGCGTGAGAGATCCTTCGTTGTCGGCGCCTATCAGAAGCCAGGGGACGGGGAGCCCGCGCGGCTGCCGCTGGCCCTGCCGGTTTTGGCGCAGGACGGTTCGGTGCTGGCTGTGCTGAGCATGTCCCTGGACCTGGGGGCCCTGGCCGAACTGCTGGACGACCTGCCCCTGCCGGACAGGGCCGCAGTATCCATTGTCGACAATTCCGGGACCATCCTGGCCCGTTTTCCGGCAGACCCCAACGCCATCGGCCAGGCCGCGCCCGAGGCCGCCAGCTTTCTGCCCAGCTATCTCGCCAGCGAGGTCGAGACCTGGGAGGCCACGGGCGTTGACGGGGTCGAGCGCCTCTACTTCTTCGACTCCCTGCTGAAGCTGCAGCGCCAGGACATCGTCCTGCGCATCGGCATGCCCAGGGAAGCGGTCTTCGCCGCCGCGAACCACGGCCTTGTCCGGGACCTCCTGTTCATCGCCCTCATGACCGGCCTGGCCCTCTTCTCCACCTGGTTCTGCAGCAACACCTTCGTGCTCGGGCAGATCAGGAAGCTCTGGCTGGCGACGAAAAAGATGTCCGAAGGCGACTACGGACATCGCATCGGCATGAGCGGCAGCGGTGAACTGGCCGAGCTGGCCATGGCCTTTGACGGCATGGCCAACGTGCTGGAGTCCAAGACTTTTCGGCTGGCCACAGCCGAGCGCAAGTACCGGAAGATCTTCGAGCACTCCGTGAACGGAATCTTCCAGACGACCCCGGAGGGGCGCATTCTGGAGGCCAACTCGGCTCTTGCGAGGATGCTGGGCTACGCCTCGCCGGAAGCGCTGATCCGGAATGTCCGCGACATCGGTTCCCAGCTCTATGCCGACCCGGCGGCACGCGAGGAGGTCAAGCAGCACCTGCAGCGCGAGGGCATGCTGACGGGTTTCGAGGTTCCCTTCAATCGGTTTGACGGCGCACGCATCTGGCTGTCCATCGACATCAGGTCCGTCGACGGGCAGGACGGCGCCGCCGCCTATTATGAAGGCTCGGCCGCGGACATCACCTACCGCAAGATGGTGGAGGAAAAGCTGGGGCGAAAGCAGCAGGAGCTTCAGGCCCTGTTGGACAACTCCCCGGCCCTGATCACCATCAAGGATGCCGAGGGCCGCTATGTTCTGGAGAACCGCATGCACCAGGAGGTGCATGGCCTGAGCGTGAGCTTCATCGGCAAGTCCGTGGACGACCTGTTCACTCCGGAGGAGGCCCGGCGCATTCGTGAAGAGGACCGGATGGTACTGTTCGAGGGCAAGCCCCTGTCGTTCCGGCGCTCCTTTTCCGTCAAGGGGGTCGTCCGCCATTTTCTGGCCGCCAAGTACCCGCTCTTCAACGATGCCGGGCAGCCGTACCGCGTGTGCAGCATCTCCTACGACATCTCGGACTACGAACAGGTGCGTGAGGCCTTGCGCAAGAGCGAGAAGAAGTTCCGGACCATGGTCCAGACCTCGCCGGACCTGATCTGGCTGCTTGATCCCGAGGGCCGTGTCGTGGAGTCGAACAACGCCAGCCGTGAACTGCTGGGCTATGCCCCAGAGGAACTGCGCGGCATGCATTTGAGCCAGTTGTTTTATTCCGAAGATGTGAAGGACCACGACAGGGAATTGGTCCTGCCCCAATATGTGGGCCAGAAAGAGTGGAGCAAGGCGTCTCCCGCGCTGATCAACGAGCGCAGGCAGATGCCCCGGTCCACCCGGAACCTGGCCGTGCGCCTCATCCCCAAGGGCGGCGGCGGGGCTGCGGCCAGCCAGCGCTATTTCGAGCTTTCCTCCTGCGGGTTATGGGAGGATATGGCTTTTTTGGGCTCCATGGTGGTGATCCGGGACATCACCGAGCGCAAGCGGGTGGAACTTGCCTTGCGCGAGAGCCAGGAGCTGCTGGCGCATACCCAGGCCATCGGCAGGATCGGCGGCTGGACCATCAACCTGGACACCAGGGAGGTCAAGTGGACGGACGAGATGTTCAGCGTCCTCGGCCTCACCAAGGGCGAGGTGGCAAACTTTGACTTGGACCCGGAGCTCGTGGCTCCGGAGGACCAGCGGCTCTACACCGAGGTGATCCGCCGGGCCGATGAACTGGGCGAGAGCTTTGACGTGGAGCTGCGCCTGGCGCGGCAGGGGGCGACGCAGCGCTGGGTGCGCTTCATCGGCCGCCGCACGGATGCGGACGGCAAGCGGCTGCTGTCCGGCTCGGTTCAGGATATCACGGACAGGAAGAACCTGGAGCTTCTGCGCGACGACATCGACAACATCATCCGCCACGACCTGAAGACCCCGCTCAACGGGATCATCAATCTTCCGCAGATCATCATGAAGGGGGCGAACCTGGCCCCGCACCAGATAGAGTACCTGGGCTACATCGAGACAAGCGGCAAGAACATGCTGCGCCAGGTCGAGATGGCCCTGGACATCATGAAGGTCGAGCGCGGCCAGTTCCAGTACCGGCCGTATCCGTTCGATCTTCTGGAGGTCCTTCGGAACATCGTCAAGGAGCTTCAGGACGCCATACAGGGCAAGAGGCTCTCCATCGAGCTGCTGCTTGAGGGGCGGCTGGCGGACGCCTCCAGCACCTTCTCCGTGTGCGCCGAGGAGCGGCTCTGCTACCCGATGTTCTCAAACCTCGTGGCCAACGCCATCGAGGCGTCGCCAGTGGGCGAACGGATCAGCATCGCCCTGCGCGAGACCCTGGGGTATGTGGTGAGCATCCGCAATCTCGGCGTCGTGCCGCTGGAGATACGGCCGCGCTTCTTCGAAAAGTTCGTCACCAGCGGCAAGTTCAAGGGCACCGGCCTGGGCACCTACTCGGCGCGGCTGTTTGCCCTGGCCCAGGGGGGCGGCATCGAACTGGACGACTCCGAGGAGCACGCCACCACGGTGGTGGTGCGCCTGCCCCTGCACAGCGCCCCGGAAGTCATGTGAGCCGGGGCGGCCTGGGCTCCCGGAAGGGGTTGCGGTGGGCGGCCGTCTTGAACAGGTACGGGTAGTTGGTCTTGAGGTGGCGCATGTAGTCCAGCCACTGCCTGGTCAGCAGGCGGTAGGCGCGTTCCAGGTCGCCGTTCACGTGGGCCGCGTCCTCGGCGCTCAACTCGTTGAGATCAAACCTGAACTCAAGTTCCTCCTTGATGTGCAGCACGGCCCAGAGCAGGTCCGTGCAGGTCTCGTGCTCCAGCAGGTTCGGGTTCTCCAGAAGCCGGACGAGCAGGGGGCTCTTCTCGCCCAGAAAGTCCTTGATGTCCTGAAGCGCGGCGGCGTCCGCAGCGGTCTTGAACCCATGCCGGGCGATGGCTGCGGCGTGCTTGCGGAAGGACTGGTCGGACCAGCCCCCGGCCTCGGACAAAAACGAGCGCAGCCCCGCAAGGTCCGTGTCCAGCAGGGCGAATTTGCGCAGCAGTCTGGTCCCGGCCTCGCTGAAGAATACGCCGATGACCATGTTCAGCTTCTCCCTGCGCTCCTTCTGCGCGCGCCTGGTCAGCAGGTGCTCCGAGGTGGCGGCCATGGCGCCCATGAACGAACCCACGCCCGTGAGGATCATGATGCCCGCCACCACGCGGCCAGCGCCGGTGTGCGGCACCACGTCGCCGTAGCCCACGGTGGACATGGTGACCACGCTGAAATAGAGCGCGTCGGCGAAGCTCAAACCCTCCACGCGCATGAGCGCCAGGGTGCCCGCCAGGAGCACGGCTCCCAGCACGCCAAGGGCCGCCAGCACGCGTTTTTGTCCGGCATCAAGCTGCACGTTCAGCCTCCCTCGCGACCATAGCGGCGCACGGATTCAGCGCCCGCCAACGCGGCCAGCGCGCCTGCGGCCAGGGCGCGCATCTCCTCCACCTCCGGCAGCACCACCACCGGCGCCAGCCACGACACGCGGCATTGTATCGCCGCCGCAAGCAGCGCGCTCTTGACCATGCCGCCGGTGAGCACCACCGCCGCCACGGGCGCGGCGTCCTCCTCGAACAAGGGCGAGGCCATGGCGGCCACGGACTTGGCCACATTGTAGGCCAGAGTATGCACCAGAGCCTCGGACTCCCGGTCCCCGGCCAGGGCGCGCGTCTCGATGACGCGCAGGTCGTTGGTCCCGGCATAGGCGAAGAGCCCGCTCGACGTGAGCAGTTCGCAGGAGAGCGCGGCCGGGTCCTCGCCTCGGCGCACCAACTCCAGCACGGCCATGCTCGGCAGGGTCCCGGCGCGTTCGGCGCTCATGGGGCCTTCGCCGTCCACGCCGTTGGTCACGTCCACGATGCGGCCCCGGTCGTGCGCGCCCACGCTGACCCCGCCGCCCAGGTGCGCCACCACGAACTTGCAGTCCTCGTAGCGGAAGCCGAGCTCCCGGGCCGCGCGCCGCGCTGCGGAGCGCTGGCTCAGGGCGTGGAACACGCTGCGCCGCCGGATGCGCGGCAGGCCCGTGAGGTGCGCCACCTCGCGCAGCTCGTCGGTGACGGGCGGGTCGACCACATAGGCCGGGCAGCCCGAGGCCTGCGCGAATTCCTGGGCCAGGGCCGCGCCCAGGTTGCAGGGGTGCTCGCCGAAGCGGGCCTGGCCCAGATCACTCAGCATGGCCTGGTCCACGGCGTAGACCCCGCCGGGCAGGGGCCGCAGCAGCCCGCCGCGCCCGGCCACGGCGTCGAAGCAGGGTTCGCCCAGGTGCCGCGCCACGGCACGGGCCACGGCCTCGCGGCGCAGGGCCAGCTGTCCCTGCACGCCGCCGCAGGCGGCAAGCTCGGCCTTGGAGTGGCTGATTTCCTCGGAAAACAGCAGCGCCTCTTCGGCATAGGCGGCGACCTTGGTGGAGGTGGAACCGGGGTTGATGCACAGGATCTGCAAGGCTGGACGCGTCACTGCGGATCTCCGTTCTCGGCGGCGGCGAGGTAGGCGGCCAGGGCGATGGAGGCGAACTTGGACTGCTCGGAGTCCCCGCGCGAGGGCACGACAACGGGCACGCGGCTGCCGACGACCACGCTGGCCAGGGTAATGTTCAGAAGTGAATTCAGCGCCTTGTACAGGATGTTGCCGGACTCGATGTCCGGGGTGCAGAGGATGTCGGCCTGCCCGGCCACAGGGCCTGCAACGCCTTTCATGGCTGCGGCCGAAGGCGACACTGCCAGGTCCAGGGACAGCGGCCCGGCCACCAGGGCGTCGCCGAACTCGCCGGAGCCGGCCATCTTGGCGATGATGTCCGCGTCCAGCGTGGCGGGCATGGCCGGGTAGTTGACCTTTTCCGTGGCCGCCAGCATGGCCGCGCGCGGGGCGGCAATGCCCAGCCTGCGGGCCACGGCCAGGGCGTTCTTCAGGATCTCGACCTTGCGCTGCAGGGTGGGGCGGATGTTCACCCCGGCGTCGGTGAGGAGCATGAGCCGCTCCGGGCCGGGCAGGGGCTGGCCGCAATCCGGCGCATCGAACACGGTGATGTGGCTCAGGATGCCCCCCGCAGGCACCAGTCCGGCCTCCTTGACCAGCACGGCCTTGAGGATGGTGCTGGTGGAGATCAGGCCCTTCATGATGAGATTGGCGCGGCCCTGGCGGAAGTAGTCCACGGCCAGGGTCACTGCCTGGCCGTCGTCCGGGCAGTCCCGGCACTCGAAGGCGTCGAGGTCCAGGCCCAGGCGCTCGGCCACGGCGCGGGTGCGGGCCAGGTC
>Ga0209373_10004419_pt1 | contig 12128 bp, 8 predicted proteins | sample Higcelweek5metaG_FD_187173 | JGI IMG/M metagenome (GOLD analysis project Ga0209373, IMG submission 187173) | Freshwater pond sediment microbial communities from the University of Edinburgh, under environmental carbon perturbations - High... | ecosystem: Environmental > Aquatic > Freshwater >... | reverse complement strand
CGCCGGGGACCGCCATCGTGTAGGGCGCGGGCCACCAATTCCTTGCCGGTCCCGCTGGGGCCCAGCACCAGGACAGGAAGCTGCGTTGGCGCGATGCGGCGGACCAGATCGCGCAGGCGGGCCAGGGCGGCACTGGTCCCGACGATGCCCAGATCATCGGTCGCACCGGCCATTGCACGCAGGTGCCGCAGTTCCGCCGCCAATCGCCCACGCTCCAGCCCCCGGCTGACCACGACGCGCAGCAGGTCGGGGTCCAGCGGCTTGCCCAGGAAATCCCAGGCGCCGCGCTCCACCGCCTTCAGGGCCAGCGCATGGTCGGCATGGCCGGTGATCACCACCACGGGTGCCGGCGCGAACCCGGATATCAGGTCCAGTCCCGCCACGGGGTCATGGTGCGGCGGCATGGACAGGTCCAACAGGACCAAATCCGCCGGTTGCCGCCGGAAAGCGGTTTGCGCCGTCTCCCCGTCGCCCGCCACCTCTACCTCATAACCGGCATCGCGGAGCCAGGCGGCGCCTAAGCGCTGGAAGGCCGGCTCGTCATCGACCAGAAGGATGCGTGACGGGTTCATATCCGGTTCTCCATGCGTTCAGGAAAGGTCAGGGTCAGGCAGGTGGACCAGCCAGGCCGGTCGTTCAGCGCCACCACCCCGCCATGGGCTTCCATGATGCGGGCGACGATGGCCAGACCAAGGCCCGTGCCACCGGGTCGGCGCGACACGAACGGCTGGAAGAGTTTGTCGCTGATATCGGCGGGAACACCCGGGCCATCATCGCAAACATGAATGCGCACCCCATCCCCCGCTCGCTCTGCCATCACAGCCAGACGCTGGCCGTGGGCGGCGGCATTTTCCAGCAGATTGACCAGCACCTGGCGCAACCGGCGGGGATCGGCCTGAAGGGTCAGTTCCGGATCGATATCGGTTTCCACCCTCAGACCCGGCAGCCCCGACAAGGCCAGCGTCACGGCATCCGCCACCGACAGGGTGTTTGGTTCCAGCCGGGCAGTGCCGGCATAATCCATGACGTCACGGACCAGCATCTCCATACGGCCCACCTGCTCGGCGATCTCAGCCCGTATCTCCGGTGGGGCACCCGTCGCGGCCATGGTGATGATGTTCAAAGGGTTGCGCAGGTCGTGCGCCACGGTGGCGGCCAACTGCCCAAGCTCGACCAGTCGCGCCTCCCGCTGGCGTTCCCGCTCCGCCCTGGCCAGCGCTTCGGCCCGGTCCAACCGTGCCGCTGCCTCCGCCAAGCAACCCGCAAACAGGTCAGCCGCTTGGCGGGGCCCGGGCGGGGCATCGTCCCAGCCGACCAGATGGCAGCGCCACCCCCGCACATCCTGCGAAAGGACCAGGGCCGGCGCCGGCCCGCCCGCCTCCGCCCGCCTCACGGCGACCGGCAGCCCCAGACGCCCACCGATCAGCGCGGCGGCGCGCCCCAGCAGCGCCGGCCAATCGCTGGGCGATGCCAAATCCTCCCGCCACCGGTCAATGTCAGCCGCTGAAACCTCCCCACCCGGAAAAACCAGGCGATCAGCGATAAAACGCAACGGCTTCCAGATGGCGAGCGCCATGACGGTCATCGCCATAAGCAGCAGCCAGATCTCCAGCCCCGCAAAGGGGCTGCCCGCCGCCAGCGGTAATGCCATCACCAGCGTCGCCGTCGCCGCCATTAAACCCATCAGCAGCAGCCAGACCAGCATCCGCCGGGCCCAGAGGTTCACATCCATCAACTGGTAGCGCAGGATGCCATAGACCAGGGCCACCGAATAAAGCGGCAGCCCCAGCATGGGCCAGGGATAAGCATCGATACCCAGGGGCGGAAAGGCGAAACCTGTCAGGCTGATCAGCCCGATCAGGCTTGAACAGCAGATAGCCGCCGCCTGCCGCCGTCGCAACCCCGTCAGGTCCAGCCAGCCCTTAAACAGCCGCAGATGCCCGGCAACCGACAGCAATCCGCAGACGCCGATCACCACCCAGCCCGCGGCACTGGGGATGAAGACACCCCGGAAGTCGCGCCACGCCAACACCTGCCCTGGATCAGCGATCAGGCCCAATATCGTCGTCGCCACCGCCAGCCCATAGGCGGCGCTTACCAGTGGCCCTGTCGCGCCGCAGCGCACAAAAGCCAGCACAAGATGCACGAACACGGCCGAGGGCAGCGGTGCCAGTGCCAGCAGCAGGCCGACCAACCCGTCGCTGGCCGGTCCGAACAAGGGCGGCAGGGCCTGCCCGCCGCTCCAGATCGCGACACCGGTCAGGAACAAGGCCAACAGCCGTGCGCCCGGCACCGGGGCAGCCTTCAACAGCAGCAGCAGGGCCAGCCCGATGCCGGCCAGCGCCGACAGCACCAGGGCGCCGACATAGAAAAGGGTGGGGGTCATGGCTTCTGTAAACATCGTTGACAGCATCCTATCAGGAACTGTTCACGCCGTTAACGCCGCTGCCGCCCTGGACGGGGTCGAAAACGCCGGAAACCGGCCTTCACACCGCCGATACAGCACATGGCATGCCAATCGCAATGAAGGTCTAGAGGCGCCCCTACCGGCGGCGCCGATACGGACGGAACGGAGATTGGCCATGGCCTCGCTTTCTTTGGCCCTGATGGGCTGGTTCATCACACTGACCCTTTCCTCCATTGCCGCCGCCGCCTTGTGGCGGCCACTGCTGGTGCTGCTGGGCGATCTGTGCGGTACCGAACAGCGGTCACGCTTCTGGACCATCTGGTCGGTGGCGATGGTGATCCTTGTGCCGATGTTGGCGGTGTCGGCTGTTAACCTGAACGGCGACGTCGTGCAGGTTCTGCGCGGCGTGGTGTTCTATGCCGTGGGCGGCATCGTGACGGCGCTGCTGGGGATGGGTTATGCCATCTGGATGCGCACGCCACGCGGTAACGAACTGCCGGTACGGCAGGAGGTGATGTGATGCGCATTCTGATCGTTGGTGCTGGCGGCTTCGTTGGCCGGCACCTTCTGGCGAGGCTGATGGAGGGGGATGATACGGTCATCGCAGCCGGTCGCAATCCCGACCGGCTGCGAAGGCTGTTTCCCGGTACGGACGTCCTGACCTGCGACATGGCCCGTGATACCTCAGAAAACTGGGGGCTAAGGCTGGCCGGCATTGATGCCGTCATCAATCTGACGGGCCTGATCCGTGATGGGGCTGGCGGTTTCGATGCCGTGCATGAGCAGGGCGCCAAGGCCCTGTTCAATGCCTGCCTGGCCGCCGGCGTCCGCCGCGTCATCCAACTCTCGGCCCTGGGGGCAGACGAAACGGGAACCAGCCACTATCATCGCAGCAAGAAGGCCGCCGACGATCATCTGGCCGCCCTGGACCCCGCCGGTCACCGCATGGATTGGGCCATCCTGCGCCCGTCGCTGATCATCGGGCGCGGCGGGGCCAGCACGGAGATGTTCTCCGCCCTGGCCGCCGCACCCCTGCCCCTGCGGTTGGGTCCCGGCACCTGGCGGGTGCAGCCGATCCATGTCGATGACGTTATCGATGTGATCGTCCGCCTGTTGCACCACGCGGAGCCCTTTGCCCGCCGGCTGGACCTTGCCGGGCCGGTGCCGATGACGACGGACGGGGTTACCACCGCCCTGCGCGCCTGGATGGGCCTGCGCCCCGCCCCGTTCGTGCCCCTGCCCCGCACCTTACTGGCGCTGGGGGCGGCATTGGGGGATCGGTTCGGGTTGGGACCGGCATCGCGGGACAGCCTGGCCATGCTGGCAGCCGGCAATGTCGGCGATGACGGGCCGATGCGTAACATCTTGGGCCGTCCGGCACGCGCCTTGCCGATGGCCCTGGCCCGGTATCCGGCAATGGCCGCGGACCGCTGGCGGGCACGGATGCTGCCGCTGGCCATGCCGCTGCGCCTGCTGCTGGCGGCAATCTGGATCTGGACGGGCATCGTCTCGCTGGGGCTCTACCCCGTGGCGGACAGCTACGCGCTGCTGGCACCGCTGGGGCTGACGGGATTGTCGGCGGGCATTGCGCTTTATACAGGGGCCGTGCTGGACCTGGCGCTGGGACTGGCCCTGCTCTGCCGCTGGCGTCCGGTGACGGTGGGGGCCGTACAACTGGCTCTGATGGCTGTGTACACGATCCTGATCAGCCTTTACCTGCCCGAACTGTGGCTGCATCCGTTCGGGGCGATCACCAAGAACCTGGCCGTGGCCGGTTCCACGCTGGCCATGATGGCGATGGAGGCCGAACATGGATGAGTATGTCCTGCTGAAATATGTGCATGTCATCAGCTCGACACTGCTGTTCGGCACGGGCCTGGGCACAGCCTTCCATGGCTGGATGGCCAACCGCTCGGGCAATCTGTCGGTCGCCGCATTGGTCAACCGGAATGTCGTGTGGGCCGACTGGCTGTTTACGACGCCAGCCGTCATCATGCAGCCGATAACGGGCGTCTGGCTGGCCCGCATCACGGGATATCCGATGGATAGTGGCTGGCTGCTGGCCGCCATCCTGCTCTATCTGCTGGTGGGGGCCTGCTGGCTGCCCGTGGTCTGGCTGCAGATCCGAATGCGGCATCTGGCCGAGGCCGCGCTGGCCGCCGGCACGGACCTGCCGCCGCTCTACCACCGCTATGCCACGATCTGGTTCGCCCTGGGCTGGCCCGCCTTTATCGGCGTACTTGCCATCTTCTATCTGATGATCGCCAAGCCGGAGCTCTGAGCCATGATTAGCCAAGATACTCCCCTCTTCCGTCGCCTGCTGGGCCCGGCCATGGACCTGCTGCCCGATGCCATCCGCCATGTCCATGATGGACAGGGCTGCCTGGAACTGTCGGGCTTGGCGCAGATCGACATGATGCCGGGTCTTCTGCCCCGGCTCATCTGCGCCTTGATGGGATTGCCCAAACCCGGGCACGACGTGCCGGTCACCGTGATCTTCGACCGCACGCCCACGGTCGAACATTGGCAACGCCGCTTTGGCAATCGCCGTTATGCCAGCAGCCTGACGGCCGGCACAGCGGCCGAGACGGGCCTGCTGATCGAGCGCATGGGCATGATCACCAACGTCTTTCGGATCGAGGCGACTGCCGACGCGCTGTACCTGACGGTGGTTCATTGCCGGTTCCTGGGCGTGCCTATGCCCGGTTGGCAGGCGCCGCGTTGTGCGGTGAAGGAGCGGGCGGAGGACGGGGAGTTCACCTTCGATATTCCGATTGATCTGCCGTGGCTGGGGTGCCTGATCCATTATCGAGGGCGAATTGGGGAGCAGAAAACCGTCATCACCTCATCATCCATCAGTTTACGCACCCCATAGCGGCGGCAGTGGCAGGATATGGAGGATCAGGCGGGCGATATAGCGCAAGCCTCTGGTGAAGAATGATAATTTTGAGCGTTCGACTTTTTTGGGTTGATTGGTCAGGTTTTTTTCGGCGGGTGTGGGGTTGGTACGGGCGTCTTGGCGTCCGGTTGAGACGGCGACATATGGATGGCGCTGAAAAGTTCAGCCTCGGGCCGCCTTGGCAGCGTCGCGCGTCGGCCAGCGCCCCGCCATCTATGCTTGGTGCGATTGTAGAAAAATGATCATGTACCCTTAGACGGATTGGCTATGCTAAGAAGCGATAACGGAAAAATCTTCCATTGAGTGCAGGGGCGTAATGCTGACGGGTGATATTCGCAACAAGGTCGATCAAATCTGGAACGCCTTCTGGTCGGGCGGTGTGTCGAACCCGTTATCGGTGATTGAACAGATCACCTACCTGCTGTTCATCAAGCGGCTGGACGATCTGCACACGCTGGAGGAGAACAAGGCCGCCAATCTGGGCATCCCCATGGAACGCCGCATCTTCCCAGAGGGCCAGGATGCGCAGGGGCGTGACTGGTCGGACCTGCGCTGGTCGCGGTTCCGGAATTTTGAGGCCCGCGCCATGATGGAAGTGGTGGCCGACCGCGTGTTCCCCTTCCTGCGCCAGATGGGGGAGGAAGGGTCGAGCTATGGGGAGCATATGCGCGATGCGCGCTTAGGTTTCTCCAACGCTGCCTTGCTGGCAAAAGCGGTTGACCTGCTGGACAAGATCCCGATGGAGGATCGGGACACCAAGGGCGACCTGTATGAGTACATGCTGGGCAAGATCGCCAGCGCCGGGACCAACGGACAGTTCCGCACCCCGCGCCATATCATCCAGTTGATGGTGGAGATGACGGCACCGACGCCGAATGATGTGATCTGTGATCCGGCGGCGGGTACCTGCGGCTTTCTGGTGGCGGCGGGTGAATATCTGCGGGCCAAACACCCGGCCCTGTTCCGGGATGAAAGGCTGCGTAAGCATTTCCATAACGGCATGTTCCACGGCTTTGATTTTGACCCGACCATGCTGCGCATCGGGTCGATGAACATGGTGCTGCACGGGGTGGAAAACCCGGATGTCAGCTATCGTGATAGTCTGGCACAGGAACATGATGGCGATGCCGGGCGCTATTCCCTGATCCTGGCCAATCCGCCCTTTGCCGGGTCGCTGGATTATGAACAGACGGCCAAGGATTTGCAGCAGATCGTCAAGACCAAGAAGACGGAGCTGCTGTTCATCGCCCTGTTCCTGCGCCTGATGAAAACTGGCGGGCGGGCGGCGGTGATTGTGCCGGACGGCGTGCTGTTCGGCTCCTCCACCGCGCACAAGGCGTTGCGCGAAATGCTGGTGGAACGGCACAAGCTGGAAGCGGTGCTGAAACTGCCGTCGGGCGTGTTCCGCCCCTATGCCGGCGTGTCCACCGCCATCCTGTTCTTCACCAAGACCGGGGTGGGCGGCACCGACCATGTCTGGTTCTATGATCTTCAGGCCGATGGGTTGAGCCTGGATGACAAGCGCGCCGACCTGTTGCCCCCGGAAAAACAGGGGCCGATCCCTTCCATGGCGCTGGCGGATGGCGAGCATGACAAGAACAACCTGCCCGACGCGCTGGCCCGCTGGGCCCATCGTGACAGCACGGAACGGGATAACCCGCGCACGGCACAGAGCTTCTGCGTGCCCAAGGCCGACATCGCCGCCACCGGCACCTATGATCTGTCACTGAACCGGTACAAGCAGGTGGAACACGCAGAGGTGACCCACGAAAGCCCCGCCGCCATCATCGCCGATCTGCGGCGGTTGGAGGCGGAGATCAGCGAGGGATTGAGCACGCTGGAGGCGATGCTGGAATGAGAATGGTAGCGCTTGGCGAACTGGTTGATATCAAAGGCGGGGGCACGCCGTCGAAAGACGTTGAAGCCTATTGGGGTGGTGATATCCCATGGGCATCCGTAAAGGACTTCAAGGGATTCGAAATTACGACCACAGTTGATCGTATTACCGTATTGGGCGTCGCCAACTCGGCAACAAACATTGTTCCTGCCAATTCCATCTTGGTGCCAACGCGCATGGCTGTCGGCAAGGCCGCGATTAATACTATTTCCATGGCCATAAACCAAGATCTTAAGGCACTAACGCCAAGAGGTGGCGTGGAAATTCGGTACTTGTTACATGCCTTGCTTGCCAAAGGGCCGGAACTGGAAAAGCAAGCTACGGGTGCCACGGTTAAGGGGATTACCCTCGAAGTATTAAAGTCACTGCAAATCCCACTCCCCCCGTTGGAGGAGCAGAAGCGGATTGCGGCGATTCTGGATCAGGCCGATGATCTGCGCCGCAAACGCCAACGCGCCCTCGACCGCCTCAACCAACTCGGCCAAGCCATCTTTATCGAGATGTTTGGTGACATTCGAACTGCATACAAGCGTTACGAAGTTCGGACATTTGAAGAATTCGCCGACGTTCGGCTTGGCAAAATGCTTGATAGGGGCAAATCGAAGGGCGGTACTATGCGGCCATATCTGCGTAACGCTAACGTCCGCTGGTTTGGCTTCGACCTTTCCGACATCCTGGATATGGAGATATTGGAAAGCGAGATTGATCGGTTTTCCTTGAAGGATGGCGATCTTCTGATCTGTGAAGGAGGTGAACCGGGTCGGTGTGCAATTTGGTTTGGAACCGCAAGAGAGATGTATTACCAAAAGGCACTTCACCGTGCGCGAGTAGATACGCGTGTTGCTTTGCCATATTACGTTGCTCATTGGTTTCATAGTGCAGCTAAGTTCGGTATGTTGGCCGACTCAGTTACTAGCGCTACAATAGCGCATCTTACGGGCGAGAAGATTAAGAGGCTCGAAATTGGACTGCCGCCGATCGATCAGCAGAAGAAATTTGTCAGCCAACTGAACGCCATTGATGTATCGCGCGTGCGCTTCCGGTCAGCGCATTCTTCAAGTGAGACCCTCTTCACCTCCCTCCAACACCGCGCCTTTCGAGGAGAGTTGTAACTCATGACTCAATTCGCCTTCCTGAAGCCCGAATACCCGGAGATTTTCGCGCTGGCGCGGAAGGCGGAATTGAGTGCCACCTCTGATGCGCGCACGGCCTGCGTGCATGCGCGGCTGGCGTTGGAGACGGCGGTTAAGTGGCTCTATGACCATGAGCGCAGCCTGCGCTCACCCTATGACAGCACCCTGGCAGCGTTGATCCATGAGGGCACGTTCCGGTCCCTGGTCGGCCCGGCGCTGGTGGCCAAGGCCAAGCTGATCAAGGATCATGGCAATGCCGCCGCACATGAGGTGCGGGCCATCCCGCCGGCCCATGCAACGGACGCCGTGCGGGAATTGTTCCATATCGGCTATTGGCTGGTGCGCACCTATGCGCGCGGGGCCAGGCCGGACGCGGGGTTGAACTTCAACCCCGACGCCCTGCCCCGTACCGTGCGGGTGGAGGCGACATCGCTGGCGTCGTTGCAGACCCTGCTCCGGCAGTATGAGAATGACGCCAAAGCTAAAGAGGCAGCGCAAGCGGCCCTGATTCAAAGTGAAGAAGATGCCAGGGCCAAGGATGCGGAGATTGCCCGGCTGCAGGCCGAAATTGCGGCGGTGCGACAGGCCAATATGGCCGTGCCCGACCATCATGATTATAACGAGGAACAAACCCGCGACGCCTTTATCGACCTGCTGCTGCGCGAAGCCGGGTGGGATCCTGAAAGGCCGAACGTGCGGGAATTCCCCGTCACCGGCATGCCGAATACAAAAGGCCAGGGTTTTGTCGATTATGTGCTGTGGGGCGATGATGGCAAGCCGCTGGCGGTGGTGGAGGCCAAACGCACCCGCCGCGATGCGCGCGAGGGGCAGCAACAGGCCAAGCTCTATGCCGATTGCCTGCAACAACGCTATGGCGTGCGACCGCTGATCTTCACCAGCAACGGCTATGAACATTTTCTGTGGGATGATGAGCGCTATCCCCCGCGCGCCGTGCATGGGTTCCTGAAAAAGGACGAGCTGGAATTATGGTGGCAGCGCAAGGGTGCGCGGCGGAAGCTGTCCATCACCAGCATCGATGCCGACATCGTCGAACGCTATTACCAGACCCGCGCCATCAAGCGGGTGGGGGAGGTGTTTGAGAAGGATCACCAGCGCCGGGTGCTGCTGGTCATGGCCACGGGCAGCGGCAAGACGCGCACGGTCATCGCCATGGTCGACCAGTTGATGCGGGCCAACTGGGTCAAGCGCGTGCTGTTCCTGGCCGACCGTGTCGCCCTGGTCCGTCAGGCGCATAACAACTTCAAAAAACATCTGCCATCGGCCCCCAGCGCCAATTTGATCCAGGCCCACGACCCAAAGAAGAATGATCATCATGGGGCGCGGGTGTGCCTGTCGACATATCCGACCATGATGGGCCTGATTGATGAGATGGAGGGCGGGCAGCGCCGCTTCGGCCCCGGCCATTTCGACCTGATCGTGATTGATGAGGCGCACCGCTCCATCTATCGCAAGTACCGGGCGATCTTTGATTATTTCGACGCGCTGCTGGTCGGCCTGACCGCCACGCCGCGCGACGAGATTGACCGCGACACCTATTCCCTGTTCGATCTGGAACGGGGCGTGCCGACCGATAGCTATGACCTGGACCAGGCCGTCGCCGACCGCTTCCTGGTGCCGCCGCGCGTGCTGTCGGTGCCGCTGCGCTTCGTGCGCGACGGCATCCGCTATGCCGACCTGTCAGAGGAGGAGAAAACCAAATGGGACGCGCTGGAATGGGAAGGCAAGCTGCCCGCCGGTGATGTGGATGCGGGGGCGCTGAACAAGTGGCTGTTCAATACCGATACGGTCGACAAGGTGCTGGAGCACCTGATGACCTATGGCCTGAAGGTTGCCAGCGGCGACCGGCTGGGCAAGACCATCATCTTTGCCAAAAACCATGACCATGCGAAATTCATCGGCGAACGGTTCGATGCCAATTATCCGCATCTGAAGGGCCATTTTGCCCGTGTCGTCGATTATCAGACCGAATATGCCCAGTCGCTGATCGATGATTTCTCAAAGCCTGATAATGCGCCGCATATCGCCATTTCCGTCGATATGCTGGATACCGGCATCGACGTGCCGGAGGTGGTCAATCTGGTCTTCTTCAAGATCGTCCGGTCGAAGACCAAATTCTGGCAGATGATCGGTCGCGGCACGCGGCTGTGCGAAAATCTTTTCGGCCCCGGTCAGCACAAGACCGAGTTTGTGATCTTCGATTTCTGCCAGAATTTCGAATTCTTCAATCAGAACCCGGATGTAAAGGATGGTGCCGTTGGCCGGTCCCTGAGCGAGCGGCTGTTTTGCGCGCGCGTGGACATCGCCCATCTTTTGCAGGAGTTGCCCGACGGCGAACGCAGCGACCGGCTGGTGCGGCTGAATACCGAAACGCGCGACCGCCTGCGGGATGAGGTGGCGGGCATGAGCCTGGATAATTTCCTGGTGCGCGCCAAACGCCGCGCCGTGGAAAGGTTCCAGACGCCAGCGGCCTGGACCCGCTTTTCCGCCGACGACCGCGACACGCTGATCAAGGAGATTGCGGGCCTGCCCACTTCCCTGATCGATGACGATATCCTGGCCAAGCAGTTTGACATGATCGCGCTGAACGGTCAGCTCTCCCTGTTGAGCGGGGATGCCAGCTTTGTCCGCTGCAAGGAAAAGGTAATGGCCATTGCCGCCAAGCTGGAGACGCTGGGCAATGTGCCGATGGTCGCCGCCGCCATGGCCCTGATCCTGGAGGTGCAGACCGACGATTATTGGCAGGATGTCGATGCCTGGTCCCTGGAACAGATGCGCCGCCGCCTGCGCGACCTGATCAAACTGATCGAGGGCGAGGACCGGGTTCTGGTCTATACCGACTTCATCGACCAGATCGGTGAGGCCGAATTGATCGACTTGCCGATCACGGGGAACGGCACCGACAAGGTGCGGTTCCAGATGAAGGTGCTGGCCTTCCTGAAGGGGCACCTGGACCATATCACCATCCAGAAACTGCGCCGTGACCAACAGCTCACCCCACAGGATTTGGGCGAACTGGAGCGCATCCTGGTCGAGGATGTGGGGGCCAGCGGCAGCGACCTGGATGAAGCCCGCGCCCAGGGCGGGCTGGGCCTGTTCGTCCGCTCCCTGGTGGGGCTGGAACGGGACGCGGCGAAGGCGGCATTCGCCGGGTTCCTGACCGGCCGCAACCTGAACGCCAATCAGATCGAGTTTGTAAACCTGATCATCGAGCATCTGACCGAACGCGGGGCGATGGACCCGCGACGCCTGTATGAAAGCCCGTTCACCGATTTCGATGATCAAGGGATCAGCGGCCTGTTCCCCAACGCCGACGTGCAGCAGATCGTGCAGTTGATCAAAGAGGTGGGCAGCCGCGCGGCGGCGTAGGGCTCACATGCGGCTATGCTGGCCCGTTAGATGGATTGATCAGCGGAGGGAATATAGCCGAACTGGACTTGCCCTGGAAAAGTGGAGAGCCATTTTCTCGCCGTCAGGCGGCAGCCTCGAACAGGATCGGGCTTTTGTATCCCAAGGCCGAGTGTCGCCGCGTGGGATTATAGAACCCGTCGATGAATGGTAATTGCTCACGTGGTTGGCCACCCCGCTGGTTAGGGGAGAGCGAAGGTACCGCCGATGAGGGCCTGGATGGCGTTCCAGGCTGATGTTCCATGCCGGCGGGCGGTTCCAGTGACGGATCGGTATCCGGCATGGATGGCCGGTCCCCATTGGGACCTGAAGCCGTTTGTGACTTTTCGGAAGACGACGGAGGGTCGGATTTCCTGTTCGCTGCGG
>Ga0209373_10004417_pt1 | contig 12132 bp, 12 predicted proteins | sample Higcelweek5metaG_FD_187173 | JGI IMG/M metagenome (GOLD analysis project Ga0209373, IMG submission 187173) | Freshwater pond sediment microbial communities from the University of Edinburgh, under environmental carbon perturbations - High... | ecosystem: Environmental > Aquatic > Freshwater >... | reverse complement strand
AACTTCGTTGTCAATAATTGGAAGTCGCACCAGAATGCGATCTTCACCATCGGGATCGTCCTGGAGCTGGGTAACAATTCCGATTTGCAAGCCGCTAACCGCTGCAAGCAAACCAGATGCAGGTAAACTGTTTATATTGTAAGTTTCTGAAAACCATTTCGGATTGATCCCGAATTGAACATCAACCGTCCAGTCTCCCTCGGTAATTTGATGACGAACTGCCGATACAAAAACTTTCCCGTTGAACCGATCGCCAACGCCTTCCAACTTAATGGTAGTGTTTGGTTTCACTCCGGGAATTCCCTGAAACTTTACCTTGCCCCTGATTTTCGACAACTGGTTGAACATCAATTTGGCATCGGCCCATTCTTGTAATTCAACATCAGGGGTTCTGCCACCATCCTTTAGTTCAAGGTTTTCAAGAGCAATCACCGATGCCAGATCGTCAACCGTGATATTCCCGTTAAGATTTAGGGAAGGATCATTGGCTTCAATTTCGAGTAATTCCTGACCAGAAGCATTCCAGCTATAAGAAGTTACTTTTGAAACCTGATCGCGGGCATCTATTTCAGCATCAAACTCCAACATGGAAGAACCAAATACCACTGTTTCCGTTTCAGCCTGTTCAAGGTCTGGTTTTTTGATGGTAATTTTTCCATCGTCTACGATGCAAACTTTCCCGTTTGCCTGGGCACGGGTTACGCAAAAATCCCAATCGGAAACATTGTACTGTACAAATTCGCGGTGTTCTACATTGGTTGTCTCAACCTCTTTATCAAGACCGTATTGATCGATTATTTCTTCAAGCATATCACTGTCTTTGCTTTCGTAGAAATAGTTGTTTTTTCGGCCAATGGTCAATTTTACAGCTTTATCCTTGCATTCAACAATCAGAAACGATTGGCTTTTGCGTATTTTCAGGTTATGTTTAATGACTATTCCTTTAAAGATGGTCTCTTCGTCGGAATGGTAGCCTGCTTTAATCTCAATTTCCTTTCCGGGAAGAAACAGTTCCTGGTTGCTTAATTCGAAATCTTGTGTAGCCGGATCGCCATCAAGCAGAACAATTTTTGCCATCGGTATACGGTTGATCTCCTTTTCAACCACGATAGTCATCACGGAATAGGAACCCGATAGCTCCTCTCCGTCAATCAATATCTTTTGTGTTACCAAATCGGCTGATTGTGATGTTTGTATAACATTCTGGCTTGTCATTCTTTACTGTGTTTTTGCAATGGGAGGAAATGAAATTCTTTGCCCCACTTTCAGTTTTCTGAAATTTGTAATTTTATTTGCTTTGGCTACTTCGAGGTAATATTTTGAATCTCCATAAATCCGAAATGTCATTAATGGAAGCGTGTCGCCCTCTTTAACTATTTGAATATGTGTTAAATCTGGTGAGCTTCTATTCTCTTGGGCAGCCCTGAGTTCATCATTAACAAAACTTTTAAACTTGGCTTTCGCCACTGCCCTGAGAGGTGTTCCGTCAGCCTTGAACAATTTAAAGGTAATGTCCATTTCCGTCAGAATACCTTTGAACAACAAGGTTCCCCAAGAAATAATCAGGTAATTAGGTTGGTGGTTCTCTCCATTAAAGTCGAAAATTACTTTCTTAAATTTTTCGAGGTCGCTAATTATACCGCCACCTTCATCTTTATACGTTTTGTCGTCGGATGATTTATTGGTCGCTCCATAATCGGTTATTACCCCTGTACGGTCGAAAACAAATTCCAGATCGAGATCCTCGGGTAATGATTTATTAAATTTTGGAGCCGAGGAACTTGTACCTGATGCCTGGCTTTCCTGCTGTTCAATTTTATACTTTAAGGTATAATTTTCAGGATTCAGTAACGTCTTAAATTCACCTTCATCAACCTTATCGGTAAATTCTGCGTCCCGATATGCATTGATTTTTAGTTTTATAAGTTCACCACTCATTTTATCGTTCCTGTTTTTTCGATAGTATTTCCATTACCTGCTCTACACAAGCTGCAATGATCTCTTGTTTTTCATCTTTTTTAGCATTGGCCGGGCCCGAAGTACCCGGCTTTTCATCAACATTGATTTTTATATGCAGCTCTTTAATTTCAATAGGCATCTTTAAGTGTATTAAAATAACTGTAAGCCAGCTCAATGGTTTCAATTACAATTTTGCTCTCTTCGGCATTGAAATCGGCTATTGACCACTTCACAGGATAGGCATGCACCACGTTCCATGTCATTAAGGGTTCATGCTCTTCATTCAGCAATTTCACCGTTAAGTCGGTTGGTGTAATGTCAAAATTTTCGAGAGCATCACGGCACCAGGTGATCAGTTCAGAATTGACCAAAAGACCACGTTTTAGAACCAAATTCTGGAACTTGGTTTTAACCGGTAGTTTGTGTTTAAAGCGATTTTCTCCTCCTTCAGCAATCTCTTCTGTTTCAAGATCAACCGATAATCCTGATACAGATTGAAACTCAAATTCACCTTTGAATTGATTAAATTCAACTATAAAATGAAAAGCCAAAGGAGGATAATAATTGCTCATCGATTAGTCGTTTTGAACGGTTAACCCTTCGTGAACTATCTCCATTGATTCGATGGCTACTTCGTTGCCATCGGCTTTTAAATCGGTCGATTGCACTTTTGTTGGCCATGCATTTTTCACTTTCCAGGTAACCACCGGTTCATGTTCTTCATTTAAAAGACTTATGGTAATATCCCTTCTTTCAATGGTGTTCAATTTTACGGTGTTCCACCATTTGAAATATTCGTTATCGCTTTTAAAGGTTCCCCTTTTCATGGTGATGTTGCTAAATTTCTGAAAGCCAGGCATTTTTATTTTTGAATATTCCGGGCTTGAGCCTACTCGATATTCTACCACCTCAGTTTCTACATCCAAACCCGAAACTTCGGTAAATCCTATTTTAGTTCCGCCCCAATCGACCTGAAAATGAAATTTTACTAACGGATATGCTGTTGTTGCCATAATCGTATATATTTTAGATTGTTAATATTAAGCTTCCTGTAATTTGTGTGAGAACTTCAAAACGATGAATTCGGCCGGGCGGACAACTGCCATGCCAATTTCAACATGCATATACCCGTTCAGAATATCCTGAGCAGTCATCGTTTGTCCCAGTCCAACCCTCACATAAAAAGCCTGATCTGGTTTGGAACCGGCCAATGCTCCAGCACGCCATTGAAGGGTTAAGAAATTCTCGATCATAGCACGTACCTTAATCCAGGTATTGGCATCGTTAGGCTCGAAAACAAATTGTGATGTTGCTTTTTTAACCGATTCTTCTACCATGTTGAAGAACCTGCGAACAGGGACATAGCGCCATTCGTTATCGTTTCCGGCCAACGTTCTTGCACCCCAAACCAATGTTCCTTTCCCTGTAAATGCCCTTATTGCGTTAATGGATTTTCCGGCTGTGGTATCAACATTTAGCCCTTCCTGCATTTCGTGAGTGATTTTCACACTTGGTTTGTTCACGTAATTAAGTCCCACGTTTGCAGGAGCTTTCCAAACACCACGGTCTTTATCAATCCGTGCATATACCCCAGCAATGGCTGAGCTTGGAGGTAACGTCATTGGTAAATCATTGATCTTTGTTTTGATTTTACTAAAGGCATCGTTATCAATTGTCTCGATACTGGCAAGGTTGCGGCCATTTAATGCACCATTATTTGTGTCGATGGAATCGGCGTCAAGTACTGCTGCTTTTATTATATCGATAATTGCTATCGCATCGGTTAAAATATCGGTAATTGTTGCAACATATACTTTATCCAACTCTGCTGAAATTGCTGTTACACCGTTTTCAATTTTTGTTTTTGAATTGGCTGTTTTGAGGTTTTCTACTGCCATATTCAAATTCTCAATAACATCTTCAATTTTGTCTGTGCCCTCAAAAATTGCAGTAAGATTAGCAACAGCTGTATTAATGTCATCAGCAGTTGGATTTGTATTTGGATTTAAAGGATCTGAATTGAAATCTTCTTCAGCTGATTCAGCTGCTGATTCAGCAGAGTCATTGATTAGCAAGCGAACGGTGTCTGCTTCTGTAAGTGCATCCGTTATGTCTTCTATCATTGTTATTAAGGCTGTTACGCTGGTTTTCAAAGTAGATAATGCTGGCCCTGTTCCTGTAAAATCGCTAAGGTCATCCACGATTTTTTTCTTAGCTTCGCCAATATACCCTTCGTTGGCATCGGTGATATCCCTCAATTCATCGCTTACATCAGCAAAACTTTCTTTTAGTTCATCGATTTGAGTCGCTGCGGTTGCAATTGCTGTTGGAACAGTAGATTTATGTGCAATTTTTACGGCTGAAGAATTATATTGGAAATTCAGGATCGTTTCGAGGAATGGATAATAAACGGCTCCATATTTTAAATAATCCTTCTCCAGGTTAATACCTTCACGAATATCATCTACAGATTCTTCATCGTCGGTATGGGTGTCGATTATAGCAAAACGGTCCTGTAATTTATTGCACTGCATCAGAGAATTGTTTATTAAGGCGTAATAATCAGCGGCACTGAGCGCTGTTGCGTCGGGAAAAACAATTAGTGTAGGTTCATCTTCCAGCTCCAGTTTATCAAGTCCCATATCCAGATCATCAAACTGAACCGGACTCGATGAATTGGCTGTTTTGGCATTAGCATAATTATTGACTGAAATAATATAGCACGGCCCACCACCATTGGCAAAATACATTTGCATGGCATAATACATGAGGAATGGTGATTTTGAACTTGGAGGATTCACCACAAGTGTTCTGGTTGTTACCCCATTTTCATATTTATCATCGATCAATACTTCAATGGTGGTTTCATCAAGCGCTTTCCCAAAGTAGCTTTCATAATCAATAAGCGAAGAAATTCGGGTGGGGATAAGTTCAAGGTCTCCATCAATTTCTTTGGTTGCTTTTTCAGTATAGCCAATAAAGGCAGGTATAGCAGTCTCAACTTGCGCTACTGAAGGAGGGAATTTTGAAATTTCCTCGACATAAACGCCGGGTGTTTTGTACGATGTTGCCATAATTCTTTATTTAATTTAGGTTTTACATATATATTTCTGAATAAAATTTATCATTGGTAGCATCTGGAATTACTTGATTTGAATTGGGGTTTGGTAATTCAACACTTCCCAGATTGATTGAAACAAACCCTTGTTCTGTTAGTGGTTGTTCCGATTTGGTAATTAATGTTTTAGGATTGGCATTTTCAATTTCAACGTCACTGCTTTCTGAAACTGTTTGATCTTGCCGGAAGATATAGCGCCAGAAGGTTTTTCGATTGTCAAATTGAATTTTGAAGTTCTGGCAGGGATTTAGAATTTGATTCATGGAATCAACTACATGAAGTGAACTTTCGTCAGCCCGCATAAAGATTCTGATTATTCCAAACAACCTGTCCTTTTCGGCAGAGTTTAACTTTTTCAGCTCATCTTTTGAACTGTTGGTGTTTAAAATAAATGTATTTTCAATCGAACTGTCTTCACTTTCCATATTGATTAAAGGAAATGAATCAGACTCTGTGCTTAACCTTCGGTTCGAGAAATAGTAAAGTTTATCAGGACTGTTCGGCTCCAGATTGGTGTAATTATAAAATTGTGAGTCAACTAATTGAATGATGAAAGTAAAGCTTAAATCGGGTTGAATTGAAATAAATGGAATGATATCTCCGCTTCCGGAAACCCTTGTCATTACCGATAATCCGGTATTTAAACTTTTGCAGATCATATTCTGTCCGTTCAATTTTTTCAGCGTTTCTGTTGTAGGAACAATTTTGATGAAGTTGTTAAAATTGTACGAATCAATTTGTTTGGCCTTTTCAGTTTCACTCATTGAATTATATTCCTGTGACCCTTTGTTCAAATAAAAAAGGTTCAAGATTTTCACACTGAAAAGCATCGCGTATTTCGTTGAGTAGGCCATTAATTCTTATCGTTTAAATTTCCACCGGCGTTTGTAATTGCATTGGCTTCTGCTGTTTTTCTATCTTGCTCTATTTGGATAAGTTGTACTTTGTAAATTACTGAAGGGAGTTGCCGTCCACCCAATGTGCCCCATACATAGTTTAATTCTTCGAAGCCGGGCGTATATAGTTCCACAATAAATTTGAAATAGTCAAGAACATCGAAAGCTACATTTGTTCGGTTGTATACCGTGTTTGACGAAGTGAAGGTCTTTTTCCCCTGAAAAAACTGGATGACTTTTGAAATGCTTCGGAGTGATTTATCGTAGGTATCGCAATTTGCGCTAATCAGTATAAACAGATTTAAATTGACAGGCGGATTCTTATATTCTGTTTTTCCATCGCGTACTTTATAATTTGGAATATTTTTTAACGTAGTTTCTTCTTCTAGGTTTATCAGGGTAATTATAACCTTACCGGCAATCTTTGAAGCATCTTCACTTCCCGATTCCCACAAAGCGATATTCTCGAGGGTAAGTATTTTGCCTAAACCTTCATCGGAGAAATATACGTCCAACTGTTCTTTGAGTATTTGGAGGGTTTCGTAAATCATTATCTACTATTCCAATGTTTAAATTAAAATATAATTAGCACACAATAATTTGTTAAGCACTAAAGAATTTAATACAAACACCACCAATAGCTATTTGATTTTTTAATTACCAGAAATGCATAGCATTATTAGTATTATTAAATCTTGAAGAAAGATTCAAACCGGGTTCAAATTTCGCAATAGAAAGGTAAGTCAAAAATGTAATACAAGTCAATAGCTTTTGTAATTATATCTCAAATAAAATGAAACTTTATAATCTATTATTCAAAAAGATACCATATTATTTGTTTATTTATTATGTATATAAAATTCATAACTGTAGTAAATATTGAGCAAGCAAACGTTTTTAAAATATTGAATTTGATTAATAATATTATGAAAATAAACTCACATTAATATTATTATTACGTCCTTGATTAGAAACTATACAATGTGAGCAGTAAGTAATAATGGAAATATGTAAAATAGTTTAACGATAAAATTTTGTAATGACATAGTTAATGCTTTCGTTGTAAATTTTGGAGAAATGTAAATGATTTTAATGTTTTAAATAGCAAAAAAAAACCCAGACAAAGCCGGGATTAATATTTTACAAGTATTCTATTAAATGGTTCGTTAAAGAGTCCTTATTTGCTTATAATCTTGTAAATAGCGTAACTAACCGGAGGCGTTTCAACAGTGTACTTATTTCCTTTTGATATGATACTGAGGTGATCACCCGCCAACAACTTGATTTTTTTAGCCCGTATATTCAATTTAAACTCAACTTTTTCTTTACGGTCGGCAGGGTTAAAAACACAGAGAATAATCTCCTCACCATTAGCACGGGAATAAATAAAAGGGTAAGAATTTTCCTTTGCATAGACAGGGACAAATTCAGCATAAGCGGCTAAGGCAGTCTCTCTTCGTTTGATGTTCGTTAACTTCCTGAAATTATTGAGCAGCGATTTGGGATTTTTGTCTTGTGCTGCAACAGTAGGTGCATCGGCGGTTGAGTCGACTGGTAAATAAAGTAATGTTGAATCGCCGGTTGAAAACCCGAGATTTTTTCCAGGAGCCCACTGCATGGGCGTGCGGTTACCCGAACGGGGAGGGTAGGCGCCTTCAACATTGGGCATATTGTATAACTGGCGCATACCGATTTCATTTCCATAAAACACAAACGGAACTCCCGGCATAGTTAAACCAAAAGCGTAAATCATCTCAAGTTCTTTATTGGTTCGCTGCACATTGATTCGGGCATTGTCGTGATTTCCAAGGGGAATGGTTATGTATCCTTTGTCTTTTGTTGCATTGTATTGTTCTAAGTAGCTATCGAGAAAAGTACGGATATTCCCTAAACCATCTTTGTCGAAAAAGCTATGGCCTTCGGAGCAACCATTTAAAATTCTCCAACTCTCCTTCTGGGTCAGGTCGTTATATCCCCAAAACCAGTGGAAGAAATCGGCGTGAAATGCGTTATCGAGAGCATCTTTGGGTCCTGACCATTCGGAGATCATAAAAGACCCGGGATATTCACGATCCATCAGTTGCCTGATTTCTTGCCAGAATTGTTTAGTTGCTTCGTCTTTTGCATTAAAAAACTGATCGTTTCCCTGAATGTTCGAATTTTTCACCAATGCACCTGCCATGTCAGCGCGGAAACCATCAGCGCCCATATTCATCCAAAAACGCAATACATTTTTTAGTTCATCGCGCAAAGCCATAACATCGGGATGATTGGTTGGCAACATCCACGACGCTTCAGGTTTAGCAAAACCAAAATTTAATGCAGGCTGGCTCCAGTAGAAATTTCGCATGAATTGGCCATTGCGACGGCTATACCCTTTGATGAATGAATCTTTGTATGCGTCGGGCGGGTTTATCCATGTATTGTCTGTCCAGATGTACCAGTTAGAGTATTTGTTTGAGTCTTGTTTAGCCGATTCCTTAAACCAGGGATGGTCGATAGATGTATAGCTGATCACATAATCGAAGATGACTTTTAACCCGCGTTTATGGGCTTCGTCGAACAACCTTTTGGCGTCGTCGTTAGTTCCATACCTTGGCGCTACTTTATAGTAATCAGTAATATCAAATCCGGCATCACGGAAAGGAGATTCAAAAAACGGATTTAGCCATATCGCATCTACCCCCAAGCTTTTTATGTAATCGAGTTTTTCAATAATACCGTTCAAATCGCCAATACCGTCACCGTTGGTGTCGTAGTAAGTTTGCGGATAAATTTGATAGAAAACGGCGTTATTGACCCAACTGGGACAAACAGGCACAGCATATTTTCCGGTAATGGAAACGGTGTCGTTTTGTGCTGAAAGTCGGCTAAAGCCTATTATAATAGTGAGGAATAATAAAGATAGAACTTTACGTGTATTCATATTTTATTGCTTGATTGGTTCGCTCCAAAAATAGATAGTTTATCTAAGAAAATAAGAAAAAAATCTGCCAAATATCGTTATCTGCTGATATTGATTGTCATATTTGTTTGATGAGCATAAAATACTTGAGGGTAAATTTGGTTGACCACCAGGTAAAAGCAACCAAAAATAATCCACCAATAATTATTCCCGAAATCAAAATTCCGTGAGTCAGATTATACGTTAACCCAAACATACCTTCGAGATTTGAGGGAGTGAAAGGGTCGGATAAAGCAATTAAAGCAGATAAACTGCAAATAACGAACATGAATACTGATGTAATTGTTGCAACATTGGAAGTGATTTTTTTCTTATCATCTTCGGTGAAGTTATTATGAAGCATTCTTTTCCCAAAATAATATCCGGCAAGAATACCCAGGAATGCATTAAAAAGTGGTACTCCCATGAAAAAACCAATCATGCCGATATGATAAAATGAAAAGATTAGTACAAGTATCCATGTTTTCCACTGGTAACAAGATGCGAGCCAGCGCTTCAGAAATAGAATGTCGATTACAATTCCTGCTGCCAGTCCTATAAATGGAATTGGGAAGAGGCTTCGCTCAGGAGCCATTGCGTAAAAAGCAAACCAAAAGAGCACAAAAAGAAACACCGGGGGAATAAATCCCAACACAAGGGTTAATACTATTTTTTCATTTTTAGTCATGTCTCAAAATTATTAAATATTTACTAAAAATTGAATATTGGAATACTGGAATGATGGAATAAAGGGAACCATCTACGAATCTTGTCACACAATATTCCATCTTTCCATTTTATTATTCTCTTCTGTCATATATCCGATAGATAATATCGAGATGCTTGGCTGCCAGCGAAAGGGGCATCGCAACTTGTTCCTTTCCAAGCAAAACATTGACAAAGTGTTTCGACAATTCATCATTGTCTTCTTGCAGGCTCATGTCAACCTTTATGATTTCTTTGCGGGCTTTACCTTTCCCGTCGTTTTCAACATCAAAAAACTCAATATCTGGTTTGTCCCAACTACAAAAGGAGAGTTTTATTCCACCTTTAGTGCCATAAATTCGGGTTTCGTTTTCAGCTTCCATGTTGGCATTGGTGGCGCGCTCCCAATAGTATTTCAATCCGCCTGAAAAATTCATACTAACGGCAAAATGTTCCTCTACGTCGAAAACGATGGTGCCGGGGTCAATATTATCGAGACCGCTTTTCATGAATAAAAGGTTGAAATCATCGAGTTTGGGTATGTCGTTTAGTAATCCAAGGTGGAACGAAAGATCGTAAACTCCCCAATCGAAAAGCACACCACCGCCTGCAATTTCTTTGTTGAGAAACCATTTAGCGGTTGGATGGTATTCAATCCCCGGCCTCGATTGGCGGGCAACAGCATTGTGATGAATAAAATAGATTTCACCCAGTTTACCTGAATCGATAATCTCTTTTACTTTTCGAAACTTAGGTTGTAACCTGGCATGGCGCGATGAGCAGTCGCTGATGATCAATTCCGGGTGGGCTTCAGCTATTTTCACCATTTCTTCAATATGCTGTCTCTTTATGGCAGCAGGTTTTTCAAGCAGGATATGTTTTCCAGCTGAGGCAGCATCCATAAACATTTTATAATGGAATTGGGGCGGACTGGTAATGACAACGGCATCTACTTCGGGGTCGTTCAATATTTCTTTGTAATTGGTCGTTCCAAAGGGGATGTTATATTGCTCCTGAAACTCTTTCAGTCGAGATGCATCGTCCCGAGCCACCCACTTAATGTTGGCAGATCCTGTTTTTTGAAGTCCCAGAATGTGTTTTTCGGCAATCATTCCAGCGCCAATGATTCCAAATTTGAATATCTTTTTCATTGATTTCCAAAAACAAATAGTGAATTTTATCGTACTTCATTTGATTCGTGGAAATTAGTTCATTTTTAACTAACTGTTTACATTCATAAACTATTTTTGAGGAAATGAACAACATATTACCGATAGGCTCAGCTCTTCTGACTTTTGACAGAAAAGAAAAGCGGGTGGGGGAAACCCGCTTTGATTATTTAACTTGCGATAAACGGGGCCTTTCTAATAAACTGTTTATCGGTTAACTGGTTGATCAGAAAATTTGCCAAATCGGTTGAACTAATTTTTTTACCGGGACAATCAGTCAAGCTGATTTTGATCTCACCAGTCGATCCGGTCAGTTCAATAAATGGCAACCGAACTACGACCCAATCAAGGTTGCTTTTCGATATGATTTCGAACTCCTTTTGCTTATCAGCGATGATAGAAGGGAAAAAGATTTTCATCATTTTTGATTGGAATTTTGTTCCAAAACCTTTCTTGTCATGAGGTATATCAAGTGTCAGTCCGGTAACCACCAAATATCGTTGCACGTTCAAAGAATTCATCGCGTTGATAATATTACGAGCTGCAACACTAAAAACTGGCGACTCTTCTTTCGTTTGCCCAAGTGTGCTAATAACCGCACTGCAACCTGTTATTAATGAATAAACTGACTTTGCATCGCGAACATTGCCCTGAATGATCTCAATTCCCGGGCTATACGTCTCAAATTTTTCGGGATTTCGTACTAACATTTTGATTTTGTACCCCTGCTTGATTAACTCCCTAACCAAATATTGACCTGCTTTACCAGTGCCACCGATAACAGCAATTGTATATGTTTTTTCCATTGTAATTTTTATTGATTGTAAATGAATGAAATAGAGAAAAATGAAACGATGAGAGGTGATTGGATAAACACATATAACAACCTCTCAAAAGCCGAGTGGTTTCGAAGAATGTTTATAATATTTGCTATTCATAATTTTCAATAGCGCAAACATACAAACAAGGATTAAATATGCAAAATGATTATTTACCCTTTTTCAGGATCACTGTGCAATTAAAAAAAGGCCAACTTGTTAAAATTGGCCTCACCTAAAATACCTGATATTAACCTAATCTATGATATACGGCCATCCGTTTTCATCCCAATAAAGAACATATTTTAATAATTTCGGGGTGCCACGATCTTTTTTTTCATATCCATGAAGGAACATATAATCTGTATTGTTGAAAGTATAAACTGAGTTGTGACCTTTTCCAAAATAGTTTTCATCACTTCCTGCGATTAAGGTGCCCCCTCCGTGGAGCATGGAGATTCCTTCTTTATCAATATAGGGACCGGTTAGTTTTTCAGAGCGGCCAACACGTACGTTATAGGTG
>Ga0209373_10004416_pt1 | contig 12133 bp, 10 predicted proteins | sample Higcelweek5metaG_FD_187173 | JGI IMG/M metagenome (GOLD analysis project Ga0209373, IMG submission 187173) | Freshwater pond sediment microbial communities from the University of Edinburgh, under environmental carbon perturbations - High... | ecosystem: Environmental > Aquatic > Freshwater >... | reverse complement strand
CGTCGCCTGGGGCGCCGAGATCTACGGCTTCGCCACGGGGATGCGATCGTTCACGCCCCTGTTAGGCTTCTGGATCCCGATCGCGATGGCGGTTACCTGGGTCACCACGATCGTGATGTTCTTCATGTGCTCGTCCGGCCACGTGAACGAGCTTCTGTTCAAGGACACGAGCTACCTGATGCTGACCGTACCTCGGCGCGGCTGGCAGATACTCGGGGGGCGCCTCGTCGCGGGGCTCATCGAGTTCCTCATGTACGCGCTTCCGATGCTCGTCATCATGAGCGTGCACGCCGCCGCGGGCACCGTGTTCGCGACGGACGGCAAAACCGGATTTTTCGCGGCGATGGCTTTCGTCTACCGCGACGTGTTCGGGAACAATATACTCTCGCTATTAAAGCTGATGATGCTTGGGCTCAGCATGTTCGTCTCGACCGGCGTGCTAATCCTGTTCGCGGGCGTGGCGACGCGCTCGTTCGTCAAGACGAAGAAGCTCGCGATCGCGATCGGCATCGTGGTGTTCATCACGATCAGCAACTGGTCCGTCAAACTCGGTTCGTGGATGAGCGAAACGCTCGGCTGGTACGTTAACGTGCCCGTCAGCGTCGCGACGAGGCAATTCGGCGGGATGGGCGGGAACGGCGGCGATTGGATGCCGCAGGCCGTCGGCCAGCAGTGCGCCATTCCGCTCGCGCCGTTCCTGATCTTCCTCGTCATCGCGGCGATACTCTTCGCGTGCGCGTCCTGGTTGATGGAAAGGAAAGTTGAACTGTAACCGGGGATCGTAGATTCCGAGATCCCGGGAATCAAAACTCCCCGGGATCTCGGGATCGCGTCACATATGGGTCTTGAGGATAGACAGAATTTTTTCTTTTGCCATGAAGCCGACCGAGCGATCGACGGTCTCGCCCTTCTTGAAGACGATCATGGTTGGGATGCTTGAAACGCCGAACTTGGCCGCAAGGTCCTGCTCGTCGTCGACGTTCAGTTTCGCGATGACGGCCTTGCCCGCGAGCTCTTTCTCCACTTCCTCGAGCACGGGCCCGAGCATCTTGCACGGGCCGCACCAGGGCGCCCAAAAATCGACGAGAACGGGGATATCCTGATTGATCACCTTCTCGAAACTACCTGCGTTGATATGTAATACGGCCATAACGTCCCTCCATATACAGTATACGGATAAAAACGCCGATCGGCGAATGCCGTCAGCAGGCGAAAATCACGCTACAGGTTCGCGAGTTCGTAGAGGAACAGCGTCGCCGCCTGCGCGACGTTCAGGCTCTCGATATCGCCCGTGCCCGGGATGCGCACCAGGTGATCGCACGCGGACTTGACCTCGCCGGACAATCCCGTCTCCTCGTTTCCCATCACGATGACGACTCCCTGGTCGGGCGCCTTTCCTCCCTCGGCGCACACGAGCTCGCGGAGGTCCGAAAGGCGATTGCGCGCGCGATGATCGGCGCCGATGCGCGTCATGCGCCCCGCTGTCCCCGCGACGAGCCATGCCGCGGACGGCGCGCGCCAGATACGGACGTGCTCCATGCCGCCCTGAGCGACGCGATACGAACTCGTCGTGATCTCCGCCTGCTCGTCGTCGGCCCCGATGACGATCTCCCCGACGCCGAAAAACGCCGCGCTCCGCACGATCGCGCCAAGGTTGTTCGCGTTGCCGACGCGGTCGAGCGCGAGCACGCGAGTCTTGGAATCCTTCCAGCCCGCGAGGGTTTCCGCGTCCAGGAGAGGGATCTCCGGCTCGCGGATCATCGCGACGACGCCCTGGTGGTGCACGCTCTGCGCGAGCCTCTCAAGCTCGGCGTCGCTTTCCACCACGCGATATACGCCCTTCCGAGCCGCGAGCGCCTTGCACGCCGCGCCGAAGAAACGGGCGCGGTCCTGATTGAAGAATAGCCGCTGTATCTTTTCGGGATGCCTCTCGGCGAGGGCGCGAACGGCCTCGAAGCCGCAAACGGCGAGTTCCCGGGTCTGTTTGTTTTTCATCTTAGCTCCACGGGGGCAGAGTGTATCATAGACGGGCTTATTTATCCCATTCCCCGCGCGCGGCGACCCACGCGAGAATCGCCTTTCTGTGGGAGTCGAACGCGATCGGCGCGCTCGCGACGCTTTCCGGGCGAACGAGGCGGAAGCCCGTTACCTCGGAGGGATCCATCGCGCGCGCGTCGGGGGTCCCGGTGACCCGGGCGCTATAATAGAAGTCACAGGTTTTGTAGGACACGCCCCTGTACGAGTATTCGTTAGGCCAGGAGCCGATATATCGAAGGTCGCTGGGCACGAGCCCCGTTTCCTCGCGGCATTCCCTGATCGCGGCGGCCTCGGCCCCCTCGTCGGGATCGATGAACCCGCCGGGCAGCGAGAGCATGCCAGCCCCCGGTTCGCGCGCCCGCTCGAGGAGGAGGATTTCCCCGTCGAATTCGAGCACGACGCTCGCCGAGGCGGCGACGTTATGGTAGTAGGTGAATAGGCACACGGGGCAATACCAGTATTTGCGCTCGCGAAACTGATACCCGATCGATCCGCAACGAGGACAGAATTTCAAGTTAGCAGGTTTCATTCGCTCTATATCCTGATCATAATTGATAGATACACCAGAAAGCCGGAAAGCAGCATGACTGATAAAATCAGTATAATCTGCGCCGCCCCTGTTTTCCAATGTAAATACCTGGTATGCCTTCCTTTTCCGTAATATCTTGCGGACACGGCTTGGGCGAGCCGTTCGGCTCGCGTCAGGGTTCGGAGGGTTAACGGAACGAAGAGCGACGCCATCGAGCGAAGGGACGCGACGATCCCTCTCTTGCCCTCGGCGCCCGCGCCCCGGATTATGCGCGCGACGGTTATCCTCGCGGCCTCTCCGTACAAAAGGGGTATGAACCGGAATACGATCCCGGTGACGAGCGCGACGTCCCGAACGGGAAGGCGGATAAGCCGAAGCGGCGCGAGGATATCCTCCATCCCGTACATGATCTCGGTATGAGAGGCGATGTGGGTAAACAGCACCAGCGGAATATAGAGCGCGATGAACCTGAGTATAAACTCGATCGACCCAAGGTTCCCCGGCGAAAGGAAATACTGAATGACGCCGACGGCCGCGAGCCATGGCAGGATCTTAAGGATCCCGACGGCGAGCCGCTTGAACGGATAGCGCGCGACGGCCGCGGGCACGCACTCAAGCGCGATGAAGACCGCGACGGCGAGCCATCCGTTCAGGGTAAGGGCCGCGGCGACGAGCGTCAGGGTAAAGAGATATTTCAATAGAGGCGATAGGCGATGCAGCGGGGTGTCGGGTCGAGGCTCGTGGATAACGCCGCGGCGAAGCCGCTCAAGGCTTTGCCGGTCCCGCGAGGGCTTTTTGCTTTTGTCCCTCGGGAGATTGGCGCAGGCGGCGGCCGCGGGCACTTCGTTACCGGCCGGCGATTCCCCAAGGCGAACGACCGTATCCGCGATCTTGCATTCTTCCTCGCGGTTCGTCGTGAAGATCACGACTTTCCCGCGTCGGCGCAGTTCCTCGAGGACCGACAAGAGTTGGGCGCGGCTCGCGGTGTCGAGCGCGGAAGACGGCTCGTCGAGCAGCACGACCGCGGTATCCATCGCGATAATCCCGGCGAGCGCGGCCTTACGGCGTTCGCCGCCGGACGTGGAAAAGGTCCGGCGGTTCGCGAACTCGGCGAACGGCAGGCCCACGAGGTCCATCGCCTCGGCGACCCGGTCGACGAGCGCCTTGCCGGAAAGGCCCATATTCCTCGGCCCATACGAAACATCGTCGGCGAGAAATTCCTCGAAGAGGCACGACTCGCTTTCCTGTACGGCAAGCGCGCAGGCAGCCCCGTCGGCCAGCGTCACCGAGCCCGCGAGCGGCGTCCTAATCCCGGCGAGGATCTCGAGAATCGTCGACTTTCCCGAGCCCGACTCGCCGGTAATCGCGGTGATCGTGCCGGCCGAGGCCGAAAGGGAAAAATCCTTAAGGGGCCCGAACGAGACGCAGTCGCACTGAATGACCGCGCTGAGCGAACCCTCGCCAAGGGGCAAACCCGCGGCGCCATGGCGCGCGTCCCCCTTCCGGGCCAAACGGTTTTCTGCCGCGAGCCCCCAGCCAACGAGTTTTTTTTCGGAAAGAGAGGCGAGCTCGTTCGGCGAACCGTCAAAGACCAAGAGGCCGTCCTCAAGCACGATCACGCGACCCGCGCGCTCGGCCTCATCGATATCGTGAGTGATGTGGAATATGGTACCGCCGGCAACGTGAAAGCGATCAAGCCAGGCAAGCACGGATTTCCTCGCGACCGGACTCAGCATGGAAGTCGGCTCGTCGAGAAGGAGAACCGCCGGCGCGAGGGCATAGACCCCGGCGAGCGCGAGGTGCTGCTTCTGCCCAATCGTCAGGCTTTCGGTCCATGCCGAGCCTTTGTCCGCGAGCGAGAAAAGCGAGAGCGCGTCCTTTACGAGCGGAATCATCTCCTGCCTCGGCACGCCGACGTTCTCTGGCCCGAAGGCGACGTCGAGCTCGGGCGTTTCGGCGACGATCTGGTCGGACGGCGATTGGAAGACGAGCGCGGTAGGCACTCGCGCCGAGCCAGAAAGCCCGGGTAGCCTACTCGCGCCGCCGTCGACGGTCGAGGAGCCCTCGGTTGGGCTTAACAGCCCGGCGACGCACCGGGCAAGGGTACTTTTACCCGAGCCGTTGGCGCCGAGCACGGCGACGTACTCGCCCGCGCCGACCGTCAGCGAAACCCCGTCTAACGCCTTTTTTTTCGTTCCGGGGTAGGAATACGAAAGGCTTTGTATCGTTAAGAGCACGTTCAGTCAGCCTGGCGAGAGGATCACTCGAATCCCTTGCGCCATCCTGAGGGATTACCGGGACCGACCCAGCGGTTCAGCTCGAAACTGCCCCGAAGGCTCAAGGTGATGAACTTCTTCGCGAGGCACACCGATTCGTAGGGGTCAAGCCCGCGAGCGAGGCCCGCCGTGATCGCCGCGGCGGTCGTGCAGCCCGCGCCGTGCGTCCAACGCGTTCCGACCATCGCGGACTCCACGTTGTTAAAGTCCTTACCGTCGAAAAAGAGGTCAACGGCGCTCGACTGGCCTTCCAGCTTCGAGCCGCCCTTAATGAACACGTTTTTGGCGCCGCGCTTATGTATAGCCTTCGCGGCCTTTTTCATCTCTTCGATATTTGCCGGGGTCGGCATGCCCGCAAGCTGTCCGGCCTCGAACAGGTTCGGGGTCACGACGAGCGAAAGGGGAAGCAAGCGTGTCGCGACCAGCTCGTTCAGTTCGGGGTTAAGCGCCTCGTTGGCGCCTTTGCATACCATGACAGGGTCGAGTACGTACTTGGATATCCCGTACCGGGTCAGGTATTCCGCGGAAAGCTCGACGGCGTATGAGGTCGCGAGCATGCCGGTTTTCGCGGCGTCGACGCCGACGCCCTTGAATATGGTCTCCAGCTGGGCGCGAAGGGTAGCTTCGTCGATCGGGTACACGCCGTGAGCCCAGTCATTGTCGGGATTCATCGTCGCGATCAGGGTTACCGCTGTCATTCCATAGATCCCGTATTCCTCGAATGTCTTCAGATCCGCTTCAAGACCCGCGCCTCCGGAGGCGTCGGAACCGGCTATCGTCGCGACTTTAATCATGCTGAAGCTCCTTTTACGTCCTATAGTATAACGAATTGTAAACGCAAATAACAATATGCCGATGTTGACACCACCGTGGCATTTTGTCATTATGCACCCATAAACGCCACCTCAAGGAGCGATAACATGGATAAGAAACCCTCGGGATACATCCGCAAACTCGTCATCGTCGGCGCCCTCAGCGCGCTCGCGATCTTCCTCGGCATCACGAGACTCGGCCTGATTCCCTGGATCAGCGGCGCATCCATCACCATCCTGCACATCCCGGCGATAATCGGCGCGATCCTCGAGGGTCCGTTCGTCGGCGCGGGCATCGGCGCCATCTTCGGCGTATTCAGCCTGATCCAGGCGAATACATCTGGAACGCTGCTCGACGTCGCGTTCAGGAACCCGCTCGTGTCGGTGCTTCCCCGGCTGCTCTTTCCGCTCGTCGCCTGGGGGCTCTACGCGCTTCTCTCGAAATGGAAGAAAATTCCCGCGGTCATCGTCGCGTCCGTGGCGTCCTCGCTCGCGCACACCACGATGGTGCTCGCCATGCTCGTCGCGACCAACGGCTCAGGCATACTGACCGGAGGACAGGCCGGCGTCACGGTATGGGCGGTCCTTGGGATGATATTCGTGGCGAACGGCATACCGGAGGCGATCGCGGCCGGCATCATATCGACGCTCGTCACCGCGGCCTGGCTCGGCCTTAACTCCGGCAAGAAATCACGGCTCAGTTCGGAGCAGGATTGAGCGAAAGTACTCCTCGTTCCCGTCGTAAACCTCGTTGAACGCGGCGAGGCATACGACGGAAACGCTGGTCTCGTCGCGGGGCAGGAACAGTCGGTACTGTACGCTTTGCCTCCCCGTCAGCGGGTCCCATACCCGGTAGAGGGCGCACGGATCCTCGTCGATCGCGAAGATCTTGACGTCCTTCGCGATAAGAACCCCTCCCGAATATAAAAGATAGCCGCGAATCATATCGAATGTATCCATTCCGCCAAATTTGGAGGTATCGATAGTCTCGACGTAACAGCACGCGTCGCGCGCGTTCGCGTCGGGAAACCGATACAATCCGTCCGCGCCCGGCACCCACCTGGAATCAAGCCCCACCGAAACCCCATCGATCGTGGCGACGACAGGCTTGCCCGGCGCGATCGTCTTGCCCGAGGCGACGGCGTACTTTGGCTCTTCGACAAACCCGAAAAACGCGGGATCGTCGGCGGATGACAAAAAACCGGCGGTAACGAGCGTTAGGCCGGCGCCGGATCGAAGCTGCATGACGGGAATCCAATACTCGAATTCCATAGGCTCACCCTTATCCCAGGAATAGCAGGGCGCGTCGTTAAAGGCGTTCCGGCTCGCGATCCACGCGCTAAGGACATCGCTTACGATGGTAAGGATTTTTCCCTCGAGCGGCGTCTCGAACTTTCCTTTTACGGGAGTAACCATGCCCGGCACGAGCGCGAGGAAGTCGCCGGCCCCGCTCTTATAAAACGTCTGTATCGCGAGAAGCTCGCGCGCGGTGGCCGTATCGTAGAGTCTGATCGCGAGCTCGTTGCCGCGGGTATGGCACACCCCGAGGTAGGCCGGCTTACTCGCGCCGTCGAGCCGGTAGATCGCGTACCCGCCGTCTTCTTCCATGAATGAAAGGGGTTTTTCATCCAGTCCCCCGGACTGACCCCAAGCCATGGAAAACGTAACGGAAACGACAGCGGCGATCGCGAGCAAGGTTCGGGCGAAGGTTCTCTGGATCATGGTTCCCCCCATCAATACAGTTTTTCGAATACGTAAAAAAAGCCGGCGTCGGTGCCGAAGAGTATCCAGCGCCCGGCGATTACCGGAGAGTTCAGGATCGTGCCGTCGACGGGAATCGTCCACAGGATCCGTCCCGTCGAGGGAGAAGCGCACACCAGCGCGCCGCCGGACGGGACGACGCCGCCGGCCATCGAGGCATCCGCGCGAAGGCCAAAGTACAGGCGATCACCGGCGAGGGTAACGGCGGTGGAAAGCGGGCGATCAAAATCTCGAACCCATAGATCCTTTCCGTTTCGCGCGTCGAGCGATCGGAGGGCATGGTCGCCGGAGGCATAGATAACGCTTTTCCTCCACAACAGCGGCGCCCCGTAATCGAGAAGGCGCGTATTCTCGACGAAAAGCCTTTCTGGATCGTAGGGGCTGCCCATGGGAAACCGCGACGGGACGTTTCGCTCCCAGAGGACGTTTCCCCCGGCGAAGTCGATGCAGTCATAGCGAAAACGCATCAGGCCCTCGGCGTCCAAGCCGACCGATGAGTAAAACAGCCGATTGCCGCGAACGGCTGGAAAGCTAAACCAGGGATAGCGATTGGGCCCGGTGTCGAGCGCCCATCGATACTCGCGTCGGTCGATGTCGTATACGGCGAGGCTCGTCGGGTCCTCCGGCGTGCCCGGCGTGAACGCGAGCGCGCCGTCGTGTATGCAGAACGAGTTGAGCGACCAAACGCTGTTGGGCAGCGTGAATGCGAGCTCGCCGTTAGTCTTGATGAAATATACCGAGTCGAAGTCCGAGGCCGCGACGACCATATCGCGATACGGAACGATCGTCGAGTTGACGGCGCTTTGCGTTTGGTAGGTCCAGACGGTTTCGCCCGTCGCGCGGCGAACGCAGTAAATCATTCCGTCGCTCGAGCCGAAATACGCGTTGTCGCGGTCCACGTGCGCGACCGCGTTAATGGGGCCGCCCGAGCGCACGGTCCAGTTCATGAGGCCCGTGCCGATATCCATCGAGTAAAAGTTTCCGTCGGACGAGCCGAAGTAAATCGTGTCGTCCGCGACGAGCGGCTGATTGAAAAACCTGCGCGCGTTCTCGTGCCGACCAAGGGGAATCTTCCACTTAAGGCCGATCGGCGCGCCAATGACGGACGCTGATCGACCGCCGCCGTCAACGCCGCGGAACGTGGTCCACCCGCCGCCGGAGCATCCCGCGATAAGTATGGAAAACGCAAGAGAGGCGGCGACGGCGAACAAGGATTTTAGTTTCATAGGAGAGACCCTCCCGCGGGACCGAACGCGAAGCGAACGAGCGTGGCAAGACCGCGCCGCGCTCGCCTAAATTCGCGAATGTCGCGCGCCAGAGCGGATCGCGACGCTTCGCGCTCACCGGCGTCCGGGTGAAGGACGGCGCGCTCGTAAAGCGCGACTATAGCCGCGAGCTCCGTATAGTACGCGGCGTATTCCGCCGGCGTCTCGCCTCGCGCCTTCGGTCGGTAGCCCGCGGCCGCGAGCCATACGAGGAAAAGTCTGAACGAGGCTTTGGCGCCGCGCTCGCCAGTCGCGCGGGCCGCGACGGACAGAGAGCCGAGGATAACCCAACGGCGGGCGAGAACGAACGCGACCGCGAAGGCCGCCGCTAAGCCCGCGAGTTTCGCGAGCAGCAGCCAGGGGATCGACATTCGCGGGCGAAGGCGGGGGGCCTCGTCGATCTTGGGAATCACGATGTCCATGTTATTAGGGTCGAAACCCTGCTCGGGGGGAATCGCGTACTTCGTCGACTCGTAATCCACCCATCCCCAACCCGAAAAATAAAACTGGGGCCACGAGTGCCGATGCGCGGTGGTGACGAGGTATAGGTCGTCGGGGTTTTTCCCGGCGAGCGGCGGGAAGGTTTTTATGAGGCGCTTGATCCCGGCGACGTGCGAGGGCGACTGTAGCTCGCGTTGCACGGTGTATCCGGTGACGACCCTCGATGGGACTCCCGCGAGCCTCGCCAAAAGCGCCGCGGTATTGGAGAACTCGGAGCAGTCCCCGGTCTTGGTCTCGAACAGGAATGTTCTGAGCGCCGCGACGGACACGTCGTCCTTCATCCCAAGGCGATACTGGCAGCCGGAAAGGCCCATCAGAATCCCGTCAACGCGCGTCGCCGGCATATCCGAGTCCGCGTAGAGTCCCCTTGCGTAATCGCTGAATGCCTTAAGGTCCTCCGGCGCCAGCGAGGTCTCTAGATACGGCGCGAAACGCCCGCGCTCCTCTTCGGAAAGGAAAAACGTATCGGGTTCCGCGCCCTGTATGCTGCAAATCGAAACGAGGCTCTCCGCGCGATAGGTGTATTGCAGCGGCGCGTAACGCCGGTCCTGCACGACGGGCTCGACGCGCTGAGGGAGCCAGGACATGAATTTTTTGGGAACGCAGGAATACACGTTTATGGAAATGTCCTCTCGCCCGTAGTCGTAGGTTATCTCCGGATTTTCCCAGGTTTCGAGAAGGGGCGCGGCCGCGAGCGCGTTGTACGGGTTTGCCGGATCGGCGCGAAAGCCCTCGGCGGGGTCAAGTCGCTCGAGATAGTTTTCCGCGAGATAGAGCGAAGGAACGGGCGACTCGACGACCATAACGAGATACTGATTCCCGCCTGAGCCTCCGCCCTTTCCGTTAAGCCAATCCTTGCTGTCGCTCTCGAAAAGCCCGCCCGGGCCGCCGCCATTGCCGCCGCCGCGCGAGGGATCCGAGCCTTGCGATTTTTGACGCGGATAGCCGTCGCCCTCCGGGGGAACGGCCCTGAGTTGCCTGTTAGCGTCGTTCAGCTCGCGGACGAACTGCGGCACGGAATCCGGGAACCAGACGAGCGCCGCGCATAATAGCGCGACGAGAGAAGTCGAGAAAATGATTGCCGAACGACGCCCGGGGCGCCGTTTTCTATCGCGGGACTCGTACGCGAGCGCGTACAGCATGAAGGCGTAAACGCCCCACGCGAGAGCGCACCCAACCGCGATCGCGATCCCGGGAACGCGGCAGGCCTCCGCCATCCCCTCGGACGATCGGCCGAACGAGGCTATGCGCGCGGCGAACCAGAGCGCGAGTACCGGCTCCGGCGCGAGCGCGAGCGGAAGGCCCTTGCGAAACGCGAGAGCGCTTCCGGCCCACGCGATCGCTCCCCAGGAAACGCACCACAGGAAATCCGCCGTCAAGCCCGTAAGGAACGCGGTTGAAACGACGAGCGCCGCGAGCGCGAGCGGCTCGAGGGGAACGCCGAACGCGCGCGGCAGCCTCCGACCGCAAAAGCCGATGGCCATGCACGCGGGAACGAACGCGAAGCATCGCCACAGAGCGGCCGCGTCGAACGGGAGGACGATGCCGGGATAGAGCGCCGGCGCGATCGAGATCGCGAGAAACAGGATAAGCCGGAAAAAAAAGAGGGCGTATTTCATGGCGCCACCCCGCATTCAAATATGGCGACGCCGTCGACGTCGTCGGAAGGAGCGGATCTCGACGAAGGACGCGAACCCTTGTCACCAAATCCGGCGCAAGCCGCCATCGCCCCGATCGCGCGGACGAATGCCGAGGGGGGAAACGCGGACAGCGTCGGAAGGACGAGCGCCGCGCGATCCTGGGCGCGGAACATAAAACCCGCGAAGCGCGAAAGCAGAAGGCCAGAGCCCGTGGCCTTAAGCGAGGATTCCCTCCTCGCGAGCCGCGCGTCGGACCTCGAGCCGATTACCCAGGCTCCGCGCGGAATGGCCGGAATATCGTCGGCCCCGTCGGGGGAGAACCCGGCGAGCGCGAGAGCGGAGAGCAGGGTATCTGGATCGTCCTCGCCCGAGACGTATCGGTCCTCGCCGTTGACGCTCGCGAGCAGCGAGCAATCGGGATACAGGGACCGGACCGCGCGCACGAAGGAAGCGGCGAGCAGGGCGACGCAGGCGCCCTCGCACGTCGCGCGAAAGCGCGCGGAACGGGTCGCCCCGCGCTGCGGCATAAACACCGCGAGGCGCACGGTCGGGCTTTCGCGCGGCGACTCGGGCGGAATTCTCGTGATGAGGGTCCCGATCCTCGCGAGCGCCTTCCAGTTGATGTCGCGCACCAGGTCGCCCGGCACGTACTCGCGCACAAGGACGCGCTCGAAGCCCGCCGCCTTATGCGCGGCACGGTCGTCGTCTTCCATGGACGTGCGTTCGAGGGACAGGCCAAGGTCGGCGGAATCGGGCGGGAGAACGGCAGTCTCCAAACGACCGGCGTCACGGACCTCTACCCGGGCAAGCCCGAGGATATCCCCGACCATAAAACGCCCGGACAGGGCAAGCGCCCCGCCGCAAGGAACGGAAAGGCCGAACGGACGCTCGGAACCGGCGGGCACGCACCAGCGTGCGCGCACGCGGTAAACGGTTTCGCCCGCGACGCTAAGCGTACCCGCGAGCGAAACGTGAAAGCGCATAAAAGGGAAAAGTTCCCCCGAATAGCGAAGGACAAACGCCTCGCCGCCTGAGCCGGCTCGAAGGCAACCGGTCGCCGACCAGGAGAAGTCGCCCGAGCGCGCGACCGGTACTTGGGCCCAGGAAACCGCGACCGAAAGAAGGACGACGACGAGCCCGAGCGAGGACAGCGCGATGCCGACTCGGCTCGAGTCCGACAGCGACGAGGATAAAAGCGCGACCGATCCGAGAAAGGTAAGGGTACCGAAGAACGTCAGGGGATAGACCCGCCCGATGGCGCGAAGGGGTTTCATGCGCGCCTAAGGATGCTCTTGACCGATGGGTCGGCGTC
>Ga0209373_10004411_pt1 | contig 12142 bp, 8 predicted proteins | sample Higcelweek5metaG_FD_187173 | JGI IMG/M metagenome (GOLD analysis project Ga0209373, IMG submission 187173) | Freshwater pond sediment microbial communities from the University of Edinburgh, under environmental carbon perturbations - High... | ecosystem: Environmental > Aquatic > Freshwater >... | reverse complement strand
CAGGCGACATCATCGCCCAGCTTGGCCTTCACGGCCTCCACACTGACGCGGCCATTTTCCTCTGCCGGGATCGTATCCACGGTGAAACCGCAGAAGGCTGCGGTGGCCGGGTTGGTGCCATGGGCCGATTCCGGCACCAGCACGCGGCGGCGATGGCTTTCGCCGCGCGCATCCAATGCGGCATGAATCGACATCAGGCCGCACAGCTCCCCATGGGCACCGGCACCGGGCGACATGGCGATGGCAGGCATCCCCGTCAGCGTCTTCAGCCAATGGGCCAACTGGTCGATCAGTTCCAGCGCCCCCTGCACGGTTTCCACCGGCTGGAGCGGGTGGATATCGCCAAAGCCAGGCAGCCGCGCCATCTTTTCATTCAGGCGCGGGTTATGCTTCATCGTGCACGAACCCAGCGGGTACATGGTCGTGTCGATGGCGAAATTCTTCTGGGACAGGCGGGTATAGTGGCGCACCACGTCCGGCTCGGCCAGGGAGGGCAGGCCGACACCGGCGCGGGTCTTCACCCCACCCAGGCGGGTCTTGGTGGTGACCGGCGCTTCCAGGTCAATGCCGACAGCACCTGGATTATCCAGCTCGAAAATCAGCGCTTCTTCCTGCTGCAACGCCTTGTTGCCGGTGAAGGTGACAAGCTCACCTGCGACGGCGACGGCATGGGGGGTGCTGTCGCGACCCTGATTATTCATGGCCATCAGAGAACCTCCTCCAGGCCGCGCACCAGCGCGTCCATGTCTTCCAGGCTGTTGATCTCGGTGCTGGCGACCAGCAACAAATCTTCCAGCCCTTCCATATCCGGGTAGAAGCGGCTGACCGGCACACCGGCCAGGATGCCACGTTCGGCCAGCTTGGACACCACCTTGGCCGCCTTCTTGGGCAGCTTCACGGTGAATTCGTTGAAGAACCCGTCATTGACGATCTTCACGCCCTTCACCGCTTCCAGCTTGTCGGCCAGGGTCACGGCATTGGCATGGTTGACCTGGGCCAACTGTGTCAGCCCCTGTTCGCCCAGCAGCGACAGATGGATGGTGAAGGCCAGCGCGCACAGACCGGAATTGGTGCAGATGTTCGACGTGGCCTTCTCGCGGCGGATATGCTGCTCGCGGGTGGACAGCGTCAGCACGAAGCCGCGCTTGCCATCGGCATCCACCGTCTGGCCGCAGAGGCGGCCCGGCATCTGGCGCACATATTTGTCGCGGGTGGCGAACAGGCCGACATAGGGGCCGCCGAAATTCAGCCCATTACCGATGCTCTGCCCTTCGCAGACGACGATATCGGCACCCATTTCACCCGGCGGGGTCAGCAGGCCCAGCGACACCACCTCCGTCACCACCACGATGACCAGCGCACCCTTGGCATGGGCGGCCTCGCAGAGCGCGGTGAAGTCACGCAGATGGCCGAACAGCGAAGGGGTCTGCACCACGATGCAGGCGGTCTCGCCATCGATCAGGGCCGTCAGATCCTCGGCATTCTTCCAGTCCGGGGCCTGGGCGCGGATATCCATACCCATCACGCCGCAGGTGGTTTCCACCACTTCGCGGTAATGCGGGTGCAGCCCGCCGGACAGGATGACCTTGTTGCGCTTATTGATGCGGGCGGCCATCAGCACGGCTTCCGCCGTGCCGGTCGCCCCGTCATACATGGAGGCGTTGGCCACCTCCATGCCGGTCAGCAGCGCCACCTGGGTCTGGAATTCAAACAGGTATTGCAGCGTGCCCTGGGTGACTTCCGGCTGATACGGCGTATAGCTGGTCAGGAACTCACCGCGCAGCAGCATCTGGTCGACCGAGGCCGGCACATGATGCTTGTACGCCCCGCCGCCGATGAAAAACGGTACGGCAGACGCCGTGACGTTCTTGGCGGCCAGACGGGACAGATGGCGTTCCACCGCCAGCTCGCCCATATGGTCGGACAGGCCGGCAATGGGGCCGTTCAGGCGGGCCTGTTCGGGCACGTCGCGGAACAGGGCATCCACGCTGTCCACCCCGATGGTGGCCAGCATGGCGCTGCGGTCGGTATCGGTCAGCGGCAGGTAACGCATCACAGCCCCGCGATGAAGGACTTGTAGGCGGCCTCGTCCATCAGCGCCTCGAACTGCGCCATGTCCTTGATGCTCATCTTGAAGAACCAGCCGGCCCCTTCCGGATCGGTATTGACCAGCGACGGCTCCTCAGCCACGGCCCCATTGCCTTCCAGCACGGTGCCATCGACCGGGGCGTAGATTTCCGAGGCGGCCTTCACCGATTCGACCACGGCGGCATCCTTGCCCTTGGTCAGGTCGCGGCCGGCTTCCGGCACCTCGACGAACACCACATCGCCCAGCGCCTGCTGGGCATAATCGGTGATGCCGACGGTGGCGACATCGCCGTCAAGCTTGATCCACTCATGGTCCTGGGTGAAACGGATGGTCATGGTCGGGTCTTCCGGGTCTGGGGGGTAAGTAAGGATTCGGGTGGTTGCCGTTGCTGTGGGGCGGCGATCTTGTCCGCTCTCTCCACCGTCATTCCCGCGAAGGCGGGAATCCAAACGACGGTGCCATTCTCTCAACATCACCAAATTGAACTGTTGTCTGGATTCCCGCCTTCGCGGGAATGACGGTGGAGAGAGGGAAGCGGAGAGATAGAACGGAAAAATCAGCGCCCAAACATTTCACAGCATCGGCATCATCTGTGCGGCAGGGAAGCGGGCCTTTTCACCCTCACCCCTTGAAATAACGATGCGGTGCGAACGGCAGTGCGGCGACGGTGGCCGGCATGGCCTTGCCCCGCACGATCAACTGCACCTTGGTGCCCACAGCAGAAAAGCCTGCCGTGACATAGCCCATGGCGACGGGGCCGCCGGCGGTGGGGCCGAAGCCGCCGCTGGTGATCTCCCCGATGCGGTTGCCGTCCATATCCTGGATTTCGGTATGCTCGCGGGCAGGCGCCTTGCCTTCCGGCTGAATGCCCACACGCTTGCGGGCCGGGCCTTCCGCCAACTGGGCCTGCACGATGGCGGCACCGGGGAAGCCGCCTTCCGTGCGGCGGCGCTTGGAAATGGTCCAGGTCAGGACGGCTTCCACCGGGCTGGTGCCGGTGTCGATATCATGGCCGTACAAGCACAGCCCGGCTTCCAGGCGCAGCGAGTCGCGCGCGCCCAGCCCGATGGCCGCCACCTCCGGCTCGGCCAGCAGCAGACGGGCCAGTTTGTCGGCATCGGCGGCGGCAACGCTGATCTCGTACCCATCTTCACCGGTATAGCCGGACCGGCTGATCTGTACAGGGATACCCTGGATGGTGGCCGTCCGCGCGCTCATGAAGCCCATGGTGGCGGCATCATGCAGCAGGCGGGCCATCACCGTGGCAGCCGCCGGGCCCTGCAGCGCCAGCAGGCCGGCATCATCGCCCAGATACTCGATCTCAATACCCGCCGGCAGATGCGCCTTGAGATGGGCCAGATCGTCCACCTTGCAGCCGGCATTGATCACGACATAGAGGTGATCCTCGAACCGCGTCACCATCAGATCGTCCAGAATGCCGGCCTGATCATTGGTGAACATGGTGTAGCGGATGCGACCCGGTGCCAGGGCTGCGATATCGCCCGGCACCAGCGCTTCCAGCGCCTTGATGACAGAATCGATATCAGCCCCGCGCAGGCGCACCTGGCCCATATGGGAAACGTCGAACAGGCCCGCCTTCTCACGGGTATGCAGATGTTCTTTCAGCACGCCCAGCGGATACTGCACCGGCATGTCATAGCCGGTGAACGGCACCATCTTGGCGCCCAGTTCGATATGGAGATCGTAAAGCGGCGTGCGCAACAGGCTGGTGTCACCCAAGACGGGACACTCCCTTCAGGACAGGTTACGGCCGTCGCGGGGATCGTCCCCGTGGCGGTTGCCCCCCTCTGTCCTGGCCCCTGAGAGATTCGCCGCGTGATTTACACGTCGGCTTACTCCGTCGGTGGGCTGTCGGCTCAAGGATTCCCTCAAGCCCGCCTGCTTTCCAGATGCGCCTACCCCTTGCGGTCCTTTTGCCTGAGAGTTTCCGGGGGCGGTTGCTCCTTCGGCGCCAGCACCCTGTCGCCAGGGCGCCTGATCTCTCCCGCAAAGGGTGATCGGCTATGCAGCATTCAAACTAAACAACCAACGCCGCCTGTCAATGGCGGCGTTGGTTGGGGACTCATGCGGTAATTACCGGCCTTCGTTGGTCGCCCGGTTGGCATCCGCCTGTTCCGGGGTGATCTGGAAGCCGACCAGCACCTCATACCAGCGGGCATCCACCGTCTTGGGCACGGGAATCGACTGTTCCAGCGTTTCCTGCACCATCCCGGTGCCGCCGTTCAGCGGGATGCTGGTGCTGAAATTCTTCTTGGTGATGACGTTCCGGTTCGGGTCCACCACCGCCACGAAATAGGTGACGGGCAACGTCGTGGCGCTGCCGCCTTCATTGACCCGACCGGAAATATCCAGATTGGCGGCGATATTGACGTGGGTATCGTCATAGGCGCAGTTGGCAAAGATGCCGGACAGCACCGCCACACCCTGATCGGTGCGCAGCGTGCCGGCATCGCGCAGGATGCCCACATTGGGGCAGCCGGCCTTAAAGCCTTCATTTTCGGCGCAGCCGGACAGGGCCAGCATCGCCAGTCCCGCGCACGCGGCCATGCGCCAGGGGCGGGCGGCTTTCCTGGCCGGCGAACCTATATTATGGTCGGGCTGGGTCGTCATCGTGCAGGGGCTGGTCATCAAGCGTCCGTTCACTTCCACCATCCGGGACAAATGCCGCGCATCCCGGATACGAGCCTTCGACAGCCCGCCGCGGCGCGGCACCGCGACAATATAGAGGCCCCTTCGACGGCACAAGCCCGCCAAGAAGGGCCATTTCATGGCATCACCGACGATAACCATTCCGCCTTACACGCAGCGTCAGGAATTTCCCAGCATCATGACCGAGATCACCGCGCCAGAAACCGCCGCCGCCCAGCCCTCTCTGCCGCCGCTGCATGTGTTGCTGGCGGCCCCGCGCGGTTTTTGCGCCGGGGTGGACCGGGCCATCCAGATCGTGGAGGTGGCGTTGCAGAAATTCGGCGCGCCCGTCTATGTGCGCCACGAAATCGTGCATAACCGCTTCGTGGTGGAAAGCCTGGAGGCCAAGGGTGCCGTCTTCGTGAAGGAGCTGGACGAGGTGCCGGATGACCGGCCCGTCGTCTTTTCCGCCCATGGCGTGCCAAAGGCTGTTCCCGCCGAGGCGCAGCGCCGCAACATGATCTATGTCGATGCCACCTGCCCCCTGGTCTCCAAGGTGCATCGGGAGGCGGAACGCCATCACGAGAGCGGCCGCGCCATCGTGCTGATCGGCCATGCCGGCCATCCCGAAGTGGTGGGCACCATCGGCCAGTTGCCCGACGGTGCCGTGCATCTGGTGGAAACGGTGGCGGATGTGGCCAGCCTGACGGTGGCCGACCCGGAAAACCTGGCCTTTGCCACCCAGACCACCCTGTCGGTGGATGATACCGGCGCCATTGTCGATGCGCTGCGCGACCGTTTCCCCAGCATTGCCGGGCCGAAGCGGGAAGATATCTGCTACGCCACCACCAACCGGCAGGCGGCGGTAAAGGCGATAGCACCCAAGGCCGATGCACTGCTGGTGCTGGGGGCGCCCAATTCCTCCAACTCCGTCCGGCTGGTGGAGGTGGCGCGTGGCCATGGCTGTACCCGCGCCATGCTGGTGCAGCGGGCCGCGCAGATCGACTGGCCCCGGCTGGAGAAGATTCGCACGCTTGGCATCACAGCCGGTGCATCCGCCCCCGAAGTGCTGGTGGATGAGGTGCTGACAGCATTGCGCGAGCGGTTCACCGTGACGGTGGAAGAGGTGGTGACGGCAACCGAAAACGTGATCTTCAAGCTGCCGCGCGTGCTGGCGGCGGAATAAGCGGAACGGCGTGACCGGGCGCACAGCGCCCGGTTGGCAGGTGTGGCAATAATGAGAGATAGCGTCCCTTTACGCGGGCGCCATCTCCACCAGATAGATGCGTGTGCAGAACCGTATTCCGGTTGATTTGCGCATTGCGTCATCATCCATGCCCGGCCTTCCGCCCTTCCCTTTTGGCGGCGGCCCCGATCCGAAGGGACAGCCGATGCTTGCACCGACACCCATCATCGCGGCTTGCCTTGCCGAAGAGACTGTCACGGTCGACAGCATCCTGGCCCGCCCGCCCTTGAGTGATGCCAACTGCCCGGCTCTGACCACCGCCCAGTTACGCCGGGTGGCGTTGTTCATTGAGGATAATCTGGACGGGCCGCTGACACTGCCCCTGCTGGCAGCCCAAACGGGGCTCAGCCCCAGCCATTTCGCCCGGCGCTTCAAGGCTTCCACCGGCATGGCCCCACATGGCTATGTACTGGCGCGGCGGATCAATGCCGCCAAGAAAATGCTGCTGGAAAGCGAAATGCCGCTGGCGGAAATCGCGGTGGCCACCGGCTTTTCCAGCCAGGGCCATTTCACCGGCATGTTCCGCCGCCATGTCGGCATCACCCCTGGCGGCTACCGTGCCGAACGGGATGAATGCTATGCCTGCCTGATGGCAGGTGAGGCGGCATGAAAAAGGCCCGCCCTGTTTGAAACAGAACGGGCCTTGATACAGCGGTGATCAGATTGCCCGCGTCGCCTGTTCCAGCCAGGCGCGGTCCGCCCCCTCCACCAGCGGGGACAGTTCACGCAGAACACGGGCGTGATAGGCGTTCAGCCAGTCGCGTTCCTCTGCAGTCAGCAGTGATGCATCCAGCATGCGCAGGTCGATGGGGCAGAGCGTCAGTGTCTCAAACCCCAGCATCGACCGTTCGGCCCCGGCGGTCTCCACCGGCACCACCAGTTCCAGATTCTCTACCCGGATGCCGTAGGAACCGGCCAGATAGTAACCCGGCTCGTTGGACAGGATCATGCCCGGCAGCAGCACGACGCCGTTCACCGTCTTGCCGATGCGCTGCGGCCCTTCATGCACCGACAGGAAGGAGCCGACGCCATGGCCGGTGCCATGGTCGTAATCCAGCCCCGCCTGCCAAAGGAACTGACGGGCCAGCACGTCCAGTTGGATGCCCGCCGTACCCATGGGGAAGCGCACGCGGTTCAGCGCGATATGGCCCTTCAGCACCAGAGTGAAGTGGCGCCGGGCCTGCGGGCCGGGATCGCCGACGGCCAGGGTGCGGGTAATATCGGTGGTGCCATCCAGATATTGCCCGCCGCTATCCAGCAGGAAGACGCTGTTATTTTCCACCCGACGGTTGGTCTTCTCACTGGCGCGGTAATGCACGATCGCGCCATTGGGACCGGCCCCGCTGATCGTGTCGAAGCTGGGGCCACGGAAATCGGCGGCACCCCGGCGATAGGCCAGCAGCGTATCCACCACCGTCAACTCATCCAGCCCACCCTTCGGTGCTTCCACATCGAACCAGCGCAGGAACCGGACCAGGGCAGCACCATCCCGGCGATGGGCGGCTTTGGAGCCTTCAATTTCCACCGCATTCTTGGCGGCCTTGGGCAACACGCAGGGGTCGCCCCCCTGATCAACGGCGGCCCCGGCCTTTTCCAGCCGGTCGATCACCCACAGGGCGGCGGTGGCGCCATCCAGCCGCACCCGCGCCTCATTCGCCCCCAGCCCATCCAGGGCCGCCGGCAATTCCCCCGGCGCGCGGATGGCAACACCATTACCCAGATGTGCCTCCAAGCCCGGCGCCAGCTTGCGCGCATCGACAAACCAGTCGACCTGACCATCGCGGTGAATGATGGCAAAGGAAAGCGGCAGCGGCGTGCAGGGCACATCCGACCCGCGCACATTCAGCAACCAGGCGATGCTGTCCGGCTGGGTCAGCACAGCCGCATCCAACCGCAGCCTGTCCAGCGAGGCCGCGATGTCCGCGCGCTTGTCGACAGAACCACGGCCTGTGGCGGAGAGTGGCTGGATATTGACGATGCCCAGCGGGGCCGGCGGCTGGTCGGCCCAGACGGCGTCGATGGGGTTACCCTCGGTCGGCACCAGCTCGATCCCGGCGGGGGCGAGTGCGGCCCGCATCTTGTCGGCCCAGCCCGCCGTGTGCATCCAGGGATCGAAACCCAGCTTGGCACCCGCTGGCAGGTTGGCCGCCGCCCAATCGCCGTGAAACTCCTCATTCAGGTGGTGATAGCTGAAATGGTCCGCCGATACTTCCTGGCGGACCTGGATGGTATAGCGGCCATCGGCGAAGACCGCCGCCTTGTCCAACAGCACCACCACCGCCCCCGCAGACGCGGTGAAGCCGCTGATCCAGGCCAGACGGCTGCCGCGCAGCGGCACATATTCACCCTGATATTCATCAGCGCGCGGCACCACGAACCCATCCAGGCCACGGCGGCGCAATTCCGTACGCAGCGCCGCCAGCCGGGCACCGTGATCGCCATGCGCTGGTTCCGCCGGGCGGGCAATGCCAGCGCGCAGGGCCAGCAACTGTTCCGTCAGCGCATCCGACCGTTTCGCGGCGGCGAGATCGAGCCAGGCATCCGGCATCTCCCCCTCTGGTGCGGCATTCACGCCGGCTATCAGATCGCGGATATCAGCGACACTGCGCGCCACCCCGCCGTCACGCAGCAGACGGGCAAGGTTTTCATCACCGGCATAAGCGGCGAAGCTGTTGGAGACGGACAAGGGTTTGGCTCCCGTTCTGGGCGGTATGGATTGAGCCAGAGGCTAGAGCGGCAGCGACGGGGACGCAAGGGCTGGTGCGTATCATCGACAAACCAGCCTAGGCCCTAAGACATAGACAAGTTATCAGAGTGACAATCGTGAGAATGACAAGCTGCTTTCACAGTTTCGCCTCAATCCGGCAGCAGATAAAGCGGTGTCAGACAGCGCTTCCATCCCTCAAGGACTATCATCGGATCACGGCTTGTCAGGCGGCATGCTATATCGATTCAGAATATAGCTCGTTGCATTTTGGACACACCCGATCTTGAAAGAAAATCCCTGATTAGGTTTGAAGGAACCGCCCCCCAGAAGCGGCGTTGTCTGATTTGAAACGGGAGTATTGACCGGCTTTGCCGCCGGTCCCCTTCAGGAGGAATATGAGAATGAAGAAGTTCCGCCCCCTTATCGCGCCGATGGTGTCGGCCGCCGCCTTGTTGGTGGCGCTGCCCTCGCTGGCGATGGCACAGGATGGCGAAATCAAGACCGCGACCGGCCCGTATCTGGGTCTGTCGGCTGGTTACAACTGGACGCGCGATACCAACGTAAATGCTGGTACCGCCCTGAACGGGATGGATTTCAGCGAAGGCTATACGGGCATTCTGGAAGGCGGCTATCGTTTCGATAACGGCCTGCGCCCGGCCCTGGAAGTCGGCTATTCCACTGATGTGGTGGATAACATCACCGGCGGCCCCGCCGGTCGCTTCGGCAGCGGCGGCAACATGAACGCCCTGACCATCATGGGTGTGGTCAACTATGACTTCCACACCGGCACCGCGCTTCGCCCTTATGTGGGCGCGGGTGTGGGTCTGGCCCGCCTGCATCTGGACCGTGTCGGTGCATTGTCGGCACCGGGCGTGCTGTATGACGACTGGGATAGCGCGTTTGCCTGGCAGGTTGGTGCCGGTTTCTCCTACGCCGTTGCCCCTGACATGGATCTGACGGTCGGTTACCGCTACCTGGATACCGACAAGGGTACGTTTAAGGCCGCCGGCCAGCGTGCCAAGACCGATTACAGCAGCCACACCGCCCTGGTCGGCGTGCGCTATGTCTTTGGTCAGCCGGAAGCCAAGCCGGTTGCCACCACCCAGGTTGCCCCGCCCCCGCCGCCGCCCCCGCCGCCCGCCCCGGTGGCAGCACCGGCGCCGGCCCCGTCGATCACCCGTAACTTCACGGTGTTCTTCGACTTCGACAAGGCCACCCTGTCGCCCGACGCCCAGGGCGTGCTGCAGAACGTCGCCCGCGACGCCAATGCCGGCAAGGTCGTGAACATCAGCGTCAGCGGCCATGCCGACACCGCTGGTTCCGCGCAGTACAACCAACAGCTCTCACAGCGCCGCGCCGAAGCGGTCCGTGAATATCTGCTGAGCCAGGGTCTGGGCTCCGCTCAGATCAGTGTGGAAGCCAAGGGCGAGACGGACCTGCTGGTCCCGACCGCCGATGGTGTGCGCGAACCGTCCAACCGCCGCACGGTCATCATCTTCCCGTAAGGCCAGCCGAACAGCTGACCTGACGGTTTGATGAGTGCCTGATTGGGGGCGCGACCTGTTGAGGGTCGCGCCCCCTTTTTTTATCGATCGCCACCCTTGGCTTGTGACGGCGGATAAAAAAATGGCGGGGCCGAAGCCCCGCCATTCCCATCTGTTCCTGTTGTCAGGATCAGAACTTGACCTGGGCGCCCATGAAAATGTAGCGGCCCATGGAGTCGTACGTACCCGGATAGGTATTGCCGTTACCATACACGGAAGCCAGCGTGCTGCTGTTCACGACCGGCGGATCCTTGTCGAACAGGTTGTTGATACCGCCCGAGAGGGTGACATTCTCGGTGGCAGAGTAGGTCAGACCCAGATCGAAGTAGTTGTAAGCCTTGATCTTGCGGTCGATGGCGTTGATGGAACCGGACAGCAGCTCGTTGGACGAGGTAGCCTCGTTCTTCACCGAGCTGATGTAACGCCAAGTCAGCGACACGTTCAGGTCCAGCGGCGTCGCCCAGGTGGTGCGGAACCGGTGACGCCATTCCGGCGTCGGCGTGCCGCAGGTCGTGCCATGCAGACCCACGCAGTCATAGCTGCCTTCACCCGGCAGCGGCTCCTGGGTGTACTTGTTCATCCAGGTACCGGCGAGCAGGAAGGAAAGCGCACCGGCATCGTTCACGCCAACATCTTCCAGATCGAAGCCATAACGCGCCTCGACGTCGATACCAGAACTCTTCAGCGAGCCGATATTAACGTTGGTGGCGATCACGTAGGCCGTATCCAGGGTATGAAGCATACCCGTGGTCGGATCGCGGTTGATCAGTGAGCAGTAGGTCGGATTGCCCGTAGTGGCGCAGTTCGTCACGGCCAAGGCCGGCGGTACTGTGCTGATCAGATCCTTGATCTTGATCTCGAAATAGTCAACCGACAGCGAGAAACCATCCAGCATCGAGGGCGTGGCCACGAAGCCGACAGAGTAGGTGTCGGACGTTTCTGGCTGCAGGTCCGGGTTGCCGCCATCCAGCGAGCCGTACTGACCAGCCGAGTTGTCGATAATCTTGCCGTACTGCGCGGCTGTGACACCAGTGTTGGCGCACTGAGCAGCGGTGTACTCCGGCGTCGTACCTGCGCAAGGATCCGAAATCATGTTGAACAGGCCCAGGCCCTGCGGGGTATACAGTTCCTGCACGTTCGGCGCACGGACTGCACGGTTGTAACCACCGCGGAAGCGCAGATCGTCGATCGGAGCCCAGTCACCACCGATCTTGTAGGTGTCGGTACCACCGAAGTTGGAATAGTCGGAGTAACGATAACCCAGGTCCAGGGTCAACTGCTTGACGAACGGAGCGTCTTCCACCAAGGGGACGCGCATTTCGCCGAACAGTTCGGTCACATCGAAGCCACCTTCGACACCGTTGGTCGGACCACCCTGGCCAGCCAGATCGCCGGTGGCGAAGGCGGTGTCCACGGTACGGGACAGATATTCTTCGCGGTACTCCGCACCCAACGCGATCGCAATACCGGTAGTGGCGGTCGGCAGGGTCAGGCCATAATCACCCAGGTCTTTGGAAACGCTGAAGCTGGCGATTTTCTGTTCGGTATAGCCGCGCTGGAAGCCCGGGGTCTGGAGGAAGGCCAGAGCCTCATCCGTAACACCGTTGGCGGTGAAGATGTTATACGGCACGCAGCCGCCGGATGCGTCGCGACATACCAGATTGCCGGAACTGTCGGTCACAACGTCCAGAGCCTGAGCGATGCGGCTGTTGGAGAAGTCGTTGTAATAGGTTTCGGCGAAGTTTACGCGGGCATATTGACCGTAAACATCGTAATCCCAGCCGCCAAACTCACCCTTGAAACCACCGACCATCCGGTAGGAAGTGTGCTGCAGGTCGTCCTGACGGCCACCGCCTTCGACGTTACGGCGATAGATTTGCATGCTGGCAGTCTGATCGGACCTCGGG
>Ga0209373_10004410_pt1 | contig 12143 bp, 7 predicted proteins | sample Higcelweek5metaG_FD_187173 | JGI IMG/M metagenome (GOLD analysis project Ga0209373, IMG submission 187173) | Freshwater pond sediment microbial communities from the University of Edinburgh, under environmental carbon perturbations - High... | ecosystem: Environmental > Aquatic > Freshwater >... | reverse complement strand
TCAAGGATACGCTCCACGCGGAATTCCTCGCCGTCGCGAACTGGGCGCTCAACGAGGACTGCATCAAGGAAACCTTCGCGCTGCTCGCGGAATTTCAGGACACTTTCAACCGAAAAAAACGCGAGGCCGGGATACTCACCTTTACCGACGTCGCGCGCATGGCGGTCGACGCGCTCGCGAATGACATCGCGCTCAGAAACGTCTGGAAGAACGCCATACAGTCGATCATGATCGACGAGTTTCAGGACGATAACGAGCTGCAGCGGGATCTTTTGTTCCTCATCGCGGAGAAGGCCGATCGCGACGCCAAATCACCGCCGCTTCCCGAGGAGCTGGAGGAAGGAAAGCTTTTTTTCGTCGGCGACGAAAAGCAGTCGATATATCGCTTCAGGGGCGCTGACGTCTCGGTGTTCCGCGCGCTCGAGCGCGATCTCGACCCCGAAAGAAAGCACCGCGCTCCCGAGCTCGGGACAAACTACCGAAGCGAGACGGCGCTCATCGATATCTTCAATCGCGTCTTCCCCTATGTATTCCCCGACGGAATCCGCGACGAAACGGGAAAGCGGCCGCTCTATGAGGCGGAGTTTCTGCCGATCGGCGCAATCAAGAAAAATAATGACGTCACTCCGTCACTCGATATCCTGCTCGTGCCCAAGGAAAACTTCGACAAGGAACGGCCAGGCTTTCTTTCCCCTGAGGATACCGAGGCGAACGCCGTCGCGACCCGGATCCGGGAACTTGTCGACTCACAAACGCCTGTTACGGGAAAGGACGGAAAGACGGTTCCCTGCTCGTACAGCGATATCGCTATCCTCTTCCGGTCGGGAACGAACCAGCAATCGCTCGAGCGCCAGCTTCGCGACGGGGGAATCCCGTATCAAACCGAAAACGTGCGCGGGCTTTTTACCGACGCGCCGGTCAATGACATCTACGCACTCCTGAGGCTCGCGGTGTACCCCGCTGACAATACAGCGTACGCGACACTGCTCCGCTCTCCCTTCGTCGGCATAAGCGACCTCGGCTTCGCGCGCGCAGTGCTCGCTCGCACGGTCCCGGCAGAGAAGAACCTTCCGCTTCCGCCGCCTTTCGGAGAGGAAATTGACGCAGGGCTTTCCGCCGCCGACCTGGACCGCTTCGAGCGCGGGCGTAGCCTGTATCGCGCGATCCGCGAAGACGCCGATCGAGTCCCGGCGGCAGAGCTCGTCACCCGCCTTTGGTACGACGAGGGGTACCGCTACGCGCTTTTCGCAGGACCCGGGCTCAGACACTATGCCGAGCTCTACGATTATTTCTTCGAGCTCGCGCGTCAGGCGGACGCGGAAGGCTTGAGCCTCGCGGGCTTCCTCGATCGTATCGCGGGCCTCATGGAAACGGGAGACAAGATCGAGGGCCTCGACATACCGGTAGAGCGCTCGGGCGGCGTGAGCCTCATGACCGTCCACAAAAGCAAGGGGCTCGAATTCCCCGTCGTCTTTCTCGTCGACGCGGGCTCCGACGGAAACGGAAACAGGAACTCGAGCCCGGTTTATTATTCCACGGAAAGCGGTATATCGGTAAACACCGGCGCTTCGGACGAGAACGAAAGCGCGCGCGACAACTGGTTCTACGAGCGCGACCGCGACGGCGACCTCAGGCGCGAGATCGCTGAAACGAGAAGGCTCCTGTACGTCGCGATGACGCGCGCGGGAACGAGGCTTTTCGTTTCGGGGACCGTCTCGCTCAAGGCCGACGCGACCGAAACGCCGCGCGAAGGGGACGCGCTCATGGAGCTACTGGCTCCCTGGCTCGAATCGGGAAGCGCTTCCGACGATGACGGAACTTCCGTACCAAAACGGCAAAGCTTCCTCAGGATGATCCTCTCCGCGATAGTCTCCGAAGACGCCGCAGGAAATCCCATCCCCAACGTAACGGTGACGGAAATACTTCCCCGCACCCTCGAAAGCCAGGCGCGGAAAGCCGATTTCAAGGATCTCACGACGAACGCCGATATCGCGCGAAGGTATGATGCGATCGTGAAAGCCTCATATCCCCCTTCGCCCAAAAACCGGTACACCGCGACGAGCCTCCCGTCAGAGGAGGAAAACGCCGGGGAATCGCCACAACAGGCCCAACCCACCGATAGCGCGGATCCGCTCGACCGGCTTCTCGCGCGCACCGGAACGTCTCCTGCGGATTTTGGAACCTACGCCCACCGCGCGATCGAGGCGAGTTTTACGGGATTTCCGTCCTTTATGCCCGAGGACCTTAAGGCCACTGTCGACGAAATGGCCGGACGCTTTCTCGCCTCCGAGCTCGGTACCCTCGCGCAAAACACAACCTGGAGGGAAAACGAATATGGCTTTATCACGCGATATACCCTCGAAGGCCGCGCAGTCACGGTTTCCGGACAGATGGACCTTGTCTTTGAAACCGAAGAAAAAGTATACGTGATCGATTACAAAACGGATCGCGTGGAAGACCCTTCCGTGCATGCGGCGCAGCTCGGCGTCTACCGAAAGGCCGCACGGGAACTTCGTGGAAAACCCGCCGAAACCTGGCTTTTTTATCTTAGAAGCGGCACAGCCCGACGGGTCGACGAATGAGAAAAGGCGTTGTCCAATCAAGTTTTCGACTCGTTTTGCCGATAAATTACTGAAACAGCGGTATTTTCCAGGTGGAATTCCCGCTGTATCGTGATACAATTTTAGAATTAGTATAAGTTACAAGGAATTTGAATGAGGGACTTTCAGTACTACGTTTCGCAGCCCAAAGTAGATGCCCACAACCATCTGAATCTAGGTATGCACTACAATTCATACCTGGCATGGTCCGGTACCCCTATTCCGAATTTCCCCCGCTTCATGAACGGCCTCGACGACATGCACAACATCATTTCACAGTATACCCGTCCACGCTGCCAGACCGCCGAGGACGTTGTGAGCCTTATAGACATGTCCGTGCATGATGCGATCGAGGATGGAGTGACGATCCTTGAAGGTTCCATCGATATCGGCTTCATGGTCCACTTCCGCGAAGATATGGATAAATTCCTCCTCATGGTCACCGATTTTGTCTCGCGATACGCGGGTAAGATTGAGATGCGCCCCGAACTGGGCCTTGGAAAAACCTTCGACAAGGATAAAATTGCCCGATGGGTCATTCCGCTCATGGAAAGCGGCATTTTCAGGAGTATTGACCTTTACGGTCCCGAGATCGAGGAAGGCATCGAGGAGTTCAAGTACATCTTCACCAAGGCGGAAGCCCTGGGCATCAAGAAAAAGGCGCATGTCGGTGAATTTTCGAACGCGCATTCGGTGCAACGTTTCGTCGAGTTCTTCGACCTTGACGAGGTTCAGCACGGGATCGGCGCGGCACAGGACGACAAGGTCCTCAAGTTCCTTGCCGATCGCAAGGTCCGCTGCAATATCTGCCCGCAGAGCAATCTGATGCTCGGCGCAGTCCCGTCGCTCAAGGTCCATCCCGTAAAGAAGATGATCGACGCCGGCGTCCCGCTCACGATTGGAACCGACGACCTTCTCTTCTTCGATCACTCGGTCAGTCGTCAGATTTTCAACCTCGTCGCCGAAGGCATTATTACCGAAAAGGACGCGGATAAACTCGTTTGCGAGGGGATTTGTCCCCCGATCACCGCGCGCATTCGGGCCTAAAAAAACCACCGCGCGCTCCGTTACCCAATCATCCCAAAACGCTTATCGCAAATGAACCATGAGAAGCATCACGTCCGAAGGGCGCAAGCCGGATATCCGCGATGCTTGCCCGAGTGTCGCCGGCCTGATGGTCTTCAGCTTCGTCTTAGATTCCATTGAAAGGCCACTTACCGCGTCATAGTCAAACGCGTCCGGGATCGGCATGCCATCCATGCGCCGAAGCCGGTCAACGCGCTTATCCTGCGCGTCGATGTAGTGCGAATAGCGGATCTCGAGTTCGGCGGCCGTCCTGATCTCGGGCGGAAACGCGCGAAAGGTTTCATCGAGCGCGAGGATGTCCTCAAGCGGTACGAGGGGATCACGGAGCGCGTCAGCGCAGCTTTTTCCGACGTGCTTTTCGAGCGACGGATAGGATCCGGCGTCCGAGGTTCTGACCCTCCGTTCTTGCCAGAGCGCGGTGATCCCGGCGCGAAGGTCGAGCTTGCGGTGAAGCCGCTCGATCGCGTCCGGACGCTCGAGCCCCACGGCCGCTGCGCGCTCGGTAAGCCGCTCGTCGGCGGTGTCGTGCCTGAGCCTGAGCCGGTATTCGGCGCGCGCGGTGAACATGCGATACGGCTCCTTCGTGCCGAGCGTGACTAGATCGTCGATGAGCACGCCGATATACGCGTCGGCCCTGCCGAGGATAAAGGGTTCATAGCGCTCACGCGAGCCGCGAGAGGCCGCGCGCGCGCAAAGGGCGGCGTTGATCCCGGCGATGATTCCCTGCCCGCCTGCTTCCTCGTATCCCGAAGTTCCGTTGATTTGCCCCGCGGTAAAAAGCCCTCGTATCCGCTTCGTCTCGAGCGCGGCTGTCAGCTGGGTCGGCTCGACGTAATCGTACTCAACCGCGTACGAAGGCCGCGTCACCACCGCCGCCTCCAAGCCCTTTATCGTTCGCATGAACGAATCCTGCACCTCCTCCGGAAGCGAGGACGAAAGCCCGTTGATGTAGAGTTCCTCGGTATCGAGCCCTTCGGGCTCGAGAAAAAGCTGATGGCGCTCGCGCTCGGCGAAGCGAACGACCTTGTCCTCGATCGAGGGGCAATAACGTGGGCCGATGCCCTGTATCTTGCCGGAATAGAGCGGCGATCGGGAGATGTTGTCCCGGATTACTTGGTGGGTCGCCTCGTTCGTGTAGGCAAGCCAGCACGGAACCGCCGGTCGATCGATCGAGTCATAGGCGTAAGAGAATGGCCTGACCTCCGCGTCGCCTTCCTGCCTTTCGAGAACAGAAAAATCGACCGATCCGCGAAGGATGCGCGGTGGAGTCCCGGTTTTGAGTCGTCCGACGTTGAACCCCATTCGCCTGAGCGCGCACCCAAGCCCTAGCGCGGCCTGCTCGCCGAGCCTTCCCTCGCGGGCCTCGAACTCGCCGATGAATATCTTACCTTCCAAAAAAGTGCCGGTCGTAAGCACGACGGCCTTCGCCGAAATCGCGCGCCCTCGCGAAGTGACGATTGCCTGTATCTCGCCTGAGTCGACGCGCCCGTCGGGGTCGCGGCCGCTTGAAACGAAGTCGACAACGGTATCCTGATAGAGGTGAAGGTTCTTCTCGAGCTCGAGCGTGTGCTTCGCGAGCTGGTGATAGCGCCATTTATCCGCCTGCACGCGGGGCGCCTGCACGGCGGGGCCGCGGCTCCGGTTAAGGAGGCGATACTGTATCATCGTCGCGTCGGCGAGTCGACCCATCTCGCCGCCGAGCGCGTCGATCTCGCGGACTATATTGCCTTTCGATATTCCGCCGATGGAAGGATTGCAGGAAAGCTTGCCGATGGTATCAAGAGCCTGCGTGACAAGAAGCGTAGACGCGCCCATGCGGGCGGATGCGAGGGAGGCCTCAATGCCGGCGTGCCCCCCGCCGATGACGATCACGTCATAGTCGGTAAAACGAAAACCCATAGAACGGAAGTATACCCAACGAGCCGAAACGCGTCTATGATTTCCCGTGCGGGTTTCGCGTTACGCCATGGTGACGATTCGGTTCGCGAGGAATTCCGCCTCGGCGACGTCATGGGTTACGTAGATCGCGGTATAGCCAAGCGATCGCTGACGAAAGCGAAGCTCCTCGCGAAGGCGAATCCTGAGATCGGCATCGAGGGCGGAAAGCGGCTCGTCGAAGAGGACGAGCCGGGGGTTTACCGCGAGGGTGCGCGCAAGCGCGACGCGTTGCCGCTCACCGCCTGAAAGGGTATCGACCCTGCGCCGGGAAAAGCCTTCAAGACCAAAGCGTGTAAGCCATTCGGCGGCCAAAAGACGGCTTTCTTTCCTCGTCGCACCTGATGAAACGGGTCCATAGCCGATATTGTCCTCGACCGTGAGGTGCGTAAAGAGCGCGTGATCCTGAAAAACCATTCCCACGCCGCGCGCGCCTGGGGTCAACGCGGTAATATCCTTTCCCCCGAGCCAGACCTCGCCTGAATCGGGCTTAACGAGCCCCGCGATCATCCTGAGCACGGTAGATTTTCCGCAGCCCGACGGGCCAAGCAACGCAAGGGAGCTTCCCTCATCCATTGAAAACGATACGTCGACCGCCCGCATGGGCCAATCCTTGCGAAGGCCCGTAACCTCAAGATACGCGCTCACGGCGAACCCCTTTCGCCGCGATCCGCGGCGTCTTGCATGAAAAAAACGAAGCCGGTCAGCAGTCCGAGAAAAACGGCGCACGCGCACGCCTCGGAAAACCGGTACGACCCCGCGAGCCTGAAAAGCATGAGCGGCAGATTCTCGAATTGCCTGATCGAAAGCACGAGCGGAAGCGTCGCGTCTCCCGCGCTGATCGCGAAAACGAAAGCAGCCCCCGAGAGAATTCCCTTCCTCACGAGAGGAATGAGCACGCGGAACTGAACGTCGAGTTTGTTCGGCGAAAGAAGCTGAGCCGCGTCGCGCACGGAGCGGGGGACGCGTGAAAGCGCGGCGCGTATTTGCGTCCACGCGAACGGCCACGCGATTGCCGCCTGTGCGAGCGCGAGAACGAGTCCGTTACCGCGCGGTGCGAGAAGAGTCCATCCGAAACCGAGCATCACGGATGATACCGCGAGCGGCATGAGCGGAATCACCCTGAACGCAAGGGCGCGCGAGCGCGAGCAAAAACAAGAACGAGTCTTGCCGAGCGAAGAATAGCCGGAAGAAGGATCGGAGCGATCGGAGACAAGCGCAAAAAAAAGGGCTGCCACCGTCGCGAAGGCTGATGCCGCAAGGGCGATCGTAACCGTATTGAAAAGCGCCGGAAGAAAATTCCTTCGCCCGAACAGAGTCAGCCACACCGAGGGACTAACGTGCAAGCCGCCCGAAAACGCGCCGCCTGAGAAAACGAGGAACGAGCGGGCAACTATCGATATGAGAGGTCCGACAAAAAACACCGCGATGAACAAGAGATAAGCGATTGCGGCAAAACGCTCGCCGATTCCCGAAAGCCTCTTTCGTTCCCGCAGGGAGCCGCCGCGAAACGCGGAAACCGCGTGGCGATCGATGCGCGCGTACGCGATGACGATGCCAAGCGCGGCAAGGGTCTCGACCGTCGCTATGAAACCGGCGGCGCGGAAGTCGAGCGAGGATCTCGCTGCCTGATAAAGCTCGACCTCGAGCGTGGTCCCCCCGACCCCGCCGAAAAGAAGCACGATGACGAAACTGAAGAAGCAGTAGAGGAAAACGAGAACGGCCGAAGACAGGATCGCGCCTGAAAGCGAGGGAAGAGTGATCGTCCTGAACACGCGAAATCGCCCCGCGCCGAGAAGGAGCGCGGATTCTTCCTCAGCCTCGTCGAGCCGCTCCCAGGCGACGGACACCGTGCGGAGCACAACGGGAAAATTGTAAAAGCCGTGCGCGATCACGACGCCCGCAAGCGAGTACAGAAAGGTAACCGGTGGGTCCTTGAGACCGAAGGCCGACATCAGGAACACGTTGAGGTATCCCTGCCTCCCGTAAAACAAAACGAAGGCGAGCGCGATGATAACGGGCGGAACGCAGAGCGGAACTCCCGATAGCGAGAGCAAAAAGCGACGGAGCGGAAAATTCCTTCGCGCGACGAGCAGCGCCGCGGGGATTCCCACGATTACCGCGACGACGGCGGAAAGAAGGGCCTCGACCAGCGTAAAGCGGAGCGCGGACATGATGCGCGCGAAAGGAAGCGAACGCGGAAATTCCGCGATGCCACCGGACACGCCACCACTCGCCGCAACGCTCCCAAAAGTCGGAGCGATGGCCGCGAGCGCCGGAACCACGAACGCAAGAAGGACAACAGAGAACGAGACAGCCGCAAGAACGAGAGCGGCGAGATGAACTGGACGCATGCCGCTCACTTCGAAAGAATGGAAATGACGGGGTCAATCGCCGCCGCAACATCGGCGGACGGGACCGCACGAAGGCGCGGCACCGCGGGCGCGGCACTGAACGAATCGGGCAATTTCACTATCCGCGAAACCGGATACATCCACTGGGTTAACGGAAGCACCGTCTGCGCATCGTCAGTCAGCATAAAGTCAATAAACGCTTTTGCCGCCTCGGGGTTCCTCGCACCCTTCACGAGACCGATCCCCTCGATCTGAACGGGATGGCCCTCCGGGAAAACAAGCGCGCGATAGCGGGTCGACTTCTCGCTTTCGAGGTGATACGCAGGGCTCGTCGTGTAGCTGATCACGAGAGGCGCCTCTCCCGAGGTAAAAAGCCCGTATCCCGCGTCCCATCCGGGCGACAAGGTCAGGAGGTTCCCCTTCAGCCGGCGCCAATAATCGGCGTAGTCCTTTCCGTACGCGCCAATCGTCCACGCAAGAAAGCCGGTACCGGGCGTACTCGTCCTCGGATCCATCATGATGATTTTTTTTGCGTATACCGGACTGGCAAGTTCCGCAAGACTTGCCGGCGGTTTAATGCCGGAGGCCGTATCGAATATGATCGCGAACGCGCCCCAATCGTACGGGGTGAGAAGCCAATCGTCGGCGAGGCGAAGATCGACCGGAACGACGGCGTCGCCCTTCGCAGGCTTATACGGCTCAAGCACACCCACGCGACGTGCGGTATCGATCAGGTTGTTGTCGATGCCAACGAGCACGTCGGCCGATGGAGAAGCCTTCTCGAGAACCGCGCGCGAAAGCACCTGCGCGGCGTCGCCGCACGAAAGGAAGGTCACGCGATAACCGGTCTTTGCCTCGAAAAGCCGTGCAAGCTCCGGTCCCGGGCCCCAGTCGGCCGTAAAGGAATCGTAGGCATAGACCACAAGTTCCTTGCTACCCGCGGGTTTCCCCGCCGCAATTGCCCCCGAGAGAACAAATACCAGTAAAGATAAAACACTGACTACATAAAGGTGAGATTTCATTGCTCCCTCCGCCAGCAATAGTAGCGAAGCAATGCCAAAATTACAAGTTCGATCAATAAGACGCGGAGCAATAAAAAAAGCCGGACATCAGTCCGGCCTTTCCAAGAGTACGCGCTACCGCACGTGCTCCACGTGAGAAACCCGCCACAGGCGGGTTTCTCTAGTCGAATATGCCCTACCGGGCATATTCGACAATTCTTGTCTCACGGATCAACGTGACGCGGATGCGCCCCGGATACCGGAGATCGTTTTCTATCTTCTTCGCGATCTCGCGACCGAGTTCCTTCACGTCGGCGTCCGGGATCTTCTCGTTGTTAACGAGAACCCGAAGCTCACGACCCGCCTGGATGGCGTAGGCCTTCTCGACGCCGTTGAAGCTCTCGGCGATCGCCTCGAGGTTCTCAAGGCGCTTCACGTAGTTATCGATCGTCTCGCGCCGGGCGCCGGGGCGCGCGGCAGAAATCGCGTCGGCGATCTGGACGAGTACCGCCTCAAGGCTCGTCGCCTCGACGTCGTTATGGTGCGCGCCGATCGCGTTGATGACCTTGGGGTCCTCGTTCATCTTGCGCGCCATCTCCATACCGACCTCGGCGTGATTCTGGTCGGAATCGTTTTCCGCGCCCTTACCGATATCGTGGAGCAACGCAGCGCGCTTCGCGAGCTCGCGGTTCGCGCCGATTTCGCTGGCGAGCATGCCCGCCACCATCGCGACTTCCTTCGAGTGATAGAGGACGTTCTGCCCATAACTCGTACGGAAATAGAGCCGACCGAGGGCGCGAACGCCTTCCTGGCTCATATTGTGAATACCGAGGTCAAAGAGAACCTTCTCCCCTTCCTCGAAGATCTTCTGCGAAATCTCGCGGGTAACCTTCTGAACGATCTCCTCGATCCGCGCGGGATGAATCCGCCCGTCAAGGATGAGCCGCTCGAGGGAGACCTTCGCGATTTCCTTGCGTACGGGGTCAAAGCACGAAATAACGACCGCTTCAGGGGTATCGTCGATGATGACATCAACACCCGTAAGAGTCTCGAGTGTGCGGATGTTCCGACCCTCGCGGCCGATAATCCGTCCCTTCATCTCGTCGCTCGGCAAGCTTACTGTCGCGACCGTAATATCGCTCGTCGTTTCCGTCGCAATGCGCTGGATCGTGGTGACGAGGATGTCGCGGGCCTTCTTTTCGGCCGAAAGCTGTGCTTCCTGTTCAATCTTGTTCAATAACCCCTGGGCATCATGGCGAGCCTCGTTTTCGAGGTCCTTGATGATCAGGCTTTTGGCTTCATCGGCGGTCAGGCCGGAAATGCGCACGAGCTCTTGTCGATACCGCTCTTCCTCACCAAGGAGGAATTTATCACGCTCGACGAAAGCCTTTTCCTGCTCGGTAAAATGCTCTTCCTGCTTGTCCTGTTGCTCGCTGCGCTTGTCGAGGGTTTCCTCTTTTAGCGTCAAACGCCGTTCATAGCGCTGAAGTTCGCTCCGGCGCTCACGATTTTCCCGTTCCTGCTGGTTTCTTTCCCGAATAAGCTGTTCTTTTGCTTCTAGAAGTATTTCCTTCTTTTGGGCTTCTGCTTCTTTTATAGCATCCTGTTTTACACGTTCCGCTCTCTGTTCAGACGCAGATAGTTGAAATCTGGCATAAAGCCAGCGAATAGTCCATCCAAGAATCAAACCGGCAGCCGGGAGAACCACATACAGTAAACTCATACGTATGCTCCTTCCATATTAGATGCTGTCAGCTTCTATATTATAGGGGATGAGGGGTGATGTCAAGAAAAAAGTTTGGCAGGAAAGGCCTGCGCAAGAACGACGTCTTGCTATTTTCGCACGTATTTTCACCCCGTGACAGGGGTTTTCGGGGTCAAAACGCCGTAAAAAGGCTCACCCGAACGCCGGGATAGCGAAAAAAACAACTGCGATCGCGCGCGAACCGTGGTATGCTTGAAGAAACATAAGCCAAGGAGTGACAGAGATGGCGGACCAGAAGGGTATCAGTAAACTTGACGAAAAACTCATAAGCGGCCAGATTATTGCGGAATCCTTTGCGGGCGACCTGCCGCTTGTTCACCGCAAGATGAACGCGATTCTCAAAAAAACAGGCGCCGTTCTCTCGGACGAGATCTTCGAGACCGGAAATGCCGCGCTCCGCAAGTGGCTGAATCTCCTGTACAAGCAAGGGGCTTCGCAGGAAAAGCTCACCGCGTATCTCCGATGCGGCCTTGCCCACCTGACCTATGACTTCATCGAGTCCCAGTACCATCAGATCGATCTTGACGACCTCGTATCGCGAGCCCTCGTTTCCATGAAAAACAGGAACCTCCACGCCTCCTTCTTCAAGGCCCCGGTCACCCCTGCGAAGGCCACGGCGAAAAAGTCAAAACCCGCCGCGAAAAAAATCAAGGCCATCAAGAAGTCCGAACTCGAGAAAAAAGCCCCGGCGAAGGCAAAAACAACGGTGAAAAAGGCTGCGGGAACGGCGAAAAAACCTGCCGCAAAAGCCAAGGCGCCCGCGAAAAAGAAAGCCGCCCCGAAGAAGGCAGCGGCACCAGCCGCAAAGAAGGCGACTGTAAAGGCAAAGAAACCGGCGACCAAAAAGGTAGCGACGAAGAAAGTCGTGGCCAAAAAGCCTGCGACGAAGAAGACTACTGCCAAGAAAGACACAGCCAAGAAAGCGCCCGTCAAGGCCAAGGCGCCTGCGAAGAAAAAAACCGCCGCGCCGAAGGCGACGGGACGAGGCGCGTTTTTCGGGATTTTCTAGACTGAACGCTCACCAGCACGCATACTGTGCTGGCGCGATTTGCGCAAACGGTAGATCAGGCAAGTGCCATTGAAGCGATCTTTTCGCAAAGCTCGCCGTAGCCGATCCCGGCGGCGCGAGCCTCCTGAGGAAGCAGACTCGTTGGCGTCATGCCGGGAAGGGTATTCGCCTCAAGACACCAGAACGTGCCTGCTTCGTCAAGGATAAAATCAACGCGCGAGTAGCCCCCAAGCCGAAGCGTCCGGTGAACGGCAAGCGCAAGCCCTTGCACGACGCCAGTCTCGGACGCGGACAATCGCGCAGGGCATATCTCGTCGGTAAGGCCTCCCTGATACTTGTTTTTGTAATCGTAAAAGCCGGCTTTGGGGATAATCTCGATCGGGGGAAGGGCCG
>Ga0209373_10004409_pt1 | contig 12150 bp, 22 predicted proteins | sample Higcelweek5metaG_FD_187173 | JGI IMG/M metagenome (GOLD analysis project Ga0209373, IMG submission 187173) | Freshwater pond sediment microbial communities from the University of Edinburgh, under environmental carbon perturbations - High... | ecosystem: Environmental > Aquatic > Freshwater >... | reverse complement strand
CGAGCCCGATGCGCTGGAGCATGCCCTTCGAGTAGGAGCCGATGCGCCGGTCGGCCGCATGAGCCAGCCCGACTCGGGTCAGCAGCTCCGCGAGGCACTCCTCGCGGCCGGTGCGCGGGATGCCGCAGAGTTTTGCATGGAAGCGGAGCAACTCGCGTCCGCTCAGGAATCGCGGGAAGTACGGCGCTTCGGGTAGGTAACCGATCGCTCGATGCGCGGCCGGATTCGAGCCCAGCACGCCGGCGAGCAGGCACTCGCCCAGCGTCGGTCGCAGCAAGCCGAGCAGCGCCTTGAGCGTGGTACTCTTGCCCGAGCCGTTGGGGCCGAGCAGCCCGAAGATGTGCCCAGTGGCGACAGTGAGCGTGAGATCGTCGACGGCGCGGACCCGTTGGCGACCGCCGGGCAGCGGATAGTCCTTGGTCAGGTGGCGGATCTCGATGGCGGGCTGACGCCCGTTTGCCGCTGAGTTGTCGATTTCCGCCATCGTCATTCCTCCCATTCTTCTCTCAGTCCGTCACCGGATCGTGAATTCCCGGAACTGCGGTTCCCTTCGCTCGCCGTTGCGCTCCGTGTTGCGGATGTAGCCGGGCATCGCCTCGGCGAGCCCCTTGAGAAAGGCATCGATCTCCCGGCGAGCCCCCTCGACTTCGAGGTGGACACGCCCGTCCGGCAGGTTGCGCACGAAGCCGGTTACCTCGAACTCCTTCGCCACTTGGAGCGTCGCATAGCGAAACCCCACGCCCTGGACATGCCCGGTGAAATAGACGGTCTCGTGCAGAACTTCGCTCATGGCGGCCGTGAAAAGAGTGACTGAAAGCGCGAGCATCACGTCGAAAAGAATGCGCAAACTCAACCCGGAACGCGTCTTCCGCGCCACCGCGGCGAAACACGGTTATTTCCCTTTCCTTGCCCCCCTTCGAATCCACACTGCGCCACCGAGGCCCTCGGCCCGCCAGCCATGAACAACTCCAGCAACAACAGCAGTCCCGACGACGGAGAGGAACATGGCGAACTCGTTTGGAACGAGTTCGACTGGGAGCGCTACCTTCGCCAGCGCGACGATGCGGTGAGTGCGTACCGGCGCAGCTACGATGAGGCAGACGAATCGCCCGACCGGCTCGATGAAGTCGCCCGCCAACTCGGCTGGGAGCCCACCCTCGACGGCGACATCGACGGCGACGAGGACGATGAGGAGGATTTCGACGACGATCTCGATCCCTACACCCTGCACCGCAACCCGGTGTACGTCGCCACCCGCGCGCTCTTCGCCGGCCTGCTCCAAACCGTAGAATCGTCGGCCATCGCCGGCAACGGCATCGCCCCCGCGCAAGCCTTCCCGCTCATCCGCACACTGCACCACGCGGAGATGTCCGTGGTGCTCGGCGTACAGTCGCTCGATCTCGGCGATTCGGCCCTCGGCATTTCCCAGCTGAAACGCGCACTCAGCCTGCTCAATGCCGCCATGTCGTTGGTCCCCGATACCGAAGACGCGACCAACAACGCTGGCGCACAGCCCGGCCTGCGCCGCTACATCCTTCCCCGACTCTTCGACCTGCGCGAGATCTGCCTCCGAGTCGTGCGCGAGTGTCGCCAAGAATTGGAACGTCCGCGCGACGAAGACGATCAGACGTAACCGGCGCGTCGTCGTACTTGCTGAGACCGGCAGAAAGTCGGGAGGAGGGTTGCGCAGGGTGGAATAGCGTGGAGCGGCGTTGCTGGAGAGCGAGTTGCGCATTTATGCGGGCGGGGGACTTTCTGCTGGTGAGAAAAGGGTGGATGCGATCCGGAGAAAAGGGACAGGTGATGCTCCGAAAATCCGGGGCGGCGGGTGGCTCGCGGTGGTGGCGCGGATCGATGGCGACGGGCTCGCGGTGCGTGCGCGGTTGTTCCGCGACGATGCGGCGGAGCTCGGGTTCGCTCGATCCGACCAAAACTCAACCGGAGCCAACAGCTCGCCACGGGTGAGCATGCGCTGGAGCTTGGGGATTCCCACTTCACCGACCTCGCTCCCACCGCTCCGGATTCTCCGCGCGTCGCTCATGGTCATTGCAGCTTGTCCGCATACGACTTCGCCGCGCTGTCGGCCTTCTCGCGCTCGGAAAATAGCGAATCCAAATCGTCCAACACCGAGCGCAGATCCCGGATATCATCCGCATCTAGGAGGCCCATAGGGGAGGCAAGAACATAGTAGGAGTAACCGCTCCAGTGGTACTCCCACTGGGAGTACTCTGCACTGAAGGCGGCTAGTTTCTTGGCAAACGCCGGGGCTTTGTCGCCCGCACATTTCTGCGACCATTCGTCGATTTTGGCCAACACTGCGACCAGCCCCTCGGCCTCTTGCCGTTTCAAATGCATCATCTCTTTGTCGCCAGATGGCTTGTCTGTCCTCGTGAGTAGCAGGCTGGGCTCCTTACCTGTACTCGAGACGAACGCGGAGAATGAGTAGGCTTTCCCCGATCGCACGATATCGACAGTGCGCAGTGCGGGGCTTGATCTAGTGGTGACCGAGTCGGGTGGGAGTTTCGGCGTTACTGCCTTTTTCTCGCAGGCTGAGAATAGCGCGGCGATGGCCAGCGCGAGAGCGAGCACGAACGGGGTCTTCATCGTGCAGCGACTATCGGCCGCTCGCCCCGCCCGATCAACTACAACTTCGCGCCTGGCTTGGATTCCGCGCGCGCCAAAAGGGTCAACTCCGCGTAGGGGTTACGCAGATCCATCTCCAGCAGGGCCTCCAGATAGGCGTTGAGGCTCATGTCGAGCTGGAGCGTCCGCCGTTCTGCCAGCGGGCGAAGGTCGCGCCGGAGTGAGCACGTGACCGGTTCGCGCGTGCGCTTGGCCGGGCCCGGCAGTGGCTGAAGCCTGGGGTTCGGCGCCAACGCATCGTTCCACACCAGCGCGCCGAGCAATCCGCTCACAGTCAACCCGACACGCTCGGCGCGCGGGCCGACTTCGGCTGCAATGCTGGGCAGGACGGCCAGCTTGATCGGATAGTTGGCGGGCACGCTCCGACGAAAGGCGCCTACGCCCCCCCCCGCCAACGCGCGGCCGTCCCTACATATTAGGGATCGCGTCGGAGCGCCAAGAAACTCGCTATCTTGGTAGGTGACATGCCCCCCCACCTACCCCGTCGCCCAACCCCGATACCCCCCGAGCAGGATGCTTGGCGTGAATGCGCCCGGTTGCAGGCCGAGTCTGCCCAGATGCGGGCGGCACTCCTCGAGTATGGACGACTGTTCCACCTGCTCGGCGATGAGCTCCTCAAGCTTGGCGACGGTTCTCAGCGGGACCATCCTCGCGCTTCACGTGAGCCTTGAGCGCATCCAGCTTGGCCTTCGCCGCTGCACTCTCGGCTGGCGTGCCCAGGAGCCACTCGCGAAACTCCTCCAGCATCGAACGCGTGCGCGTGATCTCTCGCGCCTGCTCAGCCAGTCTCTCCTCCAGCGGTTGGGTGCGCAGCAGATGCAGCTCGTGAGTATAGGCGTCGGCCAAGACCTGGAAACCAGGCTGCGAAGTGAAGCCGGTCCCCTGCAATCGCAGATCCGCGAATGCGTCCGTAAGCGGGTGCTCCTGCTCCGGTGTACGCTTCCTCCCATGACGCGCAGCGAGATCGCCCATGTATAGGCGCTCGGCCGCAATTTTCAGCCGCTCGTAGACGTGGGGGATTGCCATCCGCAGTTTCTCGATTTCTCCAGCCGGCGGCATCGCAGTCCACCAATCTGGCAGAGGTGAAAGGGAGAGAGAGGATGCCTCTTCTTCCACGCGGCCACCCGATGCACCCGCGCCCGGCAGGTCCTGCTCGTCATCGGTGAGCACATCGATCGGCAGACCGAAGTAGTCGGCCAACTTTAGCGCCACCGCCGGCCCCGGCCTCGAATCGCCAGCCAGCCACTTTCCCACAGCGCGTTGCGATACGCCAATGCAGTCGCCCAGGGCCTGCTGGGTGAGGCCATTCCTAGCCATCAGAAGTTCGATTTTGTGGGAAAGCTGCAATGCGGTTCTGAAAAGTGCTATTCGGCGCTTGACGCGCAGAACTAAAGAGAACTACTTAGAACCGCAAGATTGCCGCACACATGAGCAAAGCCAAGCGCAAAGCCCCACTCGCCCGCCGCGGTCGGTTCTCCGGCGTAGCCGCCGTAGCCCATGAGCTCGGACTCACCCCAGGACACGTCTGGCGCGTGCTCTCCGGCGAGCGGGCGAACATCGGCACCGCCGAACGTATCCGTGAAACCTATGCGCGGCAGCAAGCCCAGCGCGACATGGCTGCTGCCGAGTGCTGACCCAACGGCTCAGACACCACCCGCTACCATTCTCCTGTCACCATGCAAAACACCGTCCTCGTCCCCGAAAAGAACGTCACCCCAGTCCGGCTCGATCCGGCCTGGGATACTGCCCGCGAACTCCTCCAAATGGGTCGCGATTGCGCTGGCCGCTTGGCCGCCGAGATCGCGCGGCTCCGCGGAGCTTTTGAGCATGGCGGCGCTCGTCGCGGTTCAAGTTCACAAACTGTGAACTTGAACCAAGGCGCTGGCTTCGTCTCCCAGCTCGCCGCCCAGCTCGGCCTGCATCCGCAGCAGGCCAAGCGCATCGAGGAGGCCGCCGACTACCAGCTGCGCATCGAGCGCGTGGCCGATGCGGAAGAGGGCTCGGAGATCGAGGTGCCGGACAAGGGCGGGGCTACCCGCTGCATTGTCCTCACCGCCGAGCACATCGCCCAGGCTAAGCAGGCCGTGGCCGGCATGGCGCTCCCCGGCGCCCCGCGCCCCTCCCGCGCGTGGGCGGGCATCATGGGCGAGGGGTGCCGGGTGGGCGAGTACGGCGCCGGAAAGCGCGACCGCGACACGCCCGACAACCTAGCGCTCTGGGTCAAGGCAGCTGCCACGATCCGCCGCATCGGCCCCCAGTGGGAGAAGCTCCTGCGCCCCGGCGACCGTGTGCGAGCCATCGACGAGCTCTCCTCCGCTCTCGCCGCCCTCCCGCAGCACGTCCGCGAGGCCATCGCGGCCCAGGCCGCCGCAGAGGCCTCCCGCTGAGCCAATGACTCCCGAGCGCCAGCCCATCGATGGGATGACACGTGCCGAGGCGCGGCGCTTTTCTCGTATGCAAAATTCTCGCCCACTTCCCGCAGACGGCCATGGTGCGCAGGGAGATCCTGCGACAGCGCACTCGACCACGACGGACGCCCATGAAACAGCCGCCGCGGGACCATTCATCCATGAAACGGACATTCAAGGTGACGTTCGACCCGATCTTGCGGACGGCGGCAGTCGGAATGCTGAAGGAGGGGCTGAAGTCCCCCACGATCGCGCGCCTGCTGAGGCGGGAGCAGTCGACCATCGAGTGGCACCTGGGCTGGTGGGTGCACGACCGGATGCGGACCGTGGCGGGCAGGACCTACCGAGCCTATCGGGACAATGCCGCGGCGGATCTGCGGGTGTCATTCCAGTCGGCAATGCAGTGGCACCATCGCTTTCTGTTTGTCGCACAGGTGTCATCGATCTCGGACCTGATAGCCGAGGCGACCGAGGAATACGTGCGGCAGACTCCGAATGTGCAGCGGGAGATGCAAGCGCAGCTGCGGGATCGACCGGCTCAACTGGCCTTGCTGCGGGAGTTCGGGTATCTGAAGTAGTCGAGTCGGTCGCTGAAGAAGAGTATTCCTGCGAATACAAGGGGAAGGGCCGTCCGGCGGTCTATGTCCGCTATGCTCTGCCGCTGGAGTTCATCAAGCTCTGCCGCCAGCTCTATCTGGAGACCAACCGAACCAAGGGCGGCGGCTCCTACGCCCTCGCTGTGCGCCAAGCCGCGCAGCACCCGTGCTGCCCACCAGCCTTCCGCGCCTACATCGACGGCGTGGCCGATCGCCAGTATGTGCCGCCGGAACTGCTGCGGGTGATCCGCGTGTCCAAGGCCGTGGTAGCCGCCTACCGCTCGCCCAAGCAGGCGCTCCTCGCCACCGTCTACACCCCGCACATCCTGCGCAAGCATCCCTCGGCGGAGCGCCGCCTGCGCGCCGGCGAGATGCTCAGCTCCGACGACGGCTCGGTGAACTTCATCGTGCAGGTGCCGTGGCCGTGGGGTGGCGACGCCTGCTCGGAGCGGTACGGCGTGCGCGTGGGCCGCTTCCAGGTGTTGCCGATCCTCGACTGCGCCTCGGGCTATGTGCCCTACGTAGCGTGGGTCGTGCGGTCCTCCGATGCCTACCGAGCCGAGGACCTCATCGCCCTCATGGGTGGGGCGATGCGCCAGTACGGCATGTGGGACTCGGTCTACCTCGAGCGCGGCTCGTGGGAAGCCGCCTCGATGAACGAGTTCTTCGAGCGGGCGAAGATCACCCGCTACACCGCCTACCTCCCGCAGCAGAAGCTCATCGAAAACTGGTGGAACACCACCTGGACGTACCTCTCCCGCCTGCCCGGCCAGATCGGCCGGTTCCGTGGGGAAGAGGCCGAGGGCAACCGGCGCCTCACCGCCTACCACGACGGCCGGCGCGACCCGCGCGGCGAGATACTCACCATCGGCGAGGCCATGACCGAGCTCCAGCGCGTGATCCATGCCCGCAACCAGGAGCGCATCGACGCCGGCCCGCTCTTCGGCTCCTGGATACCGGCCGAGCGGTGGCAGTCCGACCTGGCCGCGCGCCCGATGCGCCCGCTGCCCGCCGATCTCGACCACCTCCTACTCCCTGAGCGCAAGACCCTCATGGTGCGCCGCCACTGCGTGCACTGCACAGCCCTCTCTCCGCTGGGCGAGCGCAACACCTACATGTTCTTCGACGAGGCCCTGATCCCGCTCGAAGGGCAGTACGTGCAGGTGTACTTCGACCCGCACCACGACCCGGTGCGCGCCGCGATCTTCCACGGCGACACGCTCGTGTGCGCCGCCGCCACCTGCATCTCCCGCGCGCCGGCCGTAGTCGAGCGCGGCGGCACCTTCGAGGTGGCGTGGGATGGCGAGTTCCGCGCCCGCGCCGAAGAGGCCAAGCGCCGCGCCCGCACGTGGGTGCGCCGCGAGCACCGCGCCATCGCGCCCGATGGTTCGCTCGATGCCTGGCGCACCGAGCAACGCGGCCCGACCGGCATGGATGCCGCGGCCATGTCGCGCACCTCCGGCGGTCTTGTCGCGCCCGCCGCCGATCCCCTTGCCACCACGTCGCCCGAGTCGGCCCCTGTCGCCTCAAGACTCGCCGCTCCACAAGGCCGTGACTCCGCCCGTGGTGGCTCTTTTTCCGCCCAGCCGCCCGACCGCAACGCCCGCCCCGATCCCACCGAGGCCGACATGGCCGAGCTGGAGGCGCTGGAGCGCCAGGCGCGGTCGGCCGGGATCATCCCGGTCCACGTGCCCGATCCGTACTGAGCCCCCCCTTTCCCGCAGCCCGCGGCAAATCAAACCCGCTGCCGGCCAGTCACCACAACACGAACACCGCCGAGAACCCCGATGAGTAACGACACAACCGAAGGGAATGAAATGGACCCGCTTCAACAGATGGCCGCCAGCGAACTCGTTGGCCTGGCCACTCGCATCCGCTCCTGGCAGGAGCTGCGAAAACTCAGCGACAACGAGCTGCTCCGCCGCATGCCCGGCCTCGGCAGCACCAAGACCTACACGCGCATCCTGAAGGGCGATGTGGCCGAGCTCGATTTCGAGCGCTGGGCCACCGAGTACCGCGCCGTTCTCGCCGTGATCGAGAGCATGGCCGGCCGCGAGCGCGTGGAGGAGGTGCAGTTCGACGACCTCTCCACCGTGGTCGCCCTCCGCCGCGCCCTGGTCGAGATCCTCGACGAGCGCAGCATCCGCCGCGTGATCCTGATCGAGGCCGAGAGCGGCCTGGGTAAGTCGACCGCGATCGACGTGCTCCAGCGCAAGTACGGCCAGCGCCTCCTCCGCATCGAGGCGACCTCCGTGTGGGCAGACAACCCGAACTGCCTGCTCGGAGCCATCCTCGATTCCCTCGGCGTGCACGACCAGCCCGCCGGGCGCGACGGCAAGCTCCGCCTGGTGGTGCGCAAGCTCTCCGACCACCGCCTCACCCTCTGCGTGGACGAGGCCCATCACCTCGGTCCCGATTGTCTCAACGCGATCAAGACACTCATCAATCAGACGCCCTGCGAGGTCCTCCTCGCCGCGCTGCCCACGCTCTGGCGCCGCCTGGAGCGCGCCAACTGGGAGGAGGTCAAGCAGCTCCTCGGCAACCGCCTGGCCGAGCGCATCAAGGTGGGCGCGCTGCGCGAGGCCGATGTGCGCAAGCTCCTCCAGCGCCGCGCGAAGGTCGAGGACCCGAAGGCCGCCGCCCTCGTCCTGAAAGAGGCCACCAGCCGCGGCAACCTCTCCTTCGTGGCCGCCGTGTGCGCACGCCTCGCCGCCCAGGAGCGCGATGGCACGCCCACCCTCGAGGATGTCGTCGCCGCCGTCGATGCCGAGGTCCGCAAGCGCTGACCGACTAGGAGCGAGGAGCGGGTAGCGAGTAGCGAGCATCCCAATCCGCAATCTACCGATGCCACACAATCCCCAGAAGCGCCGCGAGGCCACCGCGATCCCGCTCGTACTCTTCGGTGAGCGCGGGCGCACCGTCGAGGGCTACCGTCCGGCCGACGAGGATCTCGCCACTGCCAGCCCGGCGCCCAGCCACAAGACCGGCTCCGCCGTCTCCGGACCGCACCTGCTTGCGGTCCGCCGCCGCCACGCCCGCAACAAGACCGGCGTGGTGGGCGTGTCGCTCGAATACGAGCGCGCCCGTGAGCAGCATTTCTACGTCGTAAACCTCGGCTCCGGGCACCGCCGCTTCTGCATCGAGACGCTCGGCCGCACCGAGGCATTTCGCCGCGCCGTGGCTCTGCGCCACGAGCACGAGCGCAAGATCACCCTCGCCAACGCCGTGATCCTCGCTGCCCGCGAGGACAATGGAGGCCGCGCCCAATGAACTCATTCCGCCAACTCTCCGCCGCTGTCCGCACAGTCCTCTGGCTGGGCCCAGTGGGCGCGATGCTCCTCGTCCTCGATCTCCTCATCGCCGCGAGCGATGCCGCCGCCGAGGCCCGCCAGCGCCGCCTCGCCGCGTGGCGCGCCCGCCGCGCCTACCGCCGCCGCCCCGTCCCGTGGATCGTCGCCCGATGAACTCGTACCAGCTCGCCCACGCTACCGCCCGGCGCCATGCCGCCGAGACCACCTCCCAGCTCGCCGCCGCCCGCGCCCTCCGCCTCGGCGGCTCCGCCGGCCAGCTCCCGCCACGCTACTTCGCCGACGCCAACCCAGCCGCGGACCTACCGGACCGCGGCGAGCGAGGCGCCAGCCGAGCCAACTCCGCTACTCACTCCTTCCGCCCATGAAACTCGCCGCCCTCAAGATCGCCCTCTGCCTGGCCATCGGCGCCCTCGGCGGATTCGTCCTCGCCAGCGCGTATCTCGCGCAAGGTGACGCCCCTCGCTCCCGCGAACTCAACGCCGTGCTTTCCCAGCCATGATCACCGTCCACCACGTTGTCTCGGCACAACTCTCCGGCACGGCCAAGGCCGGGCTACAGGGCACTGTCTCGCACATGGTCAAGGTGACGCTCTCCGGCCGCGCGACGCTCAGCCGGTTCCGCCAGACCCTGATCGCCGATCAGGAGGCCAGCAATGGCCCGCGCCGGCGCGCGCTCATCGAATCTCTCCGCACCGCCGAAGGCATCACCCTCACGATGCCCGCGGAGAAATGGCAGGCCATCGAAGCCGCCATCGGCACGTAACCCAAGACCCCGCGCCGGCGGCATTCTCCCCGACCGGCGCGGGAAAATTTCCCCAATACCTCAAACACAACGCCTCCTCCCATGTCACCACGACTCAAAGCCACGATACTCTCCACGCGCACCGATTTTGATGCCGCCTGCGACCAAGCCGCCGAACTCGACGTACAGATCCGAGCCGCCGAGGCCGCCCGCGACCGGGCGATCCAAGCCATCCGCGACGAGCACGAGCCGCTGATCCTCGGCCTCAAGCAGCGCCGCGACGCCCTCACCGTAATCTCCGATAAATACGCCGAGACTCATCGCGCTGAGCTCTTCCCCTCCGAGAAGAAGAGCGCCGAAACCGGCCTCGCGCTCTACGGCTTCCGCCTCGGCAATCCCACGCTCAAGCCGCTCAACAAGAAGTGGAACTGGGAGAGCATTCTGGCGGCAGTTAAGACGGCATTCCCAGGTCGCTTCGTCCGCACCGTCGAGGAGATCGATAAGGACGCGCTCAAGGCTCAACTCAACGAGGCCCAGCTGGCCACCGTGGGCTGCAAGATCGCCCAGGGCGAGGCCTTCTACATCGAGCCGAAAGAGCAGCCCAGCGAACAGGCCGCGTAACCGCAGCGCCCCACTGAGCCATGTCCAAACGCACAATCGAGATCGGCGCACTCTGCGACCCGATTAGCAAACAGATCGGCGACCTCATCTCCGCCAATGCGGCGGAGATGCTCGATGCAGACAATGACGCGATCACCCGCTGCTACTTGCTCGGATACATGTCGGAGTCGACGACAGCGCGTGCCCGCAGCCGCTTGCTGCAGAAGTGCCAGAAAGCCGTGGACGCCCATTCGGCACAGAAAACCACTCCGCTCTCCGTGTCCTCCTCCGCCTCTGTGCCCTCTGTGTCCAGTCCGTAACTCCGCCCTCCGTTCCTGATTTCCTGATTTCCACATTCCCATGCCCTCGCTCCTCTCCCTCATCCAGAAAGCCGAGATCGGCCAGCTCGCCCGCCAGGCGTGGCTGCGGTGGGACGGGCGCGAGGCGTTTCTGGAGGCCAACGGAGATCTCTCCAAGTCGGCCTGTTTCTCCGCGTGGCGGCACTGGCAGCAGGGCCTCGCCTGCGGGCGGCAGAGCCTGCGCGAATGCACCGGAGACGACTACCAGCTCCTCCGCGCGCACTTCCTCCAGCTCGCCGGACTTGATGCCAGCGCCCGCCGCGCCGAGGAGAAACATATCAGCAACCCCCAGCGCATCGCCGCCTACAAGCTCAGCGAAGCCCTCGCCGCCGCCGGCCTGCCCGAGGCCTACGCCGGCGCCATCTGCCGCCGCCAGTACCGCTGCAGCCTTGCCGATGCCAGCGAGCGCCAGCTCTGGTGCCTGGTCTACACGGTACGCAATCGCAGGCGGCGAGGAGTGAGGAGCGAGGAGCGGGTAGCGAGTAGAACGGAGACCAGTGTATGAGAGGCAAACTGACACCCGCCGCGATCGCCAGCGCATGCCAGGAGCTCATGGCCGGCGCCCCGATCAAGAGCGTAGCCATCGACCTCGGCGTCTCCGCTGCGCACCTGTGCAAGACCATCCACGCCGCCGGCCTGGCTCACACCTGGACGACCGCCGAGGAGCGTGTCGCCCTCGCCGCCCTCCGTTCCGGCACCTCGGCCGTCGTCCTCAAAGATGCCGCCGCCCCAGCGCTCCGTCTCCGCGAGCGCATCGCCGCCGCGCTCGAAGAATACCATGCACACACTTAACCGGATGAATACGCGGCCCCCGATCGAGCGCATGGTGTGTCTCGCGACGCTGCTGCGCAATGGCACCCCATTCACGCTCCGCGAGATCGCGGAGCGCTTCGAGGTCAGCGTGCGAACCGCGACACGAGACCTCGACTACATGATCGAGCGGCTCAGCTACGAGGTGGAGTGGGACAACAGCCGCAAGACCTACCGCCTCGTCCGTGCTCCGCGCGCTGTGCTCCTGTGAGTGTCTCCGTTCCTGATTTCCTGAGTTCCAGATTATCCCCTCCGATGCAGCCCTCCCAGATCCGCGACCTCAACTGGCACGAGCTCCAGTCCCGCCTCTCCGGCCTGCGCGCCAGCGTGTACGAGGCGCTCCGCATGCATGGCCCCTGCACGACCCGCGACCTCGCCGCCCGTGCCGGGCTCGACATCCTCACCGTCCGCCCCCGCGTGACGGAGCTCTGCCAGCTCGGATTCGCCGAGGAGGTTTCGCCCTCGTCGCTCGACGCTCGTCACTCGTCCGAGGGTGTGTATCGCGCCCACACCTTCGCCGAGGCCGCCGCCCACCACGCCCGCGGCGAGGGCGTGCAGGAAACCCTCTTCGATCTCTCCCGATGAACACAAAGGTCTGACATGCCGAACCAACAACACAGCAGTACCACGAAGCCGATAGAGGCATTGTCAGTAGTGGCTGGTTCGCCTCGGCCTCTTTTCT
>Ga0209373_10004408_pt1 | contig 12151 bp, 14 predicted proteins | sample Higcelweek5metaG_FD_187173 | JGI IMG/M metagenome (GOLD analysis project Ga0209373, IMG submission 187173) | Freshwater pond sediment microbial communities from the University of Edinburgh, under environmental carbon perturbations - High... | ecosystem: Environmental > Aquatic > Freshwater >... | reverse complement strand
TTGGTCAGCGCGATCATGCGGGGCAGGTCCGGGTGCAGCAGCGGCTCGCCCATGCCGTTCAGAATCACGGTCTGCGCGTGTGCAAACGCGGGCTCCAGGCGCTCGAACACCTCCCAGGCCATGTGACCCTCCCCGCCCTGCCAGCCCGGCGCGTTCTTCACGCACATGGGGCAGGCCAGGTTGCAGCGGGTGGTGGTCTCGACAAACAACGTGCGCGGAAAATCGCTCATATGGGATGGCTGCCCTCGTCTTCGGCTTTGCAGGTTACGGCTTGCGTTACGGCTTGCAGGCGACGTGGCACACGCCGCCCGGGGTCTGCACGGCGTAGGGGAAGTACTTGCGCTTCAGCCAAAGGGCCACGTTCACCAGGCCGATCAAGACCGGCACCTCCACCAGCGGGCCGATGACCGCGGCGAAGGCCTGGCCGGAATCGATGCCGAACACGGCCACGGCCACGGCGATGGCCAGCTCGAAGTTGTTGCTTGCGGCGGTGAAGCTCAAGGTGGCCGACTGCTCATAGGTGGCCCCGGCCTTCATGGACAGCCAGAACGACACCAGGAACATGGCCAGGAAGTAAATGAGCAGCGGCAGGGCGATGCGCAGCACGTCGAAGGGCAGCTGCACAATGTACTCGCCCTTGAGCGAGAACATGACCAGGATGGTGAAGAGCAGGGCGATGAGCGTCATGGGGCCGATCTTCGGCACGAAGACCTCCTCGTACCACTGCCTGCCCTTGAGCTTGAGCCCGATGACGCGCGACAGGAGCCCGGCCAGGAAGGGGATGCCCAGGTAGATGAACACGCTCTCGGCGATCTGGCCCATGGAGATGTTCACCACCATGCCTTGCAAGCCCAGCCACTGGGGCAGGATGGTGATGAACACCCAGGCGTAGACCGAGAAGAAGAGCACCTGGAAGATGGAGTTGAAGGCCACCAGCCCGGCGCAGTATTCGCGGTCGCCGCTGGCCAGGTCGTTCCAGACGATGACCATGGCGATGCAGCGCGCCAGGCCAATGAGGATGAGCCCCACCATGTAGTCGTGCTGGCCGGAGAGGAAGGTGACGGCGAGCACGAACATGAACACCGGCCCGATGACCCAGTTCTGCACCAGGGAGAGCGCCAGCACGCGGCCGTTGCGGAACACCTTGCCCAGTTCCTCGTAGCGCACCTTGGCCAGGGGCGGGTACATCATGAGGACGAGGCCGACTGCGATGGGCACGTTTGTGGTGCCGCTCTGGAACTGCGCCATGAACCCGCGCACGCCGGGCCACAGCCAGCCGCCCAGAACGCCAGCGGCCATGGCCGCGAAGATCCACAGGGTCAGGTAGCGGTCCAAAAAGGACAAACGCTTGGTGACGGACTCGCTCATACGGTCTCCTTGTGTTTGGCCTTAAGCCGCCCGGCGGCGATGCGACCGGCGCGCACGATCAACTCCTCGGACAGGGCCTCGTGCTCCTGGCCGTCCACGATGAGGGTGCGGCAGTCTGTCTGCTGCCCAAGCATTTCGCAGCAGGACTGGCAGTTGCTCAGGCCCGCCTGTGCCCCCAAGAGCGCTTCCAGAGGCTCCCCGCCCACGAACACCCGGTTGCTTTCCGCCACGGCAAAGGGCGGCAATGCCTTTTCTTCCAGCCGGACGGCAACTCCCTGCGGGGAGAGCTCCCCGGCCAAGGCCGCCACGGCCCGGCGCACCGCGGTGCCGGTGTCGCCGCAGCGCTCACAGGTTGCGCCTCCCACCACGAGCCGTTGCCAGAGGACGACCAGCTCAGCCTTGGAGGACGCGCTCACCATAGCGGAGGCGTGCGACTTCATGACTTCTCTCCTGTGTCGGTTGCGTGACCGGAAGACGCGCCGCAGGCCTTGCCGCCGGAGCAGGGGTTTTCCGCTTCCATCCCATCCAGCAGCTTGCCGAGCTCGGGGTCTGCTTTAAGCCAGTCCGGCAGGTGCGCCAAAAGCGTTGCGATGCAGGGCGGGTCCGGGGCCTCCGGCAGCCGGTAATGGACCCAGACGCCCTCCTTGCGGGCCAGTATCAGCCCGGCGTCCTGGAGCACCCGGAGGTGGCGCGATACCGTGGGCTGGGCGAGGCCAAGCAGGTCGACGATCTCGCAGGCGCACATCTCGCGCCGCGTCAGCATCCGCACCACCTTAACCCGGCTGGGATCGGAGAGCGCTTTCATCACCCGCACGAAGTTTTGCATCCCCACCCCCTCGTCCAATGTATGCATAGCAATATGGCTATGTTTGAGGACTGTCAAGATGCTCCGGCCCGTTGTGCCGATTATTCTTTGGCACGCAGGCGCTGCACCACCCGCATGCCGTGGAGGCACGCCTACTTGAGAAAGCCGCGCGCCTTCATCATGGCGCAGGGGTCCTGCCGTCTGACCGGCAGGGTGATGCCCTTGGCCTTGGCTTTCTCCTCCATTACCTGGTGGTGCTCCGTGACGTAGGCCTCGCAGGAGGCCACGTCGGTGAAGGAGCGCAGCTTGGTCTGATGCTCGGTGCGTTCTTGAGGCGTCATGAGCTGCCAGCCGTAGGTGTTCTGCTGATTGCCGGAAAAGCGTCCGCCGCCGCCGCCACCACCTCCGCCGCCGCCACCTCTGGCGAAGGCAGCCGTGGAGCCCAATGCGACGACGAGGGTCAGGACGGTGATGCTCAGAATGCGTTTCATAGTGCTTCTCCCGGGGCGATATGGTTTAACCAACGGTTGTCGCATGTCTGGAGCCGGGGCAACGGAGTGGATCATTGCTGCATCATGCTTCCGCATCACCTCCTGCGCTGCCCCCTGCGTTGGTGGGGGCAGCCCCCCGGAGCCTTGCCCGGTGCACCCTGGCGGCCCCCAGGGCAAGAACAACGAACAGCCCGTCGCGGAAGATATACCACAGCATGGGCGAGGACTCCTCCCTGGTGGTGGAAAAGCAGCCGCAGCCCACGTCGATGCCGCGGAAATAGTTGACCACCAGGATTATCCAGAAAGTGATGAGCAGCGCGTTCACCAGCAGCAGGGTCCCCTCGCGCAGCCGCCCGATAAGCAGCAGCACGCCCAGCATCAGCTCCAGCCACGGCAGAATGATGGCCGGGATGTTCACCAGGATGTCCGGCAGGATGCGGTAGCCACGCACCACGGCGGCAAAGTCCTTGGGGTGGAGGATCTTGTCCCAGCTCGCGTAGATGAAGATGCCGGCCAGGGCCACGCGCAGGGCGACATCCGCGATGGCTATTTTCCGCACTGCCTGCACATGGCCTCGCTTTGGGCGGGGGTGAAGCCGCTCATGCCGCCCCGCTCCGTGGGCAGTTTCTCGTTGTTCCAGAGCGTCCAGCCGTTCTTGAGCACCAGGACGTTCTTAAAACCGGCGGCGCGCAGTTGCCCGGCGAGTTCATGGCTCAGGGGGCACAGCTCTCCGTCGCAGTAGGTGATGATGGCCTCAAAGCCGTCCAGGCGCGGCTTGAGGGTCTTGAACAAAAATTTAAAATCAGAAGGCGGGATATTCAGCGCGCCAAGGACATGGCCTTGCAGGAACTCGTACTGCGAACGGGCGTCGACAAACACGGCCCGTTTGGTGACGTACAGCAGGGCCGCGTCCTTGATGCTGATTTCACTGCCGCTCTGGTCGAGCTTGACGGAGCTTTGCCCGGCATTGAGCAGAGGCAGGCCGTCCGGGCGGAAGAAATCCACCTCCAGGCCGACGATTGTGGCCAGGGTGAGAATGCCCAGGGCCTGGGCCAGCGCTTTGCGAAAATTAATCATCCTCCCCCCCTGATGTCTACGCTTGTTCGCCCGGGCCGCTCAGTTCAGGCTTGATTCCAAAAACGGCAGCGCAATAAAGTACAGCCCAAGCGCACCGACACACACGCCGGCGCCGCGCCGCACCCACTGGCTGCCGCCGGAAAACACCTTCTGCTCCATGATGCGCCGGGCCAGGGCTGCGGAACTGCCCGCCACCACGATGGGCAGGCAGTGCCCCAGGGCAAAGGCCAGAATGAGCCCCACGCCAGTCGCCACCTGCTCCTGCACGGTGATGACGGCGAGGAGCGGCGCCAGGAAGCCGAAGGTGCAGGAGCCGGACAAAAGCCCATAGCCCAGGCCCATGATGAGCGCGCCGGAGAGCCCGCGCACCTTGAGCCGCGACATGAGCCCGCCGGAGAGCTTGCAGGAGGCCACGCCCAGCATGTCCAGCGCAACGTAGACGAGCACCAGGCCCACGGCGATGGTCCAATAGGGGCCGACATCGCCCAGCATGCGGCCCAGGAGTGAACAGGCCACGCCCACCAGGGCGATGGTGATGAACAGCCCGGAGGTGAAGGCGATGGCGTAGCGCGCGGCCTCCCGGCCTTCCACCAGCTTGCCTTGCCCGGCCACGTAGCCCACGATGAGCGGGATGCTCGCCAGGTGGCAGGGGCTGAACAGCACGCTCACGAGCCCCCACAGGAAAGCGCCCGCATAAGCCACGGTGGAGCCCCCGGTCATCCAGGCGTTCACGGCCAACAGAAACTGATCGAACATGGGCACGGTTCCTCTACTTCGCCAGGAGCTGGTTCAACTTGTCGGAAATGGCCTTCTTTTCCATGAAGCCCTCGTGGCGCGAAATCTCCTTGCCCTTCTTGTCGAAGAATATCTGGGTGGGGATGGCCCGGATGCCGAACTTCTTGGCCGATGCGTTGTCCTCGCGCACGTCTATGAACACCACGGCGGCCTTGCCCCGGTACTCCTTCTCCAACTCCACCAGGATGGGCGCCATCATCTTGCAGGGGATGCAGGTCTTGGCGCCCAGGTCCACCATGGTGACCATGCCCTTCACGGGGACGGCCTGCGCCACGACGGCCTGCGGTGGCGCGGCAAGGGCGGCAGTGGCGGAGAACAGGCCGAGCATCAGCATCAACAGCAATTTCTTCACGTGAATCTCCAAGCGTTTGATTATTTAGGCCGGGCTGGCGGGCGTTGAGCTCAAGGGTGTGCCGCTGCCAGCTCCTCGCGGGCAGCCTCCTTGATGCGCTGCACGTCTTCTTCCCGCACCATGAGCTGCGGGTCTTTGGTCTTCTCGATACCCAGGGCCGTGGCCACGACATAGCGCCCGGGCGTGATGCCTTCGCGGTCCAGAATGGCCTTGGCGCAGCCCACGGGGCAGCCGTCGAGGACGACCATCTCCTCCACGTCGCGCGCGGACTGGACAAAGCCCTGCAACCCGGCGCCGATGCCGACCAGGCAGTACATCTTGCCGAAGCCTTCGCGGGTCAGCTCTACAGCCGCCTGGTTCGTGGCCTGGCCCACGTTGGACCCGCCGGAGCAGGCCAGAATCATCCGCTGCTGTGAGGAAGAACAACAACTCTTGGACATATGCTTCTCCTTGGCTTTCGCGCGGTTATTTGCCGGTCGCGACTATTTGCCGATCCAGGCCAGGATGTCTTTCTTCGTGGGCACCTTGCCGCTCACCTTCACCTGGCCGTCGATGACCACGGCAGGGGTGGCGAACACGCCGAGTGCGGCCATCTCCTGAAAGTCGGAGACCTTGGTCACGTTCGCGGCCACGCCGGACTCGGCCAGGGCCTCGCGGACGATCTTCTCCGCCTCGTGGCACTTCGGGCAGCCAGGGCCCAGTACTTTAATCTCCATCGCTTCCTCCCAATTTCGGCTCATGATGGCCGATGTTGCGGGTGATTCACCAGGACGGGGCACGCCCGCCGCCTCAGGCAACTGTTGGGACTTCGCGCGCATGTGCAAAGCTGCATGTTTCCATATCGCCATTTAGCAATTAGCATGCCGCGCAACAATCCCATCATTCAAGCAAGTTAAAGCGTGTGCATGGTGCAATGATTCGCCAAACGAAACTGCACGTGCAACTCGCTGCACGTGTGTGCAGGCTTATATGATGGCGTTGAACAAAAAGCCCACGAGCATGATGCCCGCGCCCACGACCCCGGCGAACACGAGGATGAGCCGGGGCTTGAGCACCTTGCGCAGGATGACCATCTCCGGCAGCGAGAGGGCGATGACCGCCATCATGAAGGACAAAACCGTGCCCAGCGCCGCGCCCTTTTCCAGCAGCGCCTGCACCACCGGGATGATGCCCGCGGCGTTGGAGTACATGGGGATGCCGAGGAGCGTTGCGGCGGGCACGGACCACCAGGCCTCCTTGCCCATGATGGAGGCCAGCACGCCCTCGGGCACGTAGCCGTGGATGCCCGCGCCCACGGCGATGCCGCCAATCACCCAGGGCCAGACCTTGCCCACGATGTCGCGCACGGCGAAGACGCCGGCGTCCAGGCGCGCGGCCCAGGTCAGCTCGGCGTCCGGTTCGGTGTTGGGATCAAGGCGCACCTGCTGCACCCAATCCTCGACATGCCGCTCCATGTTCAGCTTGCCGATGACCAGCCCGGAGACGATGGCCACGGCCAGGCCGGTGCCCATGTACAGGGCCGCGACCTTCCAGCCCAGCAGGCCATACAGCAGCACCACGGCGATTTCGTTGACCATGGGCGCGGAGACCAGGAAGGAGAAGGTGACGCCCAGCGGCACCCCGGCCCCCAGGAAGCCGATGAACAGCGGCACGGCCGAACACGAGCAGAACGGCGTCACGATGCCGAGCAGCGCGGCCATGACATTGCCCGCGGCCTCGCTCTTGCCCGCCAGAATGCGCCGCGTGCGCTCCGGGGTGAAGAAGCTGCGGATGATGCCCACGCCGAAGACCACGATGGTCAGGAGCATGAGCACCTTGGGGGTGTCGTACAGGAAGAATTCGACGCTTTCCGCCAGGTGTGTGCCCTGGGCGATGCCCAGCACGTCATAGGTCAGCAGCTTGGAGAGCCCGGGCAGGGCATCGTACACCAGCCACCAAACCATGAGGGCAACCAGCGCGATGCCGATGCGGCGCAAGGGCAGGCCACTTGCAGGCTGCGCGGCCTGTTCCGGCACACACTGGGCCTTGCAAGCGCAGCAGGCCGCTTTGGGGGTTCCATCAAGTTTGATCGGCTTCATGGAGAGACTCCTTCATCCGTGGCTCGACCACGTTTAAAACAGGTCTTCACGGCGGATGGTTGCCGCCCTGTCCAGAAACACGCGCATCTCCTCGTCATCGCTCAGCCAGCCGCGCAGCTGGCCGAGCATGGCCGCCGCATAGGCCGAGTCCTCGCCCCTGGTGAGGGCGTAGTTAATCCATTGCGCGTTCTTGCGTCCCTCTATGAGCCCCGCCTCGACGAGTTCCTTGAGGTGCTTGGACACCGTGGGCTGGGCCAGGCCTAAGGCGTGCCGCAGTTCGCACACGCACATTTCCCGGCGCTCCAGCATCTTGAGAATCTTGATCCGGCCAGGGTCAGACAGGGCCTTCATGACCTTGGTAAGCTGCTTCATTGCCGCCTCCATATCGTTAAATAGCAATATGGCAACATCCGTGTGGATGTCAAGGGCGTGCCGCCTCAAAAGGCCACTGGCGTTCTGCGCCACAAGCTGGCGCGCGCATTGCGGTTACGCCGGGGTTGCGGAAAGTTGGGGGCCGGGGTGGTGTAACAGGCCGACACGACGGACATAAAGTCCCTCAACCTTCTGGTTATGCGGGGTTGGGGCACGCCCTGGGCTCCGCGGAATGACAAGGCCCACAACGAATAATGATGTTCACGGCTGGGCCTTTCGTGTCGCGGCTTGGTGTTGCCACCGCCCAGAGGCTGCTGTTCAAGGCACGCGCTTTGGGGTAGTGTTCCCGAATGCCGCACCGTCTCCGCAGCCATTCGCCCCGAGCGCGACTGACGCGCTGGATCCTTTGCGCCCAGGTGTTCGTCGCGCTGCTGCTGGCGGTCTCCCCGGCGCGCGGCGTGGACTGGGCCACTCTGGCGCAGCCCGCGGGCACCTTTGTGGGCAACGCCGCGAACCCGGGCGGCGTATATTCCCCGGCCACCATCAACGCCATTTTGGGCGGCAACCCGCCCTTCGACTCCGGCACGGGCGTCACCCTCATCCGCGTAACCCAGACCCAGCAATACGTGCGCTTCTACAACCCCACCGACCAGGCCAACCCCTCCGGCGCCGTGGGCTCGTGGATGATGCGCGCCAGCGAGGTGCGCGGGCTCACCGCCGCGCAGATCCGCGACAAATTCGCCCTGCCGGCCCTGCCCACCAATATCGTGCAGGTGCGGGTGCCCGCCAGCTACGCGCTGTACACGGGCATTGCCGCGCCGATAGCGGGCTGGGGCACCGGCGGCGGTCTGCAGAACCGCGTCATGGCCAACAAGGCGCCGGCGGGAGTCGCCAGCGATCCCTGGCTGCCTGCGTCGAGCTACCTCTATGCCCAGGCCCTGGCCGGCTCGCCGGTGCTCTCTTACAGGACGGCGGCCGTCGGCAAGGCGGCAACGCGCATGGGCGCATACATGGACGGAATCAGCCCCCGCGCCAACAGCGATCTGGACAGCGTCTACAACGCGCTGGACACCCTGTACCTGAGCGGCCAAACGTCCAGCGTGGCCCAGGCCATGAATGCCTTCTCGCCCGTGCGGCTCGATGCCTTGAACGTCATCTCCCTGCACACCAGTGCGCTCCAGTCCGCCTCCCTCGACGCACGCTCCGCCAGCCTGGCCCATGATTCGGGCAGCACAGAGGGCAGCGCGCCGATTTTGCTGGCATTTTCCGGCGGGCTGGAAGAGCTTGCGGGCGTGCTGCCGCAGTTGGGCCTGCGCGAGACAATGGCGGGCGGATACGGCCTCTGGCTGCGCGGAACAGGCGAGTACCTGCGCGACAACACCCTGGGCGCCACGCCGTTCTCAGCCGTCACCGCCGCTGTACACGCCGGGGCCGACATGCGCGTGAGCCCGGAGCTGGTGCTGGGGCTTGGCCTCGGCTACGCGCGCACGCTGCTGGACTGGGAGTCGGACGGTGGCGACAGCTCCACCGGCACCTATAGCCTCAGCGCCTATGGCTTCTGGAACAGCGGCGAATACTTCGTCAACAGCGACATCACGCTCGATGTGGCCGTCACCGAGGCCCGCCGCCGCATCCTGACGGCGGTGGCGGATCGGGTGGCGCGCTCCAGCCAGAGCGGCGAAGGGGCGAACCTGCGCGTGCGCGCGGGCAGGCGCGTGGAACTGGCCCCGGGAGGCTGGACCCTGACCCCGGCCGTCGAGCTTGGTTACGGCCTGCACAGGCAGAATTCCTTCTCGGAGCACGGCGCGGGCGATCTGAGCCTGGAGGTGCGCGCGGCCACGGCCCAGACCCTGCGCACCGGTGCGGAACTGGCAGTGAGCAGACGCATGGAGCTGGACGCAAACGCCGTCCTGGTTCCGGAGGCCGCCCTCGGCTGGCAGCGCGAAACCCCCTTGGACAGCCGGGTCATGCGCGCCTCATTCACCGGGTATGGCGAGTCGTTCCAGAGCTACGGCGACGACGCCCCCCGCGACAGCCTGCTGCTGCGGGCCGGGGTGACGCACAGCAACGCCGCTGGGTTGACCCAGTTCGCGCGTTATTCCGGCACGCTGCGCGAGCGTTTCCAGTCCCATAGCGTGGAGGTAGGTTGCCGCTGGAACTTCTAGCCGGGGGATTTGCGCACGGCCGCCCCCCCCCGGCGCAAGGGCTTCTCCTCCTCGCGGGCCAGCCAATAGTGGGCGGAACACGGATTTTTCGACTTAAGTGCCTGAACGTCTCTTGGTTTTTCTCGCAAGACGAGGCACAACAGGCGCGTGGGCGCGGCCAGAGGACGTCGGGACAATCCCGGTTCGCGGCTGCCCCACCCGCCAGGCCCGGAGGAGCCCCGGCCAGTTTCGGGGCAACGTCCGGAATTTTCCTTGCGCCGTAAGGCCCTGCACCGGGGCCAGCGTCACCGTGACCCCGGACGGGCAGCGGACAACGACGCGCAAAGAGGCTGGCCATGCACACGCAAAGGCCCCCGGGACGCACTCGCCGGTCCTCCGGTCCACGGGGAAATGAGCAAACGACCGCGAGGCGTCAGCAACAACACTGGCCATGAGCCGGGAACGCTTTATATGCAGATCACAGCCCGCACTTTCCTCATCATCTGGCTTGGCCTCATCGCCCTGCTTGGGGGACGCTACGCCTACGACTTCTGGCTCGGCAGCGAGCTGCCGCCCGGCCTCATGCGGGCGGACGGCCGCGTCGATGGCGACCCCATCTCCCTCCAGGCGGACATGCCGGGGAAAATCGCCAGCCTCAGCGTGAAGGAAGGCGATCTTGTGGAGACCGGCCAAACCGTCGGCACCCTCGACATCTCCTCCATCCAGACCGCGCTGGAGCAGGCCCAGCAGGACTATGACAAGCTCATGGCCGAGCGCGAGCGCATCGTCTCGCGGCGCGGCATAACCCAACAAAAGGCTGCGGCCGCCGTCGAGTCCGCCAAGATCTCCATGTTCAAGGCCTTGTCGAAACTGGAGCGCCTGGACGCAGTAAAGCCCAGCGCCAAGGCGCGCGCCCAGCGCCAGGCCGACGAGGCGGAAATAGCCCGCCTGGCCGGACAGGTGAAGCTGGCCGAACTGGCCCAGGTGAAGATCAAGGGTGAGGACGACGGCCTGAACGAACTGGAGGGACGCATCGCCGACGCCGGGCACGGTCTGGCCAAGCTGCGCGAGAGCATGGGCGATCCCGCCATCAAGGCTCCTGCCGACGGAGTGGTCACGCGGCGCCTCCTGAACGTGGGGGACAACGCCGCCCACGGCCAAGCCGTTGCCGAAATGGCCGACCTGAGCCGGGTCTTCCTCAAACTGCGGCTGCCGAAGGAACAGGTGGCGCAACTGGCCATAGGCCTGCCCGCACACGTTTGGCTGGAGCGAAGCCCTGACACAACGCTGACGGCCAAGGTCGGCTACATTGCAGAGGCGCCGGAACCCGGCCCGGCGGGCGGTCCCGCCCTGTACACGGTCAGGCTCTATTTCGACGGCAACCCCGGCAAGCTGGCCATGCCGGGGCAGACAGGAGCGGCGCTCATCCGCCACGACGAGCGGGTGGCCTGGCGCAAGCTCCGCAATCCTTTTGGCGGCTAGCGGCAGGCGCCACGGACAACCCCGCCGGGCGGAAACGCCAACGGGAGAATGCCGCGCCCCGCGAACCGGCCGTGAGATGCCCGCCGGCCCGGACGGGGCGCCGGCGGATGAACAACGCACTTTCAACGCGCCCACAGCGCCGAGGTACAATCGCATGGACAAAGCCGCCGGTCGAGTGGAGCGCCCCAGGGTCAAGGGGCGCTATCTTTGGATCGGGGAAGATAAATTCTTCGTCCGGGGGGTGACTTACGGCCCCTTTCCGCCGGATGAAAACGGCGACTACCTGCCCCCCGCGGAGCAGGTTGAGGCCGACTTCCGCCAGATGCGCGAAACCGGGGTCAACACCATCCGCATCTACTGGGTGCCGCCCGTCTGGCTGCTCGACCTGGCGTTGAAGCACGGCATCTGGGTCATGATCGGCGTTCCCTGGCCGCAGCACATCTGCTTTCTTGACCAGTGGGAGGTCAAGGAGAACATCCGCAAGACCATCCGCGAGGCGGTGCGCTCCACGGGCCGCCACCCGGCCGTGTTCTGCTGGCTCATCGGCAACGAGATTCCCCGCCACGTGGTGCGCTGGCACGGCGCACGCAAGCTGGAAAAGTTTCTGGAGTCGCTCTACCGGGTGGTCAAGCGGGAGGACCCCGAGGCCCTGTGCAGCTACGCCAACTATCCCTCCACGGAATATCTCCGGCTCAAGTTCCTGGATTTCCTCTGCTTCAATATTTACCTCCACGCGGAAGCGGATTTCCGCGCCTACCTGAAGCGGCTGCAAAACGTGGCCGAGGAGCTGCCTCTGGTCCTGTCGGAATTCGGCATGGACTCCATGCGCAACGGTGAGGAGGAGGTGGCCGCACTGCTCGGCTGGCAGCTTGCCGCGGCCTTCGAGCTCGGGGTCTCCGGCACCGTGGTCTTCGCCTGGACGGACGAGTGGTTCACCGGCGGGCACCTCATCGAGGACTGGGCCTTTGGCGTGGTGGACGCGCAGCGCCAGCCGAAGGCGGCGCACGCCGCCCTGGCGCGCCACTACGGCGGCCGGCTGCCCGCGCCCCTGCCCGAGCCGCCCATGATCTCCATCGTGGTCTGCGCTTACAACGGCCAGTCCACCATGGAAGGCTGCCTGGCCTCCCTGACCAAGGTGGTCTACCCCCGCTACGAGGTCATCGTGGTGGACGACGGCTCCAAGGACC
>Ga0209373_10004407_pt1 | contig 12152 bp, 11 predicted proteins | sample Higcelweek5metaG_FD_187173 | JGI IMG/M metagenome (GOLD analysis project Ga0209373, IMG submission 187173) | Freshwater pond sediment microbial communities from the University of Edinburgh, under environmental carbon perturbations - High... | ecosystem: Environmental > Aquatic > Freshwater >... | reverse complement strand
AAATTATACAATGAAAGAAAATTACCGCACATCGAAGTTTTTGTCGATAGCCCTTTGTCGGTGAATGCGACAGATATTTTTCGGATGCACTCGGCCGATATGAACGATGAAGTAAAAAAAGTGTTGGAACACGATCCCGATCCATTTGGTTTTAATTCACTTCGCTATATTAAAAAAGTGGAAGAGTCCAAGGCGCTGAACGATTCGGATGAACCTTGCATTATTATTTCGTCATCGGGCATGATGGAAGCCGGACGCATCAAACATCATGTGGCTAATAATGTTTCGAACTGGCGCAATACAATTCTGATTGTAGGCTATTGTTCGCCTACATCGCTCGGAGCACGAATACAGGAGCCGGAATTGAGATTTATTTCTATTTTTGGGGAAATGCACGAAGTAAATGCGAAGATTGCAAAAATCGAAGCTTTTTCCGGTCATGCTGACTATAAAGAAATGATTGGTTTTCTCAATTGTCAGGACAAAGAAACGATACGGCAAACTTTTCTGGTGCATGGCGAATATGGAGTACAACAAACCTACCAGCAGAAACTCGAAATAGAAGGATACAAAAATATCGAAATTCCCGCATCGGGCGAAGAATTTGAATTATAGAAATGTATAGAGAAATAAAAAAAGGAACCGGACATTACTGTCGGTTCCTTTTTTTTGGTTGAGAGCGGAAGACGGGACTCAAACCCGCGACCCTCAGCTTGGAAGGCTAATGCTCTATCAACTGAGCTACTTCCGCAATTTTAATTTGAAAATGAGTTAATTTGAAAATGAATTTTCAAATTTTCAAATTTTTCAATCTTCAAATCTTTTTAGTGGGCAGTGAAGGATTCGAACCTCCGAAGTCGAAAGACAGCTGAGTTACAGTCAGCCCCAGTTGGCCACTTTGGTAACTGCCCTACTAATTTTCTAAAGCGGTGCAAAGGTAAGTTTTTTTTAAGACACTACCAAATAATATTGGCCATTTTTATTGCGGTAATTGCGGCTTCTACGCCTTTATTTCCGTGTTTTCCGCCTGCTCTGTCCTGAGCTTGTTCTAAGGTATTGGTAGTGAGAACTCCGAAAATGATCGGGCAATTTTCAGTCCGGGTATTTAATTTTGAAATTCCATAGGTAACGCCCTGACAAACGAAATCGAAATGTGGTGTTTCGCCCTGAATAACGCATCCGAGCACAATTACTGCTGAGTATTTTTGTACTTTCCGGTTTTCAATCACGCACAAATAATCATTTACAAATTCCTTGGCGGCATAGGTAAGCTCAAATGTGCCGGGTACATGTACCACATTGATGTTTTTTAATTTCACTCCGTTTTCTACGAGTGTATCTATAGCTCCCTTGAGCAATGCGTGTGTAATCTCCGAATTCCAATCGGCTACTGCGATTGCATATTCTTGTCTTGAAACTGTTGATTTTAAGGGCATTTTATCGGCGGAATAATCCGATAGGTTTTGATATTGAGTTGCCATTCTGTGTTTGTTTATTTGGTTTATTGTTGCTTTCGAAAATGGAATAAAATAGTATATTAAAAAAGCTACTTCAAGTTTAGAAGTAGCTTTAAGATTGTTATTCAAAAGAAAAATACTATTTTTGAATTCTTGCAATGTATTTTTCTATATCTGCTGCTTCTGTGCTTTTAGAATAGTTTTCCTTAATTTCGTTGTAGGCTTTCAATGCTTTTTCAGGTTGTTTCATCGATTCGTATACGATACCCGACTTTTTCAAATAAACCGGACTTAATACTTCGTTTTTAGTATCGGCAGCTTTCTCAAAATAATCGAGCGCTTTAGAATTTTCGCCTAACTCAACGTATGCATCTCCGATTAATCCAATCACCGAAGTCGAAAAATAGTTATCGTCGCTATCGTATTGTGATAGGAATTTGATAGCATTGTCGTACTGACCTAATTTATAATAGCAAATACCAGCATAGGCGGTTGCCAGATTTCCTGATTTTGTTATGCCGTATTCCGAAACAATCTCCTTGAACCCGATAATGTCTTTGTTTCCCTCGAGTGCTACTTTAAATGAGTCGACAGCAAAAAAAGTTTGCGCTTTTCCCATTTCAGTTTCAGCTGCTATTTCGCGAGGTTGAACGTAGAAATTACGAAATGCCAAAATGGCTAACACAACTAAAACAATTGTTGCAACAGAAAAAATAATCTGTTTCTGATATTTTTCAATAAATGCTTCAGAGGTACTTAAAACGTGTTCAACGCTCTCTAATTCATCAGTTTTATTCTCCTTTTTATTCGACATAAGATTGTTGTATAATTACTTAATTTGTTAATTTTGATTTTTCGTACCGCAAAAATAGAGATTTTCTTTCAGATGACGAAATTTTATCAATAGTTTTTTCTATTTCAGTTACAGATAAGTAAAATCGATGTTAAATTGCATTTCGTGCTCAAAAAAAAAGATTGTATTTGAACAATACCAAAATAAATGCATTATATTTGCATCATAAAGAAACGAACCGCATTGTTCTGAGATTGGAAAACTCAACACTAACGAATTAACGAGTAATGCAGGTTTTCAATGGCGGGCTGCACCTTCGGGTATCCCTTGTGGACGGCAGATTACAAAGAAAACTTTCACCTCAAATCCTGTTCACAGGAGTTTTCTCAACTAAAACGATGCGGTTTTTTCTTTTTTACCATTTCATATACAAGGGTGTCCAATTTTTATTTGGTCACCTTTTTTTGTGCCCATTTTCGCGTTATTTTAATAAATTTAATTATATATCGGGAGATATTTTGTAATTTCGCTTTCGATTGTGCCCTGTTCTCCAAAACATAAAAACTGAATCATGCATTTTCTGAAATTAATCCGAATTAAAAATCTTGTTTTTATAGTATTTATTCAAATAATTATGAGGCAGGTGGTGTTGATGCCCATTTTGCAAAAATATGGATTTGAAATCAGCGCTATCGATTTAAATTTTGTGCTCATGGTGCTGGCTACTGTTTTGTTGGCCGCAGGAGGATATGTTTTGAACGACTATTTTGATGTGAAGATTGATGCGATCAATCATCCTGATCGTTTGATAATTACAAAGTCGGTTTCGAAGCAGAATGCAATGCTTTATTATCAGGCACTTACCTGTGTGGGCGTTGTGTCTGGATTGCTGCTGGCTTTTTGGGTGAGTAGCTTTACACTTGCATTCATTTTTATAGTTGTACCCGGATTGTTGTGGTTTTACTCTTCGAGTTACAAACGTCAGTTCTTGATCGGTAATATTATTGTAGCGTTGTTGGCGGCCTTGTCAGTGCTCATTGTTGCTTTTGTTGAATTAGCGGTGCTTGAGCAGCGTTTTGGAAATCTTTTGTTCGAAACGCCAATTCCCAAGCAGTTTTATGTTTGGATAGGTGGTTTTTCTTTTTTTTCGTTTTTGGTAACCTGGGTTCGTGAAATAATTAAGGATATTGAAGATGAAAAAGGCGACCGGGAAATGGAATGCCGCACAATGGTGCTGAAATGGGGTTTGTCGAAAACAAAATTATTTCTGTATTTGTTAATTTGTATCATTGTGGTTGCTTTGTATGCAGTACAGTTGGTGATGACTGAGTTCGATGGAAGTCTGACAATTAAATACATTACTTTTGGTTTGGCACTGCCTTTGGCCGCACTTGTTTTTCTGATTTTTAAAGCACAAAACACAACCGATTTTCATCAGGCATCAACATTTGTTAAGTTTATAATGTTATCTGGTGTGTTGTATAGCTTTATTTTTTATTTTCAAATGGCAAAGACTTATGGTATCAGCGTTTTCGATATATTCATTATTAAATAATTGAATTGTTATGAAGGTAAAAATAATCATTATTTCGTTCTTGTTGTTTTCGATGCTTGCCGGGCTTAAATCGCAGGATATTCATGAAAACTTTTATAAGAAATTTTCGGTTGGGATGGCTTTGGCCTACGGTCCAGAAAACATACTTTCGATTGTTCCGCCAAAATTGAGTTTTTACTACTACGATAAGCACAAGCATTTCGAAACTTATTGTGGGGTAGAAAGTTCTTTCTGGATGTTGTTTGGTTTCTGGGCTTCGGGCGATGTTTTGTACGGCATCAGAAAAGGAATTTTTACTTTCGATACTTCGCTGGGTGCGTGGTGGCTGCCGCGTCAAAGCAATTATTATAATGATATTGAAGAGTCGTCATCTTATTTTAGCCTGAATCCGAAACTTGGGCTCAGGTTGGGTTGGTTTTGGCTCAAAGCAGGTCCGTCATTTGTTTTTGGCGAGAATTTTAATGCATATTTTGAGAATTATACTGAGTATTACAGGATTGGTAATGTGCCACTTAATATTGAGCTTTCGGTCAATATTCCTGTTTACTTTCCTGATTATAAAAAAATAGACAACTGGAACAGAACTAAAAATATTTCAGCATTTTCTTTATGAATTTACTACAAAACATTGAAAAGTATAAAATTATTCTGGCTTCGCAATCGCCACGTCGCATTGAATTGCTTGGCGGACTGAATATTAAGTTTGAAGTCATGGTGTTGGATGTGAATGAAGACTTTCCGATGCAGATGGTGGGAGTAGACATTCCTATGTATCTTGCCGAAAAGAAAGCAAATGCATACAAGCATATAATGGACGAGCATACGATGATAATTACTGCCGATACCATTGTGTGGCACGAGGGCAAGGTGTTGGGCAAGCCTGTGGACGAAACGGATGCAAGGCGAATGCTGCGTGCCTTATCCGGAAAAACGCATCAGGTGATAACGGGTGTGTGTATTTCCACGCTCCAGCGACGTAAAGTTTTTCATGTTATTTCGGACGTAAGGTTTGCCCGACTTGCCGAAGCTGAAATAGAGTATTACCTTCAGAATTTTAAGCCTTACGACAAAGCGGGTTCATATGGTGTGCAGGAATGGATAGGTTTTGTAGGTGTCGAACATATCAACGGTTCGTATTTTAACGTTATGGGCTTGCCTGTACAACGCCTTTACAATGAATTGAAGCGCTGGAAAGAATAGGTTTTTAGTTTAGCGCTAAAATCGGGAAGTAGAACCGAATGGAGTTGAAACGAAAGGTGAGGATTTTTTTATAGCGCCTTTTACTAAAGTATTGCAATTCCGAAAAATGGCAGGAAAATCGTAAAGAATACCAATTTGCCATCTCCGCATTGCAAACTACAAAAAAACTGTAATTATTTAGGGCTGAATTTTGTCAATCGGACAGAATTTTGTAATTTCGCGTCGAATTCAAGAAAACTCAATTTTAAACAATAAATAAAATGATTAAAGTAGGTATCAATGGTTTTGGCCGCATCGGACGTTTGGTTTTCCGTGCTGCTCAAGAAAGAAACGATGTTCAAATCGTTGCAGTAAACGACCCATTTTTGGATCTTGACTATCTGATTTACATGTTACAGTACGATACTGTTCATGGACAATTTAAAGGAACTGCTGAAAACAAAGGTGGTAAATTATTTGTAAACGGTAAAGAAGTTGCTTTCTTCGCTGAAAAAGATCCAGCTAACATCGGTTGGGGTGCTTCTGGTGCTGACTATGTTGTTGAATCGACAGGTGTTTTCACTACTATCGACAAAGCAAAAGCTCACTTGGCTGGCGGTGCTAAAAAAGTAGTTATTTCTGCTCCATCTAACGATGCTCCTATGTTCGTTTGCGGTGTTAACCTTGACGCTTACAAAGCTGATATGGACATCGTATCTAACGCTTCTTGTACTACTAACTGTTTGGCTCCTTTGGCTAAAGTTATCAATGACAACTTTGGTATCGTTGAAGGTTTGATGACTACTGTACACGCTGCTACAAATACTCAAAAAACAGTTGATGCTCCTTCTGCAAAAGACTGGAGAGGTGGTCGTTCTATCCTGAACAACATCATTCCTTCTTCAACAGGTGCAGCTAAAGCTGTAGGTAAAGTTATTCCTGAATTGAACGGAAAACTTACAGGTATGGCATTCCGAGTTCCAACTGCTGACGTTTCAGTTGTTGACTTAACAGTACGTTTGGAAAAAGCTGCTTCTTACGACGAAATCAAAGCTGCTATCAAATTAGCTTCTGAAACTACAATGGCTGGCGTTCTTGGTTACACTGAAGATTCAGTAGTTTCTACTGACTTTATCCACGAATCACGTACTTCTGTATTTGATGCTGGTGCTGGTATCGCATTGAACGGTAACTTCGTAAAATTAGTAAGCTGGTACGACAATGAGTGGGGTTATTCAAACAAAGTGTTGGATTTGATCGCACACATGGATACAGTGAAATAAGCTGACCCAATAAATTTTAAAAGTCCCTTGTAACATCTGTTACAAGGGACTTTTTTTTAGTGCTGCGATTCACGAGTGCTCTCTTAGAAAATGAAAATCGATTTGCAGCCTTTTTAATTTATTGAAAACCTTTTTCCTCTTTGATATTATATCTCGCTGAGTTCAAGCCAGCGCATTGTTTTTTCGTCAATCAGGTCGTTTAGCTCGCCATGTTGTTGCGACGCTTTGATGATTTCATCGCTGTTTAATGCTCCCGAAGCCAGTTGATTTTCGATATCGGCTTTTTGTTGTTCCAGTTGAGGGATTTCAGCTTCAAGCGTCTCAAATTCCTTTTGCTCTTTATAACTTAGTTTTTTGCGTTCCGTGTTTTTAGTTTCGCGTTCCGCGCTGATTTGTTTCGACTCCTGACTTTTGACTTTCGACTCTTTATTCTTTAATTCCTTTTCCTGTTCTTCCAGCAGTTCGTTCCATTCACGGTAGTCGGTGTAGTTGCCCGGAAAATCTTTCAGTTCGGCATTGCCTTTGAAAACCATCAGGTGATCCACTACTTTATCCATGAAATAGCGGTCGTGACTCACCACTATTACGCAGCCTTTGAACGATTGCAGGTAGTCTTCAAGGATATTCAGCGTTACAATGTCAAGATCGTTGGTTGGCTCATCGAGCACAAGGAAGTTGGGGTTACGCATCAGTACGGTACAAAGGTGTAAACGACGTTTTTCACCACCACTGAGCTTGTATACGTAATTGAATTGTGTTTCGGGAGCGAAAAGAAAATATTGCAAAAACTGAGAAGCCGACATTTTTTTACCGTTACCCAGATTTACTTCTTCGGCTATATCGCGCACCACATCAATTACTTTCATCTGTTCGTCGAAAGCCAGTCCATCCTGACTGTAGTAGCCAAATACCACTGTTTCGCCTACATCAAACGAGCCGCTATCAGGTTTCACCTCTCCCAGTAACATTTTCAGAAAAGTTGATTTTCCGGTTCCGTTTTTACCTACAATGCCCATTTTTTCGTAACGGGCAAAGTTGTAGTAAAAATTGTCGAGTATTTTTAAGTCGCCGTAAGCTTTTGATACGTATTTAGCTTCGAAAATTTTAGAACCAAGGTAACTTGCTTTTACATCGAGTTGTACCTTGTCGTTGTTCCGGCGTTGTTTGGCGCGTTCTTCAATTTCGTAAAAGCTTTCCTGGCGCGATTTGGCTTTGTGAGCTCGTGCTTGTGGTTGCCGACGCATCCATTCAAGTTCTTTTTTGTATAAATTGACAGTTCTTTCGCTTTCTGCCGTCCAGTTTTCGATGCGTTCCTGTCTTTTTTCAAGATAATAGGAATAATTACCGTTGTACTGAAACATGCCCTGGTGGTCGATTTCGAGAATGGAGGTACAGACACGATCGAGGAAATACCGGTCGTGCGTAACCATAAGCAATGACATGTTGGAGCGTTTCAGGAAATCCTCGAGCCACTCCACCATTTCGAGGTCGAGGTGGTTGGTAGGTTCGTCCAGAATCAGTAAATCAGGTTCTGAGATCAGTACATTGGCCAGCGCCACACGTTTCAATTGTCCGCCCGAAAGCTCCCCGATGAGCTGCTCGAAATTAAAAATTTTAAGTTTGCCCAGAATTTGTTTGATGCGCGTTTCGTAGTCCCACGCTTTGTGAAGATCCATTTGCGCAAGTATCTCATCCAATCCTGTGTGATTTTCGGACAGCATACAATGTTCGTAAGCGGCAATGGTGCGCACGGCCTCGTTGTCCGATTGCAAACAAGCATCAATTACCGAAAGTTTTTTAGGAAAATCAGGGTTCTGATCCAGATAACCAACGCGTAAGTCACGTTTGAACGAAATACTTCCGCTCTGATAATCTTCGTTGCCGGCAATGATGTTAAGTAAAGTGGTTTTCCCTGTTCCGTTTTTGGCTATCAAAGCCACACGCTGATTGTCGGAAATGCCGAAGGATATATTTTCGAAAAGCAGATTATCGCCAAATGATTTGGTCAGATTTTCCACTTGTAAGTAGCTAATCATGTTGTATTGTAAAATGTGAGAATTGAATTGCAAAGATACGAAAATTAAAAGAGCGAGGCAATTGCTTAAAATGTGAGCAATGATGTTTGCGTGTGAAAATTTAAAATGTTATTTTTGGACAAGATATTTAAAAATCAGAACAATGACAAAAAAAGATTTCTTTCGGGTTATTATCAAGCTTTTCGGACTTTATTGGTTAATTAATACAATCTTTTCACTAAGTCAGGTTTTTTATTTTGCAACGAATTTCGATTCAGACGCAACAGGCCTTTTGTTTTCAGTATTTGTACTGCTTTTTGCTGTTTTTGTGTTTGTTTTATTGATACTTGGCGCCGATAAAATTATTTCATGGTTGAAGCTTGATAAAGGATTTGATGACGATAAATTTGAGATTTATCAGTTCAATGCAGAGTTAATATTGATACTTGCCATGGTACTTATTGGTGGTATGTTGATATTGGATAATATCCCCGTTTTTATAAATCAGGCATATATGGCAATTAAGTCACAAATAAGTCCTTCGGGCGATATCATGGCTTTGAATGGTTATAGTACCTATCATTTGGCAGTTAGTTTCACAAAAGTAGTTTTGGGCTATTTGCTGATTACAAATTATAATGTTGTTGGGAAATTGTTATTGAAAATAGGTCAAAATAAAGATTAAATCAGCCCTTCTTTTGTAAACAATTTTATATCTTTGCTCTGTCGAAAGACATTTTAAGTGAAATAAATATTCATCTATAAAATTCAAAATCATGAAAAGTTTAAAAGGTACTCAAACAGAAAAGAATCTGTTGATTTCGTTTGCCGGCGAAAGTCAGGCACGTATGCGTTATACAATGTTTGCCAGCGAAGCCAAAAAAGCAGGTTTCGAGCAGATTGCTGCTATTTTCCTTGAAACAGCTGATCAGGAAAAAGAACATGCTAAAAAATTCTTCAGTTACCTTGAAGGGGGGCCGGTAGAAATTACAGCTACTTATCCTGCCGGTAAAGTGGGTACAACAGCCGAAAACCTCCTGGCTGCTGCCGAAGGCGAAAACGAAGAATGGACAGACGCCTATCCTCACTTTGCCGATATAGCCGAAGCTGAAGGTTTTCCTGTAATTGCAGCCACCTTCCGTAAAATTGCTAAGGTGGAAGCTGAACACGAAAAACGCTACCGTCGTTTGCTCGACCGTGTTGTAAAAGATCAGGTTTTTGCACGCGAGGAAGAAACAGTTTGGCAATGTCGCAATTGTGGTCACGTACATGTAGGCAAAGAAGCTCCAAAAGCTTGTCCAACCTGTGCTCATCCACAAGCTTATTTCGAAGAAGAAAAACAGAACTACTAAATAATTCATAATGCAGAGTTCGTAATTATAACAACCGTTTCTCAAATAGGAGAAACGGTTGTTTTGTTTGTGCGTTTTTCAGTACTTTTGTATGGTTTCAATTATGCATTATGAATTCAGAATTATTAATTACTTCCGACGGTTCTCATACCTTTTTTGTACCCGAAATTGATGAATGTTATCACTCAACGCATGGCGCTATTCAGGAATCACGTCATATTTTTATCGAAGCTGCGCTCAAACGGACCGAAAAGTCGGAATTGAATGTGCTTGAAGTGGGTTTTGGCACCGGTCTGAATGCATTGCTGGCTTTGGTGGAGGCGGAGCGAAGTGGCAAAATAATTCATTATTGTACGCTCGAAAAATATCCTGTCGCTGTCGAAAAAGCTTTTTTGCTGAATTATCCGGCAATGATTGATGCCAGATATAAAGATGTTTTTGAAAAAATGCATAGCTCTGTGTGGAACGATAAGGCAGCAATAACTCCTTTCTTCGAAATTGAGAAAATGGAATGTGATTTCACGGACTTTGAGCATACATCCACTTACGATATTGTGTTTTTCGATGCTTTTTCGCCTGACAAACAGCCGGAAATGTGGACACAGCATCAGTTTGAAAAAATATATGCTCATTGCCATCCCGGCGCCATCCTTACCACCTATTGTGCAAAAGGCGTTGTGCGCCGTGCTCTCCAAAGTGCAGGTTTTACTGTTGAAAGATTGGCCGGCCCTCCCGGTAAGCGTGAAATTTTACGGGCTTTAAAATTATAAGCTGATCAGATGTTTTATTTGATAATCAGGAAAGAAAAAGTTAGTTGTGGTGTAAATTATTGAAATAAAATTTATATCTTTGCAAGCTCAAAATCAAATGTATAGTTTTGCGATGAGTGCATTGCTAAGTTTGTATTTTAAAACATTTATTTATAGATAATTATCATGTATTTAACGGCTGAAAAAAAGCAGGAAATCTTTGGTAAATTCGGGAAGTCTAACACTGATACTGGTTCAACTGAAGGTCAGATAGCATTGTTCTCCTACCGTATTAACCATTTAACTGAGCATCTCAAGTTAAACAAAAAAGATTATAGTACAGAACGCGCTCTTGTTATGTTGGTAGGAAAACGTCGTCGTTTGCTCGATTATTTGAAAGCAAAAGATATCGAAGGTTACCGTTCACTTATCAAAGAGTTAGGCATCAGAAAGTAATTCTGGCTTTCAAACTTTTAAAAAGGCGTTTCAAAAGCTATTTTGGAATGCCTTTTTTCTTTGAATTTCAATCACTACAGGATAATACTTCTTTATATTGGAATGCCTTTTTTCTTTGAATTTCAATCACTACAGGATAATACTTCTTTATAACTATAAATAAATGAGGTTTCTATATAATATCGGCATATATCTTTATCAACTGGCTATTTTTGTAGCTTCGTTTTTCAATACGAAAGCTAAAAAACTTCGCATCGGACAAGCGGAAGCTTTTGCTGTTTTGAAGCAGAAAATTGAACCCAATACGCGTTATGTGTGGTTTCATGCAGCATCGCTGGGTGAGTTCGAGCAGGGACGCCCGGTGATTGAACAACTTAAAAAACAACAGCCCGATACCAAAATCTTACTTACATTCTTCTCTCCTTCGGGTTTCGAAATTCGCAAGAATTATGCGCTTGCAGATATTGTCTCTTACTTACCACTTGATACGGCTTCTGCTGCAAAAAGATTTGTAGAAATGCTAAACCCATCGAAAGCGATATTTATTAAATACGAATTCTGGCCTAATTATTTACAGGCTTTGAAAGCCGCAGAAATTCCAGTGTATTCTATTTCAGCTATTTTCCGTCCGGGACAGATTTTCTTTCGGTGGTACGGACAATGGTATAAAACATTACTCCAGGGAATCGATCACATTTTTGTGCAGGATAAAGCTTCGCTGGACTTGCTGAAAACCAATGGAATTGATAAAGTTTCGATTGCCGGCGATACGCGCTTCGATCGTGTGGCCGATTTGGCAGCACAAGCCAAAACTATTCCGTTGGTGGAAGTTTTTGTGAAAGATACTGATAAAGTGATTGTGGCAGGAAGTAGCTGGCCAAAAGATGAAGAACTGTTGGTGCGTTATCTGAAACTTCACCCTGATGTGAAAATGATACTTGTTCCACACGAAATTCATGCGGCACACATTATGGGCATTTCCAAATTGCTGGATGGTAATTTTGTACGTTATACCGAAGCAACCGAAACTAATGTGCAAACCACTAATTGTCTGGTGGTTGATACTATAGGGTTGCTTTCGTCGATTTACCGTTATGGGCATGTGGCGTATATAGGAGGTGGTTTCGGAGTGGGCATTCACAATACACTCGAAGCGGCGGTGTGGAATGTTCCCGTGGTTTTCGGCCCGATGTACGATAAATTTCGTGAAGCACGCGACCTGATATCTATTGGCGGTGCTTTTTCAATTCCGGACTATGAAACGCTCGAAGCGAAATTGGATGCTTTGTTGAAAGATAAAAAGGCCGGAAAAA
>Ga0209373_10004405_pt1 | contig 12157 bp, 9 predicted proteins | sample Higcelweek5metaG_FD_187173 | JGI IMG/M metagenome (GOLD analysis project Ga0209373, IMG submission 187173) | Freshwater pond sediment microbial communities from the University of Edinburgh, under environmental carbon perturbations - High... | ecosystem: Environmental > Aquatic > Freshwater >... | reverse complement strand
TGTCGAAATCATCCGTTGACGCCATGGTTGGACCGCCTGATATCTCGATTTTGCCCACATCCAGGCCTGGCCACACATGAAATCCCAAAACGCATTTGACTTCAGGATCAGACAATACTCCCTCATAAATCATGGGGAGAGCTCCTCCCGAAGCCTCTTCCCCCGGCTGGAAAATGAATTTCACGTTTTTGTCATGGCCTATTTCCTTTAAAACCAGTGCTGCCCCCAGTGCCACCGCCATATGGTAATCATGTCCGCAGGCATGACTAACTCCATTTACCGGCAGTGCATCCATATCTGCCCTTATTGCTATGCACACATCATCATCGTTAAGTACACCGACCACCCCTGTTTTAAACAGGGATTTATGCTTTATGCCGATTGAGTCCAAAAATCCCTTGATTATTATACTGGTATTAAATTCATTGAAAGATAGTTCAGCACTATGTCCAAGCTCTTCCCTGAGCGTTTTTATCCTGTCGAAATTACTCCTTACCGCTTCCTGTAAATCCACTTTCAATTCTCCTTCCGCAATGTAAATTAAACCCTATCATACTGGTTCAGCAGCGATAGGGTTTATGATTTGTTTTACTTAAGTTTTATTATCAGCTGGCCTGTTTTTACCTGGCTTCCTTCTTTAACTGCTATGTCATCTACAACTCCCTCAATGCTTGCAACGATATTTGTTTCCATCTTCATTGCTTCGATTACTGCCAGGCTTTGGCCTTCTTTTACCTTTTCTCCTTCTTTTATGAGGATCTTCAGCACAGTTCCAGGTATGCTTGCGCCTATTTCCATCTGATTTGAAGGATCGGCCATAGCGACTTCAGTTTCATATTTATCATACTTTTCACTGTTTAATTTGTCTTTTATTTTTATTTCTCTCCTGTTGCCGTTGATTTCGCATATGACAGTCCTGTTTCCCTGTTTGTCGAGTTTTCCGATCTCCATCAGCTGCACGATGAGGGTATTTCCTTCTGAAACTTCAACTTCACAGGTTTCGCCTTCAAATAAGCCATGGAAGAAAACATCGCTTCCCATGCGGCTTAAATCGCCAAATTCCTGCTTGTATTTAAGGAACGCATCGAACACTTCCGGGTAAAGTGCTGAGCTTACAGCATCCTTGTCGGTAGGCTCCATCTTGAATTTCTTATTGAGGTCTTTCTTGATTTTGTCGAAATCTTCCGGCGGCAGCATTTCTCCAGGCCTGCATGTGATTGGTTCTTCGCCCTTCAACACAATTTCCTGAAGCTCTTTGTTGAATCCGCCTATAGGTTGTCCCATCATGCCTTTGTAGAAAGAGACAACCGAATCCGGGAATGCCATATTTTTAGCTTTTTCGTATATGTTTTCAGGTGTAAGGTCATTTTGAACCATGAATATCGCAAGATCGCCCACCATTTTTGATGACGGTGTTACCTTTATGATATCCCCTGACATTTCGTTGACTTTCCTGAACATCTCCTTGATGTCGTCAAATCTGTGGCCAAGTCCAAAGCTTTCAACCTGCGGCTTGAGATTTGAATACTGCCCGCCTGGGATCTCATATTTGTATATTTCGGCGCTTCCTGACTTGAGTCCAGATTCAAATTGGCTGTAAACAGGTCTTACTGCGCTCCAGTAATCGGATATTTTCTGGATATCGTCCAGATTTATGCCTGTATCCCTGTCAGTGTTTTTAAGCGCTGCCACAATCGAGTTCAGCGGCGGCTGGCTGGTCAGGCCTGACATGCTGTTGAATGCGGTATCTGCTATGTCAACTCCCGCCTGAGTAGCCATAAGGACTGTTGCAACTCCGTTTCCTGTCGAATCATGGGTATGCAGGTGTATAGGGATTGAAATCTCGTTTTTGAGCGCCTTTATCAGTTTGACGGCAGCATATGGCTTAAGAAGCGCAGACATGTCTTTTATGCCCAGTATATGGGCTCCTGTCTTTTCGATTTCCTTTGCAAACTTCACATAATATTCAAGGGAATATTTGTCCCTTGTCTCATCAAGGATATCTCCTGTATAGCACATACAGGCTTCGGCAACCTTGCCCTGCTTCAAGGTTTCATCGATTGCTATCTCCATGCCCTTGAGCCAGTTCAGCGAGTCGAATATCCTGAAAACGTCTATACCTGATTTTGCAGACAGTTTGATGAACTCGCGTATCACATTGTCAGGATAGTTTTTATATCCTACAGCATTGGCGCCTCTGAAAAGCATCTGGAACAGGATGTTAGGGATCTTTTCCCTAAGCTTCTCGATTCTTTCCCATGGGTCTTCCTTGAGGAACCTGATGGATGTATCGAATGTAGCGCCTCCCCACATTTCCATGGAGAACAGGTCTTTGGCCAGAACCGACTGTCCCTTCGCTATATTCATCATATCCTTCGTCCTTAACCTGGTAGCTACCAGGGACTGCTGGGCGTCTCTCATGGTCGTATCTGTAAGAAGCAGCTTGTTCTGGGATTTTATCCATTCAACAAGGGCCTCAGGACCGCCTTCATCAAGGATCTGCTTAGTTCCTCTCAATTCGCCTTCATAAACTACTTTAGGGATAACCGGAACATCGAAGTCCGTTTTATCACCGCGGGTTTCATTTACTACTTTTTCCCCGATATATTTAAGTATCCTGAGCTCTTCGTCAGCTTTTGGAGTTATATCGAGGAGGTCTGTATTTTCAGCTATGAAATTGGTGTCGCATAAACCCTTCTGGAACTGTTCATGATTCAATACGTTGATCAGGAAGTCGATATTGGTTTTTACTCCTGTTATCTGGTCTTCCTTGATGGAACGTATGGATTTCCTCACAGCATCCTGGAAAGTTCTTGACCATGCCGTTGTCTTCACAAGCAGGCTGTCATAATATGGGCTTATTACGGCTCCTGAGAATCCATTTCCTCCGTCAAGCCTTATGCCAAATCCTGAACCGGTCCTGTACACATCGATTTTTCCAGTATCAGGTGCAAAATTATTTGAAGGATCTTCAGTTGTGATCCTGCACTGTATTGCATATCCGTTAACCTTTATACTCTCTTGTGAAGGTATCCCTATTTCGTTTGAAGCAAGCTCATAGCCTTCGGCAACGAGAATCTGGCTCTGGACTATATCTATACCTGTAACCATTTCAGTTACGGTATGCTCAACCTGTATCCTCGGGTTCATTTCTATGAAGTAGTGGTTTCCGTCTTTGTCCACAAGGAATTCCAAAGTTCCGGCGCTTCTGTAATTGACGGACTTTGCAATTTTCAGGGCATCAGCACAAATAGCGTCCCTTTTTTCTTTCGGGAATGCGATTGATGGTGTGAATTCTATGACTTTCTGGTGCCTTCTCTGTATTGAACAGTCCCTTTCATAAAGGTGGACGATATTGCCGTACTTATCCCCCAATACCTGAACCTCTATATGTTTTGGCTTTTCAATGTATTTTTCAATAAATATGTCATCTATGCCGAATGCTTTTTTTGCTTCATTTTTTGCGCTGTTATATGAAGATATGAGCTGGTTTTGGCTTCTTACTATCCTCATACCTCTTCCGCCGCCTCCGAATGCAGCTTTGAGCATTACCGGATACCCGCAGAAATCAGCAAACTCAATTGCCTGCTGTTCATTCTCTATAGGCTTCTGCACTCCTGGTATTGTTGGTACTCCAACAGATTTGGCAACAATCTTTGAGCTGATCTTGTCACCCATGCTGTCCATCATCTGAGCTGTAGGGCCAATGAATTCAATTCCGGCTTCTTCACATTTTCTTGCGAATTCAGGATTTTCAGCAAGGAATCCGTAACCCGGATGTATTGCGTCAACACCTTTTTTAAGAGCAAGATTGATAATTTCATCAATATTCAGATATGCTTCAACCGGCCCCCTGTTTTTACCTATCAAATAAGCCTCATCAGCTTTTGTTCTAAAAAGTGAGCGTTTGTCTTCATCGGAATAAACCGCAACTGTCCTGATTCCAAGTTCATGACATGCCCTGAATATTCTTATGGCTATCTCGCCACGGTTGGCTACAAGAACCCTTTTAAATTTCTTTACCAATTAATTCATCTCCTTAACTATATTCGGCTGCATATTTATAATGTTTTATTTTATAAATATAAATAGAAATACGATATCTATATTATATATAATTATCAAATTCATTTCAATTGAATTATGATATTTTTATTCCTGCAATTTTTTCTTGAACCGCAACCCTCTTCCTATTATATAACTTGTTTGGATTACTTTCAACCAAAATAGAAATGCAATTTTGCTTTACAATAAACTTCTTAAGTTTAAGCCATGGCATTTTGGCGCCATGGCTTAAGGATGCATATCTTTATTTATCTTTCTCCCAGTTTAAGGTTTGGAACAGCGTTCAGATTCAGGGATGAAGTCCTTCCTTTCATAAATTCATAATAAGCCGCGCTACCTACCATTGCCGCATTATCAGTACAAAGGATGGAATCGGGGAACAGGACATCAATGCCGTTCTGGCTTCCAGCTTCCTTAAAGCTTTGCCTCAGGCATGAATTTGAAGCTACACCGCCTGCCACGGCAATCTTATCTACCCCTTTTATCTTGCATGCCCTGATTGAATTGTCCACAAGGAAGCCAACAACAGCCTTCTGGAATGATGCCGCAACATCCGCTCTGTTTATTTCAATACCCTTCATTTCCGACTGATTCAAATAATTCAGCACAGCAGACTTCAAACCGCTGAAGGAAAAATCAAGGGTGTCCGGATCGTGAAAATTGGCTCTCGGGAACCTGATTGCATCAGGGTTTCCTTCTTTTGCAAGCTTGTCTATTTTAGGTCCGCCCGGGTAGCCAAGGCCTATTGCCCTCGCTATCTTGTCGTAGGCTTCCCCTGCCGCATCGTCCCTTGTCTGCCCCATTATCTCGAATTCGCCATAGTCCTTCATATAAACTATATACGTATGGCCTCCGGATACAACAAGACATACAAATGGCGGCTTCAAGTCACTGTACTGTATGAAATTTGCGCTTATATGACCTTCTATATGGTTGATACCTATAAGCGGCTTTTTTACCGCATATGCCAGCCCCTTCGCATACTGGATCCCCACCAGGAGCGCTCCTACAAGGCCGGGCCCGTAAGTTACTGCTATAGCATCGATATCCTCCAGGCTGCAGTCCGCTTTTGACAAAGCTTCCTCGACCACATTGCTGATCACCTCGACATGAGCTCTTGATGCGACTTCCGGTACAACTCCACCAAACTTTGTGTGGATGTCTATTTGGGAAGAAATTATATTTGACAGAACTTTTCTGCCATTTTGGATTACTGCTGCAGCTGTTTCGTCGCAGCTGCTTTCAATTGCCAGGATATTCATAGTTTCCTTCATTAACAAAACCTCACACTATTTTACAATCAATAAAATTTATTATACTTAATACGATAATAATATTCAATAGATTACTACAATTACCTCCCAATTTGGTTTATTATTATAGTAACAATTAATTTATCAGGAGAATTTAAGATGAAGCAATACGCAAAAGTTGTAATAAACGGTTCACCCATAACTAAATCCAATTTCAAGCTTTCTAATATAAGAGGCAGGGCAATCCTTCCATACAACTCCGGAAAATATCATGACAGGTACGCTTTATATGAGGAAGAGATCGCATACCATGCCAGGTCGCAGAATCCGGGGATCACTCTGAGCGAATCGCTTATAGCCGTATTGAAAGTATATTATAAAAGCAAAAAACGCCATCCGGATACCACAAACATAACCAAAAGCATTTTTGACGGCATTGAAAAAAGCGGCTTGATAATTAATGACGCCCAGATTAGAAGGCTCATTATAGAAGAATTCTATGACAGTGAAGCACCCCGTTTCGAACTGGAATTGTTCGGTGAAAGTGTTTATTCATTGTCATATAAAGTAGAGGAGAATGATCAGCCAAGTGAACCAATCAACTATTCTCCTCCATCAAACAGAAAAAGCATTGGCAAAGCCCCTGATAAAAGCCCCTCCAAACCTGCTGGCGACTCAAGATGTGAAATATGCGGCAAAGCTGTAACTGCAAAAAACTCCATTACCGCAGATAAAGGCAGCAAAATAATCTGCAGGGAATGCCTGAAAAATCTCTTTTAACTTATTTTGAAGGCACACGCCTTATGTACCTTGCAGCGCATGCTCCCGCTTCACTTGCTTCCGTTACTATGCTGTCTGTGCCTTCATGGATGTAATTTGCATCCCCGCATACATATATGCCTTTTATATCGGTGGCGATTCCTCCATGCAATGATATTTCAGCCTTTTTTAAAAGGAAATCATTAGGGATCAGATCCACCGATAGAATCAAGGTGTCGCAATTAATGGTCTCTTCAGTCCCTTCAATTTTTCTCCCGTCATTGTCTGTTTCAGATATCGTTACGCTTTCAATCCTGTCAGTCCCCTGCAAGCCGGTCACAATATGCCTCAGAAAGACTGGAATATTGAAATCCTCCGTGCATTCCTTCAAATATTTTCTGTTGCCTCTCACTTCCCCAAGGCTTTCGATTATGCCTTTCACTTTTGCGCCTTCTAACGTTAAAGTCCTTGCCATAATAAGGCCGAGGTTGCCTGATCCTATAACAACCACCTCTTTGCCCGGCAGCAGGCCTTGGGTATTTGTGATCCGCTGTGCCACTCCCGCTGTATAGATGCCGGCAAATTTGCTTCCCGAAATATTCAGGGTGGTTCTGGCCCTTTCAATACATCCTGACGCCAATATGATCGCTTTGCCGCGGATTTTGAAGATCCCTTCCTCGGAATTCACTGCAGCAACCACTTTTTCCCTGGACAATTCCAGCGCCATAGTATCAAGCTTGTATTCTATGCCGTGGGCTTCAACTTCATCTATAAACCTTTGTGAAAACTCCGGTGCAGTCAGGTTTTCTCCGAAAATTTCAATCCCGAACCCGCTGTCTGTGCATTGGTTCAGCATTCCGCCAAGTTCACTTTCCTTCTCCAAAATAATAACGCTTTCCGCACCGTTCTTTTTTGCTTCAATGGCTGAAGACATTCCGGCAATACCGCCGCCGATAACAATCAAATCATAAGTCTGCATCATATCCCTCCGTTTGGGTAAAATACAATTACAAAAATTTTTCAAAGCGGTCTGAAGAGACCTTGCAAATCGGGCAAAATTCCGGCGGATATTCTCTTGCACACAAATATCCGCATACCCTGCATCTCCATACAGGCAATCTTTCCTTGCCTTCCGGTTTCCTTCTTTCCGGTATTGGCTCTGCATCTTTTTCTCCCTTAAATATGCTGCTGTTTACATACAAAGCGCAATAACAGGCTCCAAATTCAGTTATATCAGCATCCCTGTAGTCGCATGGACATATTATATCCAGATCTTTCATCCTGTCGCCGGATGCCAGCCTGCATGGGCACAACATGTAGCCGTATCTCTCTTCGTTGATGGTCAACCCCTCTATGAGCGATTTAGAGAACCCGGCGTCAGGATTCAAATGGTATCCGCTTCCTTCAGCCTGCTTTTTTATTTTTTCGTAAAGGTCTTCAACTTTCTGGTCGAATTCCATTATTTGATTTCCTCCGTGATCTGGTCTTCCTTGAATCCAACTATGCATTTTCCATTGATCAAAATCGTCGGGAATGAACATAAAGGATTCAATTTCACAATTTCATCTACGACCTCTTTTTTATCGTCACCTTCCAGAAGATCCACATGTATGTAGTCGTAAGCTATATTCCGGCTTTCAAAATAATTTTTTGCTTTTTTACACCAAACGCAAGTACTCAAGGCGTAAACAAGGATATCTCCCTTATCATTTCCATCATGATGAATTCTCTCTACCATAATCCATACCTCCACTATTAGTGTAGTGTCCATACACTAATAATAACTTAAATGGGCAATTTGCGCTACATTGAGCAAATAACTTTTTTTTCACATACTTCCTTTATATTTCTGCCGCATTTGCTGTCTATAATAAGGAATTAATAAATGATATTGCTTTAATAAGGAGGTCAATTGAATGAAGCCAGTTATAATCATACCGGCACTTAACCCGGACGAAAAGTTGATAGCTTTAGTTGAAAATTTGAATAATGCCGGTCTGCAGGTCGTTGTTGTAAATGATGGAAGTGAAAATAGATGCTCAGGTGTTTTTGAAGCAATTCGGAACAGGCTTCAGTGCGATGTGAGATGCCATCCCAATAACATGGGCAAAGGCGCAGCACTTAAAACAGGCATTCGCTATGCTTCCGTAAAATACCCCGATTGCTCCGGTTATGTGACAGCAGACGCTGATGGGCAGCATGCTGCAGAAGATATAATAAAGGTTGCCGATATGCTGGACAAAAATCCTTATTCCCTGATCTTGGGTGCAAGGAATTTTAAGGGGAAAAACGTCCCTTTTAAAAGCAAATGGGGAAACCGCATCACTTCCTTTGTTTTTCTGCTTAGCACAGGGCAGCGCTGCCCTGATACACAAACCGGACTCAGGGGAATACCTGGGAATTTTACTGAGATTTGCCTGTCTACACCCGGGGACAGATTCGAATACGAAATGAGCCAGCTCCTTAGATGCGGAAAAACCGGAATACCTTTTATCAATGTTCCAATCTCTACAATATACATCGAAGGCAACCGGTCATCACATTTTAGTCCTGTAAGGGATTCCATAGCGATTTATTTCAATATATTGAAATACAGCTTTTCTTCCCTGGTGTCCGCATCTATAGATTTAACCTTATTCACGGTGTTCATCGGCTTTTTATTCGGGAAAAGTTCCTCTGGAATATTGGCAGCGACATTTATAGCGAGGTGCGTTTCAGGCGTTGTGAACTTTATGCTTAACAAGCATTGGGTATTCCAGAGCAAAAGCAGCCATGGCGTTGAAGGCATAAGATATTTTTCCCTCTTCTGCTGCCAGATGACAATGAGCTGGCTATTGGTCGCAAGCCTGAGCCATATAAATGTCCATATAACGTTAATAAAGATACTGGTTGACACTACATTATTCTTTGTAAGCTATATGATCCAAAAAAATCATATATTCTGCAGGAATGGAAAGGATGCGCTCTGCGATGAAAAAATTCTTATCAAGACCCTATAGATGGGCGGGCATCTTCTCCTTGCTCTTGGCCGGGGCCTTTGTTTTTGTATTGCTGGAAACCTTTGTCATCCAAAAATCTTATGCCGGAGTTGCATCAACATCAGCGGTATCGGCCCAGACGGTTTCCACTGCAAAAAGTACATCAGTAACAACAAGCAACTCCTATGAGGATGAAAATATCAAAATTACAATTGAAACCGTCCGCAAATATGACTCAACCATTTACGTTGCCGATATCCAGCTATCCGATGCCGCTTGTCTGAAAACCGCTTTGGCTGGCAATACTTATGGACGCAACATCAAAGAAACGACCTCGGAAATTGCCGAGGGGCAGAGCGCCATCTTTGCTATAAATGGAGATTACTATGGATTCAGGGATTCCGGCTTCGTGCTTCGTAATGGGACTACATACCGCTGTACCGCAAGAAGTGCAGGCGACGATGAGGCACTTGTCATTGATGATGACGGAAACTTTTCGATCATTTCAGAAAGCCAGACAAGCCTGAGCTCATTGGGAAGCAATATCTGGCAGGTTTTTTCCTTTGGACCGGCTCTTGTTGAAAACGGAAAAATCGCAGTCAACAGCACAAGCGAAGTTTCAATGTCAAAAACAAGCAATCCAAGAACTGCCATTGGCCAGATTTCCGAACTTCATTATGTGATCATCGTGTCTGACGGACGGACCGATGAAAGCGAAGGACTTTCTCTTCTTGAGCTGGCCCAGGAATTCAAGGACCGTGGCTGCACCACAGCATATAACCTGGACGGAGGGGGGTCTTCAACAATGTATTTTAATGGAAAAGTAATAAACAATCCAACAGATGGAAGAAACGGCGGAGAAAGAAAGGTGAGCGACATTGTCTATATCGGGTACTGATCTGAAAAAACGCAAGAAGCAGATTCGCAAAACAATACTGGCATATTTTACCCTCTCGGCAACGGCTATTGCAGTCAACTGCATATATGGCGTTTTCGGACATGATGTTCACTCTGCGTCAATGACCTGGATGTTCCTGTATCCTCTTTTAGGCGGAACTCTTTTCTATACTTTGGTTTACCTGCTTATCCCAGATGTTGTTAACCTGAAAACCTACAGGTTATTTTACAACAGTTATAATTCAGGTATTGCTGCCCTGACTATCGGAAATTTTCTCAAAGGCATTCTGGAGATTGCAGGCACAAGTTCACAATACGTCTTGTATTTTTATATTGCCGGTTCACTATTTATCCTGTTGGGTTTAGCAGTCCTGTCGAAGTTTGCTGCGCACCGGCGAAAGGTTCATGTATAAAACAAAGAAAGGAAGCCCCGTTATAACCAGATTACTGGTTTGACAGGACTTCCTGTTTTTTATGCCCCTAAATTCCTGAAATTAATCTGTTTCAGCCAATTTCTTATAACTTTGAAGCCTCTCTTTAGCATCCGATTCAGCCTTGTTAAACAGTTCCTCTGCATGTTCAGGGAAAGTGATTTCAAGGGCGGAATATCTTGATTCTCCCCTAAGGAATTCCTTGAAGTCTTTTGTCGGCTCCTTTGAATCCAGAGTGAACGGATTTTTTCCTTCCTTTTTCAAATCAGGATTATAGCGATACAAATGCCAGTATCCTGATTCCACTGCATTCTTCATTTCCAGCTGGCTCTTGCCCATACCGCACTTAGGCCCCTGTTCGATGCATGGACAGTAAGCTATTATCAGCGATGGGCCGTCATAGGCTTCCGCTTCCCTGATGGCTTTCAGTGTCTGTGCCTGATCATGCCCCATTGCTATTTGGGCTACATAAACGTAACCGTAGCTCATGGCCATCATCCCCAGGTCTTTTTTCTTCGTTTTCTTTCCGGATGATGCAAATTTCGCAATGGCTGCAGCACCTGTGGCCTTGGAGGATTGTCCTCCCGTGTTCGAATATACTTCCGTATCCAGCACAAGCATGTTTATATTTTTCCCCGAAGCAAGGACGTGGTCTATTCCCCCATAGCCGATGTCATATGCCCAGCCGTCGCCCCCAAAGGCCCAGTAGGATCTCTTGCAGAGATAATCGCTGTTTTCCCATATGAACTGTTTCATACCGGCTTCTTCCTCATTTAACGGGATATATTTTTCTACAGCTTTAAGGAAGGCTTCTGAAACTGCCGGCGATTCCGCTGTGTTCTCTTTCTTTTCAATATACTCTTTTGCCTCTTTTTCTATGGATGTTCCTGAGAATTTTTCTGCATAACCAGCTAGCCTTTCCCTTATCTTTTCCGCACCCAGGCGCATTCCGTATCCATATTCGGCGCAGTCTTCAAACAGCGACATAGCCCAGGCAGGTCCCTGTCCCTTGCTGTTCTTTGTATATGGTGTAGAAGGTGTGCTTCCTCCATATGCTGTGGAACAGCCGGAGGCATTGGCAATATACATGTGGTCGCCAAACAGCTGCGTAACAAGTTTTATATACGGCGTCTCGGCACATCCTGCGCAAGCGCCGGAAAATTCAAAGAGCGGTTGTGCGAACTGGCTGTTTTTCACAGTTTTGTCATTGACAGCATCTTTCTTGGTTGAAATTTTGTCCACCGCAAATGTCCAATTTTCATGTTCCCTTATCTGTGTTGACAAAGGCTTCATTTCAAGTGCTTTTTCCTTTGCCGGGCAAACATTTACGCAGCTTCCGCATCCTGTACAGTCATATGGGGATATCTGAACCCTGAATTTGTACTTCCCTAATTCCTTTCCTGTGGCTTTAACCGTTGCGAAGCCGGATGGGGCCTTTTCAGCCTCGGCCTCATCCATAAGGAATGGCCTTATTGCTGCATGAGGGCATACATATGAACATTGATTGCACTGTATGCATTTATCCATTTTCCATTCAGGGACATCAATTGCAGTGCCACGTTTTTCATATGCGGTTGTTCCTGACGGCCATGTACCGTCCGGCATGTTATTATACATGGATACAGGAATCGAATCGCCTTCCTGCCTGTTTACAGGAATTACAACGTCGCGAATAAATTCAGGCAGGTTGGACATGTCATTTTTTTCAATCCCGGACAATGCCCAGGCTGCAGGGATCTCCATTTTGACAAGGCTTTCAATTCCGGCATCAATA
>Ga0209373_10004403_pt1 | contig 12160 bp, 10 predicted proteins | sample Higcelweek5metaG_FD_187173 | JGI IMG/M metagenome (GOLD analysis project Ga0209373, IMG submission 187173) | Freshwater pond sediment microbial communities from the University of Edinburgh, under environmental carbon perturbations - High... | ecosystem: Environmental > Aquatic > Freshwater >... | reverse complement strand
GCATCGGATGCCATTTCCACGATGGCTGCAATGTTCTCAGGCGTATCATTGATAAACGGGAGAATCGGCATCAATTGAATTCCGCCTTCGACTCCCGCTCTTTTGAGCTCCTTAATCGCAGCAATTCTTCGACTGGTCGGGCATACGTTGGGTTCGATTTTTTTGCATAGCTCGTCATCGGCAGTAGTTACCGTAAAATTTACAAAAGCCGGTGAATGTTCCCTAATCTTAAGAAAGGCTTCTGTGTCGCGAAGAACCAAATCGGATTTGGTTCCAAGGACGACTCCAAATCTGTGCTGATCAATCAGCGCCAGTGCTCCTGCAGTCAGCCTCTCTTCCGCTTCAAACGGATTATACGAGTCACTCATCGCCCCCGCCATAATGATGCCTTTTCTTTTTTTGGAACGGAGGTCTTTTTCGAGAATTAAAAGCGCATTTTCTTTGGCGCGAACAGTGTCAAAATCTTTCACCTGATAGCATGCACTTCTGCTATCACAGTAGATGCACCCGTGGCAGCATCCCTTATAAAGATTCATATTGTAATTGGCTCCGAACCAAGAGTTTCCGTATGCGGAAAGTATGGTTTTGGCAGGAATCGTTTGCATCTTTTTTACCTTCGCTATTTCAAAGCAGTTCCACTCATCCTGCGCTCAATCCTTTTAACTAAGAAGGTGATCCAAGGCGAAGGAACGCCCTTCTCTCCGAAGTCCCAACCTTTCCACGCTTTCCAGACCGATTCTGCCCCGTAGAAGCCGCTCGCGTCCGTCTTGGAGAATATCAGACCGGTCATGTCTATCCATCTTGGATCAGTCCGCGCGGTCTCGAAAAGCGACAGCGTATCAGCAACATGAAGAATGTCGTACCAGATGAAGGGTGCCTTGAGTTTTCTGAAATCAGTTCCCATGTAAAACATGTAGGGGTGCTGCTCCGCGCTGGTCTCCCAAAGGTGAAGGAGACTCTCGATGCCAATAGTTGCCGCGTCGGAATTCCGGTACTCGTCATTTAAAGCCAGGAGCTTCAGCATAATCAGGGTTGCGTACGGGCATGGATCGGCTTTCCGTCCCGGGCCGCGGAATTTGCCGAGTTCCGGGGATACCGCGCAGGGCCAGCCGTTTTCGCGAACCAGGCTTACAAGGTAATTGAGCCCCGGAACGAGCGCACCACCGCCTGTCAGATTCATTTTCGCCGCAACATAGTGAAGAACCGGTGCGTCGCAAAGTGCCCATGCCCGTGTGTCTTCTCCGGTCCCGCCGAAGTGCGTCGGTATATTGGCGCTGAGGCGGAAAAGCCCTTCTCCGGACATGCCGCCGGTAAGATCACTTACGATCCGGGCAGAATCGAAATCATCCTTTTTCACCCCGGCATCCGCCAGAAATTCCAGCTTGTGGTAAAGCTGGCCGGCGCTTTTGTGACTGCTCAGCACTGTCCCCGGCCATGTCTGCATCTCGTCAAAAAGGCCTTGAAACAGAGGATGGTTGATCATTTGCGTCCGTGCTGAAAGCACTTCCGGATCATTTTCAGATTTATCCAGCAAATCAATCATCGTCCGATAGCGGACCCATGGTTCCTTTGCCGAAAGCAAATATTCGATCACATCTTTCATGCGCGCATACCCCCTTTTCCCATTATTATTATAACCTCCGGGGGATGAACCGGCACATCCGTAAACTTCTTTTATTCCCTGCCCTTCAGACTGTCCGACAGGCGAATTGAAAGGATTTTTCGACGGGTAGGAATCAGTGTCAGAAAATAGACAGTAAGTATAAAGACAAGCGCTCCGGCTATTTCGGGCCACTTCAGTTCTAAGTAAAAGATGGCATACATTTTTCCGGTCAGCTCTTCAAAAAAAACATTCATAATCCGCGTCGCCAGCGGAATGGACAACACAAAGCCGAACAAGACCGGTACAATATTCGACCGTGTGAGAAGGGATGAGATCTCACGGTTGTGATATCCCATGACTTTCAGCATGGATATGTTTTTGCTGTTCTCGCTGATCAGTAACATTGTCACGATGTAGATGACAACTACGCCGATCACCATGGCGACTCCGCTCAAAATGAAGAGGAAATTCGACATAAAGCCGACCGTCGCGTTCATGCCCTCGAGAGCCTCTTTTCGGGTGGTATCGCTTGCGATCTCGCCCTCGGGGAAATCGAGTTTCGTATTCGAGTACACGCCGACGCAAGCGTTTTCGGGAAGTCCGAGCATCTTATTCAGATCGGCTCTTTTCATATATATGCTTTCGCCGAGGTCACTGTCCGCGATGGCTCCGACCGTAAGGTTGTATTCTTTGGCGTCCGACCGGCTCGTGAGGGTGATCCGGTCACCGACCTTTATTTTCAGTCGATCGGCAACACTGTTGCTGACAATCGCTTGATCCGTGCTGATTTTCTTGCCGTCCAGATCATTAAGCTTTACATATTTCGAGTTATCCTCGATCCCGATGATGGTTACGCCGAGGTTGTCTTTGGCTTTTACATCAAATGACTGGGCCATGAAGGGCTCTCCATCGGAGGGATTCTCCATCGAAACGTCTGAGAAGGTGTATTGATATTCGTACGTGTATACTTTGTTAAAGCTCTCGTTTTTGAAGGTTTCGATCGAGGTGTAGATGAGTATTCCCGCGAAAAGGAACGTCGCCGACACGCAAATTCCCGCAATCATGAGAAAGCCTCTCGGCAGATTGGACAGTAGCTCCTTGGCGCGAAAACGGAAGCGGAACGAACCGAAACGATGGGGAATCAAACGGGTAAGCAATCCTCTTTTCTGCTTTCCGGTATTGGATTTCAGGAGCATCACCGTGTTGAGTCTCAGGGCATAAAGGATCGACAGTGACGCTGAGCTCAACATCAAGAGCAACGGGACCAAAAGCGCCGTCATCAGATTCTGCCATGTGAAATCCAGGTGAACCGCCGGTATGCTGTATTCCACTTTGGAAATCATCAGCATCGGCTCGGCGGAAAAGTAGCCGACCAAAAGTCCGAGCCCGGACCCGATTACAGAAACCACCGCCGGTAGGAGCAGGTAATGATAAAGGAGCTCTCTCTTGCGGTATCCCATGGCCGAGAGCGTACCGATATGGGTATATTCGCGCTTGAGCATTCTTCCCATAATCACTGCCATCGTCAGGCAACTCACCAGAAGTATAAACATCGGTGCAATACGGCTCATGACCATAATCGCCTTGATCTCTCCGTCAAAACGTGAAATTCTCGGGCTGTTGTCGGCATCTGTCCAACGAAGAACCGCGCCGTCTTCAGAAAGTGCCTCGCGAAAAGCATCCTCATCGTCGGACTCGAACTTGACGCTGTAAAGGATCTTTTCACCGGATGCGGAAAGTTTTGCATAGTCTTCGTCCGATACCACGGAGAGCCCGAACGCATTACCGTTCGCCATGAGATCAGACTCGTTTTTCAGCATGGCTACATAGTCCGGAAAAGAAACAATCCCGACAATTGTAAACACTTCGGAATCGATGAAAATCGTATCTCCGAATGACAAGTCGTTTTCGGTAAAATAGAACCGGTCGACAAGGATGTCGCCGCTTTGGCGAAGTTGCTTTCCTTCTACAACAGAGTACTTGTTCAGCTCGTCATATACCGGGCGTACCCGCAGGGTCGCTTTACCGATTTCAAAATCCTTATGGGCGCTTTCCTGCATGACCAGACTAAACTCTTTCTCGTATCTCCCCATCTCTACATCGGAAATCGGCCTTGAGTACAAGAAACCGGCATCTTCCAGGCAACTGTTTTCCCTGTCCTTCTGAACACTTTCCCACGTGCTTACCGAAGAAGTTCTGAAACCGACAAATATACCCGTCGAAAGGACAAGCAGCAGAAGCATGCCGAGGTAAAATGCTTTATGCTCTATAAAAAACCGGATGGACCGTATATTAATTTTCATTACCACTCAATCCTTTCGACCGGAATCACTTCCTTGTTAATATCGTTATGGGTAATCTGTCCGCTTCGCACGCGGATCACGCGGTTGCACATTCCCGCAATTGCGCTGTTGTGCGTAATAATTAAAATAGTCGTCCCGTACTTCGCGTTGATGTCCTTGATCAGCCGCAAAATATCCAGCGATGATTTAAAATCAAGGGCGCCCGTCGGCTCATCGCAGAGCAGCAGCTTGGGATTCTTGACAAATGCGCGGGCAATCGCAACACGCTGCTGTTGACCTCCCGATAGCTCCACCGGATATCTTTTCGCAAGTTCGGAAATACCAAGGCTATCCAGAAGGACGTCGATGTTAAGCGGCTCCTTGCAAATGTCCGCAACGACCTCAATATTCTCGTATACCGTAAGATTGGGAATCAGGTTGTAAAACTGAAACACAAAACCGACACTCTCTCTTCGATAATCCGTGAGCTTTCCGCCCTTAAGTTTAGTGATTTCCTGATGGGCAATCGTGACTTTTCCTTCATCTGCCTCATCCAATCCGCCGATAATGTTGAGCAGCGTCGATTTTCCGGAGCCCGATGGCCCGAGAATACAGACGATTTCACCTTCTTCAATTTGCAGGTTAACCGCGTCAAGAGCGTACAAAACCTCAGAGCCGCTCCGATAAATTTTCGAAAGCGTCTCGATTTCAATAAAATTCGCATTCATCTTTCTATCTCCTTTTGCCCAGTGCAACCTCGACGAGCGTCTCCACCGACGACTCAACTACGTTCCTGAAATATTTTCTGGATATTGACTTGCTTCCGAAGAACAGATAAAAAATTCCGTGCAGATATGCGACTGCCTCTTCCGGATCTGACTTAACCTCAATGCCCATCTTCTGAAGTGCGCTATAGACCTCTTCGATAAAAATCAGATCGTGTGATAGATGTGTCTCCAGTGTCATCGGGTTCACGGTGCGGATGACATAATCGTAATCTTCCGAATGCTTGAAAATCGCCTGCATTTCCTGTGAATACAAGATCTGCACAATCATTTTCTTGAGACTCCCGGGCACGTCTTCTCTCTCGAGCCCGGAAAGCATCCCGGAAAATTTTTGCATCAGCTCATGCTCCAATTCTTCAAAGATGCAGAAAAAAAGTGCTTCTTTGGAAGGGAAAAATTTATAGAATGCACCTTTTGAAATATGTGCGGCAATCGCTAAGTCCTCGATGGTTGTTTTCGAAACTCCTGTTGTGTCAAGACGTCCTCTGCCCTCTTGCATCAACAAACTTCTGATTCTTTCCCTCTCAATGTCGGAAAATCCTCTCGGCATAACGCCCTCCCTGTGAAACTCTGTGAACGTTTATTATTTTTAGTCATACGTTTATCATAAGGCCGTCTTTTCTTCCTGTCAATATCTCTTCCGCTATAATTTATGGCTTGCAAATTCGGAAGATCGGCAAGCCGGTGATCCCGGGGGGTGCGGGGCAGGAATAGTCGAGCGCGAGAATTAGTGCGAAACCCCGAGGAGAGCCCCATTTCGTGCAGCGAGCGCGACAATACGCATAATTAACGGCAAATAGGTCGGAATTATACGTAATTATCGGCTCCGCATGAACGGGTAACCTAAAACTGGACACGAGTGGGTAGAAACTGAACACAGTAATTCAGTAGTTTAGACAAAGAAGAAATTACTATTGGACAACGCTAAACTCCAACGTAAACTTGCAGCTTTTTCCCCCCCACATCACTGCCGTGCTATAATTTATCCATCGAAGCGGCGACGCGTGTTCCACGCCGAGATTGAGGAGGCAGGAAATTTGGTTTTGCAACTTGCACGGAGCGATTATTTTACTTCTGTATTCGGCGTTATCGTTGCGTTTCTTCTGTTGATTAACGTGATTTCTTTTGTCGTTTTTGCCGTGGATAAGCAAAAAGCGGTAGAGGGTAAGTGGCGGATTCCCGAGAAAGTTCTGTTTTTGCTGGCCGGTATTGGCGGTGCCGCCGGGGCGCTTTTCGCGATGAAGCTCTTTCGCCACAAGACGCGCCACATCCAATTTTCCGTCGGGATTCCGGTCCTTCTGATACTCCAAGTTTTTGTCGCAGTGATACTGATTATTCTTTTTTCATAGCGCTCTTACCATTTCATTCGTACGATGTTTCCAGTTCCTTTATTGCATTGCGAAGTCGCATCCTATATCATGAAGATAGGCAATAATCATTCCGAAATCGTGCCTCAAAGAGTCCGGGTATATCCGAAAGGAGAAATATTATGGCGATTCTTTCTAAAGAAGATATTTACAAAGCAATCGAGGAGAATCGGATTAAGCTTTACGGTCAGCCCAAGTGGACTTTTGGTAAAAACACCTGCAACACATACGAAGTTTTCGCAGATCTGTTGATTTCAGAGGACGAGGAGCCGGTTCTTCCGGTGGATTTTCTTCCTGTCATACAGGCCGATCCCGAACTCACGGAAGCTTTTGGAAATTGGTTTCTGGATCACGCTTTTTCCGATGCGGCGCGCCTGATGGAGATGCTCTCCGTTCACTTGACCGTTTCAATTAATGTTATGGGGTTCCAGGCAAATCGTCCGGAATTTATCTATCGTCTTAGGGATATACTGCATAAACACGGCCTGAATCGAACACATCTACAGGTAGAGCTTAGCGAGGTTCAACCGCTTGACGAGGTCGGTGCGGCTAACCTGAAGCGACTCCATGAGGAATATGACATTCCCCTGGTGCTCGGTAATTTCGGCACCGGCTTCTCGTCCATTGACCTGCTTCGCAAAATCCCCTTTTCCATCGTTGAAATCAGCAAAGAGTTTATCCGGGATATCGAAAATTTCGAGCGCGACTTCAACATCATTATCGGTATTCTGGAGATGGCGAAGATTCTTGGCGTTCAGGTTTGTGCGAAGGGAATTGAGACTCCGGAGCAGATGGAGATGCTCGAGGAATCCGGCTTCACGATGGGTCAGGGCTTCTTGATTGCAAAGCCTATGCCGTTTGATGATCTGGCCAAATTCATCGACCAGTACGCGCAGCGTTAAATTTTAATAGGCGATGCGGACATCGAGGATTCTATTCTTCTTTTTGTCACAGCTTCCTCTTTTATCAAGCAATTATTTTTTATACGATTTCTTTCTAAAAGGAGATCGCGATTCTCTAATAGTCACAGGAGGATAATCTCATGTCCATTGTCATCACACAGAATCTAACCAAGCGCTTCGGAAAGCTTACGGCGCTCGATCAAGTGAATCTGGATGTCCGGGAAGGCGAGGTGTATGGCTTTATCGGGCCAAACGGTGCCGGGAAGACGACCGCTATCCGGGTGCTTCTGGGAATATTGCGACCCACGGAAGGGACTGCTTCGATTTTCGGGAAAGATACCTGGAAGGATGCGGTGGAAATTCATAAACGCGTCGCCTATGTGCCCGGTGATGTCAACCTCTGGTCCAATCTGACCGGCGGCGAGGTGATTGATCTTTTCGTGAAGCTTCGCGGTAGCAATAACAAGAGCCGGCGCGAGGAGTTGATTCAAAAATTTGATCTGGACCCCTCAAAGAAGTGCCGGACGTATTCCAAGGGCAACCGGCAGAAGGTCGCCCTGGTTGCCGCTTTTGCCTCCGACGCAGAACTGCTGATTCTCGATGAGCCGACCTCCGGACTCGATCCGTTGATGGAGAAAGTTTTTCAGGAGTGTGTACTGGACCTGAAGAAGGAAGGCAAGAGCATTTTTCTTTCGAGCCACATCCTTTCTGAGGTCGAAAAGCTCTGCGACCGGTTGAGCATCATCCGTCTGGGACGCATCATGGAAACCGGTACGCTTACCGAACTTCGTCACCTGACACGCACGCAGATTCTTCTTGAGACTAAAGAGTCCGCCGACATGCTGACCGGCCTTGAAGGCGTATACGATTTGAAGCAAACCGACTCCACCTACTCTTTCCAGATCGATTCCGAGAGAATCGGAAGTCTGATTACCGGCCTCGGTTCATATGGCGTCACTCGTTTTGAGAGCACGCCTCCCAATCTTGAGGATCTTTTCATGCGGCATTATACGGACCAGAAGACAGATAGTCCGGTTGAGTCCACGCCGGAAGAAACTGTTCCGGAAGAGGTCGCTGTTGTAGCGGAAGTCTCCGGGATTGACACCGACGCGAAGCAGGATGTTCTTCAAGAAAAGGCCGATGCGGATCCGCATTTTTCCGAGGTAATCCTCGATCCCGATGCTGAGTCAGCCGATTCCGATAACGTTAAACCTGCGGATCTGACGGATCCCGAGGATCCTGAGGGAGGTGCGTCCTGATGAACCGAGACCTCTTGAAGCATACCGGCTCCCTGCTGAAATTTATATTTCGACGGGATCGGATACGGATCGCTACGTGGATTCTTTCGATTGCTTTTGTCGTCATGCTGATTCCTCTTGAATATTCATCGCTGTATCCAACGGCTGAGGATCGGGCGACGATCGCGATGGCGCTCGAAAATCCGGCAATGATTGCAATGGTCGGACCGGGTTACGGCCTTGATAATGTTTCATTCGGCGCGCTGACCGGTGCGGAGATGATTCTGTTCGCGGCGATTGCCGCCGCAGTGATGAATATTTTTCTGGTTATCCGGCATACTCGAAAAGAAGAAGAAGGCGGACGCATCGAAGTGATTCGCTCCCTTCCGGTCGGTCGGCTTGCCAACTTATTTTCAACACTTCTCTCTTCGTTGGTTGTGAATGTTTTGCTTGCGGTTGTGACGGCACTTACGCTGTATGCCACCGGTGTCGAAAGCATTACGCTGCACGGGTCTTTACTGTTTGGCTTTGCTGTCGGAGCCGCCGGACTTCTTTTCGCAGGTGTTGCCGCCGTTTTCTGCCAGTTGTCCGATAGTGCTCTGGGCGCGACGGGCGGTTCGATCGCCCTGCTGGGCGCCGCGTATTTTATACGTGCAATCGGTGATGTCGGAAATGAGACGTTGTCGCTTTTCTCCCCGCTTGGCTGGATCACACGGACCGAGACGTATGTCTCAAACCGATGGTGGCCTGTGCTGTTAAGTGTTTTTTGCTTTGTATTGTTTTCGATCATTGCGCTATATCTTAATTCCGTCCGCGACATGGGTGCCGGCTTTTTTCGCCAGAAACCGGGGAGAAGCCGCGCGTCTGTTTTACTCCAAAGCCCTACGGGGTTATCACTCCGCTTGGTCCGGACTTCGATGATATCATGGATTATCGGTATGGTTGTTCTGGGTGCGTCTTACGGATCCGTCATGGGTGATGTGGATACGTTTCTGTCCGGCAATGAGATGATGCAAAAATTTATGGCCGCGAGCAGCGGCGCAACCATCGTTGAGCAGTATATCACCCTGCTGATGACGATTATGTCGATATTCTGCACCGTCCCGGGGATTATCCTTATGCTCCGTTTGCGCACCGAGGAAAAACGGGGTCGAACCGAACACCTCCTTGCGAGGGCGGTTTCGCGGGAGAGGCTTTTCTCGAGCTACCTTTTTCCCTCGCTGATTGTAACCGCACTGGTTCAATTTCTTTCCGTTCTTGGCCTATGGGCTGCCGGATATGCCGTGATGGATGTACCTCCAAGTCTCGGAAACCTACTAAAAGCAGGGATGATTTATCTGCCGGCGATGTGGATCATGATTGCGCTGACTGCTTTTCTGGTTGCTTTCCTTCCGCGCTTGACATCGTTCATCTGGGCTTACCTGATTGCATCCTTCTTTATCGTTTATATGGGCGGTCTTCTGCAGCTCCCCGACTGGACGGCGAAGCTTTTCCCTTACGGGAATATTCCGAGACTTCCGCTGCCTGCCGGAGAAGAAATTAATTATTATACCCTTGCGATTCTTGTCCTGGTTGCACTGGATCTTATTTTCGCCGGCTACTATGCGTTCGGCCGCCGCGACATCGTTCCTGAATAGCATTCGGGAAGGAGTTCTAAGCACCTGGAAAACTTTTCTCGCGGCATCGTTTTCTATGCCGTTGCGATTGGCAGGCACTTGCAAAACTGTTACAATAAGTACTAACATGTCGCAGATATTTCTCATAAACAAGGCGAAAAGAGGGCGTGTCACAAGATGATTGACCGATTGGAACCAGGACTTATGACGGTTTCAAGACAATATCCCGAGAGTGAAAACACCGGGGACCCTTCTCCGTTCATGACGGTGTTTGTCGCGCGCTCGGTCGTGAGGAAATTTTGGATTTCTGTGCTGTTTCTGGTACTTGCTGTAATCTTAGTTGTCTTAATTGTTGTGACACTGGTTAATCTTGATCAATCTTACAACCTGGGGGATGATCATGTCGAAATTCCGGAATCACAGGCCTTCTTTACTATTCCTGTCTTAGGCCTCTGGACAGCGGCGTTTTTTATACTCTTTATTGGTTTTCTGGTTTCAGCCATCCAAAACTACCGGGGATCCTTTAAAGATTTTTCCGATCTTATGGCTCATTTTCGCCTGTCAAAAAAGGACAAGGATAAGGGTGACGTAATCGCGTGCCCGAAATGCGGTAATGAGATTCGGATGATCGGGGAGATATCAAACGGCGAATGCAAATCCTGCGGATTCGAGGTTTATCCGAAGAGTGCCGGTCGCAAGGTTGCGAAGGCGTCGGAGAATTTCACGGCACTCGGGCTTCCGGAACTGCTGATTACCGGTCGCGAGTTGCTTCATTCCAAAGAATATGTCCAGGCCTTCCACGTTTTCAAAAACGTGACCGTCCGTTTTCCCGACAATCACGAGGGCTGGTGGGGCATGCTTTGCGCCAAAACAGAAATGTTCGGTCGCCTTCCGGTCTCGCCGACTTTCCGGAGCTGGTACAGCAAAGCCTATTCTCTTGCACCGTCAAACACGCAAGCCACATATAAAAGCACCTTCGAAGCATGGTCTGATGCCCGTAGCGCTGCGGAACAGTAACTTGAAGCAAATTAGTCCTCTTAAATTTTCGACCGCTCAAATTACTCGAGAGGGGGTCTCAAATGAATTCGTATTATGAAACTTTCGAAAAACTGCTCCAGGAAGAGAAAAAACAGGAAGCGGTGACCTTAGCGCTTGACCTGCTTTCCACGGGCAAAATCGATCCCGTTACTCTTTACAGCGAAATTCTCACGCCGGTACTCAACAATATGCAGTGCTTTCTTGCCGAAAAGCAACTCTGCGTCTGGAAGGAACACGTTCGTACCGCAGCGGTCCGCACGATCGTCGAGTGCTGCTATCCCTTTGTCATTAAGGAGCGGGACCGTCTCGCACCGCCACATCGGGGTACCGCTGTCGTCATTTGTCCGCCGGAAGAATACCATGACCTCGGCGCACGTATGGCGGCGGACTTTTTCACGCTCTGTGGTTTTGACACCGTCTTTGTCGGTAGCAACACCCCCTTTGAAGATTTCAGCGCCGCGGCGGATCTGATCCGCCCGAACATCATCGCGATCGGCGTCAGCAATTACTATAATCTGGTCATAACCCGTAAAATTATTACCGAGCTTCGCAAACGTATCGGAAGCACCTGCAAAATCATCGTCGGAGGGAACGCTTTTACCGATTCCGCGGAACACCTTGCCGCCGTCGGCGCAGACGATGTCGCCCAGACCTTCGAAGACGTAAAGCGCATCTCCGCATCCTTTACTACCGAGGGGAGGGATCCGGCATGAAGCTCAGTTTTCAGATCGCCGTCCGCTTTCTCAAATCAAGCCTGACCCAGACCTTGATCATCATTCTGGGCATCGGTATCGGTGTCTCCGTCCAGATCTTCATCGGCTCCCTCATTCAAGGTCTCCAGAAGAGCCTGGTCGAGACGACCATCGGCAACTCGTCCCACATTACCGTCAGCTCCGATGAGGATGACGGATTTATCCGCGATTATCCCGCACTCCTCGAAAAGGTGTCCGCGTCCGACTCGCGCATCATCTATGCCTCACCTGTTCTCGACAATTCCGCGCTCCTTGAGACCTCAAGCGGCTCGCAGTCGCTTCTGGTGCGTGGTTTTTCGCTCGAAAAGGCTGAAGACATCTATAAGTTTTCCACCTACCTGACCGAAGGCGCCCTTCCCGACAGGGAAGGTGAAGTCATGCTCGGCGTGACCGTACGCGACGAGTTTGGCTACAAGCCGGGCGATACGATCAAGCTGATCACGCCCGACCGGCGGACCGTCGAATGCACGATCTCCGGCTTCTTCGATCTTAAGGTCGCGCAGGTAAATAACTCCTGGTGCGTCACCACCATTACGAGCGCACAGGCGATTTTCGAGCAGGAAGACGTGGTCACGTC
>Ga0209373_10004402_pt1 | contig 12161 bp, 11 predicted proteins | sample Higcelweek5metaG_FD_187173 | JGI IMG/M metagenome (GOLD analysis project Ga0209373, IMG submission 187173) | Freshwater pond sediment microbial communities from the University of Edinburgh, under environmental carbon perturbations - High... | ecosystem: Environmental > Aquatic > Freshwater >... | reverse complement strand
TCGATATTAAACTATCGCAAGAAGCTCATGATGCGTCTTATGGAGAAGGATCTCAAAGACAAGAACATTCTGATTCAAGAACAGGGTGACCGACTTTTCGCCGATAGTGACGAGAAAGTGGACAATGTCTCAGATATCCGAACGGGCCTGTACACAGAAGACTTTTTCCGATCAGTCATGAGTCGACTGCCTTCAAGGAACGTCGTGGGTGTCGGTTTTCTTTCAATTCGACTTGATCAGCTGGCCCTGCTTTACGGTCAATACGGATACCAGACCGTTACGTCTTTGATTCAGGACGCGGCCGAGACATTGATGAAGCATCTGTCCTCGAAGGAAATCGCAGCACGTGTCGGCAAGGCAGAATTTGCTGTCATCGTTCTCGGATCGAGCCCCGAGGAGATGAGCCGTCTTGAGAGAAAAATTGCCGTGTCCCTTGCGGATCTTGATGCGAAGGCGACATTCAGCTGCGGTTGGGCATTATGTGGGTCAGAAGAGTCTCTTGACGCGGCTTACCAGAGGGCGAGAAAGGCGGCGGGAGGATCATGAGATACACAGAATACACCTTCAAATTCTACGTTAACGCCAACCACGCCATATATCTGGGCGGTGTACTTGGGCAGAACCACCCGCATACATGGGAGATCTCGCTGGATACGATCAAGGTAAAGGATGACTTTGTCCAATTCGACTTCATCGAGAAAGAGGTCGAGAAGTACTTCTCCTTCTACCAGGACATCAACATCAATTCCGTCGATCCATTCACCGCGGTTAATCCCACTCTTGAGAACCTTTGCGAGCACTTCAAGAATGACTTGAGCGCTCTTCTCGCGAGAAACGGCTGGCTCCTGCAACGCATTGAGATGAGTGAGACGCCGGCCCGCTCTTATATCATTGATCTATCCGAAGAGGTTGAACTCATGATTGCCAGAAGCGCCGAGCTCGCGAACTCGAAGACAAGGCTCGACGATTCTGTTGATCGGTTGCTCGACTCTCTCCTGGGACCCGCAGAGGATTCGAAAAAACTCTCTTAAAGCAATCTGCCGCTGGTTGAACTCGAGCACCGCATGAGCGATTCTATCGCATGGCGATACACTCGATCTCTATCGCCCCGCCTTTGGGAAGCTCCTTGACAGCTACCAAGGAACGAGCGGGATATGTCTTCGCAAAAAACTCGCCGTATAATTGATTCACAGCAGAGAAATTCTGCATATCCGTGAGGAAAACCGTCGTCTTTACGACATTATTCCTCGTCATATTTGCCGCGTCCAGAACTGCCGCGATATTCGCGAGGCAGTTTCTCGTCTGCTCTTCAATGGTCGAAGGTAGATGAAGATCTGTCGGATCGAGTCCGAGTTGACCGGATAAGAATACGAAACCGTTGCATTCGATCGCTTGTTCATACGGTCCGATGGCCGCTGGCGCTTGATCCGTCGAAATGCCATTCTTTTCTACTGACATGCGTTATCCTCCGTTATTTATGATCCTGGATGGCAATGACCGCAAATACGCCACAAACCACGTCACTTGCTATGGCGGTCAGCGAACAGTCAATACAAAATCCCAGAAAGCGACGCGGATCTGTTGCGGAAATCAGCGACAGTTCCTGCGTAGTCTCAGATGGCTTGGTCCTGTGTATTGTCGCAAGCTTTCCGTAACCGGCATCGATATAGAACTCCTCCGGGTATCCTGTGCCGCGAATGACCCAGTCGTTCCCCGCGAAAACCGGTATCTTACCTCGATTGTGTCTAACCGTGACCAGGTCACCCGAGAGCGTGATAAAAGTTGCCGTATCGGAAAGAAGACCGCGCCGGATGATAATCTTCGAGGAAGACTCACGTTTGCCCTGAAGATCAATCGTCAATCCTCGGGAGCCGGGAAGTATTTTGACAACCCACTTGGTGTTTCCGCTTGCGTCCTGAACAAGAATTGCCTGCCCGGAGGCACTGTCTTGAGGATCGCAGACAACCGTTAATCTCATATCGAGTCCTCTTCACACGTTTCTGCCGACACGCTTTTCACCTATCATATCATTTCATAACCTGCATGAATACGATTACAGAACGCACAAGGTATTCCTCAAAGAATGGCGTATTGACTTGCTTGTGAAAGAGAATAAAATGGAGATATGAGACACCCCCCTGGGGGTGTAGTATTGGCGGTGATTATATGAAGAAGAGTTTCAAAATTGATGGTATGTCTTGTTCCGCTTGTTCCTCTGCGGTACAGAAGAGTGTTTCGAAGGAGCCCGGTGTTTTGCATGCCGACGTGAATCTCCTTACGGAGCGGATGTCCGTCGAGTATGATGACACGCAAGTAACGGATGGAAAGATCATTTCCGCTGTTGTAAAAGCAGGCTACGGAGCCTCCGTCGAGCCCCCCGCTGGAGAGGTCACACATGCGTCCTCACAAACAGATTCCCCGTCATCAGACGGGAATGATTCTGCGTCATCGGTTAGAACTCGACTCATTATTTCCTTTTTCTTCCTGATTCCTCTGATGTATCTGGCAATGCACCACATGCTCAAGATGTGGATCGGATTACCGGTTCCGGGATTTATCGTCGATATTTTTCACGGACCAGAGAACGGTATTGCCTTCACCTTTACCCAGTTCTTACTACTCCTTCCAATCCTCTATGTGAACCGCAAGTTTTTTCGCGTCGGTTTTCGGACCCTGTTTCATCGCTCACCGAATATGGACACGTTGATCGCCATCGGATCTTCCGCCGCGGTCATCTACGGGATTTATATCATTTTTCGCATCGGATACCTCATCGGACGCGGAGATATGACGACCGTCGAACCCCTTCTTGAGAACATTTATTTCGAGTCCGCGGGAACGATCCTCACACTAATCACCCTCGGCAAGTATCTCGAGGAACGCTCCAAAAGGCGAACCTCTGACGCGATCAATAAACTGATCTCGCTTTCTCCGGAGACCGCGTTTCTCGTAACAGGGGTAGAGGAGAAAGAAGTTCCCGTTTCACAGGTCATGCCCGGAGACGTTCTCGCCGTTCGTCCCGGTACGCGAGTCCCTGTCGACGGCGTCATTGTCGAGGGCTCCGGTATTCTGGACCAATCCGCAATCACCGGGGAGAGCATCCCCGTCGAGAAAAAGGCCGGCGATTCTGTCGTAACGGCATCAGTCAATCAGAATGGATTCTTCCTGATGCGCGCTGTGAAGGTCGGTGAAGATACGACGCTTGCGCAGATTATTCGACTTATGGACGAGGCCTCTTCGTCAAAGGCTCCGATCGCACGCCTCGCCGACAAAGTCAGCGGAGTATTCGTTCCCATCGTTATCGCAATCGCCGTGATCACCGCCGTTGTATGGATCTTGCTCGGACAGAGTGTTGAATTTGCTCTGACCGCAGCCGTATCCGTGCTTGTCATCTCCTGTCCCTGCGCATTGGGTCTCGCGACCCCTGTGGCAATCATGGTCGGCACCGGCAAAGGTGCATCCGCGGGTATTCTCGTCAAATCGGCCGAAGCCCTTGAGAAACTGTCGGGCATTGATACCGTTGTACTTGATAAGACCGGTACATTGACCGAAGGCAAACCTCGTATCACCTTCATGCAGGCCGCCGAGGGACTGACAAATCACGAACTGCTTCGCATTGCCGCCTCACTGGAGAAGTATTCCGAGCACCCGCTCGCGCTCGCCGTTCTTATGAAGGCGCAGGAAGAAGGAGTCATCCCGGAAAAGGTGACACATTTCGCCGTCACTCCCGGAATCGGACTCGAGGCGGTTCTCGATGGACAAAGATATATTGCTGGCAGTTTCGCAAATGCCGAAGCCCGTGGACTCGTCGACGACTCCTGGCGGAAAATTGCCGAAGATTTGTCTGATGAGGGCAAATCGATTCTCTGTTTCGACGACACGAGAAGAATTCTCGGCATGGCAGGTGTCGAGGATCCAATCCGGGAAACCAGCGTCGAAGCCATTCGTATTCTCCGCGAGAAAAAGATCTCGGTCATGATGCTTACCGGGGACAACCGAAGGACTGCCGAGGCCATCCGCAAACGTCTTGGAATCGATTATGTTCGATCGGAGGTCCTGCCGCAGGACAAAGATGAAGAGATCCGCTTGTTGCGTGAAGCGGGGCACATCGTCGCAATGGTCGGAGACGGCATCAATGACGCCCCTGCCCTCGCCCGCGCGGATGTCGGAATCGCCATCGGTTCCGGCACGGATATCGCGATCGAATCCGCCGACATCGTTCTCATGCAAAGTGATGTTCGTATCGTTGCGGACGCGATCGAACTCAGCCGGGCCGTCCTTCGGAATATCCGTCAGAATCTCTTCTGGGCGTTCTTCTATAACGTGATCGGAATTCCTTTAGCCGCAGGTATTCTCTTCCCGGTTACCGGTCTACTTCTGAATCCCATGTTCGCAGCCGCGGCCATGAGTATAAGCTCAATCTTTGTCGTTACCAACGCATTGCGTCTGCGCGTCTTCCGGGCGAGTCGCCATAAGAAAGGATGAATGAATATGAGAAAGAAACTAATTGTCAACAACATGAGTTGTGATCACTGCAAGAGAAGAGTCGAGTCTGCTCTCATGAGTATCGAAGGTGTGAAGGCTGAAGTAACACTCAAGACAAGAACCTGTATCGTTGATTCTCCCGATCAGGTCTCGGACAAGCAAATGGTCGACGTGATTACAGAAGCGGGATATGAAGTGGAGAGCATCGAGGAAGCCCCGGCCAAAAAGGGCTTCTTCTTTCACAACAATAAGACGTCAAAGTAAGGAGTCGGAAAATGAAGGCAGATAAAGAAAAGATAGAGAGACTTCTGAAAACCGCACGCGGGCAACTTGACGGACTTCTCAAGATGGTCGACGAGGATCGTTATTGCATCGATATCAGTAACCAGATTCTGGCGACGCAGGCGATTCTCCGCAATTGTAATCGTCAAGTTCTTCGTGCGCACCTTTCCTGCTGCGTTGAGGAATCGATGCCGAATCCGGAAGGCAGAAAGAAGATTGAAGAGATTATGGACATCGTCGATAAACTCTCGAAGTAACAGTGACCAACTTTTCGTGGTATGATCGGAAAGAATGAAGGAAATAGTCCCATAATCCCGGGCCTCTTTCCTTCGTGGATCCTATTCGACTCCGGGAGGTTCTTCATGTTATCTCGCAAATACCGCAATGCGCTACTCGTTGTTCTTATAACCTGTATAAGCCTCGTGTCTGGTTGCATCCCTGTTCCGTCCGATCCTCAAGGTGCGCCATCGAGACCGGATGACGAGATGTCATCGAATCAGATCGACCCTGGCACTTCCGCAAACGACACCCCGGAATCCGACGATCGTGACACACTGATAAGCGACTCATCACCGCTTCTGACCGCAGACGATGTAAAAGAGGACAATATCGGTGAACTCTTTGTTGTCTCTGGCGAACTTCTCTCTATTTCACGCGCGAAAAGCGGTAATATTCTGATCGAAGTACAAACAGAGGACGGCGTTGTTCCTGTTTACATAAAAGAATCGACCGGCATCAATGGTCTGCAGTTCACGCCCGGCGTCTCTTTTCAGTTTCGGGGGCCTTTGAGTCAATACGACGGGATGTTCGAGATCGTACCCTCTTCCGAAGAGGACATACTACGGAAGAGCGAATACGCGTTCGAAGAGATCCTGATTCTCGAAGTAATCGACGGAGATACGGTATGGGCACAGATGTCGGACGGTTCTGAAGAGAAAATCCGGTTCATCGGCGTAGACGCTCCCGAGACCGAGAAACCGGGTCAGCCGGGTGAACCGCTCGCAGACGAAGCGACGGATTATACCGAAGAGATGGTTCTTGATCGAAATGTTTATCTCGAGATGGATAACGATGATCGCGATAAATACGGCCGTCTTCTCGGCTATCTCTGGCTCGAAATTCCGGAAGAAATTACGAAGGAGAGTGTGCGCGCCGGAAATATCAGCGCGCTTCTCCTCGCGCAAGGTCTAGCCGAACCGATCGCTGTCGGCGACAACGACAAGTACTACGATCTCTTTCTTGACGTAGCCCTGGATGCCGCCGCGTAACGATCACTTCAGTTGCGAAAACACCTCGTCCGTGACCTTCTGGATCATCGACCGGTAACGCGAAAGGACACGACTGCGCTCCTCTTGTACCACGACTCCGGTAAGACTCCTCTTGAGACGTACCATCAGTTCATCAAGTTGGGACTGAAGGTCGTCCAGATTATCGCTTGTCGGGCTCACCGGGACAGCTGTCATGTCAGGCATCGGACGAACGACTGCCAGAGCAGGTCTTCTGACCGCTTGACCGAGCTCTATGGTCTCGTCCAGGTTCGGTATCACGGTCGGAATGCCGAATTTCGAAGTAATGATCTGGGAGAACTTCTCGATTGTCTCTTCCTCACCGTGTACCAGTAGGATCTTCGTTGGTTTCTGCTTCATAGCCTCGATCCAGTCAAGTAATCCCTTCTGGTCCGCATGGCCACTGAACCCCTCAATATTGACAATCTTCGCGTTCACCGCGATCTCTTCATCAAAAATCCGGACCTTCTTCGCACCGTCGATAATCCTGCGGCCAAGCGTACCGACCGCCTGATATCCGACGAAAAGAATCGCAGAATCCTTGCGCCAGAGATTATGCTTGAGGTGGTGCTTGATGCGGCCCGCGTCACACATTCCGCTTGCGGATATGATGATCTTGCTCTGCTCATCGAAATTCAATGCACGGGATTCCTCGCTTGTCTCGGTGAAATGAAGGTTATCGAAATCGAGGGGATTGTCGCCGTTACGAATATATTCCTTCGCTTCGTCGTCAAAACAATCCTCATTCCCGCGAAAAATCTTCGTTGCCGATACTGCCATCGGACTGTCGACATACACGGGTGTGCTCATAAAGCGCGACCGTCTGCCCCGATACTTCTCTTCCTCCTGATTCAACGCGTAGATGACTTCCTGCGTACGTCCTACGGCAAACGAAGGAATGATGACGTTGCCGCCTCTCTCAACCGTTTCCTCCACGGCGCGAAGGAAGAGATCGATCTTGTCCCCTGACTCCTGATGCAAGCGATCACCATATGTTGATTCGATCACAAGATAATCCGCACCGTCAATAATTGTCGGATCTCTCATAATCGGAATATTCTTGTTGCCGAGATCTCCCGAGAAAACGATCTTAGTCTCTTTGCCCGTATCTTCGGTCACGAAGATCTCGAGCAAAGCCGATCCCAGAATATGACCGGCATCGCGCATCACGACGCGCACATCTTCCGCGGGTTGAAACTCGATGTTGTAATTGACGTGGCGAAATAACTTACAGGCTTCTACGCCGTCCTGCATCGTATAGAGCGGTTCTTCGACGCGGACTCCCGCGCGCGCATTCTTCTTCTTCATCCATTCGAACTCAGACTCCTGAATATGGCCGGAATCCGGCAGCATGATTCCACAGAGTTCCGCGGTTGCCTTCGTACAGTAGATTGGCTTGTCAAATCCCTTCGTATAAAGGAGAGGGATACGGCCGCTATGATCAATATGAGCGTGCGTCAGGAGCATAAAGTCGATACTTCCGACATCAAAGGGAAACGGACTGCGATTCAGTCTTGTCTCCTCCGATTTGCCCTGATGCATCCCGCAATCTATGATAAATGACGTCTTCTGTGTCTCGACGAGGTAGCATGATCCCGTGACGGTTTTGGCGGCTCCCGCAAAAGTAACGCGCATACGTAGGCTCCTCCATAAAATTCTTTCTTGCGAAGTAATATCACCAGTGTCGCACACTATTCTGCCGAATTCAAACCCCGGGGGTTGAATTCTCATCGATAGATCTTTATCCAATAGATTTTTCCTGTTACACTACAAGAGAAACGTCGGTTATATAGATCTTTCGGAGGAAAGTCAATGGCAGATTCATCTGGTTCCAACCGGATCGACCCGCAGACGAAGACGATCGACAACGAGAGCGGACTCTCCGATCATAAGGACAGCGCGCTTGGGCAAGCTCTGAAGATATCCGGCATCTATTTCCTCATTGGATCCTTGTGGATCATTCTCTCGGACAAGATTGTCGGCGCGCTGTTTCCGAATGTCGAAGTGCTGACGACAGTCAATATCGCGAAGGGCTGGTTCTACGTCTTTGCGACCGCAGCTCTCCTCTTCTTTCTCACACACGCGGAATTTCTACGCGTCATCGAGTCCAAGAATTCCATCCGTCAGATCAACGGTTCTCTTGAACAATCAAACACGCTCTTCTCTGCCATTCTGGAGAGTTCTCCCGATATGGTTTTTTTCGCATTGGATCAGGATTGCCGCTATACTGCGTTCAATCGACGTCATCAGGAGGATGCCTTATTTGCTTGGAAGAACGATATTGCGATCGGGCAAGATTACTTAGCCGGAGATATTTCTGTGTTGAAGCGAGCAGAGATGAAGACATATTTCGACAGGGCACTTTCCGGGGAATACTTCAATGTCATTGAGGAGTCCGGTACCGACCGTGAAGCGATGAGCTATTGGCAGATGTACTTCTCGCCGATCAAGAACGCGGAGAACAAGACGATTGGACTCACCTGCTTCACGATGAATATCACCGCGCTCAAGCGCGCTCAGGAGAAGAATATCTTCTTGAGTTACCACGACATGCTCACGAATCTCTATAATCGCAGATATTATGAAGAGTATCTTGCTCGTATGGAACGTGAAGAGGTTCTTCCGATCTCGGTCATTATCGGCGATCTGAATGGGTTGAAGCTTGTCAATGACGCTTTCGGTCACAGAACCGGCGATGAGATCATCCGGCAAGCCGCTGAGGCATTGACGGCCGCGTGCCGCAAGGAAGATATCATCGCGCGCTGGGGCGGCGATGAGTTTATCATCCTGCTGCCGGGGCTCGATTCAATTACTGCTGAGAAGACGGTGGAGCGGATCAAGAAGGAATGCGAGGGCCGGAGCGTACGGTCCATTCCGATCGATATTTCATTCGGATGGTATACGAGATCGGACCTCGCCGAGGACATGAAGACCGTTCTGAAGAATGCGGAAGATATTATGTTTAAGAACAAGATCATTGAGAGCCGCAGTATGCGAAGTCATACAATCCGCGTGATCATGAATACGCTTCATGAGAAGAATCCGCGAGAAGAAGCGCATTCTACGCGCGTTGGTGACCTTTGCAAGAAGATTGGCGAAGCGATGGAGCTGACGGATCAGCAGATCCGGACGCTGCATCTGATCGGATTCCTGCACGACATCGGCAAGATTGCAATCGATGAACAGATCCTTAACAAACCGGGGCGCCTGACCGAGGAAGAGTTCGAACAGATTAAGATGCATCCGGAGATCGGATGCCGGATTATCCGTTCATCCTACGAAGTTGCGGAGATCTCTGAAGGGATCTTGGCCCATCACGAACGCTGGAATGGCGGTGGTTATCCGAAAGGTCTCAAGGGAGAAGAGATCCCTCTCTTCTCGCGTATCATCGCCGTCGCGGATAGCTTCGACGCCATGACGAGCGTTCGTACCTATCGGCATTCATTGAGCGCCCAGGATGCCGGAGCTGAGATCCGTCGTTGTGCCGGCACCATGTACGACCCAGAAATTGCCGAGTTGTTCGTCGATAAGGTGCTCCCTACTTTGGAGCCGTTACTAATGGAAGATATTCGATCCTGATCGCCATCACGCAGTTTGTAACAATGTTACACGCGCGTTCTGCCTATTCTTATCACGATATCAATGACATGATCCTATAGACGAGCCAGGCTGCGCTCCACGCGAATCCGGTCTGGAAGACGACCATTCCAAATGCGGTCATTTTGCTTCGTGTCTCTCTCGCCACAGCAGCGATCGCCGCCACGCAGGGGGTATAGAGAAGCGAGAAGGCAAGAAATGATGCAGCGGCAGCCGGCGTCATCATCGCAGCAAGAGCCTCCGGCAAAGAAGCGGACGAAGAGCCGGTAAGTACCGTCAGCGTACTAACGACGGTTTCCTTCGAGACGAAACCGGTAACAAGAGCCGTTACAACTCGCCAGTCTCCGAGTCCTATCGGTGCGAATACCGGTGAGATCACCTGCCCGATTCCCGAAAGCATACTTCCGAGTCCGTCCGGTGAAACATTCATTCTCCAATCAAAGCTCGTGAGAAACCATACCGCGATCGACGCAAGAAAAATAAGCGTGAAGGCCTTGGTCACAAAATCCTTCGCTTTCTCGTAGAGTAAGAGAACAACGGACTTCAAGCTGGGAAGCCTATAGTTTGGCAGTTCCATGATAAACGGAGATGATATACCGCGGAATATCGTTTTCTTCATCAGAAGTCCGACCAGCAGCGCGGATAGAATTCCTCCAACATAGAGGATGATCATGACAAGCGCGGCGTCATTGGGAAAAAAAGCCATTGTGATCATTCCATAGATCGGAAGTTTCGCACTGCAGCTGAAAAATGGCGAGAGTAGGATTGTCATCTTGCGATCGCGCTCACCAGGTAAAGTTCTCGCAGCCATAACCGCCGGCACCGTGCATCCGAATCCGATCAGCATAGGCACGAAGCTTCGACCGGAGAGGCCGATCTTACGGAGCAGTCGGTCCATAACAAAAGCCACACGTGCCATATATCCACTATCTTCGAGGATCGAGAGAAACAGAAACAAGACAACGATCGTGGGAAGGAAGGATAGAACACTACCGACCCCGGCAAATATCCCGTCACATACGAGTGATATCACCACTTGATTAAATTGTATCCCCATCATCGCCTGCCGGGTAATTTCCGTGAGTGACTCTATGGCTGTTCCCAGGAGGTCAGAGAGAAATGGGCCGATCAAACCGAAAGTCAGAAAGAACACCAACCCCATGATCAGAAGGAACACCGGAATCGCAAGGAAGCGATGGGTGAGTATCTTATCAATATCGACACTGCGACGGTGCTGCAGGCTTTCTACGGGCTTTGTCACCGTCTCACCCACGAGCTTCTCGATAAACGCGTACCGCATGTCCGCAACCGCCGCCTTGCGGTCGGTGCCTGATTCGGTCTCCATTTCACTGACCATGTGATCAAGAGTCTCCTGTTCGTTCTCCGAGAGAGACAACTTTGTCAGAAGCGGGTTATCACCCTCCACAATCTTCACAGAGGCGAAGCGGGGCGAGAGATTCAGTCGCTCCGCATGATCCTCGATCAGATGTGCGACTGAATGAATCGTTCGATGAACGGCCCCCCCGCAGAAATCAACGATGCGCGGCTTCTGATGTGTGCGCGCAACACGTACTGTCTCGTCGAGAAGCTCGTCGACACCTTCGTTCTTGCCCGCGGATATCGGAATGACCGGCACCCCCAATGCCTCGGACATCTTCTGTGTCAGGATCATTCCTCCGTTACTTCGCACCTCGTCCATCATGTTCAAGGCGACGACCATCGGGATGTCAAGAACGAGAAGCTGTAACGTGAGATATAGGTTGCGTTCAATATTACTGGCATCAACAATATTGATGATCGCGTCCGGCCGTTCCCCGATCAGGTAATCTCGCGTCAGGAGCTCTTCTCCGGAGTATGGGGACAGTGAATAGATGCCAGGGAGGTCAACAGCAGTTACCCCCTTATGGCGTCGTACAATGCCCTCTTTGCGATCCACCGTAACTCCGGGAAAGTTCCCGACGTGCTGATTGGACCCGGTCAGCTGATTGAACAGGGTCGTCTTGCCGCAATTCTGATTTCCGATTAAGGCTAGTATCATCTTAAGCCTCCGCCGCTTCCACGATGATGTTGTTAGCGTCTTCTTTCCGAAGCGTAAGTGCGTAACTGCGTACAGAAAGCTCAATCGGATCTCCGAGCGGAGCTACCTTGCGAATCATAATTCGCGTTCTGGGTGTCAGACCCATATCAAGAAGACGATCCCGAATGACTCCACGGCCATTCACAGCAAGAATCATCGCTTCTTTCCCTACAGGAAGTTCTCCTAATGTCATTCCAATCACCTCGCAAATTGTTAGACGCGTCTAATTCACTACAATCATACCTGTATTTCTCGCGAAAAACAATGGACTTTCGAATGAAATCCTGCACAAAAAAGGATGCGTAGTCCCCCCGTGCATTGTCGCAATGTAACGGTATGGCAATCGGTTGATTCTTTACGCGGTGATACATTATGGCGTAAAATGAGATCAATATTTTCTAATGCGAACTTCTTGGTAATCGGCTGACTCGTGA
>Ga0209373_10004400_pt1 | contig 12162 bp, 14 predicted proteins | sample Higcelweek5metaG_FD_187173 | JGI IMG/M metagenome (GOLD analysis project Ga0209373, IMG submission 187173) | Freshwater pond sediment microbial communities from the University of Edinburgh, under environmental carbon perturbations - High... | ecosystem: Environmental > Aquatic > Freshwater >... | reverse complement strand
GCAAAAATAAGCCTGTGTAAAAACCTTTAATGAATGTTTTCAAAGTATTTCCTTAGAGAATAGCAGAATTATTTCTTCGCCCGCCGAAGGCGTGCACCTAACATTTGCTTAACCTGTATTTTCGTGCCCGTAGGGCTTGGCGTAAAACTTGCCGAGCGTAGCGACTAGCAAGTTTTATGACAAAGAAAATATCAGGTTGAAGCAGTTGTTAGCCATTTCCTTTAATGCTTAAATGATAATGGTAATATAAATAGCAATACTTTAAAAAAAAGCATATTAAATTAAATAGTCTTCAGAAGATATTTTTACTTATTATCTTATTACAACCGATGATGATTAAGAAAGTTTTGTTAGAAATTACTATATATTACATGTAAATAAGAATGTAACGTCTTTCTGTTAATAAACAAATATATAATATTTAAACATAAGTAAGGATGTTAATAGATCTAAAAATAAAAGTTGAAGATCCAATAATGATTGGTATAAATTTGTAAAGGAATCGGAGTCATATTAGAAATGCTAAAGGATTTCGAAAAACCAGATTAACTGATAGAAAATATTAATTATACAAATAATTGATAATCCTAAACCCAAAAAGAAGTTTCTATCATAGTGATGTTTATGTTTAAATAATGTATCTCGGTAAGAAAATATAAAACCAACTGTAAAAAGACAAAGCATGATATTTATCGAAAGAAACTTTTGCTCGAAGGCTAGAAACTCACTCATGTAAAGTCCTTCTTTAGCTAATGTGGTCCAGATTTTTTAATTAACAACGATTAATTTAATTATCTGAATATGAAAAGCATATTGTTATGTGCATATATTAACTAAGATTAGCAAAAACAATTAGAAAAACTACATTTGATCAATATGCGCCCGCAGGGTCTGGCTAACATTTGCTTAACCTGTATTTTCGCGCCCGTAGGGCTTGGCGCATTTTGTGCGTCAGGAGCGCAGCGACAGCACAAAATGTGACAAAGAAAATATCAGGTTGAAGCAGTTGTTAGGCAATTTTTTGAAACAATATTGCACATTAAACGAGAATAGTTATTTATAGATTGTAATAATCTATGAAATAACTGTTATTTCTATTCAATATTTTTACTCATTCTGACTCTTGTTTCTCTCATTCCCATGCTTTTATAGAATTTATGTGCATTAATATTAAAAGACCAGACATTCAAATCAATATTCGTATAATTATTGTCTTTAGCATACTTTTCAATATGATTAAATAATTGTCTTCCTATTCCTTTCCCTCTTTCTGATGAAATGACACAAATATCATCAATCATTAGCACTTTTTGATCTTTAATTATTGGATGCTTATTTATGCTCATTTCCGCAAACATGACATAACCGATTATCGTTTCATTTTCTTCATATACAATTATATGGTTCTTATTTACTTCTTCTTTATAATCTATCTCTGAAATAACTTGTTCAACATTCTTATAGTAATTTGGTTCTGCCTTAACATGCATGCCATGAATGTCTTTGAGCATCTCACTTATTTGATAGAAATCGTTATTTATAGCAAATCTAATCATTTTCAAATTACCCTTTGCGCGTGGAAGCGCGTATACCAAACTGTTATTCTATACAAACAATAATTGAAAGAATATTCATATATGCATAATATGCTTATTGTTACTTATTTGCTATTTCTTCAAACTTTATAAGGAATTCACTTTCTTCTCGCACACAAAGAAAATCTCGATTATTTTCTGGATAATAAATTACAACCTTTGTTCCATCTCGCTCATTTGTACAATCGATAGCATGACGTAATAATACATATATATTACCGTTTTTGATGTTTCTATATCTTTTATTTTTCATGTTATAATCCTCGCCCGCCGAAGGCGTGTGCCTAACATTTGCTTAACCTGTATTTTCGTGCCCGAAGGGCTTGGCGTAAAACTTGCCGAGCGTAGCGACAAGCAAGTTTTATGACAAAGAAAATATCAGGTTGAAGCAGTTGTTAGAAGAAATTTCTTATATAATTTTCAGGGTTTTTCTCTTGATCATATAACTATCATCATTTATAAAAACTCTGAATACATCAGAGAATGACGGGATTTCAAATAAATTATTCTTCATAATTTTATATTGTAATTCATGTAATGATTCAACAAAATACCTTGCTATTTGAAAAACTATTAATTGCCGATAAGGTGCGATTGCGTCATTTATTCCTGTACGTAAACTAGCATCAAACATACTATTTATTTCTGTTCCATCTTCCGCAGTGTGTGAAACCATTGTGTATTGAGAAGTAATTTTGTTTATTATTCTTGCGTTTAGTTCTATTGTATCTTTTCGTTTTTGTGAAATATATCTTTTATATAAATCCATATCAATTTTATTATACCAAACAGTTATTGGATCATCATAATTATTTGATCCTACCAATAAATCGATATTTGAATATCTATCTCCTTTTCCGAATCTTGATAATAATTCAATAATATCCTGATGAATCTTCTCATCTAGGTTATCAAGAAACTGAAATTGAAAACCATATTTGGTATTCTGTTTTTTTACATCATTATATATTGTAACAAGATCATGACCAATTGAATCTTTAATGTATTTATTTGTTGGATAATTTCCATTATTTTCTATTGCATAAGATAATATAAGGCATAATTTACCAATACGCTCAATACCAGTAGATAAACTTGTAAAGGCTTGAAAATATGTACCACGCTTTGCGTAATTTGCTTTTCTTATTTGAGTGTAACCAGCACAAAGCATTTCGCCAGTAAATAAAGCTTCATTAATTAACGCGTTATAGTATTTATCCATATTAATTTCCCCGCGCGGAGCGTCCTTCTAACATTTGCTTAACCTGCGAAAACCGAAGGTTTGAGTCAGGTTGAAGCAGTTGTTAGGTGATTTTTCTTATTCGTACTGCAACTTATTTTTAGTTATCTTAAAAGGGAATAGATCTTCTTGATAATTATTTAAAAATATTAAATTGTCCTTTCTCTCATTTATTGTTCTGAAATAGAAACTATTATCAATATTATAGGATACAAGACTAATCGTTTTATTTAATAACAATTCTTTATGTGTATCAATTAAAGTGTCTATCAAACAGTCTGTTTTATCTAGGAAATATTTCTCCGTCAATGAGCCCTGCAGTTTTGGAAAAAGATCGGGAAAAATGTTTAAGAAAACTATATGAGTTTGTTTTTTAAACTTTCTATTTAATGAATCAATAAATACCGATTTAACATCATTAATTCGTTGATTGTACAATTCTTCAGAATATAGATACTTCTTGTTTTTAAGTATTTTAGAAAATATGCCATCATTTATAAGCAAAGAAGCTTCAATACTTATACCATTTTTTTGATCTATAAAGTCATCTTGTCCATGACTTTGATCATCTTGTAGAACCAAGCACTTATACTCAGGTATTTGAGTTAAGATATTCAGTAAAAAAGGTTCATAAATATTTTTGTTAATAAAAAATTGTAATGAAGTGTTTCCTTTATATATAAATTTCACATCAGAATAAATCATAGCAAACTTATTTTAACCATTATTTCCTCTTCGCCCGCCGAAGGCGTGCGCCTAACATTTGCTTAACCTGCAATTCCGGCCCGTAGGGATTGGCGTGAAACTTGCCAGGCGAAGCCTGAAGCAAGTTTCATGACAAAAGGAATTGACAGGTTGAAGCAGTTGTTAGAAATATTCTCTGTATCATTTAAACACCGAATTCCTGTTTTCATTTCTGATAATACTTAGTTTTCTTTTTTTTTTAATGATTTTAGTAAATAGTTTTTGTGTAACACTGTTTTTCTATCTTAATATATTTTTATTCTGTTGTAATTCATAAAAACTTATTCTTAATATTTTATTATTTTGATTGTTAACTAGTTATTAAATCAAATAATACATTTATGGACTTGTAGTTTTTATATATTTTTACATAGTAATTAACATATCTATTTACCCTATAAAATAATGTTTTAATAAACCAATGATTAATCCTAATATTATTGCCATAGAACCAATAATATATTTTGTTTTTTTATCATTTGCAGAAGTAATTATTATTACTGGTATTGATAAAACTAATGATATTAATGATCCTTCCAGCAACCAAAATATTCCAGGCAAATCGATAAAGCAAATTATTATTGAAATAGAAAAATATTGGAGAAAAGCAGAAATGTTAGCTTTTTTTGGAAGTTTCTGTAATATCATAGGAGTTATATCGATTAATCCAACGACAACGCCAATAATTCCAGCAACTAGATAATTTCTCATACTCTTCATCTCCTTTTTCCGCCGCCCGCAGGGTCTTTCTAACATTTGCTTAACCTGCGAGGCGTTATGGCGCGATTCTTGCCGAGGAGCGCAGCGACGACCAGCAAGAATCGTGACATAGCCGAGTCAGGTTGAAGCAGTTGTTAGATGACCCACATTCAAGTACTAAGTGCAACGATGTTGTCCAAAAAAGGGAGAATTGCGATACTACGAATATCCTACTCCCGCAAAGAAAAGGAATACATCGTTGAAGTACCAGCAACTCTCCCAAGAAGAACGATATCTTATTATCGCTCTTCTGAAAACCCATGTATCTATGGCTGAAGTTGGTCGACAAATGGGCCGTTCGACCTCAACCATTAGTCGTGAATTATCTAGAAATCTTCGACCAACGGGCTATTATGCAGCTTTTGTCGCTCATGAATACGCAATAGCGCGGCGCCATAAGTCACGGCGAGGATCGCAGTTCTCAGAAGAACAATGGCAAATAATCCTGTTTTTGCTTCGCCTTGACTTTAGCCCGGAGCAAATCAGCAATACCCTTAAACGCTATGCCTTGTTTTCTATTAGCTACGAAACTATTTACCAATACCTTCTATATGATAAGAAGAAGGGCGGTTCGCTGTATAAACACTTACGGTTTGTCCCGAAAAGAAGGCGAAAAAGATACAATTCTCACGATTCCAGAGGCCGTCTTGACGGAAAAAGCTACATATCTGAGCGTCCGGCATATATTAATAACCGTTCAGAGATCGGCCATTGGGAAGGTGATACCGTTATTGGACGAGACCGGCATCACTGTATTGTGACTCTTGTTGAACGAAAAACAGGTTTTGTTATCATAAAGAAGATCACTGCTCGTACTGCGGAACAGGTAACGGCAGCCTGTATTAAAGCAATAAAAGAACACCGGCGAATGTTTAAGACTATTACTTTTGATAATGGTACTGAGTTTCACAGCTACAAAGAAATAGAAGCCAAGACTTCAGTGAAGTGCTATTTTGCCGCACCATATCATTCTTGGGAACGAGGTACAAACGAAAATACCAATGGTTTAATCAGGCAGTACTTACCGAAAAAGTCGTGTATGAAAGAGATCACACAAGCCGATTGTGACCGTATCGCATATCGTTTGAACACTCGCCCAAGGAAAAGGCATTGTTATAAAACGCCTGAAGAACTATATTACGGTAAAGACTCAGCGTTGCACTTGTTGCTTGAAGCTAGGTTACAGATCTAATCTCATTCTTATCATATCTCTACATTCAATTCCATTTTCGTATATCTTTTCATTATGATTTCGTCTAAAGAAGTCTAGGTCAACTCCAATAATCCTAAATCCACATTTTTGGTACAATAACATCTGATATATTCCTGGATTACCTGTTCCAATTTCTAATGTTTTAATTTCATGTTCTTTTGCATAATCTATTGCTTTATTTATTAATCGTTTACCAATCCCTTTATTTTGATATTCCTCATACACAGAAATATTCATTATTTCCATAGTTCTAGGTCGTGTTTTAAGTAACAATAATGCACCAATAATTTTACCATTGGATTTTGCAGTAAAACTAATACATTGGTTTATGTATTCATTAATGACTCCTAATGAAGGATCAGATAAGAGTAGTAAATCATTTGGGATTGATTCAGTTGATTGTTCAATTAACACATCACTCATTGATATAAACCTTACATTTGAATTTAAACAGCGAAATAAATATCGTGAAATAATCAATACAAATCGCGCCGCGAAAGCGGCGTCGACATAACATTTGCTTAACCTGTATTTTCGTGCCCGTAGGGCTTGGCGTAAAACTTGCCGAGCGAAGCGACAAGCAAGTTTTATGACAAAGAAAATATCAGGTTGAAGCAGTTGTTAGCCACTTCCTCTTTTATAGTTTCAAAATTACATTTTCCTAATATTTATTAATAAATTTCTTATTTAATAATTTCTCTTTTTACATTTTACAGTATATATCAATACTCGTAATACATTCTTTATGAACGTCGAAAATACCAACACATTTACATGTATTATCTTTGTTTTGAGTAACATTACTCCAATTAAACTTTATAATTGCTTTATTTAGATAATTGTAAGTATCTGTGATTGTAATAAGTTGATTAGGATTTTTTGTAAAGAAATTACTAAAATATATTAGGATATTATCATATCCGGTAATTGAATCATTACAATGATTAAAATTGGAAAATAAACATTCTTTGCAAAGTTTACTAGCAATTAGGTTGTTATCTTTATTGTTAATGAAATCTATAAAGGAAAGTGCACATCTTATTGGTGCTTCAATCTTACTCATTTTGTAAGGGCTCATTTGATTATTCCTCGGCGCCGAAGGCGTCTGGCTAACATTTGCTTAACCTGCGAGGCGTACATGGCGCGATTCTTGCCGAGGAGCGTAGCGACGACCAGCAAGAATCGTGACATAGCCGAGTCAGGTTGAAGCAGTTGTTCTACGTCTTTTTATTTATAATTTTAATCGCAACTTTTATCGAATTCATTGTTGTTATATCAGTTGATTGAAGAGAATAATATTGGAATAGTGTGTTCACGGTTTTATACAATGATTTATTATTGATTAGCCATGCCAAAGCAACTTCAGTAATAAACTTTATTTTGTTAATATTGCCATTAGTTATATTCCCAATTCCACTATGAACTAATTCACATCTTTTCTTTGCAAAAAGTGTAAGTGTCTGTGTTAATGGTATTTTTTCTCCTAATATTTTTTCAGTTAATGGTGCTATTCTATTAATAACGTATTTTGTATCACCACCATTTCTTTCAGCCAATGAAATAGTCTCAAGTATCTGCCAAAATGCCAAGAAACAATAATTAAAATCATTTTGCTCTAGTGCATCGTTATACAACAAGAACGATCTACATATTAAAAAATCGATTGTTCTTTCATCTTTTCTATTTTTAATTACTTTTGATAGTATTTTTAGCGAATCAAAATCTTCTGGTGTAAAAGTTATATTTTGTTTTATTTTTTGAAGTGATAACTTAAACCGATGTATATCGTACGTGTTGTTCGTTTTAATAAGAACCCAGTCAGGGATTCCAATTTTACCGCGCTCATCCATTGTGTTGTGGATAATATATTGGGTTCCCCAACTTTTCTTTAACTCCAATAATGATCGAATAATAATATAAATATTCCAGAATTCAACTAATGCACTTTCTAAATTTACTTCATCAATATTTACACGTATAAATGTTGGTGGAATAAAAGCATTGTCTGTTTGTTTTATAGATTTTTTTATTGTTTCAAGTGATAAAACATTATTAGGTATTTTGTTAAGTAACTCAGTTGACAATACAAAATCTATTTTCTTATTTAATAAATACAAACTATTTTTAGCATTTATAGAAATAGATACTGGTAAAAAGAAGACAAACCTTACATACTTTTGAGACAAGGCAGGCTTATTGTGTTTACTACTGAGTAATTCTTCTATTCGTTGATATGTAACTTTTTCTTTTGTATTACTAAATGTTAATAAGCTATTCTTAATAATGTCAAAAGAGTGATTTGGTAGATATAACATTATTTCTTCTAAAGCATAATCTACATTATCAGTTGAAAACTGAATTCCTGTTTCAGTGATGCGAGAATTGAGTAAAACATAATTATACAAATTAACTAGCATTGATTGGTTTATTTTCATATTTTTTCCGCGCGCGCAGCGTCCGTAGAACATTTGCTTAACCTGCGAGGCGTAATGGCGCGATTCTTGCCGAGGAGCGCAGCGACGACCAGCAAGAATCGTGACATAGCCGAGTCAGGTTGAAGCAGTTGTTAGGTTAAAACAAATCTCCATCAGAGAAATCCACAGGCATCCAAGGATATTTTGTGATGTGTGTAACGATATTATCATTAAAAGGAATATCTCCCCAAAATTCAACAGGATCGTTTATGGTAACTTCATTTCGCAGATTCTCATATTCAGTACTGCACCAACCAGAATATTCTTTTGCTTTGCAAAAAACTGATTTAACATATTTTCCCTGAGCAGTGTGTTCATTTAATATGATGTCAGTTTCATATTCAATGTTTTCTATAACTTTAGTTAAGGTCTCAAAAAATGAATGATCATTTGATAATGTTTTTTCATTAAAAATGAAATTAATATTTTTTGATGAAGATATTTCCTTTTTATCATTGACAGATGAGTAGCTGGATTCTGTTACGTATATACAGTTTTCATAAAGGCTTGGAAAATCATGAAGTATAGATGAAGTATTAAGTTTAAGTAGCTTATAGATAAATGAAACAGGACCATTTCTCGATTCAATTACAGGACAGTTATATAAAACTGATATTCGTATCCAGACTTCATTTTCACTGTAGAAAGCTTTTACTTTTGTGTTTTTAGCGCAATAATTATTTACTTCTTTGTACCAAGAACTTTCATGATTGGTTGGCACAAGTATATTTGCAGATGTCATTTTGCTAAGATACGATTCAATTTTTAAGATCGAATGTGTAATATTCTGCTTAACAATTTGGATATCATCATTTTTGATTGGCCTAAAATGAGATAGTGCATTACGTACTTCAATAATTTCTAAAAATTTGTTTTTAATAATATCTTTTTTTCCTGGGAAAAAATCTTTAAACATATCCCAATTTGCATTACTAAACATTATTGCAACAAGCTCACCTAATGTGAGTTGCATAACATATGAACTGATATGGTAGCTTATATAACCCATGCTTTGTTCTTGGGTAATTCTTCGTTTTCCAACTGATTCAATAGTTCCGCTTGATTTCTCTTCAAAATCAATGGATGTTTCGAGCCATTTTGTTCCTTTATAATTTTTAAGAACAGAATAAACAAATACGCGTAAAACGTTTTCTAGACGAAATAGTATTGAGAAAAGCTCAAAGTACTCTATTTTCAACCAATTACTTGGAATTGAATACATTCCATCTTTGTTCTTAACTGCTTGATTCCATTCCATCTTTTTAATTCTCCTTTGTGCGCCGCGAAAGCGGCGTCAACCTAACATTAGCTTAACCTGCGAGGCGTCATGGCGCGATTCTTGCCGAGGAGCGAAGCGACGACAAGCAAGAATCGTGACATAGCCGAGTCAGGTTGAAGCAGTTGTTGGGCGCTTTCCTCAGATACCAGTGATTAGGAAATCAATCGCTGATAGTATCTCTTGACGTAATGCTAGACAATCACAAATAGAAGAACCCAATTGTTTACTTGGAATCCCAGACATTTGTTGTGTAATAATTACATACTCTTTTTTATTTATTGTGATTATTGGATTAAGGTTTTTAATTACTCCTTTTCCAAATTTACTTTTTAATGCAACAGGTATTACTATTCTTGTCTCTAAATCAGTAAGTAGTGTTGTTTGAACATCAATTAAGTATGGATAAGAGTGTTTAGAATTTGGATTAAGGTTTTCGTAGATATGGTATTGTGACATTAGAACATCCTAATACCGTCACTAAACAATCCATGTTCATTGACATTCTCATTATAGGCATTAATTGATTCTTTATTTTCTTCTTTCCAGATTTCTCTCTTTTTTGTCTTTAGAGCATCGGCCAATGCATTTTCTAAAGTAGCCGATAAGTTAATCTTCATTTCTTTTGCCTGGAATAATAAATCACTATTAATGGTTAAATTAGTCGGTTTCTTTGGAGCATTTGTGTTATAAAGTAATGACATATTTCCTCCATATATACATATAATATATGCGCATACATAGCAAATGTCAATAATTCGCGGAAATGAATAGTTCTTTATAGTGAAAGGTTGTTCCTCTGGCGCCGAAGGCGTCCGCCCAACATTTGCTTAACCTGCGAGGCGTCATGGCGTGATTCTTGCCGAGGAGCGTAGCGACGACTAGCAAGAATCGTGACATAGCCGAGTCAGGTTGAAGCAGTTGTTAGACTTTTTCCTTTTTTAAATATTCTCTTTCCAGATATTTTGTTCCGGTCAAATACTCATTATTTTGACTTTTCATAAATCTCATATTAGTTTTATATTGTTCTGGAAACTTTCTAAAATCTTTAGCCATTCTTTCTACTCCAGCGGGACATAAATAAGCAGGAGTATTTATCCCATGAATTCCTAATGATGATATTTTATCATTAAATAATTCTTTTTCAACATCTATATCAAATAATGTTTTAACTGCCTTTCTAGAGAGTTGTATAAAATACGGTATGCGAACAACTCTATAATGAGCGCTTTCGTATAATTTCGTATTCCTAATATCTTTTTCTATAATGTCTGGTTTTGTATAATGCTGTAACCCATCAAATTCAATTATCATTTTCAAGCTCTCGCTTCGATAATCGGGTCTAATTCTATATTTTACCCCATTAATTTCACCAATGCTTTTATCATGAATCCAATCATGTGTTTTGGGAAATATAACTTTTAAGTATTCATCCAAACCAGTTCTTCTAATTTATGTGTCTTTATCTATACCAGCTTTTTTTGCCTGTTCTTTAGTCTCGCGAAGAAATCCCCATGTCTTCATTTTAATACACCTCTGTTTTTTTAGAAGCAATTAGTGATATTAACAATCAACATAATTAAAAGACAATATTTTTATTTCCTCGGCCCGAAGGGTCAGTCTAACATTTGCTTAACCTGCGAGGCGTTTTGGCGCGATTCTTGCCGAGGAGCGTAGCGACGACTAGCAAGAATCGTGACATAGCCGAGTCAGGTTGAAGCAGTTGTTCTACGTCTTTTCTTAATGTTTAAAATATTGCAATATATCAATAATTTCTTGCGTAGTTCTAAATGAGGGATGTACAAAAAAAAATTTAAGATATTTCTTATTCTTATCACTTAATCTATTCCAATCATCCGGATTAAACAGAGTATCTTCATTATAATGGAAAAGTAATGCATTCATCATGAAGCCTGTGTTATCTTTTGAATGATTGATAAACCTATACATTAAATTATCAAAACCTTTTCGCCAGACGAAAGCAACATATGCATAATCATTACTTGGTAAAAATGAGAAAGAAAAATGATTCCATGTTGTAAACATTTTTCTCACACCGAGTAACATAGGAATATCAATTAGTGTTACACACGATAATGAAAATGAACCTTCAAGCCGAAGTGTACAAAAACCATAATTACTATATTTTCTATTATCTATATCTTTGAAAATACGATCGACATTTTTTTTCATGTTTTTTGCAACAGAAGAATGTAGTTTAGCATGTTTAATATATCGTTTCTCACTTTCACGCATTTCCGCTTTTCGATATTCTTCTGCATTAATAGAAAATAAATCAGCAGCTTGTCTTTTTCGTGCATATAAACAAGATAATGAGCGTAAGTATAATAACAAATTGTGATATTGGTTGGTTAATTCATATTTATTATTTTCTATAGGTTCAAATATATCATGATCATGTTTTGAACAGTACCCATTAAAAGTAGATGCATCAGATATTCCAATTAATCGAAATGTTGCTTCATTTTGAGAATATGATTCATAATTTGTTGTGTCAGCATTAAGACCATAAACCTCACCGTTTTTCGATATGTTTTTTAATACTAGTTTCTTTTGTATAGAATGTGATTTGATGCAGTATTCATTACAACCTGGATACATACATAAATACTTTTTGTTTTTTAAGCGATTTTGAGATATTGAAGCAACTTTTTTATGTATTTTATCATGCATAGATTACTCGATTATATTTCCGCGCGCGCAGCGTCCGTAGAACATTAGCTTAACCTGCGAGGCGTCAATTGGCGCACTTTTTGCTCCTTTTGCAAAAAGTGTGACAATAGCCGAGTCAGGTTGAAGCATTTGTTGGAAGATCACCTCTTATTATACCTTTACCTATT
>Ga0209373_10004399_pt1 | contig 12162 bp, 11 predicted proteins | sample Higcelweek5metaG_FD_187173 | JGI IMG/M metagenome (GOLD analysis project Ga0209373, IMG submission 187173) | Freshwater pond sediment microbial communities from the University of Edinburgh, under environmental carbon perturbations - High... | ecosystem: Environmental > Aquatic > Freshwater >... | reverse complement strand
GGCCAGTTGGCTGCTGGCGGAGGAGACTTGGTGGGCGGCGGCGGCGGTCTGCTCGGAGTTGGCGGTGAGCTGGGCTGCGACATCGGTGAGCGGTTTGGCGATGGTGCGAGCGGTGAAGTAGGCGATGGCGGCGCCGACAAGCAGTGCACCGATACCGAGAATGAGGATGACGAAGGCCATGCGGCGCACGGGGGCGGTGAGCTCGTCTTGCGGCACGTTGATGGCGACGCCCCAGCCGAGGGCTTTGCTGGTGCGGAAGACGAGGGTTTTGGCGCTGCCTTCGAACTCGTATTCGATCTGGCCGTCACGTTGCGAGAGAACCTGGCGCCCCCAGTCAAACTCGGAGATCTTGGTCTTCATGATGAGCTCGGTCTTGGGGTGGGCGAGGACGAGGCCGTTGCGGTCGTACATGAAGGCGTAGCCGGTCTGAAGGACTTTGATGGCGCCGATCTCGCGCTGACTGAAGACCTTCAGGTCGACGGCGGCGAAGACAACGCCTTTGACCGTGGAGCCGTCCATGATCGGGGCTGCGACGACGACGATGGGGCTGCCGCTGCGCTGGCTGAGGACGACGTCGGAGATGGCGACCTTGCCGCCCATCGCCTGCTTGAAGTAGTCGCGGGTGCCGATGCTGATCTTGCCCACGGTGGAGGGGTCGGAGCCGGCGACAATGAGACCGGACGCATCGGTGATGTTGATGCCTTCCATGTAGCCGAGCAGATCCCTCGATCGGGCGTAGTCGGCCGAGAGCTTGGCGCGGGCATCGGCCGCACCGGAGACGGCGGCCATGGCGGTGGCGTCGCCCGCCCATTGCTGCACCATCAGCGACTGGGCGTTTATCCACTCTTCCACCGATTCGACCGTCGTGGTGGTGAGATCCTGCAGCTGTTGATCCAGCGTGGCGGAGAGCGACTTCCTGCTCATCGAGTACGCCACGAAGGCGATGGTGGTGGTGATGGCGGCGACTAGCAGGACAGTGGGGATGACGATCCGGAGCTTAAGGTTCCATTTCATGGGATGATAGGGTGTGGGTCCGCGGGAAGTGCTGCGACGGGGGCGTCGCGGCCCCGGGGGTGGAGCGCTCGGGGTCCCGTATATCGGCCAACGTTACCGGGACTTGACTCTTCCCCATCCGAATGACGCCGGGCTGCCCCACCCGGCCGTGTGCCGGAAAAATAAAAACGGCCGCGCGGTGAGGCGCGGCCGTCTCGGGAATGGCGAAGCTGGATCTGCGCTCAGTGCGCGATGGGGCAGGCGGTGAGGGACTTGAAGAAGTCGTTGCCCTTGTCGTCGACGAGGATGAAGGCGGGGAAGTCCTGGACCTCGATCTTGTAGACGGCTTCCATGCCGAGCTCGGGATACTCGATGAGCTCCATCTTCTTGATATTCTCCTGGGCGAGGAGGGCGGCGGGACCGCCGATGGAGCCGAGGTAGAAGCCGCCGTGTTTCTTGCAGGCGTCGGTGACCTGCTGCGACCGGTTGCCCTTGGCGAGCATGATGAGCGAGCCGCCGTTGGACTGGAGGAGATCGACGTAGCTGTCCATGCGGCCGGCGGTGGTGGGACCGAACGAGCCGGCGGCGTAGCCTTTCGGCGTATTGGCCGGGCCGGCGTAGTAGACGGGGTGATCCTTGAGGTATTGCGGGAGGCCGAGGCCCTTATCGAGGCGCTCCTTGAACTTCGCGTGGGCGATGTCGCGGATGGATCTTCCCCCACGGCCTCGGCGGGATGGCGTGCATTATTTCCGGGAGAGAATACGCCGGTGGCGGCGCGGGTGGTTGTGCCGGCTCCGGCGTCCGGGTACACACGGGCCTTCTCCCATGCGTATTCCCCTGTTGTTGCTCCTTCCCCTCGCCGCGTTCGGCGTTACGACGCAGCTGCCCCCCGAACCCATCGCCCTGTCGCTCCCTGCGGCGAATGCCGCCGTCGAGACCACGCTCGCGCGACCCGAGCTGGCCGCGTACCGCGGCTGGCTGAAGTTCCTCCGCTTCGAGGCGGAGACGGCGGTCGCCCGCTCCGGCGCCGACAGCGCCGCCGCCCGCGAGAAGATCGCCCGGCTCGACGACTGGACGCGCCGCATCGCGGCCGACCCCGACCTGCTCGGCAAGCTCCGCGGCGTGCAGGAATGGGCGTACGAATCGCCGGTCGATGGCACGGGCCAGCCGTTCAAGATCATGATACCGACCGACTACGACCCGGCGCGTCCGGCGCCGCTCTCGGTCTACATGCACGGCTACACCGGCGACCACCTCAACCACTCCACCGGCATCCAGGCGCACGCCGGGTCGTTCGAGCTCGCCGTGCTCGGCCGCGCGCGCGGCGGCTGGTATCTGGGCCTTTCGCAGGCCGACGTGTTGCAGGTGCTCGACTACATCGAGGCGCACTGGCGGATCGATCCCGCGCGCATCCACCTTGGCGGTGGCAGCATGGGAGGTGGCGCGACGTTCAAGCTCGGCGCGCGTTTCCCGCACCGCTTCGCCTCGGGGCAGATCACCTGCGGCTATGTCCAGCAGGAGCCGATCGGCAACCTTCTCACGTTCCCCATCTACGCGACGCACAGCGCCGACGATCCTGTCGTGCCGATCAACCAGTCGCGCGGGCCGCTGGCTGAGCTGCGCCGCCGAGGCGGGCAGGCGATCTTCGACGAAACCACCGGCTTCGGCCACGCCGTGTGGGACTATGCCGCCGGCAACGAGCGCTCCGCCGCCTGGGTTCAATGGCAGGTGCGGCCCGACTCGCGCGCGGTGCGCCATCTCGACTTCACCGCCTATGACGGCGCCGCGCAGCGCTGCTGGTGGGCCGAGATCGCGGAGTGGAGAACGGAGCCACGCCCGGCGCGTTTCGTCGCCACCGCCGGCGAGGGCAACACGCTCTTCCTCGAACTCGACAACGTTGCCCGGCTTCGTCTCCGCACTGCGGAGTCGCCCTTCGACCCGGCGAAACCGCTGCGCGTGGTGGTCGACGGCGCCGTGCCGCGCGAGATCCCGGCTCCACTTCCGGAGTTGCTTGTCATCGACGGTCCGGCGGCTGTCGCCGGCGAGGCGCCCGCGCGCCTGCACACTCCTGGCGGCCCGATCCAGGTCTACGACGGCTCGCCGCTGCTGATCGTGTACGGAACCGGTGGCGACGCTGCCACGCAGGCCGCGCTGCGCTCGGCGGCCGAGGCGGCGCGCAAGAGCCCGAACACCGCCTGGATGGACGACAGCGGCGAGTTCGACGCGCGCGACAACGTGCCGCACCGCCAGAATCTCTTCGGCCGCCTCGCGGCCAAGCCCGACACGGCGGTGACCGAGGCGGACATCGCGGGCTGCAACCTCGTGCTGATCGGTACGGCGGCGGAGAACTCGGTTGTCGCGCGCATGGCCGACCGGCTTCCCGTGCGGCTGGTCGACGGCCGGATCGTATGCTCCGACGGCTTCGAACTCCCCGCCGCGCAACACACGCTGGGGCTGATGCACTTCAATCCGCTCGCGCCCACGCGGCTGGTCTTCTGGGTCGCCTCGACCGAGGTCGCCGGCTACCGCGCCGAGGCGACGGTGCCGGCGTTGGCGTCGCCGCTTTTCATCGGCGCCGATCTGCTGGTGAGCCACTCGACCGGGCTCCAGTTGGTGGCGACGCGCAGCTTCGACAGCCGCTGGCGCTGGGTCCCGGGCCGTGAGCGTTCGCCGGTTGTGACCATGCAGCCGGAGACGCAGGTCGCGCTCGGACGTCGCATCGCCGAGGCTGTGCGGCGCGCGACGGGCGCCGACTTTGCGATCGCCGGGCATCTGCCGAGTCTCGGCGGCGTGCCGGTCGCGCCCGGCGTGACGCGCGTGGCCGACCTGGAGTCACTGTTCTACGGACACACCGTCGACCTGCTTGAGATGACCGGCGCCGAGCTGCTCGCGGCGCAGCGCGCGATGGCGGCGGCGCCCGAGGAAGTCGATTTCTGGGTAGGATTCCAGCCGACGGTGAAGGAGTCGGAGATCGATCCCGTGGGCCGCTACCGGGTCGCGCTGCCGATGGCGCTCGGCGGGCCGTTTGGCCGGCTCGCGAAGGTGAATCCGCGCATCCAGCAGCGGACCGATACCACCGTGCCTGAGGCGCTCAGGCGTTTCCTCTCCCGGCCGTAGCAGGTGTTGGCGCGGCGGCGATCGATTGAAGTGATTGGCGCGGTTGCGGGGTTCTGCAGGATCGACCCGCAACCCCAAACCAAACTTCCCCGCTCATGGAACGCCGTGATTTCCTCAAAACCGCCTGTGCCGCCAGCTTGTGCTCGTGCACGGTGGCCGCATTGATCGCCAGTGACGAGGCCAAGCCCGAAACCACTCCCGCCGCGACTCCGCCGAAGGAGGACTGGCGGGTCGGCTTCGCCAAGCAGCGCTATGGGAAACTCGTCAGCACCGTGGCGGCGAAGGTCGATCCGGAGACGTTCCGGTCCATCATCGAGGAGGTCGGGACGTTCTGCGGAGGCACCGGTTTTGCCGGCCAGTTCGTGGGCAACCTCGACGGTTTCATCGAGGAGCTGCGAAAGCGCTGGAAGGCGACTGTGGAACACGAACGCGAGCGGGGCATCGTCCGCCTGTCCTTCGGCGCGGCGAGCAGCGATTGCCATTGCCCGCTCATGAGCAAGGCCACGGTGCCGCCCGCGGCGTGCCGCTGCTCGGTGGGCTCGATCCGGCAGATATTCACGATTGTCACGCAACATGCGGTACGGTGCGAGCTGAAGGAGTCGGTGATACAGGGTGGCGCGCGCTGCGCGTTCGAGATCCGACTCGGCGACGCGTAGAGGCGCGCCCTAGCGGCGGGCGCTCGGTTCTGCGGCGGTCGAGCCCGGTGAAGGACGCAACGAGGGCGTGTGATCGTGTGCGCGCGGGGCCGCTTTGTTTTTCCTCCCCGTCACCGGCGGACTCGTGCAGCGTGGCGGCTTCCGTTTACCGCCGATGAGCAACGAATTCATCCTCGAGACGACCGTGCGTTTCTCCGAAGTCGACCGCGACCAGGAGATGCTGTTGCCGTCGCTGTTCCAGTTGCTGCAGGAGGCGGCGATCCGCCATGCGGATATGTACGGCGTGGGCGCGAACGGCATCGCCGAACGCGGTACCTCGTGGGTGCTCAACCGCCTCGCCGTCGAGCTCACCCGCTACCCGCGGCGCGACGAGGCGCTGCGCGTCGAGACGTGGTCGACGGGTGTGCGCGGTTTCCGCGGCTACCGCGAATTCCGGCTGTTCTGTGGCGGGGAGCAGATCCTCGCCGGCAGCTCGCTGTGGCTGTGGATCGACCTGCGCACCCGCACGCTCACGCGCGTGCCGCCGGAGCTGGAGTCGAAGTTCCCGGTGGGCGGAGTGGGCCGGACGCCGTACAAGCCGGATCTCGAACGCCTCCGCTTCAGCGCGCCGGCGGCGACCGCTCCGGCCACGCCGGTCACAGTGCGTTACTCCGATTGCGACGCCAACGGCCACGTGAACAACACAGCCTACTTCGACTACCTGCAGACGGCGCTTGTGCGCCAGGGCCGCTCGGCGCACCCGCGGCGGCTGGAGCTGCAGTTTGTCCGCGAGATCGCACCAAGCGCGGAAGCGGCGCAGGTACGCCTTGAGGCGCGCGGGGACGGGCAGGCCTTTGCGATCGGCAGCGAGGATGTGGTTTATGCGCAGGGCGAGCTGGCGTGATCGTCTGCCCCGAGCGCCGGTCGCCTGAAGAAACTTCGGGTTGATGCGGCGGCCCGGCGGTGCAGCCTAGCTCCGCCGTGTCCGAAAAAACTCCCGCTCCCTTCACTCCCACCGCCACCGGCAAGCCGCTCGTCGGTATTGTCATGGGCAGCACTTCCGACTGGCCCGTCATGGAAGCCGCCGCCCGACTGCTCGACGAGTTCGGCATCGCCACCGAACGCCGCGCGCTGAGCGCGCACCGCACGCCCGACGCCGCCCTGGAATGGGGCCGCGGCGCCGGTCAGCGTGGGCTCAAGGTCATCATCGCCGCCGCCGGCGGCGCCGCGCACCTCGCGGGCGTGATGGCCGCCGTCACTCCGCTGCCCGTGCTCGGTGTGCCGATGGAATCGGCGTCGCTCAAGGGACTCGATTCACTGCTCTCGATGGTGCAGATGCCCGGCGGCATCCCGGTGGCGACGTTTTCCATCGGCAAGCCGGGCGCGATCAACTCCGCGTTGTTCGCCGTCGCGATCCTCGCGCAGGGCGACGAGCGTATCCGCAAGGCGCTCGACGACTACCGCGCCGCGCAGAGCAAGAAGGTGCTTGAGGCGAAGCTGCCCTGAGCGGCGGCGCACTACTCGTTTCGTTCGCCGGTCGGTGCCGCTTGAAACGGCCCCGGCTGGTAACGTTTGTCCGATCTACGGAGGACGACAGAAGGTAACGAAGAGAACGAAGGACCAATGCGTATGCCTATCTCCGCACGAGTTGTTCCTATGATGGCGACGAGACCTTGCCGCTTCTGCTTGAGTTTGCAGGACAGCAGTGTGTTTGCCGATTTCGACGTGGATGATGCCGGCCACGCGTTCTTGCGCAGAATCTCGTTTGATGGATTTGGCTGCTGCGACGGTTCCGGCGCCTTTCGGAAGATGCGAAAGGATGACTCTCGCGTGCTAATCGAGGCGGTCGAATGTGGGGCAATTGAAACCCCCGCAGTCGAAGCGGCATTGCGCACTTATTTCCACGAGAATCTGGATGTGATCTGGCGCGATGCTCTTGCCTGCCATGATCTGATCTAGCTGCCCCGCAGGAGCTGGAACTGAGACAACGGGTACTCCAGCGACTTGCTGCAAATCCAAGTTCCCGATTTCCAAACAGAGCTAGCCGCCTCTTCTTCCTTCCCTTCGTTACCTTCTGTCGTCTCCCAAAGTTCGCTCCGTTTTCCCTCTGAGTCTCCTTCTCACCGCAACAGTCTCCACTAGCATCACGACACCATGAGCACTCTCCGCCAACCCGGACTCGGCACCCGTGCGCTCCACGCCGGCCAGCAGTCCGATCCCACGACCGGCGCCTGCGCCGTGCCGCTCTACCAGACCTCCAGCTACGCCTTCCGCGATGCCGAGCACGCCGCGAACCTCTTCGCGCTGAAGGAGCTCGGGAACATCTACACGCGGATGATGAATCCGACGACCGACGTCTTCGAGCAGCGCGTCGCCGCGCTCGAGGGCGGCACCGCCGCGCTCGCGCACAGCTCGGGGCAGGCGGCGATCACCAACGCCATCCTCAACGTCGCCGGCGCCGGCGACCACGTCGTCTCCGTCGCGCAGCTCTACGGCGGCACCTACAATCTGTTCCACCACGTTCTCAAGCGTCTCGGGATCGAGGTGACGTTCGTCGACGGCTCCGATCCGGAGAATTTCCGCCGCGCGCTACGGCCGAACACCAAGGCGCTCTATGGCGAGGGTCTCGGCAATCCGCTGCTGAACATCTTCCCGTTTGCCGAGGTGGCCGCCATCGGCCGCGAGGCCGGCGTCCCGGTGATCGTCGACAACACCTGCCTGTCGCCGATCCTCAACCGCCCGTTCGAGTGGGGCTGCAACGTCGTCGTCCACTCGGCGACGAAGTACATCGGCGGACACGGCACCTCCATCGCCGGCATCGTCGTCGATGGCGGCAACTTCGATTGGGGCAGCGGCAAGTTCCCCGGCTTCACCGACCCCGACCCGAGCTACCACGGGCTGCGCCACTGGGAGGCGTTCAGGGCCTTCGCGCCGGCCGGCGGCGCCAACATCGCCTACGCGATGAAGATGCGCCTACAGCTCCTGCGCGACATGGGCGCCTGCGTGAGCCCGTTCAACTCCTTCATGATGCTCCAGGGTCTGGAGACGCTGCACCTGCGCATGGAGCGTACCTGCGCCAACGCGCTCAAGGTCGCCCAGTTCCTCGAGGCGCACGACCGCGTCGCCTGGGTGAACTATCCCGGCCTGAAGAGCAGCCGCTACCACGAGCTGGCGAAGAAGTACCTGCCGAAGGGCTGCGGCGGGCTCGTCGGCTTCGGCGTGAAGGGCGGCTTCGAGGCCGGGCGCGACTTCATCGGCCGGCTCAAGCTTTTCACGCATCTCGCCAACATCGGCGACGCGCGTTGCCTGGCGATCCATCCGGCCAGTACGACGCACTCGCAGCTCACGCCCGAGGAGCAGCTGTCGGCCGGCGTGTCGCCCGACTTCATCCGCCTCTCGATCGGCATCGAGGACTCCGAGGACATCATCGCCGACCTCGCGCAGGCGCTGGAGGCGAAGTAGGGGCTGCCGGCTCCGCTTCTTCGCGACGCAGTTCGGTGGCACGGACCTCCAGGGCCGTGCCCGCTCTGCCCCATCCCGCTTGCTCTCGAAACATGGGTCTGAGCCTATGCTACGGAGGGAATGGGGATTGGAGTGTCCGGTTCGACCCTCAGTGGCCGGGCGCGGGCTGGGGTGCTTTTCTGTATCTCGCTCGCGGATGCCAGCCGGTGAGCAGCCACACGGCGCCGAGGCCGGCGTAGAGGGCGACGATGCCGACGGTCTCGTGGAGCGCGTTGTAGTGTCCCGGGAAACTGGGCGCGAGGAGGACGATCGCCGCGATGCGCAGCAGGTTGGCGGTGAATGCCAGCAGGAGGCTCAGCGCGAGCAGGCCGGGGAACTTCCACCAGCGTGCGCGGCGGTACAGCAGGCAGATCGTCCCGAGCAGCAGCGACGAGGAGATCAGCCCGAAGCCGTTGCACTCGGTGGCGACGGTGAATGTGCCGTGCGGGTTGACCAGCTGAAGTTGCACGCCCGGATCGGCGACGATCTGCAGGTGCGACGCCAACCCGAGAAATTGGAGCAGGTGGGCGGATTTGACGCCGGCCATCTGTCGTAGGGGCCAGTCGAGCACCGGGAAAAGCAGGACAAAGAGGATCAGCAGCGCGAAGGCCGCGAGCAATGGTGCCGCGCGGCGCAATGCGCGTTCGCCGAAGACGACTTGCAGGCAGCCCGCGACGGCGGCGATGAGGCCGGCGAGCACGAGCAGCGGTGTCTTCAGGAGGACGGCGCCGGCGAGAAAGGCGTAGGCGACGAGCAGACAGCCGATGCTTGTGTTGTCGATTTGGAGCCGCAGGTGCAGTGACCGGCGCTGCTCCAGAGCGATCCAGATTCCCGCGAGCACGAGGATGAAGAACGACTGCTTGAGCTGTTCGCGCGCGAAGGTTTGCGCGGCCAGCCACGTTAGCACCGGCCAGAACGCGAGCGCTGTCGATGAGAGCAGGGCGCCGGCGAGCCAGCGGTCGCGCGGGCGGACCGAGGCGGAGGCGTTTGTGGTGGCAGTGGAGGTGTGATCGTCCGACATCGGATGCGGCCTTCAGACCGCGCGCAGCCTGCGGAGTTCGTGCGGTGCGGTCGAGCGGTGAAGGACCGTGCGAACTCATGCCGCGGCTGCAGCCACTGTTGCCCAGTTTAGCCCCCGCTTCACCCCGAGCATTGCACATTTTTGTGATACGACCGTATCACCAAAATGTGCAATTGAGTCGCTGGTCGCGTTGGGAATCCCTCGGCGAGGAAGCCCTGAAGTCGCAGGGCAGAGCTTACGCAAACAGCACAATTTCGTGATATGGTCGTATCACAGAAATGTGCTGTTCGGTGGTTGTGGCGCCGTGGGGCTGAGGGGCACGACGGTTAGGTGCCGCGGCGGTTGCCGAACCACTCGATGTGGAGGCGCGGGGCGAAACGGTAGCCGCGGTCGCGACAGAGCGCGGTGAGCCAAGGCGTGCGGGCGGCGAGCGTCTCGCGCGTGGTGCCCTCGGACATGAGCAGAATTTTGTGGCGCGGCGGTGGGGTAGGAAGCTGCGCGAGGAGCGACTCGATCTCGGCGACATCCGCTTCGCTCGCGACGACGAATTTTAGCTGGAACTCGTACGCGCGTAGCCAGGCGGCGATCACAGCTGGCTGCCGGCGGAGCGTTTCGTGGCGTTCGCTCCAGGCGGCGCCGAACTGCGCGGGCGGCGGGGTGGAGCTGGACAGTTTCGGGCTGAGCGAGGCGAGGTCGCAGGGGATGCCGCCGGGCGGCACCGTGCCGGCGGTCTCGATAGTGATGTGTTTTCCGGCGGCGCGGAGAGCGGCGGCGAGGGCGGTCAACTCCGGCGCGAGCATCGGCTCGCCGCCGGTGAGGACGACGTGGCGCGAGGGGCGGCGTGAGACTTCGGCGACGATCGCGGCCACACTCAGCTGTTTCCCCTCGGGCGACCATGAGGCGTAGGGCGTGTCGCACCAAGTGCAGCGGAGGTTGCAGCCGGCGGTGCGGACGAAGACCGACGGCACGCCCGCCAGCTCGCCCTCGCCCTGCAGGGAGTGGAAGATTTCGGAGATCAGCATGGCGTCGCGAAAAGCGGAGAGGAGGAAACGTTAACCACTAATCCACACTAATCGGCACTAATGACGGAGACGGTCTGCCGTCGCGGGAGCGGTTCGGATTAGTGTCCATTAGTGTGGATTAGTGGTTAACAATTCCGGTCGGCGAGTCTGGTAGCGAGGCGTCGTTCTCGGCCGTGACGACGAAAGTCGCGGGTATGCATTGGATCTTGTGCCACTTTCCATGCTCGTCCTCGACAGCCTTGGTTCCTTTGAGCGTGTAGCGCCCGGGGGCGAGGTGAACACTCACTGGCCAGCGGTAGCGAAGACGCACCGTTGTTCCTATTCCGAGGATCATCTTCCTCAGGGGAGGCCTATAACAGAGCGGGAGGTAGATCGGGGGGATCGAAACCTCTTTGCCTGTGTCATCGACCAGCTCGAACGAGATACTGCCGGCCCAGATCGGGAGACGCCAGATCGGGCGGTTCCCATCCGGGTAGATTCTGTAGGGGAGTGCGACTTGGCCGGAGTTGGTCAATTCGATCTCGGGCTCAAGCCGAGCGCTCGCGCGCAGCGATTCCACCTTCTCCGGCATGATGATCCGCACGGACGGGATGTTGGCGGCTGCGAAACCCGGAAGCAGGAATGCGAGAACAAGAAGAGGGCGGAAGCGCATGGCGCGGAGAAGGACCTCGGCTCGACTCAACGTGGTTCCGGCTTGGGCGGAAGCGGGCCGGTGGCGGCGTAGACGGTCGGGTCGGGCAGGCCGGCGACGCGGAAGGCTTCGCGGCGCTCGACGCAGGTGCCGCATTTGCCGCAATGAACGTCACCGCCGACGTAACACGACCAGGTGCGCGCGAAGTCCACGCCGAGATTCGCGCCTTCGAGCACGATCTCGGCTTTGGTCTTCGCGATGAAGGGCCGCAGGAGCTTCACCTCGGCGTAGGTGCCGAGGCGGAGGGCGTCAGCCATCGCGCGCATGAAGTCCTCGCGGCAGTCCGGGTAGATCGCGTGGTCACCGGAGTGTGCGGCGATCACGAGCCCCTCGGCACCGAGGCTCTCGGCCAGGCCGGCGGCGGCGGCGAGCATGATGCCGTTGCGAAAGGGAACGACGGTCTGGCGCATCGTCTTGTCTTCGTAGTGGCCCTCCGGAACGGCGCCGCCGGATTTCAGGAGGTCGGAGGCGAAGAGGTTGGCGATGAAGTCGAGCGGGATGATCGTGTGCGGCACGCCGAGGAGGCGGGCGTGCACGGCGGCGAAGGGGATTTCGCGGGCGTTGTGTTTCGAGCCGTAGTCGAAACTCACCGCCGCGGCGACGGTGTGCTCGCGGGCGGCCCAGTGGAGGGCGGCGACGGAGTCCATGCCACCACTGCAGAGGACGATGACCTTCATGCGGCGGACCGTAGCGGCGGCCTGCGGGGCGGCCAGAGAAAACAGGGAGCGGCTTGTCTGCACGGCCGCAGGCGGTTCAGTCCGTAGGCGCGAGTTCCGGCAGCGAGGAAACGAACTCTATCGGAGGCAGCCGACCGAGCGTGTTGTCCCAGTGGTCGATTTCGTGCTGGAAGGCTTCGGCCTGCTGGTCTGCGACCTCGGGGTGCGGCGTGTCGCGCAGGCCGAGTCGGAACAGGACTATGCCGAGAACATGGAGACGGTCGAAGTCGCGCGGGTCCTCCCAATGGCGTTCGAGGTACTCGCGGCACCAGGGGTGTCCGCTGAGGCGGCGGTTGAGGCGGAGGAACTCCTCGCGCCAGCGATGGGCGAGCCGGCGGGAGTTCTCTTCGTCGCGAAGTTTGCGGCCGGGCGAGGCGCTGACGTGGTGGAGGATGCGGCTGTGCAGGGCGACGTGGCAGGTGCGGCCGAGCGCGCGGGCGCGGAAGCAGAGATCGACATCCTCGCC
>Ga0209373_10004398_pt1 | contig 12163 bp, 8 predicted proteins | sample Higcelweek5metaG_FD_187173 | JGI IMG/M metagenome (GOLD analysis project Ga0209373, IMG submission 187173) | Freshwater pond sediment microbial communities from the University of Edinburgh, under environmental carbon perturbations - High... | ecosystem: Environmental > Aquatic > Freshwater >... | reverse complement strand
ATCTTGCCGCGCGCGTTGTCGGCGTAGCTCACCACGTGGATGCACAGGTTGGGGTACTTGGCGTAAAGGGCCTTGGCCTCGGCCACGGGGTCGGAGCCGTAGTTGGAGTCGCCGTCGGTGAAGATGATGAGGGCGGTTTTGCCGGTGAACTTGGACAGGACGGGATCAAGATCCTTCAGGCCCATGCCCATGGGGGTGTTGCGGCCGTAAATCTCGTAGTCGGTCTTGATGGGCGCGACGGCCTTGGCCACGGCGTCCTTGCTGTAGGTGGTGGGGGCCAAAAGCGTGGAGTACGGGGCGAAGGTCGCCACGCTGCTCTTGTAGCCCAGGGCCGGAATCTCGGCGTTCATGCGGTTGATGAGTTCTTTGGCGTGTTTGATCTTGACGCTCTTCACCACATCGCTGTTCATGGCCATGGAGCCGGAATAGTCGACGAACAGCACGAAGTTGTCGACCTTGGGCTTCAGGGTTTCGGCGGCGGCCTGTCCGGCCAGCATAAGGGCCATGAAGGCGGCAAGGATGATGCCGCTCAAGAGACGTTTCTTCATGTTCATCAGTAGACTCCTTGAATTTCAAGTGATTGGAGAGGGGATTAAGCCCACCACTGGTAAAATTTTTCCCTTGAAACAGATATACGTAATGTTTTTAGCCTTGGCAACATGATGCGCGCCAGAATGTTTCAATCGGCGGCGCGAGCGCATCGGCGGTTGCCAATCGGCCCTGGAGCGGCTAGGATAAAGGGTTCCCATAAGCATCACACGGTGCGCCGGGACCATTCCCGGCCACTTTCGGCCGGGCATAACCATCAAGGAGCCGACTCATGTACATCGTCACCGGCGGCGCGGGTTTCATCGGCAGCGCCATGATCTGGAAGCTCAACCAGATGGGCATCGACGACATCCTGGTGGTGGACAACCTGGCCTCCACCGACAAGTGGAAGAACCTGGTGAACCTGCGCTACACGGATTACCTGCACCGCGACCACTTCCTCGAGATGGTCAGCGGCGAGGACGACCCCTTCGGCACCGAGGGCATTGTGCACATGGGCGCGTGCTCCAGCACCACGGAGAAGAACGCCGACTTCCTGATGGAGAACAACACCCGCTACACCCAGGTGCTGTGCCAGTTCGCCCTCACCCACGGGGCGCGGTTTTTGAACGCCTCCAGCGCGGCCACTTACGGCGGCGGCGAGTTCGGCTTCTCCGACGACCACGCCGGCATCGCCCGGCTCAAACCGCTCAACATGTACGGCTACTCCAAGCAGCTCTTCGACCTTTGGGCCATGCGCGCCGGGGTGCTCGACCAGATCGCCTGCATCAAGTTTTTCAACGTCTTCGGTCCCAACGAATACCACAAGGGCGACATGAAGAGCGTCATCTGCAAGGCCCACCGCCAGATTAAGGAGGAAGGCCGCATGCGCCTGTTCCGCTCCTACCGGGCGCAGTACCCCGATGGCGGCCAGATGCGCGACTTCGTGTACATAAAGGACTGTGTGGACATCCTGTGGTGGCTCTTGGAGCACCCGGAGGCGGGCGGCATCATCAATGTTGGCACCGGAATTGCTCGGACCTGGAATGATCTGGCCAATGCGGTGTTTGCGGCCATGGGCAAGAAGCCCAGCATCGAGTACATCGACATGCCCGAGATCATCCGCGACAAGTACCAGTACCTGACCCGCGCGGAGATGGGCAAGCTCCGCGGCCTGGGCTACACCACCCCGTTCATGAGCCTTGAGGACGCGGTGAAGGACTACGTGACAGGCTATCTGGCCAAGGAAGATCCCTATCTGGACTCCCGCGGCATTTAATTAAATCACAAGGACGACAACGGGTTGAAGCACAAGCGCATCGTCATCATCCTCGCCTTGGGGCTGTTGCACAGCCTCATGGTCGGGCCCACCTTGGCGGTCATCGGCGATTCTCTCGCCGATGCGCCGGAGGTGCGCCTGCCGGTGACGCCGCCGCCCGCCCCTTCGTCTGGAACCGTTCGCGAGGTGCGTCTCGACATCACGGCCAAGCACCCGCCCGCCGCGCCCGACTTCACCAAGGGTGTCGAAATTCCGACGGCCCAGAGCATCGCCCTGCCCATATTCACCGACGAAGAGCTGCAGAGCCAGACGGAAACGCCGCCTGCGCCGCCTGTTTTCCCCGGGTACGATTCCGACGGCCCGGAACTGCGCCTGCCCGTCACCCCGCCGGGGGCCGCGCCCACCGGACCCGCGGGCAGCGGCCAGCCCGCCCTCGTGGTGCCCGGGCTCCAGGGCGAGGACCAGTGGAACCTCGCGGCCGACCGCATCATCGGCCAGCACGGCAGCGAATATATAGAAGCTGTGGGCGGCGCCACCCTGGTGCGTGGGCTCAACACCCTCAAGGCCGATTTTATCCGCTATTACCAGTCCAGCCGCTGGGTCATTCTGCGCGGCAACGTGCATGTGGTCTGGGAGGGCGACGTGCTGGAGGCCGAGGAGGCCGAGTTCGACATTTCGAGCATGCAGGGCTGGCTCAAGCACGGCAAGGTGTTTGTGAGCAAGTCCAACGTGCGCGTGCAGACCGAATACGCGCGCCGCTATGGCGCCTCGAACTACCGCTTCGCGAACGCCAAGTTCACGGGCTGCGACGGCGAAACGCCCGCCTGGTCCTTCTCGGCCAAGGACGGCGACATCGACCTCGACGGCCGCACCAAGCTCTACAATACGCGCTTCAACGTGCTCGACCAGCCCGTGGTCTACGCGCCGTTTTTGTCGCTGCCCGGCAACGGCAGGCGGCAAAGCGGCCTGCTCACCCCGGAGATCTCGCGCAGCACGTTGCGCGGCTATTCCGTGAACCAGGCGTACTTCTGGGCCATCGACGAAGAGCACGACCTGACGTTCTACGAGAACGTCATGAGCCGCCGCGGCGTCATGCAGGGGCTCGAATACCGCCACGCCGAGAACTCGCGCACCAAGGGCGACTGGCGGCTCGACTTCTTGAACGACCGCAGGAGCGCGGCCTCGCTGTATAACGAGAACTCCGACCTGCACACCGACGGCCTCTCCCGCTCCAACAGCAACCGCTGGTGGCTACGCAGCAAGTACAACGGCTTCGTGGTGGACCCGGCCTGGAATTTCAAATTGGACCTGGACATGGTGAGCGACCAGAACTACCTGCGCGAGTTCTCCTCCGGCAGCTCGGGCTTCGAGTCCTCGCGCCTGACGTTCCTCAAGGAATTCGGCCGCGACATCGAGGTGGTGGACTCCCTCACCCGCACCAGCACGGCGTTCCTTTCCCGCAGCTGGGAGCGTTTCGGCGTGGCCGGAAAAATGGCCTGGTCGCAGAACCTGAACTACATGAACGGCAACAATCCCTCGTCCAAGGACCCCACCACCCAGAGCCTGCCGGAGCTCAACGCCTTCGCCTTCAAGGACGCCCTGGCGGGCACGCCGTTCGACCTGGAGGCCTCTGGCCGCTTCAACTACTTCTGGCGCGAATATGGCACGCGCGGCGTGCGCACGGACTTCCACCCGGTGCTGAGCCTGCCCATGCCCCTCGGCCCGGTGACGCTCATTCCCACCGCGGGCCTGCGCAACACGGCCTACACCGTGGGCGGCTACACCAACGAGCCCAGCACCACCACCACCAACAAGACTCCGACCCGCACGTTCTTCGAGCTGGGGTTCACCGGCTTTACGGAATTCTCCCGGGTGTACAACCTGTCCGACAAGCGCCTAGCCGCCCTGCCCGAAAATGTGGGCAAGAGCGAGTGGGGGGCCATCCGCCACAGCGTGGAGCCCCGTCTGGAGTTCGCCTACGTGCCCGCGCCCCAGTCTCAGGAGCGCCTGCCGTACTTTGACAGCCTGGACCGCCTGACCCGGCAGAACGCCATCACCTATTCGCTGACCAACGTGTTCGACCGCAGGCGCACCAACGTGGTTTCCGCCCCTGGCGCGCCGGGCACCAATTCGACCGTCCCCGTGGCCGCCACCGACTATCTGGACTTCCTGCGCCTGCGCGTGGAGCAATCCTTCAACCGCGACGAGGCCTCGCGCACGGAAGATATATCCGCGCACCCCAAACGGCCCTTCTCGGACATCATGGTGGAAAGCGCCATCCGTCCAGAGAAGTACGTCAGCCTGACCTCCAAGACGTACTACTCGCCCTACCTCAACCGCCCCACGGAGCACGAGAACCAACTGACCCTGACCAAGGAGAAGTTGGGCGAACTGCGCTTCGCACACGACTACCAGTACCCGATCCACGAATACACCCGCGACCGGAACAACAACGTGCAGGTGCTCACCCTGGGCGCGGACTACTACGTCACGGACAAGCTCAAGGTCATCAGCAACTACCGCATGGACATCGCCGGGCACTCGGACCTGGAGAAATCCGTTGCGCTCAACTGGCGCGACCAGTGCTACGAGGTCCAGCTCAAGTACGCCCGCAAGCCCACGGACCAGAATTTCGAGCTGCGCTTCAACCTGCTTGATTTCGGCAAGCCGTAAAGGCATCCTCTGGCGCATGAAGCGCCGCGCAATCACCCTCCTGCCCGAAACCCTCCGCAACCAGATCGCCGCCGGCGAGGTGGTGGAGCGCCCTTCGAGCGTGCTCAAGGAACTGGTCGAAAACAGCCTGGACGCGGGCGCCGCGCGCATCGACGTGCTGCTTGAGGGCGGCGGCGTCACTCGCCTTGTGGTTTCCGACGACGGCGACGGCATTCCGGCCGGGGAGCTGACCCTGGCCGTCACCCGCCACGCCACCAGCAAGCTGGCCAGCGCGGCCGATCTTTTCGCCGTCACCAGCTTCGGCTTCCGGGGCGAGGCCCTGCCGAGCATCGCCTCGGTTTCGCACCTGACGTTGACCTCGCGCTTCCGCGGCGCGGAGGGCGAAAGCGCCCAGCCCGAGGCTGCGCACATAGAAGTGGAGCACGGCGAGGTGGTGTCCGAGGGACCCGCCGCCCTGGCCCAGGGCACCCGCGTGGACATGCGCCGGCTCTTCGCCAGCACTCCGGCCCGGCTCAAGTTTCTGCGAACGGAGGCCACTGAGGCCAAGCGCTGCCAGGAGGCGCTCATGCGCATGGCCCTGGCCCGGCCCGATGTGGCGTTCTCGCTGCAAAATGGCGGGCGCGAGATCTTCCGCCTGCCGGGCGGGCAGACCCTTGCCGCGCGCCTGGGCCAGTTTTGGCCGCCGCAGGTGCTGGAGGGGCTCAAAGAATTTTCCCGCGCGCGCGATGGCATGACCGCGCACGGCCTGGCCGGGTCGCCCTCCCACGCGCAGAACCGCGCGGACCGCATGCTTTTCTACGTCAACGGCCGCCCCGTGCAGGACCGTCTGCTCATGCGCGCCGCGCGCGACGCCTACAAGGGGCGGCTGCTTTCGGGCGAGTATCCGCAAGTGCTGCTGTTCCTCGACCTCCCGCCGGAGGAGGTGGACGTGAACGTGCACCCGGCCAAGCTTGAGGTGCGCTTCCGCGACGAGGGGGCCATCTTCTCCCTGGTGCGCTACGCCCTGGAGCCCATCGCCGGGGCCGAGGCCCTGGCGGAGGCGCCCGCAGGCTACGCCCAGGCAGCAACCTTCGCCGCGGGCGCGGGCGCCCTGGACCAGCCCTCTGCGTTTTCCTCCGCGCCGTCTTCCGGCCGGGAGCTTGACGGCCAGCCCCTCGGAGGCTGGAGCGCCTCTGGCCGTGGAGCCTGGGATGCGCACGACAAGCCGGGCCCGCTGGCCGCGTACCGCGCGTTCCAGTCCCCGGAGCGCGAAGTCCCCCTGCCCGTGACGCCATATTCCGGCGGGTGGGGCCAGCCCGAAGCGGCGCAGAACGATGGGGCCGGCTCCTCTCCGCAGCGCAATGGGCCGCAGCCCGATGGACCGCAGAACCCCGTGGCCGACGCCAGCGCGCCCCAGGTTTTGACCCGCGACGGCCTGGAGTACCTGGGCCAGGTGGCGGACACCTACCTTGTGCTGCGCCAGGGCGGTTCCTCCGGGCGCCTGGTGCTGGTGGACCAGCACGCCGCGCACGAACGCGTGATTCTGGAGAACATGCGCCGGGCGCGCAGCGGCGGGGATTCCCAGCCCCTGGCCGTGCCGCTGCCGTTGGGCCTGCACCCGGCCGAGGCCCTGCGTCTGGCGGAGTTTGCGGACGAACTGCGCGAGGTGGGCTATGTGCTGGAGGAGACCCAGGGCCAGCTTTTGGTGCGCGGCGTGCCGCCCAGCCTGCCCGCGGGCAAGGCCGTGCAGTACCTGCGCGAGATTTTGGCCGAGCAGTCCGAGGGGCTGGTCTCCTTGTGGACCCTGCTCTCGTGCAAATCGGCCATCAAGGCCGGGCAGCCCCTGGCCCAAAGCGAGGCCCTGGCCCTGTTGGAGGCCTGGCTGGCCGCGCCGGAGCGCGAGCACTGCCCGCACGGACGCCCCGTTGTGCTGTCCTTCGGCGAGGGCGACCTGGAGCGCATGTTCAAGCGCAAGTAGCGCGCCCGCAAATCCCGACCATCCGGGTCTTAAACACGCACCTTGCACCCCGGGCCAATCTCTGCCAATCTGCCCCCCGCGCTTCCCTCATCAAAAAGAGCGCAGGAGATTTGCCTCCCATGAGCATTTTGTACAACAAGTTTGAAGTCAGCGTCCGTCTTTCGGCCATCCGCTCCAACTACAGGCTTTTGAAGAACTCCGGCAGCCGGGTCATCGGCGTCATCAAGGCCGACGCCTACGGCCATGGCCTGTGCGAAGTGGCCGAGGCCCTCTCGCAGGAAGGCTGTGACACCTTCGCCATCGGTTCGGTGGAGGAAGGCGCGGCCCTGCGCAAGCACTTGGTCGAGAAGGGCATCAGCGCGCGCATCATGTCGCTGCTGGGCCCCGTGGACCCGGAAGACTACCCGCCCCTGTGGGAATACGACATCATCCCGTTCATCGGCAGCTTTCGCCAGCTGGAGGCCGTTGCGGGCCAGGCCTCGCGCCTGGGCAAGCCCCTGGCCATCTCCGTCAAGTTCGACACGGGCATGGCCCGGCTGGGCTTTGTGGAAAGCGACCTGCCCCGGCTTTTGGAGCGCCTGCGCGAGGCGCCTTTGGTCAAGGCGGTCATGGCCAGCTCGCACCTCGCCACGGCCGACGACCCCGGCGCCGTGGGCTTTGTGCTGGAGCAGGGCAAGCGCTTCGAGGCCATGGTCACGGCGCTGCGCCAGGCCGGGCACCAGGTTGAGGCCAACCTGGCCAACACGGCGGGCATTTTGGGCCATCAGCAGCTGCACCACCAGAGCCAGCGCGGGGGCATCGCCCTTTACGGCGCCAACCCCTTTGCGGGCACGGCCTGGGAGCACCTGGGGCGCGGGCTTGTGCCGGCCATGGAGGTGCGCACCAAGATCGTGTCCGTGCATCCGCTGAAAAAGGGCCAGACCATAAGCTACGGCGGCACCTATATGGCCAGCCGCGACATGCAGGTGGCCATCGTCGCCGCGGGCTACGCCGATGCGTACAGCCGCGGGCTTTCCAACAAGGGCGCGCAGATGCTCATCGGCGGGCGCAGGGTGCAGCAGGTGGGCCGCGTGTGCATGCAGCTGTGCGCGGCCGATGTGACCGACGTGCCCGACGTGCGCCCCGGCGACTGGGCCGTGCTGCTTGGCGGCAGCGGTCCGCTGGCCATTTCGGCCGACGAGCTGGCCTCTTGGTGGGGCACCATTTCCTATGAAGTTTTCTGCCTGCTGGGGATGAACCGGCGGGTCTACATCTAGACCGGGTTCAAGGAGCGCATCATGGCTGAAGAAGAATGGATTTTCGCGGAGAAGCTGCCCGTTGACGAGGCCGACCCCAGGGCGCTCATGAGCAAATGGGCCAGCGTGGCCGAGGACATGGCCCTGGTGCCGGAGTTCAACGTGCGCATGCGCGTGGAGGAAGGGCATTTCATCATCGAGGTGAGCCCGGAGCTGTACGACGTGTTCCGCACCGCCTAGGCCCGGACTCAAGGTTTCCTCCGTCTTGCCGGGGGCTTTTGTAACCGGCTTGCGTCTATAAGTTTGACAACGTCCGCGCGCCGCACGTATCCTTGCCGCCAACCAGATATTCAGGAGGCGGCATGACGGATGCGGCATGGTGGACCAGCATGGCGCTGGTGGCGGCTTTTTCCGCTGCCGGCGGTTTTGCGCTGGGACGCGCCGGGCGGCGTAGCGTGGTGCCCGCACAGGATGCGCCCCTGGCGGCGACCGCGCCTTTTCTCAAGGATCTTGTTGCCCGCGCCGTGCCCCTGGACTTCAGCCTTTCGTCTTGCTCCGCAAGCGGCGGCGCCGACGCACGCAACGGGGCCGAGGCCGCGGGCGAGTCCCTGGGCCGCTGCGTGCCCATATCCCTCGGGCCGGACGGGCTGCTCTGCGAGCTTCTGGACATTGCCGCTCCGGGCCGCGCCGGACCAGGCGCGCGCGTCACCTGCTTTTTTCCGCCGCAGCGGCTTGAAGGCCGCAAGATAAACGCCTTCGAGACGGTCATCGCCGCCGTGGACGCCGTGGCCGAGCCGCCGCGCATGCTGCTGGCCGCCCCAACGGAGCTGCTGTCCATAGTGCGCCGCCGCCACACCAGAAAGCGCGTCAGCGACCAGCGCTTTGTGCGCGTGCGCTTGTGGCTGGCCGAGGCGGGCGTGAGCCCCGTGTATTTCCCCGACGCCGCGCCCGACATCTGGGTCAACGCCTATGACGGCCGCCACGGCGAAGAGAACGCCGTCACGGACATTTCCGCCGGCGGGCTGGCCCTGGAGGTGCGCGCGGGACTGCTGCCGGGCGGGCTGGAGCAGGGCAGCCCTGTGGTGCTCAAATGTTCGCTGTTTCAGTTTCGGGAGAAGCAGTTTAAGCCTTACTGGTACGCCGGGCTGGTGCGCGGCGTCAGCGCGCCCGGCGGCCCGCAGGGCAAGCTCAGGCGCATCGCCGTGGGCTTCACCCACGTGGGCGCGGCCGATGAAGCCGCCCCCCAGGGCGTGGACTGGACGGCGCGGGTCACCACCGAAACCTAAGGAGAGGGCAGATGAAGGTGCTTGGCATCAACGGCAGCGCGCGGCTGAACGGTAATACCGCCATCATGCTCCAGGTCGCCCTGGCCGAGCTGGAGGGCGAGGACATCGACACCGAGCTGGTGCAGCTGGGACCCAAGGGGCTGCAAGGCTGCATCGCCTGCTACAAGTGTTTCGAGAACAAGGACGGCCGCTGCGCCGTCGACGACGCCATGAACGGCTACATTGAGAAGATGCGCCAGGCCGACGGCATCCTGCTCGGCTCGCCCACCTATTTCGCCGATGTCACCACCAACGTCAAATCCCTCATGGACCGGGCGGGCATGGTGGCCAGGGCCAACGACGACATGTTCAGCCGCAAGGTCGGGGCCGCCGTGGTCACCGCGCGCCGCGGCGGGGCCATCCACACCTTCGACACCCTGAACCACTTCTTTTTCATCAGCCAAATGATCGTGCCCGGCTCCAGCTACTGGAACATGGGCTATGGCCGCGAGCCCGGGCAGGTGAACGGCGATGACGAGGGCCTGCGGACCATGCACGTGCTGGGCAAGAACATGGCTTGGCTGCTCAAGAAGCTGGCCGACTAGCCCATGGAGGCGCTGCTGGGCGTTCTGGCCCTTGTTTTAGGGGCCGCGCTGGGCGCGGTCGTCACCGCCCTGCTGCTCAAAAGCCGCTTCGCCGCCGAGGCGTTGCGCCTGCGCGCCGAGGCCGAGGCCCAGCTGGCCCAGGCCCGCAGCGGCGAGTCCGCCCTGGTGGAGCGCCTGCGCGGGGCCGTGGCCCAGGCCCAGACCCTGCGCGCGGAGCTGGACGGCCTGCGCCTTGCCGCCGCCGAAGGCGCCGCCGTGCTGCGCCAGGAGACCGGCCGCCGCGCCAGCGCCGAGGAATCCGCCGCCCGCGTGCCCGGCCTTGAGGCCAGCCTTGCGGCATCCGCCGCCGAGCTTTCGGTCCTCAAGGTGCGCGAGGGCGATTTGGCCGCCCGCATGGAGGAGGAGCGCAAGGCCGCCAATGAAAAGCAGGCCATCCTCGAAGATTTGCAGGCCAAGCTGCAGGACACCTTCAAGGCCCTTTCCGCCGATGCGCTGAAGCACAACAACCAGAGCTTCGTGGAGTTGGCCAAGTCCCACCTGGCCACCTTCCAGGAAGCGGCCAAGGGCGATCTGGAGCTGCGCCAGAAGAGCATCGAGGGCCTGGTGAAGCCCATCAAGGACTCGCTCACCCAGGTGGACGCGCGCATTCAGGACATGGAGAAGAGCCGCCAGAACGCTTATGTGGAGCTGTGCCAGCAGGTGAAGTTTCTGGCCAGCGATCAGGTGGACCTCAAAAAAGAGACGCGCAAGCTGGTGGAGGCCCTGCGCCGGCCCACGGTGCGCGGCCGCTGGGGCGAAATGCAGCTGCGGCGCGTGGTCGAGCTGGCGGGGATGATCAATTACTGCGACTTCACGGAGCAGGCCAGCGTCAGCACCGAGGAAGGACGCTTACGGCCGGACATGGTGGTGCGCCTGCCCGGCGGCAAGAACGTGGTGGTCGACGCCAAGGCCCCGCTGGAAGCCTATCTGAACGCCTACGAATCGACGGACGAGGACGCGCGCAAGCACAACATGCAGAGCCACGCCCGGCAGATCCGCGACCACATGACCAAATTGGGTCAGAAAAGCTACAGCGACCATATCAAGCCCACGCCGGAGTTCGTGGTCATGTTCCTGCCCGGCGAGATCTTCTTCAGCTCCGCCCTAGAACACGACCCCTCGCTCATTGAGGAGGGTGTGAGCAAAAATGTGATCGTTGCATCTCCTACCACTCTTATTGCTTTGCTCAGGGCAGTCGCATACGGCTGGCAGCAGGAGACTGTTGCGGAAAGTGCCCAAAAGGTGAGTGAGCAAGGGCGGAAATTGTACAAGAGCATATGCACGTTCGTGGATCATATGAGCAAAATCGGCAAGGGGTTGGGTGCCGCTGTCGAAGGCTACAACAAAGCAGTGGGCTCCCTCGAGTCGCGAGCTTTGCCCCAGGCACGTAAGTTGAAAGAGTTAGGGGCCGGAACAATTGACGACATCCCCGAGCTGCCTCTTGTGGAGAAGAATACGCGCGAGGTGCAGCCCGGCGAGGAATAGCAAAGCCTGGGGAGCCGAGCCGTCCTCCGACCCGTTCGCCGACTTGTTCATCGCCCGCCTATCGAGCGGCTAGTCTGTCAACTCGCCAATCGCCCACCAACCAGCCCGCCGGCCTGGCCCGCGGGAAGCCGCAACGGCGGGGATCGCCCCGTGCTGGAGTCGCCCGTCATCGCGCTATCGCCGAAAGGCCCGCATGAAAAGCGTCCACCCGTGCCGGTGCGATTCTGATTGTCTTTGAGGGTGGCGGCCCGGCTGAAGATGCGTCTGCCAGCCAATTCCTTTGCGGAACCGCTCGCCAATCCGTTCATCTACCACCTCGCCGGCCCGGCCCGCGGGAAGCCGCAACGGCAGGCAGGGCCTTCGGCCAACCAGCCCGCCGTCATCGCTCTGCCACCTCATGAATCAGGCGAAAGCCTTTGAATGAAGCGCGGTCAGAGGCTGTGCTGCAAGCGGTATGGTTTGAGCAGCCTTGAGGGCAAGCCGGGCGAAAAAAACGGCCAGAGCTTCCGCCCCGGCCGGTGTGATTTTGATTATGCAGGTGCGTTTTGGCCGGAGCATCCGGCGGTGCGGCCTGCCAGCCCGAAAAGCCGACAACCCAAATAGCCCGCCAGCACGAAAACACGTCAGCGTAAAAAAACGCCAGCGCGAAACGCCAGCCTGAAATGTCAGCGCGAAGCGTCAGCGTGAAACGCCAGGCTCGCGGAAAACCGGCCGGCTATTCGCCCAGGCCCATCTCCCGCAAGAACGCGGTGTCCTCGGTCCAGTCCTCGCGCACTTTGACCCACAGCTCCAGCAGCACTTGGCGCTCCAGCAGCACTTCCATTTCTAAGCGCGCGGCCGTGCCGATCTTTTTGAGCATCTGCCCGCCCTTGCCGATGACCATGCCCTTGTGGGTGCTGCGCGCCACGTGGATGCAGGCGTTGATGCGCACCGCGCCCGCCTCCGGCTCCTCCCACTTCTCGATCTCCACGATGGTGTTGTACGGCAGCTCCTGCTCCAGTTCGAGGAAGAGCTTCTCGCGGATGATCTCCGCCGCCATGAAGCGCAGGGACGCGGTGGAGAGCTGGTCGTCCGGGTACTGGGACGCGCCTTCGGGC
>Ga0209373_10004395_pt1 | contig 12171 bp, 9 predicted proteins | sample Higcelweek5metaG_FD_187173 | JGI IMG/M metagenome (GOLD analysis project Ga0209373, IMG submission 187173) | Freshwater pond sediment microbial communities from the University of Edinburgh, under environmental carbon perturbations - High... | ecosystem: Environmental > Aquatic > Freshwater >... | reverse complement strand
AAAATCAGGTCATTCGGTGAATCAAATCTATCAAAATGTCACCCACTTCGGGATTCCCATGCCCCATGCCCCATGCTCCATACCTTTTTTGATCCACTACTGCCTACTGCCTACTGCCTACTGCCTTTTCCAGTCCCTTCATCGAGAGCTGAATCCGCTTCCGGGCAAGGTCTACGCTGACAACTTTCACAGTCACCTGCTGGTGAAGCTTCACAACCTTCGAAGGGTCATCAACATATTTGTCAGCCATCTGCGACACATGCACCAGACCGTCCTGCTTCACACCAATATCAACGAATGCTCCGAATTTTGTAATGTTTGTCACTATCCCCGGAACAATCATACCCTCCTTAACATCTTCCAGGGTACGGATGTCTGCAAAGCTGAATTCCTGAATGGCTGACCTCGGATCGCGCCCGGGTTTTGCGAGCTCCTGCATTATGTCTTTAAGTGTGGGTAGCCCTATAACAGGAGTGACATAGTTTTCAGGCTTTATTGCCTTGCGTTTCTCCCCGTCGTGAATCAGCTCAGCGACAGAACATCGGAGGTCAGAGGCCATTTTCTCAACAATATGATAACTTTCAGGGTGTACCGCCGAAGCGTCAAGTGGATTTACCGCATTTCTGATTCTCAGGAAGCCTGCACTCTGCTCGAAGGCCTTGTCGCCCATCCTCTTCACTTTCATCAATTGTTTCCTCGAGCTGAAAGGTCCGTTCTGGTTTCTGTATTCGACCATATTCTGAGCCAGTTGCGGTCCCAGTCCGGAGACATAGGCAAGCAGGTGAGGACTGGCGGTGTTAACCTCCACTCCCACGGCATTTACACAAGACATCACCACCTCATCCAGGGAACTGTGCAGTCTTGGCTGGTCGACATCGTGCTGGTATTGCCCGACACCTATTGACTTTGGATCAATCTTCACCAGTTCGGCAAGGGGATCCATCAGCCGGCGTCCTATTGAGATGGCCCCGCGGACCGTCACATCATGATCCGGAAACTCATCCCTGGCTGTTTTTGAGGCAGAATAGACCGAAGCGCCTGCCTCGCTGACAACAAATACCTTAATGCCTGTGGCGGCAGGGACATACTGTCTTACAAAATCTTCGGTCTCACGACTTGCAGTACCGTTCCCGATTGCAATGGCTTCGATTTTGAACCTGTCTATCAGTGACAGCATCTTGCTCACACTCTTTGCTGTCTCATTCTGAGGGGGATGAGGATAAATATTGTCATTGTGCACAAGTGCTCCCTGCCTGTCGAGGCAAACCAGCTTGCATCCGGAACGATATCCGGGGTCAAGGGCCAGGACATTCTTCTCACCCAGCGGGGGGGATAGCAGAAGCTGGCGCAGGTTATCGGCAAACACCCTTATTGCCTCCTCGTCTGCCTTCTCCTTTGATGTCTTCCTGAATTCAGTCTCCATCGATGGTGCCAACAGCCGGTCCCAGCTGTCGGCAGCTGCCTGTCTGACCTGCCGTGAGCAGTTGTTGTTCCCGATTATAAAGACCTTATCAATTACCGGCATCACATCTTCCTCACGTGGCATTATTGTCAGCTTCAGGAAGCCTTCCTCCTCACCGCGGCGCATCGCCAGCAGCCTGTGAGACGGGCATTTACGGAGGGGTTCGGACCATTCAAAATAGTCGCGGAACTTACTGCCCTCTTCCTCCTTGCCCTTAAGAACCCTGGAGGTGATTACAGCATCCCGCTCGTATAACTTTCTCAACCCACTGCGTACCGGTTCGCTCTCACTTACTGTTTCTGCAATTATATCACGGGCTCCTGCAAGTGCATCATCGGCTGTTTCAACCTTATCACTGAGGTATTTTTCAGCTTCCTCCTCCGGGGAGCCGTTGCCCTGTCCGAGCAGCCACAAAGCCAGAGGTTCAAGTCCTTTCTCACGTGCCACTGTAGCACGGGTTCGCCTTTTGGGCCTGAAAGGCAGGTAGATATCTTCAATCTCTGATAGTGTCAGCGCCGAGTTGAGTCTTTCGAGGAGTTCCGGAGTCATTTTCTCCTGCTCCACTATCGATTTGACAATTGCCTCCCTCCTCTTGTCAAGCTCTTTCAACCTCTCGTATTCATCACGGATCTCAAGAAGCTGCACTTCATTCAGGCTTCCGGTGACCTCCTTGCGGTAACGACTTATGAAGGGAATGGTGGCTCCGTCATCGAGAAGCCTTATTGTATTCTCAACCTGCCAGTCGTGCAGCTGCAGTTTCCTGGCGATAAAATTTACATTCTTTGCCGCCTCCATCACACTTATTCAACGTGCAGAATAAATCCTTTAAGGTATTCACTTTCAGGATGATAAATATTAACCGGATGATCAGCCGGCTGTCCCATCTGGTCGACAATCCTGACTGTGCGCCCGGTATTTGCCGCCGCGACAAAGAGAGAGCGCCGGAAGTCGTCACGACTGACAACCTGTGAACAGGAGAATGTAAAAAGCATTCCTCCCGGCCGGATCCTTTCCATAGCAATTGCATTAAGCCTCCGGTAGCCCTGCAATGCTTTAGTAAGCACATTCTGATGTTTGGCAAAAGCCGGAGGGTCAAGCACAATGAGGTCATAGTCTTTTTTCATCTCGGCCAGGTAGCTGAAGGCATCTGCAGTGACAGCCTTATGGCGCGGATCATCGCCGAAGTTCATTTTCACGTTTTCATCAGCCAGGGACATTGCCCCCGCCGAGCTGTCGACAGTATGCACCAGGGCAGCATTTTTCATAGCATAGACTGAGAATCCGCCTGTATACCCGAACATGTTGAGCACATTTCGTCCCTTGCTGTACTTTGACAGAAGCTCCCTGTTATCACGCTGGTCAATGAAAAACCCGGTTTTCTGTCCTGTCTTCCAGTCGACTCTGAATTTAAAACCGTTCTCAGTCACCACGGCGCTGCTTCCGGGGTCTTCGCCGGCCAGATTACCGTTAAGAGCCCCGAGATGGGCCATGAAGGGCAGGGTACCCTCACTCTTATCATATACAGAGGTGATGCGGCCCTCAAGTACTTCGGTGACCAGTTCAGCAATCATCTGCCGGATATGCCAGAACCCGGCACTGTGAGCCTGCAATACGGCAACGCTTCCATAGATATCCACTATCAGACCAGGCAGGCCGTCGCCCTCACCGTGGATGAGACGCCATGTGTCAGTGTCATCTCTTTCGGCAATTCCTGCAATCAGCCTGTAATTATAGGCTGCCTTTATTTTGCCGAGGAAGAATTCACGGTCAGCATCGCATTTTATGAATGAGAATATGCGTACTGCAATGGAGCCCGGTGACCAGTGCCCTGTTGCCAGGTAAGTACCGTCAGAGGCATTCACCTCCACAACATCGCCTTCTGCCGGTGACCCGGTTGTATGGCCTATTGCACCTGAGAATATCCAGGGGTGATAACGTCTCACCGACTGTTCTTTGCCTTTTTTAAGGAATAGCTGTATTGCGGTCACCCGTATGTTTATTAGTGGCCGTCGTGGCCGTTTATACCAAGATAAATCCTGCGGCAGACCCACGCATCAGTAGCTGCGTACAGTTGCTGGGGCCAGGTCAGGGCAGGTGTCTCCCAGTTTGTTACCTGCTGTGATTTAGAGATTGAGAAGCCCAGGACGATGGCTGACAGTTTCTTCAGCCCCAGTTCTTTGATCCCATGATTGGCCACAATACTCTGAAGGTCTATGAATCCGCCGGGTTCGAAGGGTCTCAGGCTGCGCAGGGCTTTAATGTCATCATGGATGGCGACACCCACTTTAGTAATTTTGGGATCTGAGAGGATGCGGGCAAGCTCAGGCGGAAGCCCGATCAGGTTCAGCCTGAAGATCCAGGCCTTATTGTCATCAGATAGCTGAAGCAGTGCCACCCTGTTTTTCTGCCCTTTCTTGAATGTAGGCTTGGTTTCGGTGTCAAAACCCAGAAGGCTGGATTTCCTCAGATCAGGGAGGACAGGATAAAATTTGTCAAGATTGTCAACAACAACTATCTGCCCGTCGAACTGTGTGACTGGCAGCTTCTTCAGATCCTCATCCGTTACACCCTCGTTAAACAGCCTTGCCATTGTTTCCCTCTTCTTTTGAATCAGTCTCTTCGGCCACTGAATAGAGTACGCGGTGAATTGCATTAAGCACAACAAGTAGTTTCTGTCCCCAGAACTCTTCGAAGTTCATAAGCACTTCCCAGACGGCGTCATTCATGACATCGTCAGTGCCGGTTTTATAGTTGACTATGAAGTCTTTAAGGTCCTGGTATATGTCTGTAAGGCTCTCGGAGATGCTTCCGGTGTAGAGTCTGTCAGAAGGGTCACCGAAGTCAGCCAGCACCGGGAACGGGTCATTATTACCGATCTTTGAGAGCAGAACATCGTGCATCCTGGTATAGTCAAACTCTGTGACTGTCTTTTCATTGCCGTCCTCCAGCAGAGGTTCGAGCATGGGCAAAAGTGATGCCCGAAGGTAGATAAATGGCAACAGCCGCTGCATCACCTTGAGTATTTCGATTCCCTTAGTCTCCTTACACCCTTCAAGGTACTTGCAGAATTCATTCGCGGAAGCTGCAAATTCCACAGCCTGACGCGAATAGATCATTTTGTCTTCTTTTTCCATTTAGAATTAAATAACGGACAAAAGTAGGAATTAAAGGGATAGAAACGGCTTTCTGTTGAAAAAAGGGAAGGACTGTCAGTGTTTCCAGGCAAGTTTGTGATCACTGTCAGTGATCAGTTTCTCGCGGTCAAGCAGCCATCGAATCACCTTGACACTTTTTTCGGGAGGAAGCTCCATTCTGTCGGTCAGGTCTTCGATGCGGAGGGTCTGCTCCTCAACAAGAATTTTTATTTTTCCGATGATCATGTCAAATTCATACTTGCTGAGGTCAAGTTCATTTCTCTCCTGGCAGGTGTCACACTGGCCGCAGCGGCCGTTTTCCTCACCGAAGTAGCCGGTCAGGAATGCTGACCTGCACCTGGTTTTGTTCCCGGCATATTCAATCATCATCCCCACCCTTTCAATATAATTTTCCTTAACCTTCAGGTACACATCGGGCGAAATGTTTAACTGGCGCCGTTCAAGGCGTTCTTCAGTAAAGATGACAAGTGGGCTCTTTTTGCCCGGAATGAAATGGATTATATTCTGGGCGGAGAGGCGGACCAGAAACTGATAAATAGCCTCGCGTGTTAGTCCTGAGCGGTTGGCAAGCGACTCCTCATTTATCGGAACGAACTCGGAGAACATCCCGCTGTATGTGCGTAGAAGGAGTTTGATGAATTTGTCATATTCCTCATTGGCCACCTGGAATTTATATAGATCGTCACGGCTCACCACAAAGTGCACCCTTGAGGGGTTGTTTATCTCATCTGTGAATTCAAGGTATCCCTCTTTCTGGAGGAAGTTGAGGCTGTTGTATGTTTCGGTGACCGAGAAGCGGAATGCGGAGACGAACTTCCAGAGGTCAAAGTCATAAACACCGTTTTTGCCTGACCCGACGGGTATCTGGTAGAAATTTCCAACTGCCTCATAAATATCTTTTATGCGGTCTATAGGAGGAAATTTGGTTCTGACAGAGTCTGTAAGCTTCTTCTTTTCATCCTGTGACCAGAGGAGGACTGCCCAGGCGGGTTTATCGTCGCGGCCTGCCCTGCCTGACTCCTGGTAGTAAGCCTCGATTGAATCCGGGGCATCCCAGTGAATGACGAACCTGACATCGGGTTTGTCAATACCCATTCCGAAGGCGTTTGTCGCCACAATGACCCGCACCTCGCCGGTGGTCCATGATGTCTGTTTCCGGTCACGCAGTTCCTGAGGAAGGCCTGCGTGGTAGAAGTCAGCCGTGATTCCGTTGGCCACCAGCATTTCCGCAATCTCCTTTGAGCGCTTGCGGCTGCTTACATATATGATTCCGCAACCCTTCTCCCTCTTCAGACTTTTCAGAACATAGACACTCTTATCCTCCACTTCGCGCACCACATATGTAATGTTCGTCCGTTTGAAGCTTGCCTGCAGTACGGGGGCATTCTTCAGATGAAGTCTCTCAATTATATCCTTCACCACCCTTGGCGTTGCAGTGGCAGTGAGAGCCAGGAAGGGCACCTCAGGCCCTATCAGGTCACGTATTTCGGCGATGCGCAGGTACGAAGGACGGAAGTCGAAGCCCCACTGTGAAATGCAGTGGGCTTCATCAATGGCAACAAGAGAAAAATTAAATCTCGGCAGTCTTGAGCGGAAGACAGGAGTATGGAGACGCTCGGGGCTCACGTATAACAGCTTGTAATCGCCATAGAGGCAGTTATCAACCGAGATATCGACCTCTTCGCGGGTCATTCCGCTGTGGATAGCCATTGCCTTAATATTCAAAGACTTCAGTCTGGTCACCTGGTCTTTCATCAGGGCTATAAGCGGGGTAATAACAAGGCACAGCCCATCAGAAGCAACAGCCGGAACCTGGAAGGTAACCGATTTGCCTCCTCCGGTAGGAAGGAGGCCCACACAGTCCTTTCCGGAGGTCACGGCACCGATGATCTCCTCCTGCAACGGTCTGAAGGCGGTGAATCCCCAGTAACGGGCAAGAGTCTCCCTGTATATTTCCGGTAACATTTCCGTGCAGCGTGCAGATTATATACAAAAATAGTAACTCAATCTCACTTTTAACCTTTTATTGACATTATAGATGTATTGGCGCTCATCATTTTTTTGTAATTTTCGCCCCAAATAAAACATACCCCATGTCATTCTCTGAAGATAAGTTGTTGTTTGAGGGTCTCACCTTCGACGATGTTCTGCTTCTTCCGGCCTACTCCGAGGTCCTTCCGCGGGATGTGGATCTGAGATCACATTTTACGCGTAACATAATCATTAACACGCCAATAGTCTCGGCAGCGATGGATACCGTCACTGAAGCCGAACTGGCTATAGCAATTGCCCGTGAGGGAGGCATCGGTGTGATTCACAAGAACATGTCTATCGGGCAGCAGGCGGCCCAGGTGCGCAAGGTAAAGAGAGCCGAAAGTGTAATGATCTTCGACCCTGTTACAATAAATGATAAATCGACGGTGGCGGATGCACTGGCTCTGATGAAGGAGTTCAAGATCGGAGGAATACCGGTTATAAGTGATGACGGGGCGCTGGTAGGCATCGTGACAAACAGGGATCTTCGTTTTGAAAAAGATTATTCAAGGAGGATAAGCGAGATAATGACAACGAGGCTCATCACGCTGAGTCACTCTACTAACCTTGCGGCGGCGGCGGAGATTCTGCAGAAGCATAAGATCGAGAAGCTGCCCATCGTAGATGAAAAGGGGCGGTTGAAAGGGCTGGTAACCTATAAGGATATAACCAAAGCGAAGGACAGGCCCAATTCCTGTAAGGATGAGAAGGGAAGGCTGCGGGTAGCCGCCGCCGTGGGTATTGCTGCAAATACGCTTTCGAGGGTAGAAGCGCTTGTCGGTGCCGGTGTTGATGCCATTGCGATTGACACTGCTCACGCACATACAAAAGGAGTCATCAATATACTGAGGGAGGTGAAGAAAATCTTCCCGGGTACCGAGGTAGTAGTTGGCAATATCGGAACAGCAGAGGCCGCAAAGCGACTTGTTGACGAGGGTGCCGATGCTGTCAAGGTAGGGATAGGTCCGGGGTCAATATGCACCACCCGTGTTGTTGCAGGCGTCGGGGTGCCTCAGCTCTCAGCAATTTATAATGTGGCAAGGGCGATAGAAGGCAGCGGCATCCCGGTAATAGGTGACGGCGGGATACGTTATTCAGGTGACATTGTAAAAGCAATAGCGGCAGGTGCTGACAGCGTAATGGCCGGCTCGTTATTTGCAGGGGTGGAAGAATCACCAGGGGAAACAATAATTTATAACGGACGCAAGTTCAAGACATACAGGGGCATGGGTTCCGTCGAGGCCATGCAGATGGGATCAAAGGACAGGTATTTTCAGGATATGGAAGATGACATCCATAAGCTTGTTCCGGAAGGAATTACAGCACGGGTACCCTACAAAGGGACTCTGAATGAGGTTATTTATCAGTTCCTTGGAGGACTACGTTCGGGAATGGGCTACTGCGGCGCTCCTGATATTGCCACTCTCAAGAAAGACGGGCGGTTTGTGAGGGTCACTGCTGCCGGCGTTACAGAGAGCCATCCGCATGATGTTACTATAACACGTGAAGCGCCAAATTACAGCCGTAAGAACAACGAATACTAGATGACCCGCCTCTCAATCATACTTGTGACAGCACTGTTGGTTCTCGCATCCTGCTCAAGGTCAGCCAGGGAAGAAAACCGTATAGCGGTTGCGCGTGCCGGTGACAGGGTTCTATATTTCGACCAGGTACCTCCTACCCTGGTAGCACCCGGGATGAGTGCACCTGACAGCACCTCCGCCATCCAGAGTTACGTACGCCGCTGGGCACGTAAAGAACTGCTTGCAATCAGGGCAGAACAGAATCTTACCTCTGAGTACAAGGCAGAGGTAAACAGGCAGCTTGACGAGATGAGGAATAATCTGCTGATTTACCAGTACCAGCAGCAGATGATAATTCAGAAGATGGATACAACTGTCAGTGACAGTGAGATGCAGGAGTATTATATAAGCAACATTAACACTTTCTCACTTACTTCAAACCTTGTCAAGGCAATTTTCTTCAAGCTTCCAAAAGATACACCAGAACTTGATAAGGTAAGGGGATGGTATAAGTCAAACGCTCCCGAGGATTACAGGGCACTTGAAAATTACTGCCTTCAGTTTGCACTCAGGTACGATGATTTTGATGAGTCATGGATACCCTTCACACAGCTCCTGATGGAAGTGCCACTCGAGTCTGACGACCAGGAGGCGTGGCTTGCACGTAACAGTACTGTGGAGTTGCAGGATGATAAATTCCTCTATTTTATAAACATAAGGGAATACAGGCTTCGTAACAGTGTGGCGCCTTTTGAATACATAAGCGGTCAGGTAAAGACCATAATTCTTAACAACCGCAGGAACGACTTCCTGCAGAAACTCGAAGACGGAATTTATAATGAGGCCTTAAGGGACAACTCCCTTACGGTCTACTAACGGAAAGATCAGATATGAAAATCAGGATTACCATTTTTGCTGTGCTGATGATGCTTGCAGGGAACAGTGCAGCCGGTCAGGAAGTAGTTGAATCGATAGTAGCTATTGTAGGGAATGAGGTTATCTACCTGTCTGACCTTGAGGGTCAGATGATGCAGCGTAAGGCCGAGAAGGACCAGACGCCGGATGACATCATGCGATGCCAGATTCTTGAAGACCAGTTGATACAGAAACTTTTTCTTGATCAGGCCAAAATAGACTCCATCGAGGTTTCACCGGAGAATGTTGAAGCTGACCTTACCGGGAGGCTCTCTGACTATGTAAGGCGGGCAGGATCTGAACAGGCTCTTGAGACATACTTCAACAAGAGCATGGCTGAGATCAGGAAGGATCTTCGTGAAATGCTTACCAACCAGTATATTATCGAAGAGACCCAGGGAACCATAGCAAAGAATATAACTGTCACACCTGAGGAGGTCAAAAAATATTACAATTCAATTCCGAAGGATTCGCTTGCACTGGTTCCGCGAAAAGTTGAACTGAGCATAATACAGGTCGAGCCCCCCTCAATGGAAGAGAGTAAGGCTGAGGTTCGTCAGAAGCTGCTTGAGCTGCGCAGCCGCATCATAAATGGGGAGAGTTTCAGGACCCTGGCGGTGCTTTATTCCGAAGACCCGGGATCTGCACCCCTTGGCGGAGAACTGGGATTCCTGACACGCGGAGAGCTTGCCAAGCCGTATGCCGAGGCTGCATGGAGCCTGAAGAAGGATGTGGTTTCGAAAATCGTTGAGACAGAGTTCGGATTTCATATTATCCAGTTGATTGACCGTAAGGGAGATATGGTTAATTCGCGTCATATACTGATGAAGCCAAAACTCTCAGCCACGCAGACTGAATGGTCAATTATGAGGCTTGACAGTATTGCCGAACTGGTACGTAAAGACAGTGTAACCTTTGAACGGGCAGCGATGCTTCTCTCTTCCGACAAGACCACAAGGGCCAACGGAGGTAAGATGGTCCAGGCAAACCCCTCAGAGCGAATCACATGGTTTACCCTCGACGAGCTTTCAAAAGAGGTGAACCTGGTTGTTCGCACCATGAAACTGGGTGAGATCTCGACGCCGTTCCGCACTACGGATTCGAAAGGGAACAGTGTTTACTGCATCATCAGGCTCGACAATGAAATTGGTCCCCACAGGGTAAACCTGCAGGATGACTATAAATACCTGACCGATGCTGCACTGATGAACAAAAAGAACAAGGCTTACCAGGAATGGATTGCCGGTAAGATCAAAAAGACCTACATCAAGATTGATGAAGAATACCGCACCTGCGATTTTTACAATGATGGATGGCTACGGTAATTCATAAATGTCGGATTCAGTATTTCAGTTTATCAGGCCTGCAATTCCTTCTGCCGCTTATTTTTCTGCTGGTACAGCAACCGGTGAATTCGCAGGACCAGCAGGGTACTGTGCGCCGCAAGGTTGAAATTCTCCATTCCGATGCAATGCTGTTCGACCGTCTTGCAGACAGGTCGAGGAAGAAGCTCCTGGGAAATGTAAGCCTGAAACACAACGATCTCTTCATGACATGTGACAGCGCCTGGTATTATGACGATACCAACCAGGTGTTCGCATTCAGTAATATTCATATCCAGCAGGGCGACACGATACACATCTATGGCCGCTATCTCGCTTACAACGGTGATACCGGCAAGGCTGTCATGACTGACAGTGTAAAGCTTGTTGACAGGGAGACGCAGCTCTTTACAGATAAGATTGACTATGATGTAAATACACAGGTGGCAGTCTACAATACGGGTGGCAGGATACTGAACGGTGATAACAGGCTCACAAGCATCACTGGTATTTATTATGCAAACCAGAAGATGATGCATTTCCGTGACAGTGTAAAGATTGTCAATCCCGATTATGTCATGAAAGCTGACACAATGCGTTACAGTACCCTTTCAGAGATAGTCTGGTTTGCCGGCCCTACGGAAGCGATCGGTGACAGTATATACCTATACTGTGAGGAAGGATGGAGTGACACGAAGAAAGATGTGTCGCAGCTGATGAAGAATGCTGTTCTTGACAACCGGGAGCAACGGATCACCGGTGACACGCTCTGGTATGACGAACCCAAAGGTTTTGGAGAGGCATTCGGAAATGTGACTATCACTGACACAACTGACAATGTAGTCGGGGGTGGCGATTATGCCTGGTACTACAAAGAGCCGGAACGGTTTCTGTTAACCGGAACACCTTATTTCACGATGTTTTCAGAGGATGATACGATTACTTTAAGGGCTGATACCCTGAGGGCTATACCCCAGGCAGACAGTGCCGGCATCTTTCACAGGCTGCTGAAGGCATATCATAAGTCAACAATTTTCAGCCGCGAGATGCAGGGTGTTTGCGATTCGCTTATTTACTCATTCAGGGACTCTGTAATCAGACTCTATGTCAATCCCGTTGTTTGGTCGCGTGAGAATCAGCTCTCAGCCGATTCTATTGCACTCTTCACGCGTAATCAGAAGGCTGATCACATGGAGCTTTACAACTCTGCATTTGTCGTAAGTTCCGTTGACTCCACCCGTTTTAACCAGATCAAGGGGAAGAATCTCTCAGGGTACTTCAAAGACAATAAGCTATACCGGATAAAGGTGACTGGGAACGGCGAGACAATATATTATGTGCTTGACGGAGAAGAGCTTGTAGGGGTCAATAAAGCCAAGAGCGCAACTATTGAGATCTTTATTGAAGACGGAAAAATTACAGAGATCTATCAGAATCAGAGTCCTGACGGCACTCTTGATCCCCCGCTTAAAACGCCAGATGGCCAGCAGAGGCTTGACGGTTTCCGCTGGCTGCCTGAGCTCCGGCCTGTCCGCCAGCAGGAAGAAATGTCAGAGAGTCTAAAGGTCTGAAGGTCTGAAGGTCCAGTAAATAAGCTATTTACAGATTTTCGACTTTCAGACTTGCGACTTTCAGACTTTCAGACTTTTTTAATATTCGTCCTCGTTGAAGAAAAAATCGTCTTTTGAGGGATAGTCAGGCCATATATCTTCGATACTCTCGTAGATATCGCCCTCATCTTCAATCTCCTGTAGATTCTC
>Ga0209373_10004394_pt1 | contig 12180 bp, 7 predicted proteins | sample Higcelweek5metaG_FD_187173 | JGI IMG/M metagenome (GOLD analysis project Ga0209373, IMG submission 187173) | Freshwater pond sediment microbial communities from the University of Edinburgh, under environmental carbon perturbations - High... | ecosystem: Environmental > Aquatic > Freshwater >... | reverse complement strand
TTCAGCTGGAGAGCCCGGTAAAACAATCAGTTGGGAAAAAATTAGCACAACACAAAATGGAAATGGAGGAGCAGAAACCGTGCAACTCAAGGGGAAAAAGGCCCGCTTTGTCAAAATAAGCTGCAAAAAATCTTCAGGTAATCATTACATCGTTCACGAAATCGCCATAGCGGGTAAAGGCATACGGCCAATGGTTTCAACACCAATGCCCATGCCCGATACAAAAGGCAATCAGTATTTAACTGGCGGAAACTGGAAACTTCAACGTGCTGAATTTGTATCCGATAAAGGTGAAAGCTTGTCGCAAGTAACATACATCGAAAAGGATTGGGTGCCGGCTACTGTACCTGGAACAATACTAACAAGTTACTACAATATCGGTGCTGTGCCCGATCATAATTATGCCGACCAGCAACTGATGATTTCTGAAAGCTTCTTTACTGCCGATTTTTGGTATCGAAACACTTTTGTGGTTCCTCAATCTTATTCTGGAAAGAAAATTTGGTTAAACTTTGATGGTATCAATTACAAAGCCGACGTTTTTTTCAATGGAAATTTTGTTGGAAAAATTGAAGGGGCATTTACCCGAGGAAAATTTGATGTTTCCGAATGGGCAAAAGTGGGTGAAATTAATGCACTTGCCGTGTTGATTCACAAGAATGAAAACCCGGGTGAAGTGACTGAGCAACATTTGAACGATGCCGATGGTAACGGTGGGATAATTGGCTACGATGGGCCAACATTTCTGGCCAGCATTGGCTGGAATTGGATACCCACCATTCGTGGCCGCAATACCGGAATTTGGAACGATGTGTATCTTTCAGCCACAAATGCAGTTTCTATGGCAAACCCTTACATCATAACCGATTTTAATTTGCCCGATACCACACAATCGAACGTTTCAATTCAAGTTGAATTGAAGAATAGCGATAAAAATCCTATAAAAGGTGTGCTGAAAGGAGCATTTGGAGAAATAACATTTGAACAAGAAATCAATATAGATCCTATAAGTAAGTTAAGTGTGTTAGTCGACCCTAAAAGCCACGCACAATTGCAGGTGAAAAATCCGAAATTGTGGTGGCCCAACGGGTACGGTAACCAAAACCTTTACAAGCTAAACCTTGAATTTATCATCAATGGCGAAGTGTCTGATCAAAAGGAAGTAACCTTTGGTTTTAGAAAATATACGTATAACTATGACAATACCCATTTAAGGCTGAATGTTAATGGTTATCCGCTTATTGTGCGGGGCGGGAATTGGGGAATGCCCGAAGCCATGTTGCGATGCGATAAAGAAGGCTACGATTTGCGCGTGAGGCTACATAAGGAAATGAACCTGAACATGATCAGAAACTGGATTGGCATGACCGCCGATGATGAGTTTTACGAGGCTTGCGACAAATATGGCATTATGGTTTGGGACGATTTTTGGCTCGCAAACCCTGTTGATGGTCCGCATCCGAAAAACAACCAACTTTTTAACGACAATGTTCGCGATAAAATTTTACAACGCCGCAACCATTCCTCGCTGGCACTTTGGTGTGGCCGTAACGAAGGCTATCCGCCTGCTGTGCTCGATTCAAGCATGCGCGTTATCCTTACCGAACTTGATAATTCTCGTCACTATATTTCCAGCTCGGCCGATCGCCCAGTAACCGGTCTCGGACCCTACGAAACCAAAGACCCTAAATGGTATTTTACACAACGGGGCACAACATTCCACAGCGAACAAGGTATTGTGTGTGTGCCGTCGGTTGAAAGTATGCGCGAAATGATGCCCGAAGAAAAATTGTGGCCAATTAACGACATGTGGGGAAAACACGACTGGACCCAACCCCGCGTAAAAATTTTCACCGACGATATGAACAGCAGTTATGGTGCCGCAACCGGAATTGAAGACTTTTGTCGTAAAGCACAACTATTGAACATGGAAGGGCCTAAAGCAATGATGGAAACCTGGCAAAGCAACCGTGGCCCCGGTGTTATTGTGTGGATGACCCACCCGGCTTGGCCTTCGCTTATTTGTCAAACTTACGACTACTATTTTGAACCAACTGCGGCTTACTTTGCCTTTAAAAAAGGCAGCGAACCTCAGCATGTTTTCTGGCGTGCTGACAATGAGCAAATTCAAGTAGCCAACAATTCAATTCACCCGTTAAACGGGGCAAAGGTGCTTGCAACACTTTATAACTTAAATGGAACAATTGCTTGGAGCGATTCATTGACTACTTCACTGGAAGCAAATACAGTAAAAACAATTTTTACACTTAATACCAACCTCGCGAAAAGTAATTTGCAATTCATTCACCTGAAGTTGATGGGTAATGATGGTAAATTGATTTCAGATAATTTTTATTGGAGAAATAATGAGTATCTTAAATACAACCTATTGAGCGAGATGCCTTCAACTGAAATTACAGGCAAAACTAAACTTGAAGCTAAAGGCGGAAAAACATTCGTGAAAATTTGCTTGAGCAATCCATCAAAAAACATTGCACTTATGTGCCGGGTTAAATTGCTACAAGCCAAAACAAATGAACGCATTTTGCCGGCCATTTACAGCGACAATTATTTCTCAATGGTTCCCGGAGAAGTAAAGGATATTGAAATTGAATTCGATACAATTCCACTTAATGGAAAGAAACCTAAATTGATGGTAGAAGGCTGGAATATAATTGAAAAAGAGCTTGAAATCATTAATTAATCATACAAGGAAAAACGAATTTTGAGCAATTATGCAACCTAATACAATGAATTGGCGGAGAATGGCACTTAGCTATATGTTGGTTTTTTTGGTTCAGATGATACAAGCACAGCCAAAACAGCAAATTACAGTTGCCGATTACGAAGATAAACCAAACACACAAAACTGGTGGAAAGATAATGCTCGGGTTCAATTTAATTATGATGAACATGCTGAAATACAGGTTAATGATAAATCGAAAGTTTGTTTGCATGTTAAATGGGATTCCATTACAGAAAATCGTCCTTATGCATGGTTTACCGATTTGAAGGCCGACACTTTTGCTGTCGATGGTATGGCAGAACGGTGGAAATTATTCAAAGAAAACACCTGGCTCTCTTTTTGGTGCAAAGCAGGCGAGGGTGATACGTTAATGCTTAATTACCTTGTACTAAGCAAAGGCCACAAAAAGAAATGGGGGTCCAATGTTATGGTTCCTGTGATTTCAAAAGAGTGGAAGTTTTACAAGGTTCGTTTTTCCGATTTGAACTACGAAGAATGGGGTGTTGAGCGGGCACCATTCAATTTGAACACCGACCAAGGTTTGTGTTTTGAAGTGGGATTACGGCTAGCTGCCACTCAGCCCAAAGGATCTGTCGAAGCATGGTTCGACAATTTGAAACTAACCAATTATGAACCAAATGAATAAGAAATCGATGTTGAGAGGACTACTAATTTCGGGTTTTTTGCTGGCTAATGGTTTGGCCTTTTCGCAATTACCTTCAAATTATATGGGAAAACCATATGCAGATTCAATTTACAATTTAGGGGCGCAAGCTATTCCAGGAAGAGTGGAATTGGCCTATTTCGACCTTGGAGGAGAAGGCATTGGTTATCATGATACGACTCCTGAAAATGAAGGTGCGAAACTGAACCGCGAAGTTCACGATTACGGAAGCCACTGGCGCCCCGGAATCCCCTACAGAACAGCATTTTTCAGGGAAAACGAAGGGGTTGATATTTCATACACGAAAGATTGGGCCGATTTTAATCATTCGAATAAAGTCGATCCACCTGTAAATCAGCTCTACATTGGTTGGCAGGAAGATGGCGAGTGGACCAATTACACCGTTGATGTAAAAGTACCAGGCAGGTATAAAATCATCACCATTTATGGTAACGAGGACAATCGTTCGTCACTTTGGCTCAACAACCAAAAAGCGGTTGACCTTGTTCTGCCCGAAGCAACCGGAAATTGGCATTACTGGACACAAGCAACTGTTGGTGAAATTACCTTTCATTCAGCAGGATTAAACCTGCTCACGTTAAAATACAACAAAGGAGCAAACCTTGCTTTTTTCGATTTTGTGTTGATACAACAATTGGGAGAATGAATTACAGGCAATTATCATTAAACCAATAATAAATGTATATGGTTGAAAAATTTTTAGTACTTATTTTTTCTCTTTCAATAATTACACTAAAGGCAGAGGAACCCATTTCAAAACTTCAAAAGTTGAAGGTCGATGGTGTTTATTTAAAAGATAGCCAAAATCAAGAGGTGGTGTTACGAGGAGTTAGTTATGGTTGGAGCAATGAGCATTACCGTTTCTATAACGAATCGACTGTCGGGTGGCTAAAATCCGATTGGAATGTGTCTGTAGTTAGGGCAACAATTGGAATTGAACCAGAAAACGGTTATTTGCAATCCCCTTTACAGACAACCCATTATATCACTCAGTTAATTGATGGAGCAATAAAAAACAATGTTTATATCGTTTTGGCATGGCATTGCAATAACAGACATTTAGATCAGTCAAAAGATTTCTTTGCCCACATTGCTAAAAAGTATGGCAAATACCCAAACATAATTTATGAGTTATTTACAGAACCCGATGATGAAACGTGGAGCGAATTGAAACCCTATTATGCTGAATTAATTCAGACCATTCGCCTATTTGATCAAAGTAATGTAATTCTGCTTAGCGCACCATATTGGTCACAAAGTATAAAGACAGTTGCCGATGATCCTTTGACGGGGTTTGAGAATATCATGTATACAATTCATTTCTGTACTGGAGAAAGCGGACAAACATTACGAAACGACTGTAAATATGCCCTTGAAAAAGGAATTCCATTAATTGTTTCTGATCATTTGTTGACCGATTGTACATGCGATGGGACTTTATTTGTCGAGGAATGGGAAAAATGGATTTTCTGGTTTGAACAAAATAAAATCAGTTGGATTGTTTGGAGTATTTCTGATAAAAAAGAGAACTGCTCTCTGTTGGTTCAGGGTGCCGACACCACTGGTAATTGGAAAGAAACCGATCTGAATGAATCGGGTAAAATAGTCAGGGCTAAGCTCAAAAAAGAGAAATAAGAAACAATATATAATCGGACATTCATGAATTAATCATTTGACCCATGAGATTATCAATTTCAACAAACTTTAAAACAGCAATTATTACCGGCATTTTTATGTTTTTTTTAATTGCATGCAATGGCCCTTCAACCATTAAGTTATTGTCGCCCAACGAGGGTAAAACCATTTCGAACAACATGCCAACCCTAACGTGGAGATGTAGCGACGAGTTCAAATCGTTCGAGATTTGGATTGATGGTATTTTAATGGACACACTTACGGGCACTCAAAAGCTTTATGTGCCTTTTCCAATGTCGTTCGGAAATCATAGTTGGCAAGTGGTTGGGATCAAAGAAAATGGAAAAGAAAAAAGTGAACAGGGCACTTTCACCATCAACGACAAACCCCTTAGTCAACTACCGGCAAAATCGTACTTGATTCGTCACAACTGGAAGGTTAACGCAGCCAGTACAGTTTCACTTACGGGAAAGGAGTTGTCTGACGATTTCAAAACCGGCAGTGGTTGGGTTACTACTTCAGTACCGGCAACAGTGCTTACCGCATTGGTTCGTAACGGAGTGTATCCCAACCCCTATGTTGGTTTCAACAACATGCACATACCCGATGCCGACGATTCGCACAACCAGAAATATGATCTTCTGAAATACAGCCATCTTAAAGGTGAAAATCCATGGAAAACGCCCTACTGGTACCGTACTTCATTTACTGTGCCCGATAGTATTGCGGGTTCTAATTACTGGTTGAATTTCAACGAAATAAACTATAAAGCAGAAGTGTGGCTGAATGGGGTACAGCTCTCCGATACTTCTCAAATGGTGGGCATGGAGCGTCAATTTCGTTTCGATATAACAAAGGCTTTAAAAAAGCAGGGCGAAAACCATTTGGCCGTGGCAATTTATCCTTTGGAATATCCGGGGAAACCTGAACCTGAACCATTGGTTGCTTTTGGCGAACCTGGCGAAAATATGGGCGATGGAATGATCAGCAAGGGGTACACCAAATGGGATGCACTTGGCTGGGACTGGCAACCACCTGTGCGCGACCGAGATATGGGCATAACCGAAGATGTGTTTCTTTACGCAACCGATGCCCTTGAATTAGCAAATTTGTATGTGACTTCAGACATGAACCTGCCCGATACCACACAAGCAAACATTACCATCTCGGCTGATTTGGTGAATTATGCCACAACAGTTAAAGAAGGAAAAATAAAAGCAACCATCAGCAATGGTGAAAACACAATAACGTTTGATGAACCGTTTACGTTAAATGCAAATCAAACCCTTTCGTTCAATTTCGACAAAGAAAAAATAGCAGCACTTCAAATTCAAAATCCCAAACTTTGGTGGGCAATTGGTTATGGTAAACCTAACCTATACAGTCTTTCATTAACAGCCGAAACCGCTGAAGGTGAGAAAACAACCATTCAAACAAGGTTTGGAATTCGGAAGGTTGAAACGTTTATGAGCAAGGTGGAGCGCGTTTACAAGCTCAATGGTCAGGTCATCTATCCAAAAGGTGGTAACTGGGTTATCGATATGATGCTCAACTGGAATGCCTCTCGTTATGTCGATGAAATTTTGCTTACAAAAAATTCAGGTCTTAACATCCTTCGGGTTTGGGGGCCAACAGGTGCTCCTCCGTCAGCGTTTTATGATGCTGCCGATGAACATGGTATTTTACTTTGGCAAGATTTTTTGAACGATTTTTGGGGCACTTTTAAGAACAAGCCCGGCTATTTGCCAAATGAACAGCTTTTTGAACTGGCCACCATCGATATTGTAAAAAAATACCGCAACCACCCATCGTTGGTCATCTGGTGCGGGGGTAACGAAGGACCCAACCCACGCGAAGAGTTGATTATGAACAAAATTCTGCCCATGTACGATGGACGCGACAGCAAACATTACCTAAAAATTTCTAATGGCGATGGCTTACATGGCGGCGGGCCTTACCATACCATGATGCCTCAAGACTACTTTACGCATGATAAGTTATTCGGATTTAGTAGTGAAATAGGTCCAAGCGGTATGCCAGTGTATGAAAGCATGACAAAATTTATTACCGATCTTGGTGAAAATTTCAAAGAAGGATACTTTCCTGTAAACGCACAATGGGCTTATCACGATGGTACCGACCGTGGTTCAGACGATCGTAAATTCTCGCACTACGATCGTATTGTTCGCAACTGCTACGGAAATCCAACCGATGTAAAAGATTACATGGAAAAGAGTCAGTTGGTGAATTATGATGTGTATCGTGCAAGTATCGAGTCAATCAATCGTTTGTTGTGGGATAAGGCCAGTGGAATTGCCCTTTGGAAATCAAATTCGAGCTGGCCAAGTGTAACCTGGCAACTTTACGACTGGTACATGCAGGCAAATGCTGGGTTGTACGGAACAAAAAAAGCATCGGAAATGGTACACGTGCAGTTGAACCGCGACAAAAACGATGTGATTGTGCTGAATGCAACGCATAAACCAATTGCCGATGTAACAGTAAAAGCCACGTTGTACGATAACACTTTAGTTGTTTTGAATGAAAAATCAGAAACAATAAGCCTGAAAGCCAATTCAGTTAACCCAACAAAAATAGCTATTGAAAACAATGCTCAGCTTAAGCTGCTTAAGCTTTTGGTGACCGATAAGTCAGGAAATTTAATTTCAGAAAATTGCTATTGGCTTCAAGCCGAAAACAATTATGAAGAATTGAGAAACTTGCCAACAACAACACTTGAAAATGTGGTTGAAATGACAACTGGCGCCAATCGTAATTCATTCGAAGTGAGTTTAAAAAACACGGGTAGTGGTGTTGCCTTTATGACCGAGATCGCCTTGATTGAGAGTGAATCGGGGGCTGAAATTTTACCATCGATCTATAGCGATAACTACATTACCCTTTTTCCGGGCGAATCGAAGTTGATTACAATCACTGCCGATGTACAGTCGTTAGCTAAAAATGTTTCAGTTAGAATAAAATCATATAACCAAAAAGAAACCAAAACAATTGTGCCAAATTTGGTGCAATAGAAAGGAGAAATAAAATGAGTGAACAAACAAATATACAATGCTTTGTAGCGCAACTCGAACTACTTATTCCGCAATATGCTTCAAACGCCGCCGATGCGTTTGCTGAAGGTAACGTTGCCGTTTGCATTATTGATGAAGAAGGTAACATGTTCGGAAAAATATGGGGAACCAATAAAGCAAAAGGCCGCCAGTTTGCACGTTTGGCTTGGGTAAAAGCCAGCCAAGTTTGGTTAACAGGCATGAAAACCGGAGAGTTTGAGCGAAAACTTTTCAATGGCGAACTGAACGAAGAGGATTTTGGCATACAAGCTCCCGACCTTATTGGCTGGGAAGGCGGTCAACCACTTGTGTTAAAAGACGGAACCCGTTGGTCGGTGGGCTTTAGCGGTTTTCGGGGGTTCAATGATTTGGCCATTGCAGAAAAAGCATTAGCAATGATTGAATTGGTAAATTGATCAACTTGAATAATCTACATAAAGTATAAAGATATGACCAAAAAGAAATGTCTAATCGGGGCTATGTTCATTAGCCTTTTATTGTCTGGACTTTGCCTGACGGTGAATGCTAAAAATGATAAAAAAAGCTCCTTAAGGAAAGATTGGCCAATCATTATTCGTAACGGCGACCAACTTTACGAAGGAGATAAGCCTTTCCGGTTTATGAGTTTTGCTGCACCAAATATTCAGCAAAACGAGTCACAAATCAGGCTCGATCGTACCAACCGTTTCCCCGATGAGTATGAAATTCGCGATATTCTCGATGCCATTCAGCGTGTTGGAGGTCGTGCAACCCGTACTTTTTCGCTTTCGGTGTACTCGACACTCGACGATAATATGCCCGTTTATATCACAGGCCATAGGCAATACAACGAAGAAGCCTTCCAATGCCTCGACCGAATTTTGGCATACGCCCATGAATACGATGTAAGGATAATCATCCCGTTCATCGCGTCGCAAACGTTCCCTGGAATACGTGGTGTTGACGAATTTTCGGCATTGGCCGGCAAACCCAAAGGTGCATTTTGGACCGATGAGGAACAAAAAGCCGATTTTAAGCATTTTCTCAATTTTATATTGAACCGCGTGAATACGGTTAGTGGTATTCCTTACAAAGAAGATCCTGCAATTTTGGCTTGGCAGTTGGGCAATGAGTTTGGAAGTTACTATTGGGACCGTGGTCTTGATCCAAAAGTGTGGGAACCCATCATCCTCGATTGGAGCCTCGAAATGGCGGCTTACATTAAATCCGTCGATCCCAACCACTTGCTGATGGAAGCTGGCGGTTGTAACAAAGAGGCGCTGATTCAAGATAAAAACATCGACGTAATTAGTGAACATCTTTATGAGTACTGGAATAAAATGGCCGGTAAACCTTGGCAATTGAGTCCCGTTGCTCTTGAAGCATGGGAGCAATGCAAAGGCCGTAAACCTTTAATGGTTGACGAGTTTGGTTTGGGTTCAAACGATAATTTGAAAGAGCTGATGCTTACTATTCGTGAAAAAACCGGTATCGTAGGTGGTCTCATGTGGAGCATGCGCGGTCACCGAAGAGATGGTGGTTGGTATTATCACAACGAAGGTGGCACAACGGTAAACTCGTTTCACGTGCCTGGTTTTGCCGCTGGGTATGCTTACGACGAAACCCGCTTGCTAAATTTAATGCGCACCGAAGCTTATTTGATTCGTGGCGAAGAACCTGCTGCAGTTAAAAAACCATCACTTGCACCTGTTCTTTTCCGTCAAGGCGAAGGATTCACCTGGCGCGGAGCAACAGGGGCTGCTTTCTACACCATCGAAAGGGCCGACAATGCAAATGGTCCGTGGAAAGTTTTGTCCACCGGATTGCACGACTCTGTAATTCATGATGTTAAAGGGTATGAACCTACCCCGGAAGCTTCTGTTCCTACCGTTTTGTTTTACGATGAAGAAAAATCGGCTGGTAAGAAATATTTCTACCGGATCAAAGGTGAAAATGTAGCTGGGGCATCAGATTATTCACAACTTTTAGAGATTCTTTGGTAATGACTTATATTCCTTCAGAAAGCCGGTATAATGATATGCAGTATCGCCGGTGCGGAAAAAGCGGGCTAAAATTACCGTTGATTTCCCTTGGATTTTGGCACAACTTCGGCGATGTTGATGTGTATGACAACTTTCGAAAAATTGTTTGGAAAGCCTTCGACAGCGGCATAACCCATTTCGATTTTGCCAATAACTATGGCCCCCCTCCGGGTTCGGCTGAGAAAAATTTTGGACAAATCTTGAAAGCTGATTTTCATGGTTACCGCGATGAAATGATTATTGCAACAAAAGCTGGTTACGATATGTGGCCGGGGCCTTATGGCGAATGGGGTTCGCGCAAGTATTTGTTGGCCAGCCTCGATCAGAGCTTGAAACGCTTAGGGGTTGATTATGTCGATATTTTTTACTCGCACCGTCCCGACCCTGAAACGCCACTTGAAGAAACCATGGGAGCTTTGGCTCAAGCAGTACGACAAGGAAAGGCATTGTATGCAGGCATCTCAAACTACCCTGCCGATATGGCCTTAGAGGCATCAGAAATTTTGCGAAAAATGGGAACCCCTTGTCTTATTCATCAGCCAAAATATTCCATGCTTGAACGTTGGGTTGAAAAAGATCTTCTGAATGTGCTTGAACAAGAGGGGATTGGTTGTATTGCGTTTTCTCCTTTGGCGCAAGGGCTGTTAACCAATAAATACATCAATGGAATACCTGAAAATTCAAGGGCCAACAAAGCACATGGAGCATTACAAGCCAATCAGGTTACTCCCGAAATGGTTAACCGAATTAAGAAGTTAAACGAGGTTGCCCAAAATCGTGGTCAATCGTTGGCACAAATGGCCATTGCATGGCTGCTCAAAGATGAACGGGTGACTTCGGTTTTAGTTGGTGCAAGTAGCGTGAACCAGCTTGAAGATAGCTTGAAGTCAATTCAAAACATTCATTTTACTCATGATGAATTATCTATATTAGATTTGATAATTAGTAGTTAGTTTCTTCAATTCCGGCAGTTATTTGACTGCCGGTTTTTTTTTGTAATTTTCAACATAAAATAGAATGGATCGTTATAAAACCAATTTCATTGTTCTTTTACTTTTTGTGCTTGTTTCGCTTAATTCAGCTGCATTACAGGTTATCGAAAATAGCAAAAACGAGGTTGGACCAACTGTAAAAGTGTCGGTAAATGGAGGTTTCTATAACAATGAAGTCACTGTTGAGTTGATGGCAGTTGTTCCAAATAATCCCATATTTTTTACAACTGATGGTTCGTTGCCTACCCTAAATTCAGATCACTACACTGGCCCTGTAAAACTTTCAAAAACAACTGTGATAAGGGCATTTGCTAAAAAAGAACCTCCTTTGCAAGATGATGTTCTCACTCAAAGTTATTTTATTAACGAAGCAACTAATTTACCGGTAGTATCAGTAGCTACCAATCCTGAGAATTTTTTTAGCGATACCATTGGCATATATGTTACGGGCATTAATGGCTTACCTGGGCAATGCGATAAACTGTCCAGGAATTTGAACCAAGATTGGGAAAGGCCTGTAAATATTGAATTTTTTGAAGTCGATGGTTCAGAGAAAATAAATCAATTAGCCGGAGTGAAAATTTTTGGTGGCTGCTCACGTACGCGGTACCCTCAAAAATCGTTGGCCTTTTTTGCACGTAATGAGTATGGAACTGGGAAGTTTAATTATCGATTTTTTCAAGATAAACCCATCGATGAATTTGAATCGTTTTTGTTGCGAAGTGCAGCCGATGATCAAGTTTATACCATGTTTCGCGATCCGCTGGCACAAGCTGTAATGGTAGAACATATGGATGTAGATTATCAGGCATATCGCCCTGTGGTGTTGTTCGTTAACGGTGAATATTGGGGTATACATAACCTGCAAGAAAAAATTAATGAAAATTATTTGGCTTCAAATTACAATGTTGATGACAACAATGTAAATATTCTCGACAAAGATGGAACTGTTGTTTCTGGTAGGAACGAGCGATACAAAGCGATGATGAGTTTTGCTGAAACCAAAAACCTGTCGGTGAATGAGAATTAT
>Ga0209373_10004392_pt1 | contig 12184 bp, 9 predicted proteins | sample Higcelweek5metaG_FD_187173 | JGI IMG/M metagenome (GOLD analysis project Ga0209373, IMG submission 187173) | Freshwater pond sediment microbial communities from the University of Edinburgh, under environmental carbon perturbations - High... | ecosystem: Environmental > Aquatic > Freshwater >... | reverse complement strand
TCCAGCCTCTTGAGGTCGTCAACCTCCCTCGCCTTGTTCGAGAGCCACTCGGCCACTTCCTTCGTCATGTCGGAAATCACGTTCGAATCGTCGAAGATGTCACGGTTCAACTTCTGGTAGGCCGACGTTCCGCCCGTCTGGATCACCTTGTAAATCGGTTTTATTTTCCGCTTGATGTACGTCCTGAGCAGGTAGTAGTTGACGATGTAGAGGAATGCGAACGACACCAGCGTCATAAGCACCGCGTACCCGATCCTCGTCGGCCCGGAGGTGGCACTAACGATGAAAACGGCCGCCGCCTGTATCGTGGCACCTAGCACCGCTATTATCTGTGAGATGTTCTTGTGGTTAAGCATGCTTCGAATCGTGGATTGCCATCGAGAACAAAGGTCGGGAAAAGATCGTGACTGCCGACGTTTCCCGTGTTAACAAATGGTTATTTTTCGTCCATTGGACGGTGAAATCGCACAGATTTACGCCAATATGACGGAGAATATGAGGCGAAATATGCTCATAAAAACTTGTAAAACGGGGTTTATTATGGTAACTTTGTTACGAGGCGAGACGAAGCAAACGCTTTTGTAAATCTGAATTCACTCACCTCGAGAAATACTAAAAGCCTCGAATCATGTCTTCAGGGATCTCAGCCACGAACGTAAGCTTCAGCCAGCTCGGCAAATCGAGCGAGTTTCTCAATCTCATACTGGGGAACATCAGCAGCTGCGTGCTCCTGCTCGACAACAACATGGAGCTACACGCTTTCAACGATGCGTTCAAGACCATCTTCTCGAACAAACCCGACGAACATATCTTGCACAAGAAATGTGGCAATGCGATTGGCTGTGCATACGCGGTTGAAGAGGTGGCAGAGTGCGGTAACACGAGCCAGTGTAAAGATTGCGAGCTTCGAGCTTCGGCCATATACGCCTACGCCAACAGGAAGGCGGTCTACAAGCAACGCCTGTCGCGTGAGTTCTACAGGACGAATAACGTGAAAGAGCTGAAGCACCTCCTTTACTCCATCAGACCCTTCTATTTCGGGCAAGATTACTACATCATCGTCATCATCGAAGACATCACGATGTTCGTGAAACAGTCCGAGGTCGTAGAACACCAGAAGAACATGATAAACACGTTATGCAATAGCTAATGAATCGCGGTTTGCGCTATTGCGGTGAGTTCCCTTGATCCGTTTCCCCCTAGATTTTCCACAAAGAACAATTCGTCGTCGCGCTTGCTTTTGTGCTTACTCGCGGCTATTGTTGGCCGCAAAGTACTTATATTTGCACCGTTATGATGCACCTTTGTTACAATTAATCATGTAGAATATATTACAATTGAAGCGTGGGGCAAGTAGATTCCCCTGGTAAACAATGATGTTAAGAAGCCTCCAGGTAATTAATTCCTTGGGGGTTTTGTGTTGAATAAAAACAATACTGGTATGATAGAAATTGATGGTACGATAACGAGTATCGACGTGGTTCGGGAGAAGTTCGTGTGCGATATCGACACCTGCAAGGGTGCGTGTTGCGTGGAAGGTGACGGCGGGGCCCCGCTCGAGGATTCGGAAATAGATGTTTTATCGAACAGTTTACATGATATTTTACCTTTCGTTGCACCATCCGGAAAAACCATCATCATGGAGAAGAGCTTTTACTATACCGACCATGATGGCGACAAGGTGACTATGCTTGTTGACGGGAAAGAGTGCGTGTTCGCATGTTTCGAGGACGGGGTGGCATCGTGCGGCATCGAGAAGGCATACCTCGGGGGCTTGATACCTTTCCGGAAACCTATTTCATGTTATTTGTACCCGATCAGGATCACGAGATACGCGTCGTACGATGCGGTGAATTACCATCGGTGGTCGGTTTGCGCGTGTGCATGCAAGAAGGGTAAAAAAGAGGGAATCAGGGTTCACGAGTTCCTGAAGAAGCCTCTTGTCGAGCATTTCGGCGAAGAGTGGTACAAGGTTCTTTGCCAGGTGGCTATAGACAATGATTTCTTCGACGATATCCCCAGTAAATAAGAGCAATCACCTCAAGTTGCCCGTTGCCCTGGTATTTTATTCGTTCATTCAGTAGGAAAAACAGTACGTAAAGTATTGATGTGAAATCTTTTGCGGAGCGTTGGTTGCCATGGCCGATGTGACGGAAGTCGTGTCAAAACATTGCCTCGTTAATGCACCATTTCATTCGTGATTGTCGCTATAATTTGTTATATTTGGAATAACCGAGAATCTATCAAATTATTTATGCAGCAGTCCGACCCATACCGGTTTGCACTAGAGAACAGCACTATTGTTGTTGAAATTGACAGCCGTTTCGTCATCGTGTCAATCAATGAACTATTCTGTCGTTTAAGTGGTTTCTTCCCCGGGGATTTGACGGGGAAATCTTGCGACGACTTGCGAAATGCTAGCCGGAACGACAACCTGTGGAACATCGTCAAGCACGGGATGATGACGGGCATCACCTTCAGGGGAGAAGTGACGTGCAATAAGAAGAATGGCGAGCTTTTATGGCTGGACATCAACACGTTCCCCGTGGAAGAAGACGGCACGACGGCACGTTACCTCGTGGTGGGGACCGATGCCACCGCCCGCGTGAAAGCCCAGAAAGTCAGGGAACAGTTCTTGTCGAATATGAGTCACGATATCCGCACGCCGCTGTTCGGCATTGTTGGCCTGGTCAATTTGCTCGGTGAAACGAGCCTCAACTTCGAGCAGCAGGAATACACGCGTCTCATCAGGAATTCCACCGAGGTGCTGACTCGCCTGGTGGCCGATTTGCTCGATGTCCACAAGATGGAGTGCGGCGTGATGGCGCTCGAGCAGGACGACTTCAGCCTTCATGAAGTGTTCGAGGCTGTTGCCGGTCTTTTCGTGATGCAATCGAAAGAGAAGTTCGTGACCATCGGTTTTGATGTCGATCCCCAGATTCCTCCCCTGCTGCTGGGCGATGCCTTCCGGTTGAAGCAAATGGTCATGAATCTGGTGGCGAATGCTTTCAGGCACACGGAATACGGTCGCATCCAGTTGACGGCAACGCTGCTCGTGGCCAAGAGCGACGATTGCGAGATCAAGATTTCAGTGGCAGACAATGGCTCGGGCATACCAGCCGAGGAACAGGTCGATCTCTTCAGGAAATTCACGCTGCCCAGCCGCAGCGACGAGCGCATCAAAGATGGTGTTGGCCTGGGTTTTTCTATTGTAAATCAACTTGTCGCAATGCACGGCGGGCACATATCCGTTGATGATAGCGGGGGGATAGGGACAAGAGTAAGCATAAATATAGTGTACAAGACGGGATCTGCCCGCTCCATACTTCACAATATCGATGAAGCACAAGCCCCGGGAACGATGGGGCGAGCCAGGATTCTGGTTGTTGACGACCTTGAACTCAACCGGTTTATCTTATCGAAACAATTGGAGAAACTCGATGTGTCTGTTGATTACGCCCGGGATGGGGCTGAGGCAGTTAACAAGGTCGCTTCTGGTTGTTACGAACTGGTTATCATGGATATGCATATGCCCGTGATGGATGGTTTCGAGGCATCGACGGCAATCAGGGAGTTGTCCGAACCGAAGTGTCGCATTCCTATTTTGGCGGTCACAGCCAGCATTATAGAGGAAGAATTGAGCAAATGCATCCTGGCAGGAGCAAACGATTACCTCATAAAACCATACAAAACGGCAACGCTGTTCTCGATGGTAGCCAGGTATCTGCACGGGAATGATGGGGTGAACTCTGGTGCAAACACGGTGACCGATTTCGCGTATCTCGACGATTACGCCGATGGCAATGCCGATTTCAAGATAGAAATGCTCCAGAAGGCTATCGATTATGTTCCCGAAGTGGCTCGGGGAATTGATCAAAGTGTCGCATCGGGTGACTGGACGACGCTGAGGCAGGTGGTTCACAAGTTAGTGCCGGTGCTTCCTTTCGCGGGGTTGAGCTCGCTGGTTGCCGACGCACAAGCCCTCGAGAAAATGGCGTTGGAACTGAGCCAGGTTGACGACCCATCAAGACATACTGCAACAAAAGAACTGGCGACGAAGGTGACGAAGGTAGCGTTAGCGGCCTTGCCGGAATTGAGACAAGAATACCAGAAATTAACGAAAGGGTTGTCATGAAAATTATAGCGATAGAGGACGAGTCGATAGTCCTCAAGGCCATCGAATTCAAGCTTTTGAAGGAAGGCTACGAGGTGGTTCCCTGCGCCGACGGCAAAGAGGGCATGGAGAAAATTGCCAGCGAGAAGCCCGATCTCATCATCTCGGACATTATGATGCCTTTTGCCAGCGGCCTGGAAATCATCAGTTACGTGAGGTCGAAGCTCGGGTTGAAGACGCCGGTGCTGATTCTGTCAACCATCGGCCAGGAAGAAATCGTGGTTAAAGCGCTTGAGCTAGGCGCCGACGATTACATAACCAAACCGTTTAGTCCCAGCGAATTACTGCTGAGAATAAAGAAACATTTACCGGGATAAAACCTGAATTCATACAACACTGTCGAAGATATTGTCTCACATTATCACCACCGATAAACATTGAAGGGAAGAATATTTTATATCATTTTACTCGCGATTATGCCTGGAGTTCAGCTTTTCAGTCAGCAGAATTTCAATGCCGATTCCCTTTTCGTTGAAGCTAAAGAAAGGGCGAAACGGGATGATTACGCAACGGCCTGCGAGTTGCTCAACACGATATTGACGCACAAGGAAGATGGTGACGTGCGTTTGTATCTCGGGTTACTCTACTCCTGGAATGGGAAATACGGCGATGCCCGGCGGGAGTTGAACCTGGTGCAAGAGGCGAGGCCAACGAGCGGGGAGGTTACCCTGGCCCGGATCAACGTGGAGATGTGGAGCGATAACCCGGCTGCTGCGCTCGTGATTATTAACAAGGCACTAGCATCGTCGCCCGACGACCAGGACCTACAGTACCGCAAGGCGCAGGCTCTGGATAAATTACAGAAACCGCGGGATGCAATCGGGGTGCTCGACACGCTGCTGGCAAAACACCCTGAAAATAAAAAAGCCAGGGATTTGCGGGATGCTATACGCCTGGAAAATGCGAGGAACAAGGTGTCGGCAAGTTATGGCACTGAATTTGTGCAAGACCAGGAAAACTGGCACCTGGCCTCGCTGCAATATTCCCGGAAGACGAGGCGGGGGTCTGTCTTGGGACGGGTAAACTACGCCAGGCGCTTCGGGATGCACGGCGTCCAGGGCGAGGTGGACGCGTACCCCAAGACGGGCAAGACGAACTACGCGTATTTGAACTTCGGCTATTCCGACGCCGCTGTTTTCCCGAGATACCGCTACGGGTTCGAATTTTACCAGGGATTGCCGTGGGCTTTCGAGGCTTCGCTGGGCTTCAGGTACCTGGTGTTCTCCTCGTCGAACGTGATGATTTACACGGGATCCGTGGGGAAATACTGGGGCAGTTTCTGGTTCTCGCTGCGGCCATTCATCACGCCGTCGAAAGGCTACTCTCCTTCGGTCACGGGGTTGATCATCGTGAGGAGATATTTCGCGACAGCCGACGATTACGTGGGTGTCCAGGTTGGCCACGGTTCGTCGCCCGACGACATTCACCAGTATCTTGAGAAGACGGAACGGCTCTCGTCGAACAAGGTGAAACTCAGTGTCAGCAAGCGTTTTGCCGTGTTCTGGGTCGTGGGTGCCAGCGTCTCGTACGAGAAGGAAGAGATTTACCCCGAGCCACCGACATACAGAGATCGCTACTCTATTGACATAGGCATTCAACGGCAATTTTAACAGTAATATTATGGCAGAACAGGTTCAAGAATCCAGGATGGATGTATTGCTGAAGGCAGCGCAGCGTTTCTTGGCGTGCAGCATGGCTTTCATGGCGGCGTGCGTGCTCGTGAGGTTGCACGAGGCCGTGGTATTGCCGGCTTTGCACGGGTACCCGGGTGGTGGTTTCCCGATTCAAGCGGTGGGATTCTTGTTCGATATGAACACGTTCCTGTATTTCTGCGCCTTGTCGGTTATCCCTTTCGCACTATTGTTCCTGGCAAAACCTGCGTTGGCAGAGATGACGTACGTGGTTATGTTTTGTCTATATATATCGTTTCAATTAGTGTTGCAGGGCTATTTTGCTTACGCGAAAGTCCCTCTGGGGTCAGATTTGTTTGCCTACAGCTGGGACGATATCATAGAAACGATGGGTACTTCTGGGGGGGTAAGTCTCGGGGCTTTTTTACCCTTCGTGATTATTCTTGCGGCAACCGTTGGCTTGTGGAAATTGCTCCGTCACCGGGTGTTCCCCTCGTGGGTGTTCTACCCGTTTTATGTCGCGGTCGCGGTTCTCGTGTTGATCCCCGACCTGTCGGTTCCGGACAGCGACAGGTACAAGAACGATTTCGAATCGTATGTGGCTTGCAACAAGCTTGGATTTTTTGCCGCGAAAACGAGCGATTACCTGGAGAAATTGAACGAGCGGCAACGGTTCTTGCAAACGGTGTCGGTATCCCAATTCCCCGAAACGGGGAAGTCTGCCGGTAACTCATTCTCTTATCTCACTGCAGATTACCCCTTGCTTCACAAGAATGAAACACCCGATGTGCTGGGGAATTATTTCGGCAAAATGCCCCGGGATCCCCGTTTCGTGTTCATCATCGTGGAAAGCCTCGGGCGTGCTTACAGCGGCAAGGACGCGCAGCTGGGCTCGTTCACCCCCTTCCTTGACTCGCTGGAGGAGCAAAGCCTCTACTGGGAGAACTTCCTGAGCACTGGCGGGAGGACGTTTGCCGTGCTGCCATCGGTGTTCGGATCGCTCCCCTTTGGCGAGAAAGGTTTTGGCGAGATGGGCAAGGCGATGCCACAACATTTGTCGCTTATCTCGCTTCTCAAGGAACGTGGCTACCGGAGCTCTTTTGTTTACGGGGGTGATGCCCATTTCGACAACATGGATGTTTTCCTCAACCGCCAGGGGATCGAAAGCATCGTTGACTCGAAATCCTTCGGCGCTGGTTATTCAAAACTTCCTGCCAACGCCCAAGGGTATACCTGGGGTTACGGCGACAAGGAAATCTTCAGGAAATTACTGTCACAATCGCGAGACACCGTTCCTCGCGTTGATATCGTGTTGACCATCGCGATGCACAGCCCGTTCAAGGTGACGGATCAAAAGTATTACGACCAGTTGTTCGAGCAGCGTATGCTGCAGCTGCGCCTGTCGGAAGCGGAGAAGAACCAGCGGAGGATGTACAAGATGCAGTTCGCCACGGTGCTGTATTTCGACGATGCCTTGCGCCAGTTCTTGAAGCAATACGCCTCGCTGCCGCAGTTCAATAATACTATTTTTGTGATAACAGGCGACCACCGCATGCCCGAGATTCCCATCAGCACGCAGCTCGACAGGTTCTTCGTCCCGTTGGTCATCTACTCGCCCATGCTCAAGAGTAGCGTGCGTTTCTCGTCAATTTCGAGCCAGTTTGATGTGGCTCCGAGCTTGCTGGCATTGCTCGAAAAGCATTGTGGGATGAGGTTCCCGGGCTCGGTGGCATGGATGGGCAGCGGGCTCGACACGGCCAGAGCGTTCCGGAATATACATTCTTACCCCCTGATGCGCAACAAGAACGAGCTGGTGGATTACCTCGACGGGGAGTCGTTCCTCTCGAATGGCAAACTGTACAAGATTTCTCCGGATATGGACATAGAACCTGTGGACGATGCGCAGCAGTTAACGGTGACGGAGGCGAAGTTCGAGCATTTCAAGATGGTAAATGCATTCGTTTGTTCCAACAACCGGATTGTCCCCGATTCGGTGTGCCAGAATTCTAACATACCGGCGGAGCTTGTCGACGTGAAAAAAACGGGGGGAAAAGTAGCTAGAACGATACCTGGCTCGACGAAAAGGATAATGCCAACACGCCAATGATGTCTGGAGTAAGTGAAATAGTGCACGGATACGAACTCGCGAGCGTTGCAACGGTTGCGTTCTTGCTGGTGGTTAGCATAGTGAAGAGCCATGTCCTCCAGTATTTTGGTGAACACAGGCTGGTGCTACCTTGTGTCGGGTTCAGTGCGTTATTGTTATATATACTGTATGCGAACAATATCCTGTTTGTCCCCGGGTTCATTGCCGGGTTGGCGTTCGTGTACAAGATTGCCGTTGCAATAGCGGTTGCGTTTGCCATCGTGCACTATTTCAATGCTCACCCGGTGGCATGGCTCCAGACATTCCTGCACATTTACAGGACCCCGCTCCTGGCTGTTTTGATCTTCGTTCTTGCAGCGTCGTTATGTGTCACCGTCGTCATCGCGTCCGATTATTACGCGATGGATGTCTTGCGGTTCGTTCGTCCTTTTATCCAGGTTTTTATTTGCGGCACGGTGCTGGTGTTCCTCTCCATGCTACTGCTGCGCAAGTTGGAAGAGAACGTTGTCGTAATCAATTATGTAGAGATTGCTATTTATTTCCTGGTGCTGGTGTTCTTCCTCTGGATGGCCGTGAGCGCGATGATAAGTATCGGGTTCGTGCATGATTTTATCGTGACGAAGTTGAACCACGCCAGGTGTTTGCCACTGCGGTATATGATAGTGTTTTACTCCATCTTCGGGTTCGTGATCTTCACCTTTTCCTTTTTCATATACGTGATGGCGTCACGGATTGTGCGGACAATATTTACCATCATCGTTAAATATCTCAGGGGACAGTATCAGTACCACATCATCAATTTCGTGTATGGAGAGGAGGGGTGCGAAGACGCACAAATTTCGTTTCAATTCCTCGCTCGTCACGCACGCTTCTCGCATTTCAGGCGGCGGATCATCCTGCGTGAGCTGATGTTCCTCCACAAGAGTCTCTCGGGAAGCATTACCGGGAAATCGAAGGCGTTGTACTACGATCTGGGCTTGCAGGGTGAGTCGCTGCATTCGCTCAAGAGGGGTTCGTGGCCGCAGAAGATCAGGGCGGTGGTGGAACTCTCGTACATGGATAACCAGGAGGCTCTGCCCGGCATCATCCTCCAGCTGCAGAGCAAGAACGAGATGCTGCGCACCGAGGGACAGATCGCGCTGGTGAAGTACGACAAAACTGCCGAAACACTATTGTTCCTGAAGACATACCGCAATTACCTGACGGTGTACGAGCAGATACATATCCTCTATGTCTTGGGGAGGAACAAGATGAGGGGAGTGACGCTTGCTCCTTTGCTCGAGGCTGAGAATCCCACGGTGGTGGCCTTCGCCCTGAAACTTATAGGCGTGTTTGAGCAGGTGGGTAATTTCGACAACGTTTTGCCTTTCCTGCGCCACCACCAGCCGTTCGTGTGCGAGGCTGCCATCCAGGCGCTTGGAAACCTCGGACTGCCGCAGGGAGCACAGTCGCTGATGGGAGCATATGACCATCAAACGTACCAGAACAAGCTGGTGTTGCTTGATGCTATCGCCCAGATTCCCGTGAAGGAATGCCGAGGGTGGTTGCGAGACATTATCGAGTCGAGCAGCGATCACGCCATACGGCTTGCCGCTTGCCGTGCATTGAAGGCGACGGAATACCCCGGCGAAAACATATTCGAGATGCTGTTCGAGCATCCGGCCGATGATATCGCAAGGATTATGAGACACGTGAACGATAAAAGAATTTAGCCTCATGGATGCGTTCGTTACCTTCATGCAACATTTCCTGGAGATAGGGTTCTTCGTCTACTCCATCTCGATGTTCTCGTCGTATATCATACTGGCTTTCTTCTCTGCCATCGCGTTGAGCCATTACATCAAGAAGAACAAGTACACCGACCTCAACCCCATCCTGACCTCGCCCCTCGCTCCTTCATTGTCGATACTCGCCCCGGCCTACAACGAGGGGAAAAACATCGTGGAGAACGCCCGGTCGCTGATGTCGCTCCATTACGTCGACTTGGAAATCATCATCGTGAACGACGGGAGCAAGGACGATACCTTGCAACGAATGGTGGAAGAATACCAGATGGTGCCCGTGGATTTCGCGGTGAACTACCAGATAGAATGCAAGCCGATAAAGGCCGTGTATAAATCGACCAACCCCGCTTTCAGCAAGTTGATGCTGGTGGATAAGGAGAACGGCGGCAAGGCCGACGCTTTGAACGCCGCGATAAACGTGTCGACGAAGAAACTATTCACCACAATCGACGTGGATTGCGTCATCGAGTTCGACGGGCTGCTGAAGATGGTGAAGCCATTCCTGGAAGAGACAGACAAGCGGGTAATCGCGTCAGGCGGGGTGGTCAGGGTGGCAAATTCGTGCGAGATAGAGAATGGTCGCATTAAAAACGTGGAACTCCCGCACGACATGTTGCCACGCTTCCAGGTCCTGGAATATTTCAGGTCCTTCATCCTGGGACGCATGGCCTGGGGGAAGCTCAACGGGCTGCTGCTCATCTCGGGGGCTTTCGGGATGTTCGACCGCGAGATAGCCACCAGGTCTGGAGGCTACAACCGCAACACCGTGGGCGAGGATATGGAGCTGGTGGTGCGTATGCGTCGCTACATGCACGATAACGACATGGGGCCCTACCTCGTGTCGTTCATCCCCGATCCCCTGTGCTGGACGGAGGTGCCCTCGAGTGTCAAGATACTCGGACGCCAGCGCAACCGCTGGACTCGCGGCACCATCGACACCCTCCGCTTGCACCGGGTGATGTTTTTCAACCCCAGGTACGGGCGCCTGGGCATCATCAGCTTCCCCTACTGGGTGTTCTTCGAGTGGCTGGCCCCTTACGTCGAGTCCCTGGGTTACGTTTACTTCCTCTTCCTGCTGGCGCTCGGGCAGATCAATTTCCTGTTCTTCGCCACGCTCTTCGTGTTCGTGTATTCTTTCTCGGTGATGTTCTCGATGTACGCCATCCTCAACGAGGAGATAACTTATTACCAGTACAAGCGCAAGAGCGACATCGTGAAGCTCATCCTCACGGCGATGATAGAACCCTTGTTTTACCATCCGCTCGTGGTATGGTGGGGCATCCGCGGCAATTACGATTACTTCCTGAAAGGGAAGAGCGACTGGGGAGAGATGACCCGCACGGGGTTGTCTACTAAAAAGTGACGAAAACGTGGTGCTGGGTATTTTGATATCCCAGTGTATTTGTTTTACTTGCCCAAAGTGCTAAATATCTTGATCAAGGTGTTGTTGATGGATGTTATGGTTCCCGAGGAAATGGATTTATTGTTGATCGCCGTAACGATCGCCGCCAAATCTAGGCTGTTAATCGTGGAGATGATGTTATCGACATTTTTCGTGTTGATCAATCCGTTTGATCCTGCAATTGTGCCGGCGGTGAAGTCTTTGTAGGTTGTGGAGTTTTTCGCACTTCCCTTGATGGTTGCACCATACGTCGCTAACGATGTGATATTTATTAACGTCGTTGGATTGGTAAAGTCAACCTTGCCCGACGATTTATATTGAGCGTATAAAGCCGCAAACGATGAGCCAAAACCTTTACCCGAAGTGTATGCCGTCGATGTGTTAGAACTTGGCGTTGACGGAGATGTCAACGACTTCATGTTGCACGATGACAACACAATTGTCGCCATCAAGAGGATTACGAATGAGTATTTTGCTTTCATAACAATGGTATAATGTTAAATTTTGCACGAAAATAGCTGTTTTTGTTGGCTTGATGATGGTTGTCGGGATATTAATTTTCCGATCTACTCGTTTATTAAGTCAATGACGTTAAGTTAAGAAATTCCTCCGATATACTACTGCCGGGATTTCTCAACCCATTATTGTCCGAAACCCCAATTATGTCGAAGAATGTAGTGCCGTAGGCACGTTCTGGTGTTGTAGCGGCGGGTTGAAACCCGCCGTGAACGAATCACGAGATAACCAGAGAACCGTAGGTTCGACCCATCTATGTCCCATCCCCACGGGATTCGTTGACAGTAGCGTTCGTTCTACCACGGGTTAAAACCCGTGGCTACCGGATAATTCGTCCCCCTGGGACTTGAAAACCATGCCCGTGCCTTAACTAAAAGTGGTAAAAAACAAAACCCCCTTGATTATTTCAAGGGGGTTAAGAATCAATGAAATTTAAATTTAAAATTTATCAAAGTCTGAATCAAGCTTGTCTTCACCAAAAAAGTTCTGATGAGATTGCTGGTGAGATTGCTTCGTGCTTTTGTGTGGATTTTGGTGCGAAGTTTTCTTAAATGAATTGTGTTGTCGCAT
>Ga0209373_10004391_pt1 | contig 12185 bp, 17 predicted proteins | sample Higcelweek5metaG_FD_187173 | JGI IMG/M metagenome (GOLD analysis project Ga0209373, IMG submission 187173) | Freshwater pond sediment microbial communities from the University of Edinburgh, under environmental carbon perturbations - High... | ecosystem: Environmental > Aquatic > Freshwater >... | reverse complement strand
GATATAATATATAAAAAAAGCCGCTAGTGGCGGCTTTTTTAGTAAAGTTTAAAAACAAAGGAGAAACTGGGTGCGAGAACCTAGAGGAGCCACACTCTGAATCTCTCCTTTGTCTTTAAGATAATGTATTCAAAGGAGAAACTGGGTGCGAGAACCTAGAGGAGCCACACTCTGAATCTCTCCTTTGAATAAATTGATCAAATTTTGTAAAGTGCTATTAACTGAATAAGAGTATTATAATATTGTTATAGGACGTTGTCAACAGGGCAAATTATATAATAATTAGCTTTGTTAAGCCTGAATAAATAAAATTAGATGTTAATTAATTTAATTATAGGTGGAAGTAGTAAATTCTGGTAAATACTCATTTGATGTGTATGTTTGTTTTTATAAATTTTCGTCATAAATTTTTTATCTCCGGTGAATGCGTAGCGTTCAAGTTCGCTAAAAAATTATGACTTCAAATTTATTTATTTTTTAAGCCGCCCTGTCAAGGGAGGTGCCCGAAGGGCGGAGGGTTTTAAACCGTCTTGAGAAAGTTTTTTAGTTCGGTTTTAAATTCAGGGTTTTGGAGAGCAACGACAATGTTGGCTTTTAACCAGCGAAGAGGATCGCCGGTGGTCATCCAGGTCTCATTTTCGGTTTTTTGAGTTAGTACGATGCCTTCTGATGCTAATTTAGTTAAAGCATCGGTGAACCATAATTCTCCATCTCGGGATAGTTTTTTAATATTAATATTCTTTAAAATTTCATTTTTGCAGACAAAACGACCAATGTTAACGGAAGTGGAAGGAGCTTCATTTGAAGGTAATTTTTCACAAATTTCAATCATTTGATCGGGATATTGAGAATTATCTAAGTATTTAACACTACCATAATGGGAAATTTCGTCTCGAGAAACTTCTTGAACCGCCATAACTGAAGAAGCTTGATATTGGTCTAGTTTGGTAATCATTTTGGATAATAATTGGCCAGGAGTAGGTTCGAGAATAAAATCGTCGCCGTAAAAATAAGCAAAATCATCTGCTCCAATAAATTTTTTGGCGGCCAAAAGAGGGGAACCGGTGCCATAAGGCAAATTAGGAGGTTGTTGGATAAAAGTGAGGTGGGCCTTGGTTAAAATCTGTTTAAGGCTGTCTAAATAGCTAATTTTTTGGGTTTCTATCAAATATTTTTCCAGATTTTTATCTAAAGAAAAATAATCTTCAATTCTGGTTTCACCACTACGAATAACAATGGCAATGTCAGTAATCCCAGCTCCAATAGCTTCTTCAATTAAATATTGAATGTTTGGTTTAGATAAAATAGGAACTAGTTCTTTTGGATAGGCCTTGACGACTGGTAAAAATCGAGTGCCTCGACCAGCAGCAGCAATAATAACTTTTTTAATCATTTTAATTTTTTAAATAAAATTTTTATCATAATTTTTTTATCTCCGGTGAATGCGTAGCGTTCAAGTTCGCTAAAAAAATATGATTTCAAATTTTTTATTTTAAACTATATTTTGTTAATAAATTCTCTTAAATCGTCTTTGAAAGCAGGATCTTGGAGAGCAACAGAAATATTAGCTTCAAGCCAACGAAGAGGATCGCCGGTGGTCATCCAATCTTCACTACCTTCAAAAGCTTGAGTAAGAACCACATCATTTTGAGCCATGTTATTTTGAGCATCGGCTAACCAAAGTTCATTACCAAGGCCAGTGGATTGGTGTTCGAGAATATTAATAATTTTATTAGAAATAACAAATCGACCGCCTTGTCCAAAAGTTGATGGAGCTTGGTCGGCTGGAAGTTTTTCAAGCATAGCTGAAATTCGGTGAGGATAGTTTGGATCTTCCATATATTTAGCAGAACCATAACGAGAAATTTCTTCTTTACCAACATCTTTGACAGCAATAACTGATGAAGGATGATATTGAACGAAAGTGGCAATCATTTTGGATAAAAATTGACCAGCAACTGGTTCAACAGTTAAATCATCACCAAACATGTAGACAAAATCATCAGCACCTATAAATTCTTTGGCAGCTAAAACAGGGGAGCCATTGCCATAAGGGAGATTGGCTGGTTGGGCAATAAAAGTTAATTTACATTTTGACCAGATGGCTTTTAAACTATCTAAATAGGCTAATTTATTGTTTTGAGTTAAATAGGCTTCTAAATCGGCATCAGGAGAAAAATATTTTTCAATGGAATTTTCGCCTAAACGATGGATAATGGCAATTTCAGTAATACCAGCTCCAATGGCTTCTTCAATTAAATATTGAATATTTGGTTTAGACAAAATTGGAACCAATTCCTTTGGATAAGACTTAACGACAGGAAGAAAACGAGTGCCTCGGCCAGCGGCGGCAATGACGGCCTTAGTTATATTAGTCATATTAAACTAATGGTAACACATAGGTTTTAGTTTTTGATAAAATAAGGAACCTTTAAGCAAGGGCCCACCCGCCTGCAGAAGCTATCGCTTCAGCGATTGCGGGCAGGTAGCGTAGTTTTTTTAGTGAAAGTACTTTAAAATTAATTAATGAGTAAATTTTATTACACATATGTTTTATTGTCCTTAAAAGACAATGAAATTTATATTGGATATACTGATGATTTAAATCATAGATTTAAAAAACATAATTTAGGACAAGTACCTTCAACAAAAGCTAGAACACCTTTGAAATTAATTTATTTTGAAGGTTGTTTAACCAAAGAAAAAGCTATAGAAAGAGAAAAAACTTTAAAAACAGGATTTGGTAGGAAGTATATAAAAAATAGAATTTAAATTAATTAAGCCTTTTTTTAGGGCCCATAGCGTAGTTGGTAGCGCGTCCCCATGGCATGGGGAAGGTCAGGGGTTCGAGTCCCCTTGGGTCCACAACGTAATGCCGATAAATCGGCAAACGTTTCACTTTCCTTATGAAAAAGAATAAGATAATAATTTTTGATTTTGATGGAGTAGTGGTTGATAGTTGTCAAGTTTCTTTTGGAATCAATAAAGAAATAGTGGCTGATTTTGAATATTCTGAGTGGCAATCTTGGTTTGAAGGTAATATCCATGAAAATATTAGAAAAGATTTGATGAGTGAAGAGATCCAGTTTGATTTTTATGAAAAATATAATGTAAGAATATTGGAATTATTACCAATTGAAGGAATAGAAGAAGTTTTAAAGAAATTAATTTCAATGAAATTTAAATTGATAATAAATTCATCATCAACAACAAAAGCAGTAAATGCATTTTTAGAAAAATACGATTTAAAAAAATATTTTATTGAATTGATGGCAAAAGAAACTCACAAAAGTAAAGTGGAAAAATTTAAAATGATTTTTGAAAAATATAAAATTAAAGCGAATGAAACTTTAATTATTACGGATACGGTGGGGGATATAAAAGAAGCTAGAGAAGTGGGAATGAAATCAATTGGAACCAGTTGGGGAGCCCATGAACCGGAAAGATTAATTAAAAATGGAGTAGATTTTATGGCTTATGAACCAAAAGATATTATTAAAGGAATAAAAGAAATTTTAGTTTTGAATTAGTGTCACTTTTAAGGTAAAATTCGATACTTAACTTTAAAAACTTAGGTCTGTGGTGAAATGGTATCACAGCAGTCTCCAAAACTGCTTTTCCAGGTTCGACTCCTGGCGGACCTGCACTTCTCCGCCAGTTGGCGGATACGGCAGGCAAGCCTGCACAAGGATATAATTAACTATGGATTTTGAAATTAAAAAAGGAATTTTAGATAAACAGATAGATCAACTAATCGAATACTCTTTGAATGATGAGTCGGTGGGTAAATTTACTTCAGATAGAGAAAGATTTAAAAATAGACAAGCGTTTGATGAATGGCAACAGAAAGGTCGAGAAATTTTCACTTTAAATAATAAAAATAATGATTTGGTGGGAATTGTTTGGACTGGATTAAAAGAAAAACAAATTGACAGTAAAAAATATAATAAAACTTTGGCAATTAGAATTTATGGAGAAGCTAGAGGAAAAGGTTTGGCGCTTGGATTTATGAAAAATTGTATTAAAGAAAAAGGATATTGGTTGGAAACTTCTAATAATAATTTGGCCGCGAAGGCTTTGTATTCGAAATTTGGTTTTAAAGAGGTGAGTGACGTTGATGAAAATGGCAAAATTATTATGGTTTATTGATTGTTTTAAGGCTAATTAAATGGTAAATTAGTTCACATGATAATAATTGGAATTACAGGAACAATAGGTGCAGGGAAGGGAACTGTGGTGGAATATTTGATTGATAAAAAAGGATTTAAACATTTTTCAGCTAGAGCTTTTTTAATCGAAGAAATAGAAAAAAGAGGTTTAGAAAATAATCGAGACAGTATGGTTTTAGTAGCTAACGATTTAAGAGAAAAAAATAGTCCAAGTTTTGTGGCAGATGAATTATTTAAAAGAGCTTTAGAATCTGGAGATAATTGTGTAATTGAAAGTTTAAGAACTAGCGGAGAAATTGAATCTTTAAAAAGTAAAGGAAATTTTACTTTATTAGCCATCGATGCTGATCCAAAAATTAGATATGAAAGAATTATTGGAAGATCGAGTTCGACAGATAATATTTCATTTGAAAAATTTTTAGCTGATGAACAAAGAGAGATGGAATCAACTGATCCAAACAAGCAAAATTTAAGTAAATGTATTGGAATGGCTGATTTTGTGATTAATAATAATGGAAATTTGGAAGAATTAAATTTAAAATTGGAAGAAATATTAAAAATTATTAAAATTTAAATTATGACAACAAATAATAGACCAAGCTGGGATGAATATTTTATGGAAGTTTTGGAGGCAATCTCCAAAAGATCCACTTGTGATAGAGGAAAAGTTGGGTGTGTAATTGTAAAAGATAATCAGATTTTAGCTACAGGATATGCTGGTTCTCCAAAAGGATTACCTCACTGTGATGAAGTTGGTCATCAATTTAAAAAAATGTTAAATGAAGATGGAACTATTTCTGAACATTGTGTCAGAACAGTTCATGGTGAACAAAACGCAATTTGTCAGGCAGCTAAAAGAGGAGTGTCAATTGATGGAGCAACAGTGTATGTAAGAATGACTCCTTGTAGGGTTTGTGCCATGCTTTTAATTAATTGTGGAATTAAAAGAGTGGTTTGTGAAAGAAAATATCATGCTGGAGCTGAATCAGAAGAAATGCTTAAAAAAGTCGGAATTGTTTTGGAATATGTCCATGATGAGGTTCAACAATATAAATAATGAAAGTAAAAAGTAAAAAAATAATTCAATTAAAAAAGAAATTAAAAAATTTAGGAGTAACTGGTTTAGCTTTGGATATTGATGAAACTTTGTCTTTTACGATTGGTTTTTTAATTGAAGAATTAATAAAAAAGTTAGGTAACCCAGAAAATTTAACTGTTAAAGAAATTGCTGAAAAATATCGTCATACTGACAATGTTCCATATTGGCAAAATGATGAGGCTGATGAAATCCTTAATAAAATAAATGATTCAGTTGAATCTTTTAAAGAGTTACCTTTAATTGAAAATTCAAATAAAACTGTTTTGGAAATAAATAAAGTCATTCCAATTGTGTCTTATATTACAGTTAGACGAACTAGTGCTTTTGAATCGACAAAATTTTGGCTTGAAAAACATGGTTTTCCTAAAGCCACGATTATTACTAGACCAAATAATCTTTCTAGAAGAGATGGGAATAAATGGAAAGCTAAAGTTTTGGAGTATTTATATCCACAAGTGGTAGGAATTGTTGATGATAATACTGGTTTGTCACCATTTTTTAGTAAAAAATATAAAGGGGTGGTTTATGTTTATGGCAGTATGGAAGAAGGAAGAAAGGATATTAATGTGGTTCCATGCAAAGATTGGGAAACGGTGGCAAAAAAAGTAAAAGAATGTAAACTTTAATTAAGATGACCGATTTTTTAAATCAATACTTATCAGAGATTAATCAAAAGTTGAAAGTTGAAAGTAAAAAGGACTGGAAAGTTGTTTTAAAACATCATCGAGCGACAATAAAATTTTTACAACACGAAAGATTAATTCATTTGTTAGTAACTTTGGCTTTTGGAATTAAGTTTGTAATCGCAATATCATTCACTTTAATCACAAAATCAGTGATTTTATTTGTGGTGGATATTTTACTTTTAAGCCTATTAGTACCTTATATTTTCCATTATTTCAAATTAGAAAATGGGGTCCAAAAATTATATTGGATTGACAAACTAATTCAGAAAAAAATAGGGGATTAACGACGACCGCGATTGATAGATTGGAATCTAGCTCCGGGTTTGAAGTTAGGATTAGATTTATTACCAGGGAAATTTGGAATCTCTGGTTTAACAAAACCTTTAACAATGGTGGAACGGTTATCGGTTAATGGTTTTCTTGATGATCTACTCATATGTCTATTATAATTTATATCTACTAAAATTCAAATTTTGAAGTGGGAAAATAGATAACATCTTCAATATTATTAGAATCGGCAAAAAGCATAGCTAAACGATCAACTCCTAGGCCAATACCAGCACAAGGTGGAAGATAATCACATTCAAAATATTCTTTTAAAACTTTTGGATCGGTTGATTCAGAGTAGGCATTGCCAATTTCCATACCACCAATATAAAATTCGAAGCGTTGACTAAACCCCGCAGCTGCGGGGCAAGGAACACAAAGTTGGGAAAGAGCAGTTGGGTAATCTAGAATAAAAACTGGTTTATCTTGAGGTAATTTGGATTCAATTTCATTGATAAAAATTTGAGTGTAGAGTGGTTCCCAAGTGGTAACCCCGTCAATGTTATAACCTTTGTCTTTGGCAGTTTTAATTATTTCGTCGGCAGTTAAATTTTTAGATAAATCAATGTTGGCAAATTTTTGAAATAACTCTTTTAGAGTAAAGAAATACCATGGTGAGGAAAGATTTATCTCAGTGCCTTGATAGTTGAGTATATTAGTTAGCTCTTTGTGTTGTTTTTTGAGGAGGCTATGGTAAATTTTTAAAACTAATTTTTGAGTAGTAGTAGCAATATCGAGGTAAGTTTTGTCCATTTCGTACCATTCCAACATAGAAAATTCGAGATTGTGAGTTGGTCCAGTATCTTCTAAATCGCGAAAAACTTTACTGATAGCAAAACAATTACCAATACCTTGAGAAATTAATTTTTTAAGAGAGCTTTCGGGAGAAGTAGGGAGGTAAAAATCTAGATTTTTATGTTGCCAATGAGTTTTTAAAGGATATAAATTTGGTTCAATAGGAATTCTAGGTACTAGAGTTGGAGTCTCAACTTCATGATAATTATTGGAGATAAAAAAATCTCGCAAAGCTTGAACCGTCCATTCTTTAATAAATTGGGTTTTAAAATTCATGATATGAATGATTTTACCACATCTTTACACGAATTTAGCTTTAATTCTTTTGAATAATTACAAAAATATTGTTGATCACAACATCCATTACATTTTTGACATTTGGAACAAGGGGATAATGATTTAATAAAATTGGAAACATAAATTTGAGGGTCTTCGGTAATATTACCGAGAGAAATTTCGGATTCGCAACAACCAGTAATTTTTCCGGTTGATTGAAGGGATAATTGGAAGCAACCAAAATCTTTATTAGGGTAGGTGAGATAGTTAGTTTTAATGTCTAAAAGCTGATCTGTTGATAAAGACATTTGACGGTCGCTTAGGTATGTTTTTTGAAGATTGAGGATATTAAAGGAATCCTTAAAAGGATAAGAATCTTTGGTAACTAAAAACATTATTTCGGTTGGAAAACCAAGGTCTAAAGCATGTTGGACAAATTTAAAACTTTTATCAAAATTGCCTTGGCCTCGATTTTGGTCATGGATTTCCTTAGGTCCATCGAAGGAAACCAAAAGTTGGCAATTATTAGGATTAACTATTTCTTCAAGTCGATCGATGGTGCCATTAGTGATAATGGTGGTGAAAATATTTTTTTGAGAAAGAGTGTTAATTAATTTGGGAAAATCAGGAAGAGTGAAGACTTCACCACCACAAAATAAGATAGATTTTAATTTCAAATTTTTATTCTCGTTGTAATTTTTTTTCTCAAGTGAATGCGTAGCGTTCAAACTCGTAAAAAAATCACAACTTCGAATACATCTCTCATATTTTTCAATAAAATCCAAGATTTGATCGTTAGATAATATGTTTTTGGTTTTGGTGGTGTAACAGTATTTGCAATTTAAATTACAAAGTTCTAATGGAGAGATATAAATATTTTCTAAGGCTGATTGAATTTTGGAATTCATATTCATAAAAAAAGGGCAGAGATTAGTCTGCCCTTTTTTGAAATAACAAATTATTTGAGTTTAGTTGACTCTTTATGTTCAGTTTTCTTTTTGCACCAATGACAGTATTTGATAAACTTCAACTTGTCAGGAGTGTTGATTTTATTTTTTTCAGATAAATAATTTTGAGCACCACAGACCGAACAGACTAGGGCAATCAAAATTCTTGGTGTTTTTTTACTTTTAGACATGAGTGTAGTTTATCAAGTTTATTTAATTTAGCCAAGACTGTAATTGACCTGTTCTTGTTTATATTTTTTAATTTGTTTTTCTAACTGTTCTCTAATTCCAACTATAGTAGGAATTAATTTTTTATGAGAATAATGAGCTGTAAGATGACCTTCTTGACCAGGTAGGGCCATATCAAACTTGGCGATATAGTTTTTGTACTTATCCTTTTCTAAGTGAAGAAAACCGGTCTTAATTTCCTCATTAAATTTTAATAAAAGTCGGTCAAGTCGAGGTTTAAGCTTTTTATCGACCAGACGCTTTATTCTTGGGGAAACTTCTAATTTTGAACCATTGATCTGTATATTCATATAGATCTCCTGTTAAATTTTTAACTTTTGTCTTACACTTATCTACCTATATTTTACCACTAAAAAAAGTGTAAGTTAAATAATTTAAGATTTAAAACTTAAACAAAACTGATTTATGGAGTTGGAGTTGGGGTAGGAGTCAAAGTTGGAGTAATGGTTGGAGTTAAAGTTGGAGTAATTGAAGTTTGATAAATAAAGTTTCTTTCGAGAGTTATAGTTTTATCAATGACAGTACTTTTAATTTTAATTTGAAGTTGTTTTTTACCAGCGGTTAAGTTGTATAAGCAAATATCTTTATTGTTAAACTCAGACCAATTGCCATTATTAAGCCGGTAAGACCAGTTAACGGCACAATATTTATCATCAGTAGAAATATTAATACAAAGATTATCACTAGTAATTATTTCATCTTCTTGAGGAGAAATAATTTCAATATTACCAATATCTTTTTTACACTCGGTTTTAGTAGGAGCAATTGTTGAAACAATAGTTGGAATAATACTAGAATTAGTAGCAGTGTTGTTAGGATTATCAATAACGACTTGAATTGGGGTGGTAGTGGCGGTTTGGGTAGTTTTATCTTCCTTTTGAGATTTAATATTATTCATATTAACCAAAATAACAGTTAACATCATAGGAATTGAAAGCGCGGCAGTAATTAATTCAATGTAGCGTTTTTTGTCTGGAAGAGCTTTCCATTTACCAGGAAGAGAAATCCACCATTTTTTTATTTTTTCAAAAATATTTTTTTTCATAATTCTTTGGGTTTTAGTTTTTTAAAACTTGGTATTCTAACACAGATTATCTGAATAATTTATGTATTTTTGTTTTAAAATTGTCTTAGGGATATAATTTCTTATAAAACTAGTTTAACTCAAAATGAATGATTTTGAAAAAGAAATAGTAAAAGGTGGATGTAAAGTGTTGGTTCCTGTTTTAGTATTTGGTGGTGGTTTGTCTGGTGATGAGTTTCAGAATAAAAGTGTTGAAAAAAATATAGAAACATCGGTTGTTAGTGATGTTGCTAATATAAATGAAACAGCGGTGATGAAAATTGAAAGTAATAATAGTGGAGACATAAATATTTTTTTAGATTTGAACTATGACTCAGATAAAAAAGATAATGAAGAAAATGAAAATAATTTTTATTTACCAACTGAAGTAATAACTGCTCAAAATAAACAAAAAAATATTGAAAGAAGCCAAAACCCAACTGGTTCTGTGCCTACGGAAGTGATAGAAACTCAAAAAGAGGTAATTGAAGCTGAACAAAGAAAAATTCCTTGTGAAGTTATTTATTGTGGTGATACTAGTAAAAATGAAATTGCTTTTACTTTTGATGATCAGGGTGAAAATTTCGATAAAATTTTGGCAACTTTAAAAGAAAATGGAATTAATGGAACTTTTTTCTTGTTGGCTTCAGAAATTAGAAACAATCCAGAAAGATGGCAACAGGCAGTGGCCGATGGAAACTTGATTTGTTCACATGGAGCTAGTCATAATTTTAGTTTAGGTAATCAGTCTGAAGAGGCAATCAGAGCAGATATACAAGAATGGGAAGATGCTGTAACGGAAGTTTTAGGAACTGATTATTTGAAAAAATTTAAAGAAGAAACTCCTTATTTTAGAACTCCAGGTGGAAATAAAACTGAGAGATTATTAAAAGTATTGGGAGAAATGGGTTATAAATATACTTTTTATTGGACAACTGAAGATTGTTGGTCGATGGAACCAGCTAATAATCCAAATAATTTAACAATGAATCAAATTTATATTCAAAGTACAGAAAATGGAGCTATTTTTTTATTGCATCCACCACATCAAAGTCATGTTGATGAAATTATTGATGGAGTTGAGGCTAAAGGATATACGTTTGTAACTTTGGGTGAGTGGAGTGATTATTACAAGGATCAAGTGGCAAGTTAAAGAATCATTTTTTTAATTTTATCTACCCCTTCTTGGGCTTGATTTGGATTAAATAAAATTGTTTTCCAACCTAAATTAGTAGGAGCAATTAAATTTTTTGGCATATCATCGATAAACAAAATTTCTTCTGGATTAACTCCTGATTCAGTTTGAACTAATTTAAAAAGTTCAATATCTGGTTTAATAAGTCCTAGTTGATATGACAAATAAACTTTTTTGTATTTAATATTTGGCACCATTTTGTATTTAAAAGCGGCTTCCCAAATTCCACCATAAATATTGGAAATTATGCCCATATCGATTTTGTTTTCCAAAGAATAGATTAGATCGTTAATTGGCTGAATAATATCGTAATCGGAAACCCAAGATTTTGGTAAATCGTAATCTGTAGCATTTTTTAAATTGAACTTTTCAATACATTGTTGCCAAAAATCTTTGGTATTAATTTTTCCAATAGACAAATCATTGTCGAGTTCTTTGTAAAGTTGCCAAATATCACTAGATTCTATAGAAAAAGTGGAACAAACTGTTTTAAAGGCTTGCTCATAATCTACTAGTACTTTGCCAAAATCGAAATAAATTTGTTTAATCATAATTATTTGTTTAATTTGTTTAATTCTATATCTATTTGTTCTTTAAGATAATGATATTGGGTTGGATAATAAGGTTCAATAGATTTAAATAAAGGAAAATATTCTTCTATTGTTTCTTTAGCTTTTCTGGCTTGTTTTTCCGGAGTTGTACTATGAAGAGTTCTTGTATTATGAAGACGATCACACATTTTAATTAAGATAGTTTCTGGTGAAGCAGATTCTAAATTTTTCATATAGATTTGACTAGCTTGTTGTTTAGAAACAATTTCTTCACCATCAATTTTTGGTTTAGTAAGAGTAATAACATGTTTAGCCACTTTAGAATTAAATATTTTAGTTAATCGATAAGAGACGGTTTCTTTCCAAATGGAATATTTTTGAGTGGAATTTCCAAAAATAGGGGAATCTTCAACAGTGTCATGAAGTAGGGCGGAAATAATTAAATCTGGATCTAAAATTTTACATTCATCTATTAAAATAATGGCTACACTGCGGACATGTTCAAAATATCTTTCACCAGAATCTCGTGTTTGAATTCTATGACCTTCTTTGGCTAAGTCATAAGCCATATCAATATTTTTAATATCGTCTTGTTCTAAATCTTTTATTCTTTTTAAAAAAAATTCACGGGTTTCTTTTTGGGGATTATTGTCTAACACTTCTTTCATTTCAATCCTACTCATGGGTAATTATAACATTTGTGCGGAGGGGACAGGAGTTGAACCTGCATGCCATTGCTGGCGCTTGTTTTCAAAACAAGTTCCTTACCATTCGGAGCACCCCTCCTGTGAGCCCGGATTGGAACTCGAATCCAAGACCTTCCCCTTA
>Ga0209373_10004390_pt1 | contig 12185 bp, 6 predicted proteins | sample Higcelweek5metaG_FD_187173 | JGI IMG/M metagenome (GOLD analysis project Ga0209373, IMG submission 187173) | Freshwater pond sediment microbial communities from the University of Edinburgh, under environmental carbon perturbations - High... | ecosystem: Environmental > Aquatic > Freshwater >... | reverse complement strand
TGTGCTTCTGAACGGCTGACGTTAGCGCCGTTAACGCCGTCAAAACGGACGGTATCAACACCAGCGCCGCCGACTACGGTGTCAGACACGGTCAGAGGGGTAGCGCCTGTGGTGGTGTATACCAGGGTATCGGTACCTGCGCCCAGATCAACGTTGTCAATACCGCTACCGATGGTGACGGAGTCATTGCCGGTGCCGGTGCTGACGGTCTGGTTGTTGTTGTTGCCCAGGAAGCTGATGACATCAGAACCGGTTGAACCGGTGTAGCTAATGCCTTTGGTGCCAGCAGTTCTCATGTTGAGGGTCAGCGTACCGTTAAAGCCGCTGGCATCAACGGTGCCCAGGGTGTTGAGCAGGTCATTGGTAACAGTCAGGTTACGGGCAGTTGTGTCTGAACCGGTTACGGTCAGCTTGCTGATCTGGCTGTTCAGGGTGGCAATGGATGAGCTGTTGCCGGTAACAGCAAGAGTCAAGGACTCGAGACCTGCGTTGCCGGTGGTCTCATTACCAATGGTCAGTTGGCCATTGGCAACCTGCATGTTGTTCAGCACAACGGTCATGCTCTCGGCGCCGGCAAGCACGGCGTCACGATACATGAAGGTGCCGTTGGTGGCAGCGCCGGTTACGTTCAGCATCTGGCCGGTTACGAGGTTGGTCAGCCAGTTGAAGGCAACGGAACCGGTGCTGTTAGTGTCGGTCAGGGTACCGATACCGGTGGTACCGGAGAAGTCGATAGTAGTATTAACGCCGCCATCAGCAGTTACGTTGACGTTCTGCACGTTTTGCATGGTGAAAGCAGCCAGGTTAGCAGCACCGTTGGTGGAGAGGTTCATGGTGTTGGTGCCGGCTGCGCCGTTGATGGCATCGCCTGCGGTCAGAGTAGCGCCGGTTGCAACGATGGTGTCGTTAGCAGCAGTACCGGGGATGATATCAGCAGCGGCGGTCAGGGTGTAGGTAGTCGGTACGGCAACGCCGCCGGAGGTAATCAGGGCTTCTGCAGCTGCCACGGTGGCAACATCAGCAGTTACTGTGGAAGCAGCAACGGTGCTAACAGCAGCATTACCCATATCCAGAGTATAGTAACTGTCTACTGCAACCTGGTTAACAAGCTTCTTGGCAGCGTCAGTCCAGACGTTGGTGGTGGTGCTGGTAGCAAAGTTGTAGAAAGCAACAGTCAAGAGGGCCAGACCTTCAGGAATGGTCTTCAGCATCTTGGTGGAGCCGGTTTCAGCAACAACAGCAGCTACCAGAGCGTTGATGTCAGCAGCAGTTGCAGCAGTGCCAGCAGACAAATTGGTCAGCAGCTTGGTGTAAGCCTGGGTAGCGTCAAGGGAGTTCCATGCGCTGTTGGCATCGAACAGTACCTTGGCATAGGCATTTGCAGTGGTGAACGTAGGCAGTCCAGCAGCCATTACGGTTGTACCGGCAGCTTGGCCAAGCATAGCCTGGTTCAATTGCAGAATAGCGAGTTGATTTGCGGTCGGGGTAAGAGCCATAGTCTAATTCTCCTTTTGGGGTGTTGAAAATGTTGCAGGGCACCATGCACCTGCAGTTTGTGAACAACTTTAATTTCTTTCTTCTGTACAACCTGCGCCGGCAGTGCGTTACTGCCAGGCCCGCGATTATTTACGCTGCATCCAACCTGACTAACGCTTTTTTAGGTAATCCCTCCTGTGTTGTAAAATGTCGGCGCAGTGCCGTTTTCGTATGGAGTGGCCGTGACTCTCGTCACCACCTTACTTCAAGGATTTCAAACAGTTTACCCATATTATCGAACGTATTAGCTGTATAATCTATACTAAAGATTCTCGGCAATGCAATCTTTATTTTACTTTATACCTATTTTTATTGATGTTTTCCTTCTAAAGGGTCCAAATTATGGCCGTGGACACTCCCCTTTAACGAGGATTTTTCATTTACTTACCGGTTACATCAGCAGATTGTGACGGCATGGCGGTCAGTACCGCTGTTATGTTATTGTTAAGATTGAGTAAATTACCCGGCGTATTCAGATTGCTCACGATGTTCATATTGTTTTCTATCAATGCCATCATGGTACGGTAGCGCTCTACATCGATAGCCGGGGTTGTGCTGCCTGCGGTCATGATCTGACCTGTCTGCATCCACATCAGGGCAGCAATACTTTTGGCAGCGGCAGTCAAGGTTGGGTTGCCAGTACCGATGTTCTCTGCCAGCAGATTAATATCTGACGGAAGATCCATTTTGCTGGCCAGGGTATCCATTGCCTGCTGCACAGTGCTGTACTTACCGGTTTCCATCAGCTCACGCAGTTGTGATGATATGGGGCTGATAATATTGCTACTGGTGCTACTGAAGCTTTCTTTAGGGAAGCTTAAGACGTAGTTACTGATAACGGGCTGCATGGTGCTACTGTCAACGGTGATCCCCTTGAGAGCTACTGCAACTACCGGGTACTTGCCTATGTCAGCACCGTCCAACGTAAGCGTACTGGCACCGTTCAGATCGGTGACCGCATACGGCTCATTGCTATCCAGCTGGTAGTTGCCGTTCTTGTCCAGAAAGACAACAGCATTTATGAGATAGCCGTCTGTAACAGTACCTGACAGAGACGCTTTAAACACACCGGTTCCACCGCTGCCCACTCCGGCGCTCATATCTCCCATGCATCCCGTTATGGCAACAGCACTGATGAGACAGACGGCCAGCAACCGCCATGCAGGACAACCTAGAACTGAAGCAGGTAATTTCATAGCTGCGCTTCCTTTGGGTCAGCTGTGCGCAAACGACGTGGCCGACTCTGCCGGGAAGGCTTAAAATCCTTCTCGGTCTCCGCAAAGCTGTAAAGTCCGACACGCACCCGCTGATCCTGCCTGCGGCCTGCCTTTGCATCGGCTTCAATGAGACCGGTTATGACAGGGATCAACTCATCACGGAGCGCCTTCCAATGGGCCGTAATAAGGGGACGCAACGCTTCTGCCGACTCTGCAGAGAGTTCATCAGCAAAGACGGCCTGCTCCAAATGTTTGCTACCACCGTTAGTGACGTTGGCAACGGCTGCAGCAAGATGATCACCAACGTTGTCGCCAAGCAGGCCCAGCATCTGTCTGGCATCACCCTGAGGGACAAAATCCGTTCGGATAAGGGTAACACAATCACTATCTTCATCATGCTGGACAAGGCCAAGACGAATCAGTTCATCAAGGATGCTGCGGGGGTGAACATCACGTGTCACTTTTTGGGCAAGGGCTTCAAAACTTGGCGCTGGCCCCAGGCGATCCAACGAACGTGGCGCACCAGTTGCCTCACGGTAGGCATGATCTGTTAACCATTGAGCAACCAGTTCAGCTGCGAGTGGCTGCTTGGTTGCTCGCGCAGGGCCATTCTCCTTGGTCAATCGCGTTACCTCACGACGATTGATGCCTGTGGCAGTGCTGATGCGGCTGACCATCCCGTGCTCTGGAGCTTCCGGGTGTAACAACGAAACTTCATGTACAAATGCACGTTTAAAAATTTCTTCTACCGTAGCAAAAGTTATTCCATGTGCCAGACAAAGACGGGCAACCGGCTCCAGCAGTCGGCCCAGCACCCAGGATAGCGCCGAATCCATACCGTCGCTATCAAGTGCAGCTACACCCGAATTTGTCATATTTGCATTTGCCATGGTTAACTCGTCCTTAAATGTGCATTTTGCACATTTAAGGACGAGTGTCAATTTTTTTCTGATTGGGGTTTATTGTATCAAAAAAATCGAAGCAACTTTCTGGAGAGCCGAATGGTTGCAATCAGCTGTTTAGTCGGAAGCAGAAAACCCGCACTGAAAAAGAATCGCTCAAATGATGAAAGGTATGGCAGTATCTCACGGGCACCGGCAACACTTTGCTTGTACAGACTATTGCCAACTTGATACTGATCCACTGCCCGGTTGATAAATTCCCAGAAAAACCGTTGTGAAATCATCTGTTCACGAAAGCGGTTCGCCCCGCGCTCGGTGTGGCCCTCCATCAGTTTCTTCCAGTACAGGGTACGACTTGCCAGCATGCGGTGGGAAAAGCTGTAGTTTTCACCGTAGATCCGCCAGCGCAGGGTGGTTTCCGGCAGATAAAAGATTCGGCCATGTTGATAGAGCCGCAAAAACAGATCATCATCTTCATAGCCGGACAGACGTTCATCAAACCCTCCAACCTGGTCAAAGAGTTCTTTTTTGATCGTCATTAAACCGGGCATCACAATAATATCTTTAAAAAGAATATCTTCAATACAGCTCTTGGGATGTGGCCAGCCCATACAGTGGGTCTGGTGAATTTTATGGTATGTAACCTTATCATCACCATCAATAACATCGGCATCGGTATACACCACGTCAACGGCAGGATTTCCAAGCCAGGGAACAACCTTTTCAAGCTTGTCTGCAAACCATTCATCATCCTGATCCAGAAAACCGATGTACTTACCATTACAGTGCCGTGCCCCATAGTTTCGGGCGCTTGATTGACCTCCGTTTTCCTTAGCATAGTAGCGGGCTTGAAGGCCGGGATGACGAGCAAGAAAGTCTTCAAAGACCTGGCGGGTCTCATCGGTTGAACCGTCGTCAACCACCACCAGCTCCAAGTGGCTGTAGGTCTGGGAGACAATACTTTCAAGCGCACGGATAAAGTACCGCTTGTCGCTTCTACAGGCGTTATAGACCGGCATGATGACGGAGATCAACGGCTGGTAATTACTTTCCGGGGCAGCAAGCGGTAACGGTTCACCAGCAAACCCCTGCGAAATATACGGCGGCCCCACCGGCCACGGCCTGATACCCATGGCTCGCTGGGCCAAACCGTGTATCCCACCCTGTGTCCCTGGCGCACGACGCATGATCTGCCTGATACGCCGTGCCTTTTGTGCTCCCCAGCGTAGCGGCGCTGAGGCCCTCCAGCTACGTGACGCATACAAACTGGCGAGGTGCGCTTCCTGAGTTGCCAGGGCATGGCTGAAATCTGCCGCCTGTGCAGCCATTGTTTTGCCGAGATCGTTTATTCGGCTGTCCTGGGCCTTAATCCAGGCATCCCTATCGGCAATCCAGACTTCACGCTCGGCAACCTGATGTTGCAGCGCTGCCTGTTTCGTCAGCAGGCTCTGTTTAATATAATGATGCCGGTCAGCTATGGCACCCAGCTCCGCTGGCTGGAGCAGATTAAGCCATTTAGCCAGCAATCTTTCAGTTGCCTGCCGGGTGATCGCTGTATCACCTCCTGCGGCAAGACCAACCGCCGAATCACCACCGGTGTAGTAGGTGGCACTAACCCGATCAACAAAGACAAAGGGGGTTTGCCGGGCAAGCTGCAGCCAGAAATCCCAGTCTTCGTAAATCTCCAATGACTCATCAAAACAGCTCCCGCGTTTGAGCAGATCTGATGGAAAAAGAACCGCATGGATCGGCAGAATATTGCCTAACAGCAATCTGATAAAATCAACCCCGGGCTCCCGAAACTCCATGACTGGTTCTTGCCGACCACTGCAGCTGATACCTCGCACGCCAGCATACGCAACACAGCTTTTTGGCCGGCTTTGCAGTGCTTCAACCAGGTGAAAAATATGGTCAGGATCCATACTGTCATCATCATCCAGAAACCCCAGATACACGCCCCGACAGGCAGCCAGACCGGCATTGGCAGCGGATGACCGCAGCAGCCGCTCGCCCCCCTGATTAACAAGCCGTAGCGGGAAAGGGCCGCATTGATCCGGCAACGGACCATGTTCTCCACCCTTGGCGTTAACAACAACTACCTCAAGATTGGGCCAGGTCTGTAAAGCCAGAGAGTCCAGAGCCCGTGCCAGCGAAGGGCGGCTCATACTGCGGACAATAATGCTGACCAAAGGAAGGTCTTCCCCGCTGGCCGCAAAGCCCAGTCGTTGCCGGTGAGCCAACGGTCCCTCAAACAGGGCAACAAACCCCGGGGTAAGTGCGGTTGACTCGACCAGCAGAAAGGCCTCGGCACTGGCCACCTTGGCACCAAGGAAATAGGAACGAAACCGGTTCAGACCTTCAATCCGTTTGTCATAGGGCTGTTGCTGCAGTTGACTGGTAAAACAGGCCATGGCTGCCATTTTTTGTTCTGCAACACTGCTTATATCAACAAACAGGTTGGGGTTCGGCAGGGGGATGTTAATCTCGTAAAAAGCTGCACGGCAGTCCCCACCCTGACGGCGGAGCGCTTCGGCCCCTGCAAGTGCCAGGGCCTGATGGTCGGGATGCAGCTCTGTTGGAGAAGGCAGCAGTACAAGGTCGGCTCCCACAGACAACATCACCTCCGAAAGCCGCTCGATCAGTTTCTCACCATACACAAGACCACGATCAGGGTACCCCCAGAAAACCGGTTCGGAAAGCCCCAACAACGTTGCGGCGGCACGGGACTCATCGGCACGGCTTACAGCCAGAGAACCATCTCTGTTTTCTCCTCCAGCCGCCCCATCTGTGACAACAATCAGCGTTATGGCGGCCCCTTGATCACGTAACAGTGCCACTATACCGCCACAACCAAACACCTCGTCGTCGGGGTGAGGCGCCAGAACCAGCACCCGTTTTGCATCCGGCAGGGCAGTGATCTGTCTGCTGACTATGTCTGATTCCTGTGCAATTATAGCCACTTCAGCCCCTATACTAAATGCTACTTATTATTTGCTATATAGTTTATGCTAAAATGCTTCCCAGCATTGCCATGCTGATGGATGCTGCCTGACATGCTGTTCAAGCGCCTGCCGCTCATGTTAGTGGCAGTCACTTGGCTTAACTGCGAGCAAAACAGTGCAGGTAATCATCTGGCACTAAAGGATCCATGGAGCGAGTGTCCATCGGAAGGAAGGCAGACCTCACACCTTGGGAAAACTGATGGGGCAAGTTGTTATGAACAGGAATGATGAGAGAGTATATCTCCTCCGGTTTAACAGCTCTCTTCCCACATCCACTAACCCATCACTTGGCCATGACGCTCAAGCCAAGATCTGGAAATATCAGCCCGGTATTGAATGCACCACCCCACTTGGTACGTGTCAGCTTGATTGCAGCTCAAAATCAGGAGTCGTCAACAAATTACTTGACCTTATATTTAGCCCCTTAGATCCCAAGGGCTCTTTGTATTGTTTCACGCTGGTTAAACCACGCATATTTCGAGAGCGCATCGGCATAAGCGGCTGCAGCCATAGCGGGGTAGGTGTCTATCTGCTCTATTGCGTGTTTCATTACTGATCCCCACTGGTGGGCCTGGGCAGTATACCCGTTGTGTCCATCCTGCATAGCCGCTGTATAGGTGTATGAGGGGGAGGCTATGCTGAGTGTGCCGACAATAGCTGCTTCAAAATATTTAAGTTCTGATTTGCAGTTGGTAAAACTATTTGCCTGCAAGGGCATCAGATTAAACTCGACGCTGGCAATCAAACGCTGCAGGTTAACATAATCGTGAAAAGGCTGATACCTGATCCTACCACCAAAACGGGCGAACTCGGACCCTGCCTCAATGTAGCCAACAATCATAAGCTCGACTCTCGGATCACTCTCCAACAGTTCTTCCAATGCAGATTTAACAAGTGCATAATCCAGGCTATGGGAGGGTGAACCGCTAAAATAACCAAGGCTTATTTTCCCGTCCCGTGCAAATCCTGATGTTTTCTTACTGCGATATAGGGTTTCTGAAAGTATCAGTTGTTCTTTGTTGATAAAATTTGGCACGACACTTACCGGCAGACCTGAAAACTCGGCTATTCTGTCGGCAAGATAGTGGTTTGTCGTGATAGCTCCATCACACATGGCTAGCGTTGCCCCCATCCTGCCAAGATAGGCGAACCAGTAATCCCACACCTCGGATCGCTCTGCATCCACTCCAAGCGTGTTTATTATCAAATGGGCGCAAGATGTGTTGAAGACGTAATCATCAATATCAAACAGTACCCGTTTTCGTTGCACCCTGAATCTTGTTATCAGTTGATTGATACGATGGTTATAGCCTGATCTGCAGATAACCAGCAAATCTGACTGTCTGACAATCTCATCCAGCTGATGCAGGTCGTCGGCAAAGAAATAACTTGCTGCTATATTATTCTTGTTGTCTGTATCCGTATCATTCAAGGCCTGGGCCATGTTGTAGGCACGGTAACGAAACGTGCTGTTATTGGCTGCTTCGTAAAAATAAGCCACACGAAACTTGCCCCGCGTCAGCATTTTCATCCGCTCACCGAACGACAGAAGCCACGGGTCATGGTACGGGACTGCAGGTATATCAAGTTGAAACATGCCGTTATTCCCCGGTCATGGCATGGATAACACCAGCAAACACCTGATGCCAGTCGGTGAGCAGCCCATTGTTGCGATAATTCTGTTCGCGCAAAGAAGCATCCTGCACCAGCGCCACAGCCCGCTGAAGTGCGTCCACAAGGGCGTCTTTATCCAGATCTACACAGATCAAATTTGACGAGTACCCGCTTAAATCCTGCTTACCGGCAAAACGGTTAGTCACCACCACAGCACCGCTCGCTACCAGATCAAGCGGCGGGTAGCTTGGGTGCGGGGTATACATCAGGCTCAATCCAAGATCCACGCTGCCCAGAAGCTCCGCATAGTCCGACCAGGCCATGGTTTCATAATATCTGGGGGTATACCCTCCGCTGAAGGCAACCGGGGGAATTTCTTTGCCAACAAGACAGATCTCCCATACAGAAAGATCAAGCACCTGCTGCAAAATGGCCTGTTCAATAACCTCAATACCAAGATAAAATAAATTGCGCGGATTGTTGGGACGGGCATAGAAAAAGAATGTGCGTTTTCCATCCACATTCCTGGTTCGTGGATAAAAAACGTTTTTCGGGAAGGCAGGCTCAAACCAGGTTGCCTGTTCAGTCATATTTTTAAAACCATCCTGAACAAAGTGATCAAACAACAGCTTTGTGTTGATCAAAAAACGGATATCAGAATTCCTCAAGATCGTTTCACATCTCAAACGATCATCACCTAAGGGGTAAAACATCCGTTCATCTTCCTGCAGCAGATAGAGGATGTTGTTGGCCGGTACACTTGGCAATGCAGCTGCGGTAGTCCACCATGACGTTGTTATGAGTAACTCATCCTCAACCATATCAATTTCATGCTTTTGATCATAAAAAGCAGCAAATTTAAACTGAATCTCGTGTGCCAGCGCTATGCCGTAGAGGGACAGGACATGATCAACATTTTCCGGCCTGGCCCGTTCGGTCCGGGTAATAATTCTCAGCTGTGCGCCCCGCTTGTTGGCAAGCAGCGCCCCGAAAATCAGGGCTGTCCCTACGCCACCAAACAGACTGCTGCTGCTGACACTGTCAGTAACAATGCTTACCCGGCGCGTCTGTGGTTCCTTTATAAAACTGGTGCATAAAGGGGTGAGCAAGTGGAAGCGGGCATGGGACAGTTCAGCAACGGTCTTCATCCTGTTACTGCCAGGTGCTAAATCAAGTAACTGATCAGCCGGGCGTTGAAGTTTTTGCGCCAGCTTATTCAAGGCAAACTGAGTCAGCCCGATTGTTCCATGAATACGCCAATAGCAATAAAGTTTGTAGAAACGATCAACCACTTACTTGCTCCTCATCAGCTTTCTTTGCGGCAAAAGGTTAGTCTGAGTTATTCAAAATAGTTATGATTTTTCAAGACCCAAGATCTGTTTGCATCTTCGTATCTTACTTCCGCACCAGCGTAGCGGGGCGGTCACCTTCCAACTACTGGATGCGTACAGGTCTGCCAGCCAGACATCACGGGTAGCTATTTCGGCATTGCGTTGGGCAATTTCCTTGTCTCGCTGAAAAATGTCTGCATTGCATTGGGCAATTTCACCGTCACGCCAGGCAATTTCACCGTCACGTTTTGCCAGTGTGTACCGGAGTTCTGCCTGATCAGCCAGCAGGTCATCCCGTGTACGGCGATACAGATTAGCTATCTCATCAAATTCTGATGGCACTAATTGCGGGAGCCATTTGGCGAGCACCTTCTTTCTAGCCTGCTTCTTGGCGGCTTCACCTCCCGCCCCGAAAGCCAGTCCGACGCCTGAACCGCCATCGGAATAATAGGTTGCAGTTACGCTGTCTACAAAGACAAACGGAACCCTGCGAGCAAGCTGCAACCAGAAATCCCAATCTTCATAGAGGTCAAGCTCTTCATCAAAACAGATTCCGTGTTGCCTGTACTGCTTCGCAGGAAAGAGCACGCCGTGAATCGGCAGCAGGTTTCCCATCAGCAGTCGGGTAAAATCAACCACTGGCTCCCGGAATTCAACCACCGGATCACAGGGGCTTTGCTCGTGCACGCCACGCACACATGAGTAGGCGACAGCCTGCCCGGTCTCTTTTTCCAATCTTTCTACCAGAAGCTGGATATGGCCCGGATCCATACTGTCATCATCATCCAGAAACCCCAGATACACGCCCCGACAGGCAGCCAGACCGGCATTGGCAGCGGATGACCGCGACAGCCGCTCGCCCCCTTGATTAACAAGCCGTAGCGGGAAAGGGCCGCATTGGTCCGGCAACGCACCATGTTCTCCACCCTTGGCATTAACAACAACTACCTCAAGATTGGGCCAGGTCTGTAAAGCCAGAGAGTCCAGAGCCCGTGCCAGCGAAGGGCGGCTCATACTGCGGACAATAATGCTGACCAAAGGAAGGTCTTCCCCGCTGGCCGCAAAGCCCAGTCGTTGCCGGTGAGCCAACGGTCCCTCAAACAGGGCAACAAACCCCGGGGTAAGTGCGGTTGACTCGACCAGCAGAAAGGCCTCGGCACTGGCCACCTTGGCACCAAGGAAATAGGAACGAAACCGGTTCAGACCTTCAATCCGTTTGTCATAGGGCTGTTGCTGCAGTTGACTGGTAAAACAGGCCATGGCTGCCATTTTTTGTTCTGCAACACTGCTTATATCAACAAACAGGTTGGGGTTCGGCAGGGGGATGTTAATCTCGTAAAAAGCTGCACGGCAGTCCCCACCCTGACGGCGGAGCGCTTCGGCCCCTGCAAGTGCCAGGGCCTGATGGTCGGGATGCAGCTCTGTTGGAGAAGGCAGCAGTACAAGGTCGGCTCCCACAGACAACATCACCTCCGAAAGCCGCTCGATCAGTTTCTCACCATACACAAGACCACGATCAGGGTACCCCCAGAAAACCGGTTCGGAAAGCCCCAACAACGTTGCGGCGGATCGGGACTCATCGGCACGGCTTACAGCCAGAGAACCATCTCTGTTTACTCCTCCAGCCGCCCCATCTGTGACAATGATCACGGTTATGATAGCCCCTTGATCACGCAACAGCGCCAGCATACCGCCACAACCGAAGACTTCGTCATCGGGGTGAGGCGCCAGAACCAGCACCCGTTTTGCATCCGGCAGGGTAGTGATCTGTCTGCTGAGTATGTCTGATTCCTGCGCAATCATGGTCTTTTTTCTCTTTCTATGAAATACTACTTATTATTTACTATATAGTTTATGCTAAAAAGCTTCCCAGCATTGCCATGCTGATGGATGCTGCCTGACATGCTGTTCAAGCGCTTGCAGATACTGCTCACCCAAGGGCGCAACCTGTGGATTGATCGCCTGGGTCTGCAGTCTTGTAAGTGACATGGTGTAATTATCAGGAGGTTGTCGACGAAAACCGGCGAAATAGACCGGTATCGGTTCTTTATCAACAAGCCGCAGCACCCCGTTGGGTATCTGCAGGGTTTTGCCCAAAAACGGCACTATCGGATTACTCTTTTTGGCCTCATTAAAATCACAGAAGAGCAACAATATCTTACGTGGTTCAAGGGCCTGTCGCAGCCCCAGCAAAAAATCCCTTCCACGGTTGTTATACAGCCAGTTCCCGCCACTAAGGTTGGTGGCGGTGGCCTGATTTAGCTGCAGGGTAAAACGGTACAGGTAATCGTCTTCACTGAAGGCGGTGGGGGGGTTGCCCACCGGGAAGGCAGGCAGACCACACACCTTGAAAAAACTGATCAACAGGTTGTGATGATAGGAGTGGTGAGAGAGGATAACCCCTCCGGTTTGACGTATCTCTTCCAACAGCTTCTGATCCGGCACCTGAATATGACGCTCAAGCCAGGTTGTGGAGATATCGGCAAGCTGCCTGACCATCTGCATGGCAACACCGCTGCTTTCACACAACAGCCTGAAATGACCGTCAGCTTCTGCCTGGCTGGCGCCAAGACAAGCCTGCAT